>Ga0209131_1002300_pt1 | contig 13034 bp, 12 predicted proteins | sample GraSoi_2013_40cm_FD_185826 | JGI IMG/M metagenome (GOLD analysis project Ga0209131, IMG submission 185826) | Grasslands soil microbial communities from the Angelo Coastal Reserve, California, USA - Sample 9_17_2013_40cm (SPAdes) (version 2) | ecosystem: Environmental > Terrestrial > Soil >...
GGCTCCCTTCGGTCGACGTGCACGAGGAAGCGGAACGCTACACCGTGCATGCGGATCTGCCCGGCGTCGATGCCAAGGACATCCAGGTCACCGCCGACAAGGGCGTGCTGACCATCCGCGGCGCACGGCGCCTCGAAGCGCATGAAAATCGCAAGGGCTTCGAGCGGCTCGAGCGCATCACCGGCGATTTCCTGCGGCAGTTCTCGCTGCCCGAGAACGCACGGGCGGAGGACATTCGCGCGCGCCACACCAACGGCGTGCTCGAGGTCGTGATCCCGAAGCAGCCCGCCGTGGAACCGCGGCGTGTCAACGTGGAAGTCAACTGAGAGGGGATCCCGCCGCGCCTCAGCTTTCCGGCGGCCGGGCGCACAGCGCCCGCCGCCGGGACGCCGGAGCGCGAGCCAGTTCGCGCACCGCGTGGTAGTAGGCGGGCAAATTCCCGGCCTGCTGCGCCAGCAGCTGTTCGAAACCGGGCAGGCAATCGAAATACGTCGCGACCGAAGCCAGGTGCGCGTTGTTCAGGCCGGCATCCAGCCAGGCATCGTACCCACTGTGCAATCCGCGCTGCTGCTCGTAGGCGCGCAGCTCCGCGCTGATCGAGACCAGCAGTTCCTGCTTGCGCTGCCGCCGTTGCACAATAGGCGGCGCTTCGCGGTACAGCGCGGCCGCGCGGGCGCGCCCCGCGGCCAGGATGTCCAGGATCTGCGCCTGCTGGTCCAGGCGGCGGCGCCAGGCCGCCAGCTCGCCGCTCCGTTCCCGTGCCGCCAGCCAGCGGGCGACGCCCTCGCGCTCCACGCTCATCGCGAAGGCTTCATTGAACTCACTGTCATCCCTGACGTAGACCAGCTGGTGGGCCAGCTCGTGGAATATCGTGCCCACCAGCTGGAGGTCGTCGTATTGCAGCATCGTATCGAGCACCGGGTCGGCGAAATATCCGAGCGTGGAGTAGGCGCTCACGCCGGCCACCAGGGTGTCATCGCCCCGTGCCGCCAGCGCCGCGGCGAAGCGCCGTGCGCCCGCCTCGCGAAAGTAACCGCGATAGGCGATGCAACCGGTGATGGGAAAGCACCAGCGCCGCGGCTCCACCGAAAATTCCGGGGTGGCGACGACATTCCAGACCGCGTACGGGCGGTGCAGCGCGCTGTAACTGCGGTAGCTGGCATTGTCTGGCAGGGAGAGCTCGCGGCTGGCGAAGTCGCGCGCCTCGCTTACAAGCGTAAGCCGCGTGCGCAGGTTCGGGTCGGTCGACTCGCTCGCGATCACCCGAGGAATCGGCTGCCGGGCCCGCAACAGCTGCCACTGTCCGTGGGCCGCCTGCAGCAGGTACCCGGCACTGCAACCTGAAAGACTGAGGCAACACATCAGCAACAGCGCCCCGGCTCGAGAGCAAGTCGATCTGGCACCACGCTCGGTTAACATGCGCGGATGCAAGTGTACCTTGTGGGTGGCGCGGTCCGGGACGAACTGCTGGGCCGCACGGTGCGGGAGCGCGACTGGGTGGTCGTGGGCGCGACGCCCGGGGAGATGGAGCGCGCCGGGTATCGTGCGGTGGGCCGGGATTTTCCGGTATTCCTGCATCCGGACAGCCATGAGGAATACGCGCTGGCGCGCCTCGAGCGCAAGATCGCGCCGGGCTACCGCGGCTTCGCCATCGAATCATCGCCCACCGTCACGCTCGCGGAGGACCTGCGCCGCCGCGACCTGACGATCAACGCGATGGCGCGCAGGGCCGACGGCACGCTGATCGACCCCTACGGTGGCCAGGCCGACCTGCGCGCCCGATTGCTGCGTCACGTGTCGGAGGCCTTCAGCGAGGACCCGGTCCGTATCCTGCGCGTCGCGCGCTTCGCCGCCCGTTTTGCCGGACTCGGCTTCACCGTGGCACCGGAAACGCTCGCGCTGATGCGCACGATGGTCAGCGCCGGTGAGACCGCCGCGCTGGTGAGCGAACGGGTATGGCGCGAGCTGGAGCTGGCGCTGGGCGCAGCGCACCCTGAGCGCGCCGTCGAAGTGCTGCGCGATTGCGGCGCGCTCGCGGTCATCCTGCCCGAGCTCGCGCAATCGCCGGACCTGCCTCTGGGGCTGGCCTCGCTCCGCGGCGCCGCCAACGGCGTCGAGAATGCCGCGGCAACGCCCCCGCGCTGGGCGGCCCTGCTCTCCGGCCTCCCGGTTTCGGACATTGAGGCGTTGTGCACGCGCCTGCGTGTGCCCACCGAACACCGCCAGCTGGCCCTGCTCGCCGCGCGCCTGCGCGCCAGCTTGCGCGGGGATGGCAGCCCGGCTGAGCAGCGTGCGGCCGGTCCGGAATGGATACTGGATCTGCTGGAGCTGGCAGATGCGTTTCGCCGTCCCGGGCGTTTCGGTCAGTGGCTCGAGGTCTTGAGCGCCCGGACCCGCGCCGCAGGTCACGACACCGCCGCAGCGGCGCAACTGGTCGAGCGCCTGCGGGCCTCGCTGCACGCCGCTGCCCGCGTGCAGCTCAGCGAGGCCGACCTCGAGGACCGCCGCGGACCCCAGATCGGCGCTCTGCTGCGCTCGCGGCGCCTCGCGGCACTCGCGGCAATCTCCTAGAGGAGCCGCCGCAGATCCTGGAGGCCAAAGCCCGTGGGACCCTCCACGGCGCCGCGCGTCAGGGCCATGGCCTTGAAGCTCTCGCCCATCTCACCGGGCATCAGCAGCTGGCGCGCCTCGCTGGCCCGTTGCGCGCGCTCCACGGTAGAACCGGCCGCCTCGAGTTCGGCGTCAATGCCGGCGCCGAGTAGGAATGCGGCCTGCGTACAGTAGCCCGCCACGGTCAGGCCAGCGTCCGCGGCAGCTCCGGCGAGGCGTGTAAAATCCACCCAGGCCGTCACATCCTGCAGTCCCGGGTACAGGAAGGGATCATCGTGTGCGCGATGACGGTAGTGACAGCGCAGGGTGCCCGTGACGCGCTGCGGATGATAGAGCTCGGACTGGCCGAGGCCATAATCGAACAGCAGCAGCCAGCCCTGATCGAGCGCGGCGGCCAGCCCCCCGATCCACGGCCCCAGGCGCAGGCACAGCTCGGAGCGATAGTCGGGCGGCAGCGGCTGACCCAGCGTCGAGGCAAGCTTCGCCAGTTCCGCGCGCAGGGCCGCCGCCGCCGGCCGTTCTTTCCAGCCCAGCTCGCCCTGTGCATCGAGCGCGACGCCGCGCTCGGCGAAACCGTCTACGGTGACCGCGAAGCACTGGAAGGGAAGCGCGTCGGCGACTTCGTTGGCCAGTATGAGGCCACGCAGTCCGCAGGCCGGCAGCCGGTCGAGCCAGCGCAGGCGCGAGTGCAGCCCAGCGGGCAGCTGAGCCAGCCGCTGCTGCTGCCGCTGGCGCAGGTCGGCGCTCGTCTCGAGGATGAAATAATGATCCGGCGCGGCCCCGAGTGCGGCGAGACGCGCGAGCAGCACTTCGGCGAGCGCGCCGCTCCCGGCGCCGAGTTCGAGCACCTCGCCTCCGTCGCGCAGGAGCGGGGCGCACTGGCGCGCGATGCAGGCGCCGAACAGTCCGGACAGCTCGGGGGCGGTGGTGAAATCTCCCGCCACACCGAGCTTGGCGGCGCCGGCACTGTAATAGCCCAGGCCCGGAGCGTAGAGCAGCAGGTCCAGATACTCATCGAACGGAATCCAGCCACCGCCGGCCTCGATCCGCTCCGCCAGCACTTTGCGCAGCGCCGCGCTCTGCGTGCGCTGCGCAGCGTCGAGGGCGGGCATTGTGAATTGCGGCGTGCGCGTCATAAGCTAACCTGATGGAAGCCAACCCGCGCTCGCTCGACGGTCAGACTGCGCTGGTCACCGGCGGCGCGCGACGCGTCGGCGCCGAAATCGTAAGGCATCTGCACGCGGCGGGTGCAAGTGTCGCCATCCACTGCAATCGATCCAGGGCCGAGGCGCAGGCCCTGGCCGCCGAGCTTGAGGCCCTGCGCAGTGGCTCCGCCGCGGTGTTCAGTGCCGATTTGCGCCAGCCCGAGGCCGCGCCGCGGCTGATTGCCGAGGTCCTCGAGCGCTTTGGCAGCCTGCAGCTGCTGGTCAACAATGCGGCGAGCTTTTATCCCACGCCCTGGCCCAAGATCACTCCGGCCCAGTGGGCGGATCTGATGGGCACGAACCTGCAGGCGCCGCTGTTCCTGGCGCAGGCGGCGAGCGCGGAACTGCGGCGCCGGCGCGGCCTGATCGTCAATATCGTGGATATCCACGGCATGCGCTCCCTGCCCGGGTATCTGGTCTACTCGACCTCCAAGGCGGGACTAATCCATCTTACCCAGGCGCTGGCGCGCGAGCTCGCGCCCGAGGTGCGCGTCAATGCCATCGCGCCCGGTCCGGTCATGTGGCCGGAGGCGGGCCTGGAGGAGGCGCAGCGACAGGAAATCATCCGCCGCACACTGCTGCAGCGCCCCGGATCACCGGCCGATATCGCCGCGGCCGTGGTTTTTTTCGCCACCGCGGCGCCCTTCGTCACCGGGCAGGTTCTCGCCGTCGACGGCGGCCGGAGCCTGCGCCGCTAGGGCGTTCAGATCGAGGTCCAGTGCTTCAAGCTGGTGCGGTTCGCGCGCCAGTTCCCGCCAATGATCCGCCATGCTGCGGCCGGTGAGCGGATGGCGCAGTTGCGGCGCGATCTGCGCCAGCGGCGCGAGCATATAAGAGCGCAGCAGCAGGTCCGGCCGCGGCAGGCGGTAGGGCGCCGTCTCGGCCACCGTGGCGCCGTACAGCAGCAGGTCGATGTCCATCGCGCGCGGCGCCCACTTCGGATCGTCGCGCCCCCGGCCGCACCGCAACTCGATCTCGTGCAGGTCGGCGAGCACCTGGTCCGCGCTCGCCTCGGTGTCGAAGCCGGCCACGGCGTTGAGGAAATCCGCGCCCTTGAATCCGAAGGCCGGATTGCGGTAGCAGGTGGAAAACAGGATCCCGGGAAAGCGGCGGCGCAGCTCATGTGCGGCGAGCGCGAAGCGCCGCTCAGGTTCGATGTTGCCGCCGATGGCGACGTAGACTCGGGGCACGGCGGGCGCTATCCGCGCGCAGCCAGATCGGCGCGGCGCCGCTCGATGCTGACCCCGACATCGCGCGAGTGGCGGATCGCGCCCGGCTTGCTCAAGGTGACCCTCACCCAGGCGAGCGGGAATTCGGCGAGCAGCAGCAGTGCCAGGCGGTGCGCCAGGGTTTCGATCAGCTGGAACTGCGAATCGCCCACGAAGGCGAGCGCGCGCTTGGCGACCTGCTTGTAGTCGATCGCTCCCGCGACCGCGTCGCTCACCGCGGCGCGCGCGCAGTCGGAGGGAAATTCGAGATCCATGACAACCTTCTGCCGGACGCGCCGCTCCCAGTCGATGAAGCCGATGACGCACTCGCATTCCAGTCCGCGCAGGAACAGTCGATCATCGCTGCCGGTATTCATGTGGCGTCCATGGCGGCTGCCAGCGGTGCCCGCGCCGCGGCCAGCGGCGGCCGCAGCTCGGTCAGCGGCCAGCGCGCCCGCACGCTCAAAGCGGCCTCATCGCGTTCCCCGGCGCGCAGGCGCAGCAACCCGGCCACCGCGATCATCGCGGCATTGTCGGTGCAGAATTCCGGGCGCGGGAAAAACACCTGTGCGCCGCGCACGGTAAGCTCGCGTCTGAGCCGCTCGCGCAGTTCGAGGTTGGCTCCGACACCGCCTGCGACCACCAGCTGGGTGAGGCCGGTCGCCTCCAGGGCGCGCAGCGTTTTCGCGCACAGCGTATCGACGATCGCCTCCTGCAGGCCGCGGGCAATGTCCGCCTGGCGCTGGGCGTCGAGCGGCCGTGCCCGCACCGCCAGCGATACCGCGGTCTTGAGGCCGGAAAAGCTGAACTCGTATCCGGCCCGATCCAGCATCGGTCGCGGCAACGGGCAGGCGCCGGGCCTGCCGGCCGCCGCCAGCCGCGCCAGCTGCGGCCCGCCGGGATAAGGCAGCCCCAGGAGCTTGGCGCTCTTGTCAAACGCTTCGCCGGCGGCGTCATCGCGCGTCTCGCCGAGCAGGCGGTAGTCGCCCAGCGCGCGGGCCTCGATCAGCATCGTATGTCCGCCCGACACCAGCAGCGCCAGGTGCGGAAATCCGGGCGCGGGCGTCTCCAGGAGCGGCGCCAGCAGATGCCCCTCGAGATGATGGATACCGATCGCCGGCAGCCGCCAGCCGTAGGCCAGCGAACGCGCCAGCGCCGCGCCACACAGCAGCGCGCCCGCCAGGCCGGGACCCGCCGTATAGGCGACGCCGTGCAGCTGGTCGGGGCGGGTGTCGGCTGCGGCCAGTGCGCTTCGCACCAGCGGCAAGAGGCGCTGGACATGGTCGCGGGAGGCCAGTTCCGGTACCACGCCACCGAAGACCCGGTGCAGCTCGACCTGGCTCCACAGCTCGTGCGCCAGCAGTCCGCGCTGCTCGTCTAGCACGGCCGCGGCACTTTCATCGCAGGAGGACTCCAGGGCCAGCACTCGCATCGTGCTGAAAGTATGACCGAAGCAGGACGGGATTTTGGCCCCGGTGCTGCAGTCTTTGCCTTTTGGCCCCGGCCTCTTTAGAATCGCGGCCCCTGCATGGCGGGACCGTTGTTAAACGGTTATTAGAATCAAGAGGTTGAGTTCGATGCCGAGCGTTCGAATCCGGGAAAACGAGTACTTTGATGCCGCCCTGCGCCGCTTCAAGCGTGCCTGTGAGAAGGCGGGTGTACTCGCCGAGCTGCGCCGCCGCGAATTCTACGAGAAGCCCACGCAGGAGCGTAAGCGCAAGAAGGCCGCCGCGGTGAAGCGCCACATCAAGCGCGTCTCGCGCGACTTCGTCCGCACCGCACGCTGACGAGCAGGCGTCTATGACGCTCAAGGCACGCATCCAGGAGGATATGAAATCCGCCATGCGCGCCGGCGAGAAGGAAAGGCTCGGCTACATCCGCATGGTCATGGCGGCCATCAAGCAGCGCGAAGTGGACGAGCGCATCGAGCTCGATGATGCGCAGGTCCTGGGCGTCATCGACAAGATGATCAAGCAGCGCCGTGAGTCGATCGCGCAGTTCGAGGCGGGCGGCCGCACCGATCTGGTTGCGAAGGAAACGGCCGAGATGCAGCTGCTGGCCGCCTACCTGCCCGCGCAACTGTCCGCCGCCGAGCTCGATGCCATGATCGGCGAGGTCATCGCCGCGACCGGCGCGGCCTCGATCAAGGACATGGGCAAGGTGATGGCGGCGATCAAGGCCAGGGCCGTGGGCCGTGCCGACATGGGTGCCGTCGGCGCCCGCATCAAGGCGCGGCTCAGCGCGTAGCCGCCCCGGGGCGCTTCGGGCGCGGCGCCCTCGGTTAGACTGGTCTCATGGCCGGCCGCATTCCCCAGGGCTTCATTGACGAGCTGATCGCACGCGCGGATATCGTCGAGACCATCGGCAGCCGCGTGCCGCTGAAGAAGGCGGGGCGTGAGTACAAGGCCTGCTGCCCGTTTCACGACGAGAAGACCCCTTCGTTCTGGGTGAGCCCGGACAAGCAGTTCTATCACTGCTTTGGCTGCGGCGCGCACGGCACGGCGCTCGGCTTCCTGATGCAGTACGAGCAGCTGCCGTTTCCGGAAGCCGTCGAAGCGCTCGCCGGGCGGCTCGGACTGGAAGTGCCGCATGAAGGCGGCAGCGCTCCACCAGCGCGGGGCCAGGAAGAGCTCAGCGAGATGCTCGCGCGTGTCGCGGGCTACTACCAGGAATGCCTGCAGGGCAATGAGAAAGCGCGCGCCTACCTGCGCGGCCGCGGGCTGGACGAGGCGATCTGCGAACGATTCCGCATTGGTTACGCGCCCGACGCCTGGAATGAAGTGCTGCGGCGGTTCGGTGCCACCGACGAGGCGCGCCGCGCGCTGCTCGCCTCTGGGCTCGTCATCGAACGCGACACCCCGCGTCCGGGGAGCGAGCCCTGGTATGACCGCTTCCGCGACCGCATCATGTTTCCGATCCGCGATCCGCGCGGCCGCGTGCTGGGTTTCGGCGGCCGGGTGCTCGACAGCGGCGAGCCCAAATACCTGAATTCGCCGGAGACGGCGCTGTTCCACAAGGGCCAGGAGCTCTACGGCCTGCACGAGATCCGGCTGGCGCGAACCGCGCTCAAGCGTCTCGTGATCGTCGAGGGCTACATGGACGTCGTGCGCCTGCATCAGGCGGGCATCGCCTGCGCAGTGGCCACGCTCGGCACGGCGACCACTCCCGAGCACCTGAAGCGCGCCTTCCGGCTCGTGAGTGAAGTGGTCTTCGCCTTCGACGGCGATCGTGCCGGACGCGCAGCGGCCTGGCGCGCCCTGCAGAATGCCCTGCCCGAGGCGCGCGAAGGCCGCGAAATGCGTTTCCTGTTCCTGCCGGAAGGCGAGGATCCGGACAGCCTGGTGGGCCGCGAGGGCCGCGCCGCCTTCGAGGCGCGCCTCGCCGGTGCCACACCGCTGTCCGAGTACCTCGCCGCGCACCTGCGCGAGCAGGCCGATCTCAGTCACGCCGACGGCCGCGCCCGTTTCGTCGCCCTGGCGCGCCCATTGCTGGCCAAATTGCCGCCGGGTGTCTATCTGGAACTGCTCCTCGCGCGCATCGCGCAGGAAGTCGGACTCGCCACCGACCGGCTGCGCGTATTGCTGCAGGCCGACCTGGCCACCGAGGATCCGGACGCCGCGCCGCGCCGCGAGGTGACGCGTTCCGCCAGCGGCGGGCGGCGCGGGCTGGTGACGCAGGCGATCCAGACGCTGCTGCACTTTCCGGCGACCGCCGAGCGTGTGCCCGCCCAGATGCTGCCGGCGCTGGCAGAAATCAGCGAAGCCGAGCTCGGCGGGGTCGGCATGCTGCGTGAGCTGCTCACGACGTTGCGCGCGCAGCCCGGCCGCCTGGTCTCCGCGCTGCTCGAGCAGTGGCGCGAACGGCCCGAGCACCGGCGCCTCGGTGAGTTGCACGCGGAGCCCACACTGCTCGATGCCGAACAGGCCGCGCCGGAGCTGCTGGGAACGCTGGATCGGCTCATTGCGCAGGTCGCCGCCGAGCGCGAGGCCCGGCGCTATGATGAGCTGCTGGCCCGCCTGAAATCGAACGCGGCGAGTGCGGAAGAACGGCTGGAATTTCAGGCGCTTAACAAGAGAACGGGCCGCGCCAGGCCTTGAGCGGGCCGCCGGCGCCCGTGCTGGCCTTTATAGAGGCATTCTCGCTATAATTGCGGGATTTTCCGCATCAATCTTGACCCTCCCGGCATGTTCTCCCCTGGGAACTACGGTTGAGAGTCCGTTGTCCTGATTTTCTGGAAAGAACCCCAATGCCCCCGAGCCACAAGTCCAAACCCACTTCCTCCGGTCACCGCAAGAGCGGCCATCGAGCCGCACCGGCTGAGAAAAAGGCGGCCGCGAGGACCGTGCACGCTCGGGTGCGCGTCGCGGCAAAGGCACACGGAGCGGCGAAGAGCGCGCCCGCGGCCAAGGCGGCGGCTACCAGAGTGGTCGTGCCCGCCAGGGCCGTAGCGGGCAAGCCTCCGGTTGCCGCCAAAGGCGCTGCGGTGACGAAGGCCGGCGCGCCCTCGGGCAAGAACGCGCCGAAGTCCGGCGCTGCCGCCAGGAGCGCCGTGCTCGCCGCGGCGATCGAGCGCCGCGCCATTGTTCCGGAAGACCGCCAGTCGCAGTTGAAGCTGCTGATCGCGCGCGGCAAGGAACAGGGATACCTCACCTACGCGCAGGTCAACGATCACCTGCCTTCGGAAATCGTCGATCCGGAGCAGATTGAGGACATCGTCAACACGATCAACGACATGGGCATTCCGGTGTACGAGAAAGCACCGGACTCCCAGTCGCTCCTCGCTTCCGACCCCGCCTCGCCCGCGGATGAAGAAGCCATCGAAGAGGCCGCTGCGGCGCTGGCCGCGCTCGATGCCGAGCTCGGCCGCACCACCGATCCCGTGCGCATGTACATGCGCGAGATGGGCACGGTGGAACTGCTGACCCGGGAGGGCGAAATCCGCATTGCCAAGCGCATCGAGGAAGGACTCGATGCCGTGCGCCTGGCGCTCGCCAGCTACCCCGCCACGCACGAATTCCTGCTGCACACCTATGAGCAGTTCAAGGCTGGCCAGGCGCGCATGGTCGATCTGGTCGTGGGCTTCATCGACCCGAACGCTCCGGATGTGATCGCGCAGCCACAGAATCCGACCAAGGTGGTCGAGATCGTGGCCGAAGGCCGCAAGCCTGATGAAGAGGAGGCCGAGGACGCCGATAGCGATGAGGAAGTCATCGACACCGGTCCCGATCCGGAGGAAGTAGCACGCCGAATGGCCGCGGTCCGCAAGCACCTGAACACGGTGCTGGCGGCGCTCGCCAAGCAGGGGAGCGATGATCCGCGCACGCACAAGGCGCGCAAGCGCCTGGCCGATGAGTTCATGGAGCTCAAGCTCTCGCCGCGCATGTTCGATGCGCTGACGGCGCAGCTGCGCTCGCATATCGGTGAGATCCGCCAGATCGAGAAGGAGATCATGATCATTGCGATCCGCGACGCGGGCATGCCGCGCAAGGATTTCATCAGCACCTTCCCGAAGAACGAGACCAGCGCGCGCTGGATTGCCCGTCACGTCAAGGCCGGCAAGAAATATTCCGCGCCGCTCGCCCGCCTGAAGGACGAGATCGAACGCCGCCAGAAGAAGCTCCAGCTGCTCGAGGTCGGTTTTCACCTCTCGATCAGTGCCATCAAGGACATCAATCGCGAAGTGTCGATCGGTGAGGCGAAGGCCCGCCGCGCCAAGAAAGAGATGGTCGAGGCGAACCTGCGCCTGGTGATCTCGATCGCCAAGAAATACACGAATCGCGGCCTGCAGTTCCTGGACCTGATCCAGGAGGGCAACATCGGCTTGATGAAGGCGGTGGACAAGTTCGAATACCGCCGCGGCTACAAATTCTCCACCTACGCCACCTGGTGGATACGCCAGGCCATCACCCGCTCGATCGCCGACCAGGCGCGCACCATCCGCATTCCGGTGCACATGATCGAGACCATCAACAAGCTTAATCGCATCTCGCGGCAGATGCTGCAGGAGATGGGCCGCGAGCCGACGCCCGATGAGCTGGCGGTACGCATGGAAATGCCCGAAGACAAGGTGCGCAAGGTGCTGAAGATCGCCAAGGAGCCGATCTCGATGGAGACGCCGATCGGCGACGATGAGGATTCACACTTGGGTGATTTCATCGAGGATACGTCGGTCACTTCGCCGATCGACCAGGCGACCAACGAGTCGCTCAAGGAAACCACGCACTCCGTGCTCGCCCAGCTCACGCCGCGCGAGGCCAAGGTGCTGCGCATGCGCTTCGGCATCGACATGAACACCGACCACACCCTCGAGGAAGTCGGCAAGCAGTTCGACGTCACCCGTGAGCGCATCCGGCAGATCGAGGCCAAGGCGCTGCGCAAGCTCCGGCATCCGAGCCGCAGTGAGCAGCTGCGCAGTTTCCTGATGGACGATTGAGGGAAGCCGGATCGCTGACAGCCGGCTAGCGGCAGCTGGACCCTTGCGAGCTCCAGTCCTGGATGAAGCCGACGCGGTCGACGACCACGCTCAGGGTGCAGTTCTGGCCCTGGTTGGCGTTGACGAGGTAGACGCTGTTTCCCTTGGCATCCGCCACGACGCTCTTCTGTTCTTTCTCGTGCCCTGTCCAGCGCAGGAAATCGCTGTAGCGCTGGCCGACCCAGTCATCCATCCGGTGTCCGAAGGTCGCGCAGCCCGACAACATGGCGTACACCACCGCGATGCCCAGCAACTGCAAGCCACGACGCACGCCGTTGCGTGGGTGTAGAAGTCCGGTGAGTTCCTGGTTCAACGCAGCTCAGCCTTCCTGGACAGCGACTGGATGTGGGCGGTGATTCGGTTCGGATCATGGGCGCATTGCTCCGCAAATGTTGGGCTATTTTCCCGGTTTGAGACCGATTTCCAGAGTTATGCCCCTGGTCTCCGTCGTCTACGGGCGACACTTTGGGGTCAATGGCTCCGGCACCGCCGTCGTCGAAATGAAACCGCTGCAGGAAATCTGCGGTGCTAGCGCGTTGCCGTAGAACGACTCCAAACCCGCCGGCTAGGCCTTGATCCGCGCCATTGCCGGGTCGTACAGCGGTCCCAGATGCAGCTGGCACGGCACGCGCTCAGTGGCGACTTCCAGTTCGTATTGCCCGGAGAGCAGATACTCGCGATCCACGCCGGCCGCGCGGCGCACATAGCCGTAGCCAATGGCCTGGCCGACGGTGTGCCCGTAGCCACCGCTGCTCAGCCAGCCGACACGCTCGCCATTGCGGTAGACGGTTTCCCGGCCGAGCAGCTGGACTTCCGGATCACCGACAGTGAACGCGCACAGCACTTTTGGCAGCGGCAACTTATTGCGCTCGATCAAGGCTCCGCGGCCGAGGAAGGGTACACCTGACTTGAGCTTGACCGCCCAGCCCAGACCCGCCTCGAAGGGGCTGTAATCCGGGCCGATGTCGGCGCCCCAGGCGCGATACCCCTTTTCCAGCCGCAGGCTCTCGATCGCGCGATACCCGGCATTGCTGATGCCGAAAGCGGCGCCTGCGCGCATCAGCGCGGTATAGACCGTCACGGCAGATTCGACCGGAACATGCAGCTCCCAGCCGAGTTCGCCCACGTACGTGACGCGCAGCGCGAGCAGCGGGGCGCCGGCGACCTCCAGGCGACGCGCCTGGCCGAAGGGAAACCCGGCGTTGCGCAGCTCATCGCCCGTCAGCGTCTCCAGCACGCGTCGCGCCTGCGGTCCCATGAGCGCCAGCACGGCGTTGGCGGGCGTGGCATCGATGAGACGGGCGTCGAGGCCCGGTGGTATCTGCCGCGAGATCCAGTCGAAATCATGAATCGCAAAGCCGGTGCCGGTGACGATGTAGTAGGCGTCCGCCGCCACGCGCGCCACGGTGAGATCGCACTCGATGCCGCCCCGTTCATTGAGGAGCTGCGTGTAGATGAGGCTCCCGACAGGACGGGCGACGTCGTTGGCGCAGATCCAGTCCAGGGCCCGCTGCGAATCGCGCCCGATGAGCTGAAACT
>Ga0209131_1002304_pt1 | contig 13020 bp, 13 predicted proteins | sample GraSoi_2013_40cm_FD_185826 | JGI IMG/M metagenome (GOLD analysis project Ga0209131, IMG submission 185826) | Grasslands soil microbial communities from the Angelo Coastal Reserve, California, USA - Sample 9_17_2013_40cm (SPAdes) (version 2) | ecosystem: Environmental > Terrestrial > Soil >...
GCGGATGCTCGAGCCGCTCCAGCCGGTCTTCATCGTCGCCACGCTCGCATTCATGGGATTCGCTGTCCACCGGCTGTATCGCAAGCCACGCGAATGCGAGGCGGGCGAGGCCTGCGCCGTGCCGGCGGTCCTGCGCCGCCAGCGCATCGCATTCTGGATCGTCGCCGCGATCATCGCAGCCATGGCGTCGTTTCCGCTCCTTTCGCCGCTGCTCTATTAAAGGAATCCCGCATGCACCATCGATTCATCGCCATCCTCGCCACCGCCGGCTCCCTGGTCGCCCTCGCAGCCCCGATGCGTGAAGTCGTGCTCGACGTTGCGGGCATGACTTGCGCCACTTGCCCTTTGACCGTCAAGGCCGTGCTGAAAGGGGAGCCCGGCGTGGGCGACGCCAAGGTCGACATGCAACGGCATAACGCGCGCGTGACTTTCGATCCGGACAAGGTTTCCGCCGAGCATCTCGCCGCCGCCGTCAGCGAAGCGGGCTTTCCCGCGAAGATCGTGAAGTGAGCGCCGCCGCGGGCATGGTCCTCACCGGTAGCGTCACGTGTCCGCATTGCGGTTTTCGTAAGGAGGAAGGGATGCCGACCGACGCATGCCAATACTTCTACGAGTGCACGGCATGCAAGAGGCTGCTGAAACCCAAGCCGGGCGATTGCTGCGTGTTCTGCTCCTACGGCACCGTGAAATGTCCGCCGATGCAGGCGTTGCGTCCGTGTTGCGCCTGAAACGGATATCATAGGAGCCGATGAAACACCGCTGCCGCGCTCTCGCCGCCATTGCCTCGATCGCCGCGTTCCTGTTCGCGCAGGCGACGCTGTCGGCCTATGCGTGCGCCGGTCCCATCCCGGATCCGGTCGCGATGGCGCAGATGAAGGCCCAGATGGAAGCCGCCGGCGGCCTGTGCGAGCAACACTGCACGACCGGCACCGTCTCCTTCGAGGCCGCCAAGCCCGCAGCCTTCACGATGCCCGCGTTGGCGCCCGTCGCGCTGCGCGTCGCCATGCCCGAGCTACGGGCGCATGCGATCGCTATCCAGCCCGTGGCGCATTCGCTCGCGGGTCCCGCTCCGCCGCTCATCCGCTTCACCGTCCTTCGCATTTGATCCCCCGCCGGTATTGAACGGGCGCGCGTCCGCGCGTCCGCGATTTCCGTTGTGGAGGTTCGGATGCTTCGCTGGCTCTTGCTGTTGCTCTGCGTTCCTGTGTATGCGGGAACGACAAATCCCCTTGCGCTCGACGAAGCGCTGAAGATCGCCGAGTCGCGCTCGGCGCAGCTCGCCGCGCAGAGGGCATCGGCCGATTCGGCCGCGGCGCTGATCCCGGCCGCCGGGCAGAATCCGGACCCGCGCCTCATCGTCGGCATCGAGAACGTCCCGGTCGAGGGCGGCAACGCGTGGAGCCTCAGCGTCGACTCGATGACGATGCGCAAGGTCGGCGTGATGCAGGACTTCACGCGCGGCTCGAAGCTTCAGGCGCGCACCGCGCGGCAAGACGCCGAGGCGCGCCGCGAGGCCGCGTTGGTCGAAATGCAGCGCGCGGAGTTGCGCCGCGAGGTGGCGACCGCGTGGTTCGAGCGCTACTACACAGTGCGCTCGCGCGGCGTCGTCGAAGCCTTGGCTGCCGAGGCGCGCCTGCAATCGGACGCATCGACGGCGGAGCTCGCGGCCGGACGCGGCTCCGCGGCCGACGCGCTGGCCGCGCGCGCATTGCGCGCGACGCTCGTCGATCGCCAGCTGGAGCTCGATCGCCAGTCGCGCCGCGCCGAGGCGATGCTCTCGCGCTGGCTCGGCGACGACGCCGGGCGCGAGCCCGTCGCGCCGCCCGATGTCACGCACATCGGCCATCACACGGGGAGTCTCGAAGCCAATCTCGAAAATCACCCGCATCTTGCGATGTACGGGCCGATGGTGGAGATGGCGCAGGCCGAGGTGCGCATGGCCGAGGCCGCGAAGGATCCCGACTGGAGCGTCGAGGTTTCGTACGGCGTGCGCGGACCGGCCTACGAGAACATGGCCTCGATCATGTTCCGCATGGACCTGCCGATCTTCGCCGGCAGGCGGCAGGATCCGGCGATCGCCTCGAAACGCCGCGCCGCCGACGTGGCCCTCGCGCAGGCCGAGGACGCGCGCCGCAAGCACGTCGCGGAGATCCGCGCATCGCTCGCCGAGTGGGAGATCGCCACGGCACGGCTCGACCGCCAGCGCGCCGACATCGTTCCGTACGCGGAGGAGCGCGCGCGCCTGGCGCAGAGCGCGTACGCGGGCGGGCGCGCGGATCTCGCGACAGTCTTCGACGCACGCCGCATGGTGCTCGATGCGCGCCTCGCCGCGATCGCCGCGGAAGCCGAGCTGGCCCGCGCGTGGGCACAGCTCGCGTACCTCGTTCCGGAAGGAAAGCAGCCATGAGCCATCACCGTTTCGTGGTGCCGGTCGTCGCGGTCGTCTTCGCCGCGGCGGGAGCCGCCGGCGGCATCTGGTGGACGCACCGCTCGATGGGCGCCGCATCGCCCGCGACCGATCCCGCCAGGAAGGTCCTCTACTGGCACGACCCGATGTACCCGCAACAGAAGTTCGACAAGCCGGGCAAGTCTCCCTTCATGGACATGCAGCTCGTGCCCGTGTACGCCGAGGGCGAGGAATCGGGCGTGAAGGTGAGCCCGCAGCTCGCGCAGAACCTCGGCGTGCGAACGGTCGTGGCGGAGAAAGGACGCATCACGCGCGCCGTGGACGTGGTGGGCACGATCGCGTTCGACGAGCGCGCGGTGACGGTGGTGCAGGCGCGAACCGCGGCGTTCGTGGAGCAGCTCTTCGCGCGCGCGCCGCTCGATCCGGTGCAGCGCGGCCAGGCGCTCGCGCGCCTCTTCGTTCCCGATTGGGCGGGCGCGCAGCAGGAATACCTCGCGTTGAAGGCGAGCGGCGTCGAAGGCGCCGCGGAGCTCGCGCGCGCCGCGCGCAACCGCCTGCTGCTCCTGGGCATGACGGAAGAGCAGGTGCAGGCCGTCGATCGGGAAGGCAAACCCGTGACGCGCGTCACGATCGTCTCGCCGGCCGACGGCGTGGTGGGCGAGCTCGCGGCGCGCGAAGGCATGAACGTCGCGGCGGGCGCGATGCTCTTCCGCATCAACGGGCTCGCGACGGTGTGGGTGAACCTCGACGTGCCCGAGGCGCTGTCCGCGGCGGTGCGCCCCGGCGCGGCGCTCGAAGCCACGGTGCCCGCGTATCCCGGGGAGACGTTCAAGGGACGGGTCTCAGCCGTGCTTCCCGAAGTGAACGCCACGACGCGCACCGTGCGCGCGCGAGCGGAGCTCTCGAATCCCGGCGCGAAGCTGAAACCCGGGATGTTCGCGCGCGTGCAAATCGCCAGCGCGGGCGCGGGGGGCAAGGACGCGGTCCTCGTTCCGAGCGAAGCCGTGATCGTCACCGGCGAGCGCAGCGTCGTCATCGTCGATCGCGGCCGGGGGCGCTACGAGCCTGTGAGCGTGAAGGTGGGCGCGGAGGAGGGCGGCCGGTCCGAGATTCTCGAAGGGCTCGCCGGTGGCGAGCGCATCGTCGCCTCGGGCCAGTTCCTCATCGACTCGGAGGCGAGCCTGCGCGGCGTCGAGCGGCGGATGAACACGCCCGCCTCGCACCACGCCGAGGGCAAGGTGGAGCGCATCGACGCGAAGAGGCTCACCATCTCGCACGGCCCCGTGCCGAGCATGCAGTGGGGGCCGATGACGATGGAGTTCGCCGCGCCCGCATCGGGGATGCCGCCGGGCCTGAAAGCGGGCGACGCGGTCCACTTCGAATTCGTGCAGACGCCCGCCGGTGAATTCCAGGCGACGAAGATCGAGCCGATGGGAGGAAAGCCATGATCGCGCGCGTGATCCGCTGGTCCATCGGCAATCGCTTCTACGTCCTGCTCGTGTCCGTCGCGCTCGCCGTGTGGGGCGCGTGGTCCATGTCGCGCACGCCGCTCGACGCGCTGCCGGACCTCTCCGACGTGCAAGTGATCATCCGAACTCCGTATCCGGGTCAGGCTCCGCGCGTGGTGGAGGACCAGGTGACCTATCCACTCACCACCTCGATGATGTCGGTGCCGGGCGCCAAGGCGGTGCGCGGGTTCTCCTTCTTCGGCGACTCGTTCGTCTACGTCCTGTTCGAGGATGGCACCGACCTCTATTGGGCGCGCTCGCGGGTGCTCGAGTACCTGAACCAGGTGCAGTCGCGGCTGCCGGCGCAGGCGAAGGCCGCGCTCGGGCCGGACGCGACCGGCGTGGGCTGGATCTACGAGTACGCGTTGGTCGATCGCAGCGGGCGCCACGACCTGGGCCAGCTTCGCGCGATCCAGGACTGGTTCCTCAAGTACGAGCTGAAGAGCGTGCCCGACGTGGCCGAAGTGGCGACGGTAGGCGGCATGGTGCGCCAGTACCAGGTCGTCCTCGATCCGGATCGCCTGCGCGCGTACGGCATTTCCCATGCGAAGGTCGTCGCGGCGATCGAGATGGCGAACCGCGAGACGGGCGGCGGCGTGCTCGAGATGGGGGAAGCCGAGTACATGGTCCGCTCGCGCGGGTATCTCCAGTCGCTCGAGGATTTCCGCGCAATCCCGCTGGCCGTGGGCGAAACCGGAACGCCCGTCACGCTGGGCGACGTGGCGCGCATCCAGATGGGTCCCGAGATGCGCCGTGGAATCGCGGAGCTGGACGGCGACGGCGAGGTCGTGGGCGGCGTGATCGTGATGCGCTCCGGGCGAAACGCGCTCACCACCATCGCGGCGGTTCGCGCGAAGCTCGAATCGCTGAAGGCGAGCCTGCCGGAGGGCGTGGAGATCGTGACGACCTACGATCGCTCCGGACTGATCGACCGGGCCGTGTCGAACCTCGAGACCAAGCTCGTCGAGGAATTCATCGTCGTGGCGCTGGTTTGCTTCGCGTTCCTGGCGCACCTGCGTTCCGCGCTGGTGGCCGTGGTGGCGCTGCCGCTGGGCGTGCTCGCGGCCTTCGGCGTGATGCACCTGCAGGGCATCAACGCCAACATCATGTCGCTGGGCGGGATCGCCATCGCGATCGGCGCGATGGTCGACGCCGCGATCGTGATGATCGAGAACGTGCACAGGCATCTCGAGGGTCGCACCGTCACGACCGACGAACGCTGGAAGGTGGTGGCCGACGCGTCCGCGGAAGTCGGGCCCGCGCTTTTCTTCAGCCTGCTGGTGATCACGCTGTCGTTCCTGCCGATCTTCACGCTCGAGGCCCAGGAGGGGCGGCTCTTCTCGCCACTCGCGTTCACCAAGACGTACGCGATGGCGGCGGCGGCGGGGCTCTCCGTTACGCTGGTGCCGGTGCTCATGGGATACCTCGTGCGCGGCCGCATTCCCGACGAGCAGCGCAACCCCATCAATCGCACACTCATCGCCGCGTACCGGCCCGCGCTCGATGCCGTGCTGCGTTATCCCAAGGCGACGCTCCTCGCCGCGCTGGTCGTGGTCGCCGTCACCGCGTGGCCGCTCTCCCGACTGGGCGGCGAGTTCCTGCCGCCGCTCGACGAGGGCGATCTCCTTTATATGCCCACGGCGCTGCCCGGACTCTCGGCCGGCAAGGCCTCCGAAATACTCCAGCAGACCGACCGCCTCATCCGCCAGGTGCCGGAAGTGGCACGCGTGTTCGGCAAGGCGGGCCGCGCCGAAACCGCGACCGATCCCGCGCCGCTCGAGATGACGGAAACGACGATCCAGTTCAAGCCGCGCGGCGAGTGGCGCCCGGGCATGACGCCGGAGAAGCTGGTGGAAGAGCTCGATCGGACGGTGCGCGTCCCGGGAGTATCGAACCTGTGGGTGCCTCCGATCCGCAACCGCATCGACATGCTCGCGACGGGCATCAAGAGTCCCGTGGGCATCAAGGTGTCCGGCGCGGACCTGGCCGAGATCGACCGCATCGCCCACGAGATCGAGGCCGCCGTGAAGGACGTCCCGGGCGTGACGTCGGCCTTCGCCGAGCGTCTCACCGGAGGGCGCTATGTCGATATCGCGATCGACCGGCGGGCGGCGGCGCGCTACGGCATGAACGTGGCCGACGTGCAAACCGTGGTGAGCTCGGCCATCGGCGGCGAGACCATCGGCGAGACGGTGGAGGGATTGCAGCGCTTCCCGATCAGCGTGCGCTATCCGCGCGAGCTGCGCGATTCGGTGCAGAAGCTTCGGGAGCTGCCGGTGGTGACGGAGCGCGGCGCGCAGGTGCCGCTGGGTGCGCTCGCCGAGATCCGCGTGGCCGACGGGCCGCCGATGCTGAAGAGCGAGAATGCGCGGCCCTCGGGCTGGGTGTATGTGGACCTGCGCGGGCGGGACCTGCGTCGAGCCGTGAGCGACATGCAGGCGGCGGTCGCCTCGAAGGTGAAGCCTGCCGCGGGATATTCGATCGCATGGTCGGGGCAGTTCGAGTACCTGGAGCGCGCGAACGCGCGGTTGAAGCTCGTGGTGCCGGTCACGATCGCCATCATCTTCGTGCTTCTCTTCGCCACCTTCGGGCGCGTGGACGAAGCGCTCCTCATCCTCGCCTCGCTGCCCTTCGCGGTGGTGGGCGGCGTGTGGCTGCTCTACCTGCTGGGACACGCGGTGTCGGTGGCGAGCGCGGTGGGATTCATCGCGCTGGCGGGCGTCGCGGCGGAATTCGGCGTGGTGATGCTGCTCTACCTTCGCCATGCGTGGGAGCGGCGCCTCGCATCCGGGGAGGCGCTCGACGAGGCGACCCTGCTGGAGGCGATTCGCGAGGGCGCCGTGCTTCGCGTGCGGCCCAAGGCGATGACGGTGGCGGTGGTGCTCGCGGGACTCGCGCCCATCATGGTCGGCATCGGGGCGGGCTCGGAAATCATGCAGCGCATCGCCGCGCCCATGGTGGGCGGGATGATCACTGCGCCGCTGCTCTCGCTCTTCGGGATCCCCGCGGCTTACCTGCTCCTGCGCCGGCGCGCGCTTCGCGTGGATCGTCCGGCGGCCGGCGCGGTCCAACCGGCAGACACGTGACGAAGGAGGTCCCCATGGTCCGGCTCGATGTTCCCAGGATGAATTCCGACAAGTGCCGCGCCGCCGTGGTGGGCGCGGTCATGGGGATCGACCCCAAGGCGCGCTGCGATGTCGATCTCGACACCGGGCGGCTCGCGGTGGACAGCCGCCTGCCGCCGTCCGATTTCATCGAGGCCCTCGAGGACATCGGCTACGCGTCGTTCATCGCGCAGGTCTAGCGCAAGGTAGGGCGTTTAAAATAGGGTCATGGCGATCCATGACCTGAGCGGCTGGCAGCACAGCCACAGCTACGATCCGGGCAACCGCGGCGCGGAGGTGCGCACGTGGGTCGTGGTCGGCATCACCGCCGTCACCATGGTGGTGGAGATCGTCGCCGGGTTCATGACCGGATCGATGGCGCTGCTGGCCGACGGTTGGCACATGTCCACGCACGTGGTGGCGCTCTCGATCGCGGGCGCGGCCTACTTCCTCGCCCGCCACTGGTCGAGGGACGAGCGCTTCGCCTTCGGCACGTGGAAGATCGAGGTCCTGGGCGCGTTCTCCAGCGCGTTGCTGCTGGGCGTTGTCGCCATCGCGATGGTGGTCGAGTCCGGGGTCCGGCTGGTGACGCCGGAGATCATCAGCTTCGGGCCGGCCCTGGTGGTCGCCGTCATCGGACTTGTCGTGAACCTTGCATCGGCTCTCGTCCTGGGGCATGGCGCTGCGCCTCAACCTCACGAGCATGACCACCATGCCCATGAGCACGAGAATGCCCATGGGCACGGGCACCATCACCATCACGATGATTTGAACCTCAAGTCGGCGTACGTGCACGTGCTGGCCGATGCGTTCACTTCCGTGCTGGCGATCGCCGCACTCTCCGCGGGCCTGTGGCTCGGCTGGACATGGATGGACCCCGTCATGGGCATCGTCGGCGCGGGCGTGATCCTCTGGTGGTCCAAGGGGCTCATCACCGACTCGGCGCGCGTTCTCCTCGACCGAGAGATGGACAACCCGGTGGTCCGCGAGATCCGCAAGGCGATCGAGGTCGACGGCGACGCGGAGATCGCGGACCTGCACGTGTGGCGCGTCGGCCGCGCGAGCCATGCTGCGGTGGTGACGGTAGTTGCGCAAGACCCGCTCGCTCCCGACGCCTATCGCGCGCGGCTTGCCGGCATCTCGTCGCTCATGCACGTGTCGGTCGAGGTGAACCGCTGCCCCCACGGGGACTGCCCTTAGGGGACAGACCACTTGTTAGGGGATAGACCCCGGGCATAGACTGCGAGCGTCCTTGGTGGTCTGTCCCCTAACAAGTGGTCTGTCCCCTGATGCACGCCGCTCCCCAAGACAAAGTCGTCCGCGAGTTCCGCCACATGCTGGTGTGGCCGCTGCAATTGCGGCGGCTCGGCCCCGCATGCCGGCAGAAGACGCACTGGGATGCGCTCGCGGACCAGCCCGGGCCCTGGAAGAAAGTCCACGACAACCTCCTCGTGGACGACGAGTCGTGCCAGCTGGGCTACCGGGAGTTCGTGTACTTCCTGCCGTACGTGCAGCGCTTCCTCTACGGCTTCGGCGAGGCCGAGTCGCAGGCGCCGTCCAGCCTGCACATGTTCAAGCGCGACGACATCGCGTCGGTCCACGTGCGCCTGCGCGAGGACTCGGCGCCACTCGAGTTCGCGGTCGAGCGCCTGCGCCTCATCTTCTTCTACGACGTGGACATCGCGATCCTCGCTTTCGAGATCGTGGGCCGCGACATCGCGCTATCCGACGCGATCGAGATGATGGACCAGTTCGGCCGTCCCTATCCGCCGTCGTGGGAAACGCACAACCAGGCCGCGCACTGCACATGGCAGGTGGAATTCCTCGACGCGAACGGCCGGCTCCTCACCGCATCGGACTACGGCGACCGCGACAAGTACCTCTCGCTGGTGCGCGACATCAAGCAGACGCCGTTATCCCTGCACTGGGAGAACATGCTGAAGCCCATGGTGCCCGCGTATTTGGGCGGCGGCGTCGTGCAGTACTACCAGATCGAGAACAAGCGCATCCCGACGATGAGCTACCTAGCCTTCGACGAGCCCAGGAATCTCTCCCGGGGCGACATGGCGCGCATCGCGTTCGCGGCGAAGTGGGGCCCTTCGGACACGTTGCCGTACGCCGAGAAGTTCCTCTGCGACTTCGAGGCGAAGTACTGCTACGACCGTTTCTGGAACGGCGACGATCCCGCGAGCGCCATGAATACGCGCTACACGCTGTGCGGCCCGCAGTTCGCGATGATCACCAAGAACGGCGACCCGTGCCGCGACCTGGTGCAGAACTTCCGCCACCAGTTCTTCCAGATCGGCGTGCTCACGAATTTCCACAAGGCGGCGCTGCTGGACCTGTCGAACCGGTTCTCGATCGCGGTGGAGCGCCTGCGTGTGGGCGACTACGACAGCGTGCGCGTCTTCAAGGCGGCCGTGCGCGAGGCGCTGGAGCTCTTCCTGCGCTTCAGCCATCGCTACTGGTTCCACGAGATCTCCAACCAGGTGCTCGCCGCCGACATCTACAAGCGCTGGTCGCACCAGCTTGGCAGCGACGCCCTCTACGATGACGTGCGCGAGGAAGCGCGCGACATCAACGAATACCTGGACGCGGACCGCACGCGCCGCTCCTCCGACAACATGCAGCGCCTCACCGTGGTATCGGCCTGCGGGATGGTGGGCACGGTCGCGACCGGATTCCTCGGCATGAACCTGTTCAGCCATTCGGACCTCGGCGGATGGGAGCGCCTGGCCATCTTCGTCATCGTCTTCCTCCCGACGATCATGCTGACGATGTATACGCTCTCGATCTCGCGGCGGCTGGCCACCTTCATGGAGGCGCTGGCGAGCGAGCGCCTGACGTGGGGCGAGAAGCGCGACGCCTTCCGCCAGATCTGGTTCAGCGCAAAGAGGGCCAAGGCCACCCGCATCGAGGCCGGCGAGGTCGTCCCGCGCCGGCCACGACGCGCGCACGAGACCGGCGAGCCGGCGCATTCCGCTGATTGAATCTCTCGAGGTCCTCGACTTCTGGTTCGGGACGCCGCGCGGGAAAGCGCGTGCGGAATGGTTTCGCAAGGACGAGAATTTCGACGTGCAGATCCGGCGCCGGTTCGGCGAGGTTCACGCCGCGGCGGCACGGCGAGAGCTGGAAGGCTGGCGCGCGAAGCCGGAATCGATGGTGGCGCTGGTCGTGGTGCTCGACCAGTTCTCCCGCAACATGTTCAGGAACGACGCGCGCGCCTTCGCGCAGGACGCGCACGCGCGCGAGTGCGCGCGTGAGGCGCTATCCCGCGGCGACGACGCGCGGGCGCTGCCGGTGGAGCGGTTGTTCCTCTACCTGCCCTTCGAGCACAGCGAGGACCGTGCGGACCAGGAGCTCTCGTGCCGGCTGATGGCGGGAATCGACTCGTTCGAGGAAACGCGCGGCATCTCCGAGTGGGCGGTCAAGCACAAGGTGACCATCGACCGCTTCGGGCGCTTCCCGCACCGCAACGCCGCCCTCGGGCGCGCGAGCACGCCCGAGGAGATCGAGTTCCTGAAGACGAACCCCGGGTTCTAGCTACCGCTTCTTCTGCGTCGCGGGTGCCGTGACCGTCGAGTGCGTCGTCTTCTTCTTGCTGCGCGGGCGGCTCTTGCCGAAGCTGCCCTTGAAAATCTTGCCCTTGAAAGTACGTTTGTCGCCCCTGCCCATCGTTCCCTCCGATCGAAAGGACCGATTCTACTTGTCCTTCGACTTCTCCTTGTCCTTTTCCTTCGCGGCCCGGTCCTTCGCGCCCCGGCCCTTCGTGGTGTAGTCCTCCGGCACCTTGAAGAGGTCGGGCGAGGGCTCGGCGCGCTTCAGCGACGCCAGGCGATAGATCGATTCGCCCGTGCGCGGATCGCTATGCCGCGAGTACATGGTGACCTGCAGGTCCGGCGCGTACCAGCTTTCCGAGGTGACGTTGATCGGGTTGCGGTTGCCGATCTTCCCCGCGGGAATCGTCCACGTGGTCTGCTTGCCCTCGGCCTTCACGCCATCGAACTCCTTCGTGCCCAGGCTCTTCGTCTCGCCCTTGCCCAGGTGCGCGGTGCTCTCGAAGCGCATCGTGTTCACGCCGGGCATGGGCGGGATCGGGGGGACCGGAGGGATTGGGGGCACCGGCGCCGTCGCGGCGCCGGGAGGAACGGGCGGCACCGGCGGCACGGGCGCGATCACGACGTTCGCGTCGTCGCCCACGCGAAAGACCTGGACACGAACTTCCTCGCGCGTGCCGGGTTCGCCCTCGGAATCGACGGTGCGGATCGTGGTCACGCGCCGGCCGTCGGAGGTCGTCTCGGTCGTGGTCGAGGTCTTCGGCCGGTCGCTTCGCTCGATGCGAACGCGCGCCGCGTGCGCGTGCGTCATGTCCGGACGCGGGACGGCGATCGCGAGCTTGCTGCCGGGAATCAGCGTGTACGACATCGCGCCCACCGGATCCGAGATGTAGATGGAGCGCAGCTTCTCAGCGCGGTAGCTTTCCTGCCGCGTGCGGCCCTCGCCGTCGCGCCACACCTTGTTCACGTTGCGGTGCGAGATCGCGTTGCCGTCGGGCAGCGCCTGGTTGGTCTCGGTGACCACCTCGGCGCTGTAGGGCTGGCCCTTCACGACGCGCCCGCGGCCCGCGCGGTCCGCGAACATGTACGTCATCGAGCCTTGCATCTGGTCGGCGTAGTCCTGCACCCATTGGTCGGCGTCGGTGGTGTGCGTCATCGTCTCGACGCGAACGTGCTCGGCACTCGCACGCGCCGCGTCGGCTTGCGCGAGGATCTCGCCCAGGTCGAAGTTGAACGTGAAGTCGCGGGCGCCGCCGTTGTCGTCGGCGGGCGATTCGTGAGCCTGCGCGGGCAGCGTGAAGGCCGCCGCCAAGGAGAGAGCCAGGATCGTCTTTTTCATCGAGGTTGTTTCCTTCTAGTTGAGGATTCGCACGGCGAGCGGCTCGCCGTCGGCGGAATACAGCATTTCCGCGCGCACCGGCTCTCCTGCCCGATCGGGAGAAACGGGCAGGCCCCAGTCTGCGAGCAGGGCGCGCGGAAATTCGGTGGCGACCACGCGCTTGCCAGGCTCCGCGGCGATGCGCTCGAGCGGTTGCAGCGCGAGGAACGGTCCCGGGTCGCCCTCGAGCGTCGAGGTAGGGGGTGCCAGCGCGAGGAGGTCCTGCGAATGCGGCACGGGCCCGCGGATCATCCAGCTCGTCACGGCGATGGTGGCGGCGAGCGCGATGGGCGGCATCCACCAGAGGCGCGGACGCGACGTGGCGGGCTTCGTCTTGCGGAAGCGCGCGACGAGCGCCGCTTCCATCGCGGCGGGTGCGGCATGCCCGGCGAGCCCGCGCTTCAGCTCGTCGAGCTTCAAGTCGAGCAGCGTCTCCTGCCCGGGCTCGAGCTTCGATTCGTCCGGATTCATACGGCCTCCTGGGCGCCCGTTTCGTAGGGCGCGAGGCGTTGCGCGAGTTGAGCGCGCGCCCGCGAAAGGCGCGAGCGCACCGTGCCGATGTCGATGCCCGCGACCTGTGCCGCTTCGGCATACGAGAGCTCGGAAAGCTCGCAAAGGATGAGGATGTCGCGGTAGTGGGGCGCGAGGCTCGCGACCGCGCGTCGCACCTGCTCGGCGGCTTCCGCCCTGAGCACGCGATCGAGCGGCGTGTCGCGATCGATGTGGCTGTCGTGCAGCGCCGTGTCGTCGGCGAGCGCTTCGGGATCGGTTGCGTCCTCCTTGCCCCCGACCGACTTGCGCGCGATGTTTCGCGCGACGCCGCACAGCCACGCCGCGAGCGTGCCGCGCAGCGGGTCGTACTGGTTCGGCCGGGTCATGAAGAACACGAAGGTCTCCTGGGTCGCATCCGCCGCGTTCGCCGTGGACCCCGAGTAGAGAAGGGCGAGCCGGTACACCGCATCCTTGTGGCGGCGATACAGCTCGACGAAAGCGTCTTCGTCTCCCTGTTTCATTCGCGCGAGCAACGCGAGCTCGGGCTGCAGGTCCTTGGGGGGCATCGTCATGG
>Ga0209131_1002305_pt1 | contig 13018 bp, 14 predicted proteins | sample GraSoi_2013_40cm_FD_185826 | JGI IMG/M metagenome (GOLD analysis project Ga0209131, IMG submission 185826) | Grasslands soil microbial communities from the Angelo Coastal Reserve, California, USA - Sample 9_17_2013_40cm (SPAdes) (version 2) | ecosystem: Environmental > Terrestrial > Soil >...
TGCGATTCCGCCCTTCGGATTGGTTACATCTGAGCGCAGAGGCGATCGTTCGCACGCATAGGTGACCACCGTAGCGAATGGCACAGGCGCGTGGAACCGTTTGCTCATCTGGCACGTCATATCGACGTGCATGCAGGCCGGATTATGATCATTGTGGGACTGCTGGGCGCGCTCGCAGGCTGTGGCGCCGTTGTGAACGGTGCTCAGGGAGGGACGCAAGGGAACGGGGCAGGTGTGACAATGGGCGGCTCACCCTCGACGTCACGCCCCAGCGCTCAGAACGGGGAAGTCACGGTGACCGAGGCGGACAGCGGCAAAACTGTTCACCTGCACATCGGGCAGCGGTTGCGCGTCGTGCTCGGTGGCCAAGGCGAGCTTTGGCATCGCCCGACGAGTCCCGGGCCGTCGCTGCGTGGGGCCACGGCGGACGGCGGGTACCCGAGCAGCCGCCCCGCGAGCGCCGTTTTCGTCGCTGTCCAGGCGGGTACCGCATCGGTCACTTCCATAACCGACCACCCATGCCTGCACGCCCAGCCGCCGTGCAAGATCGTCCAGCGGGTCTGGAGCGTGCACGTCCTGGTCACGAGCACCGGATAGACCCTGCTCGCGAAGCTCGCGCCCTAGCCGGAGGTAAGTTCCGCGCTTCGCTCGGCGCTAACTGGGTAGGCGGCGTGAAAGCTGCTTAAGCCAGCATGCCTACTGCCTTACGGAGCGAGACATTGCACGTAACTCCTCTCTCGAGCGACCGCGACTACCCGCAACTGATCGCGGAGGCCAATCGCGTCGAGCCCGCGCCGCGGCGAGTGCGCGCGACGCTTGGTGGCGAGCAGATTTTCGACACCGTCCGGGCGCGATATGTGTGGGAATGGGCGTTCTATCCGCAGTACTACATCCCGGTCGACGACATCGACATGCGCTTCCTGGTTGACGAACAACACGACCAGCACCTTCGCCAGGGCACGGCGCGCCGCCATGGCCTGCGTGCGGGCGGCCAGGACCGGCCGGGGACGGTGCGGGTCTTCGCCGAAGAGGCGATCGACGGGGTGGCGGGCGCCGCCCGATTCGACTGGGGAGCGCTCGACGCCTGGTATGAGGAGGATGAGCAGGTCTTCGTTCATCCCCGCAATCCCTATGTCCGCGTGGACGCGCTTCGCTCGCACCGGCACGTCCGGGCCGCACTCGAGGGTGTCACGCTAGCCGAGACCAGCACCCCGGTACTGGTGTTCGAGACCGGCCTGCCGACCCGCTACTACTTCGATCGGACCGACGTCGCCTTCGAGCACCTCGTGCCCACCGGTACCCAGACGGCGTGCCCGTACAAGGGCGTCACCAGCGGCTACTGGTCGATACGCATTGGTGATGAGGTGCGTGACGGCGACCAGGATCTCGCGTGGGCCTACGACTTCCCGACCCGCCAGGTGCAGCCGATCGCCGGACTGGTCGCCTTCTACAACGAGAAGATCGACATCGACGTCGACGGCGTCCGGCTGCCGCGGGCCCGAACCCACTTCTTCAGCTGAGCCGCGCTGGGATTGGTAATGACCCGTAGATCATGATTGAGGAGAAAGAGCCGTCATGGCAGCGAAAACACTTCCCGGCGGAACGTTCACGCTGGCCGACGATCTGACGGTTACCCGGATGGGGTACGGCGCGATGCAGTTGGCCGGCCCGCATGTGTTCGGCCCGCCGGCCGACCGCGACGCTGCCGTGGCTGTGCTCCGTGAGGCCGTGCGCCTGGGCATCACGCACATCGACACCAGCGACTACTACGGCCCGCACGTCACCAACCAGATCATCAAGGAAGCCCTGCACCCCTACCCGGATGAGCTGCACATCGTGACCAAGGTCGGCGCGTTGCGGGACGCCGAGGGCGGCTGGCCTCAGGCGCTGGCTCCCGAGCAGCTGCGCCAGGCGGTGAACGACAACCGGGAAAACCTCGGCCTCGACGCGCTCGACGTCGTCAACCTGCGCGTCGGGGGGTTCGACAGCCCTACTCCTGGCTCGATCGCCGAGCCGTTCACGGCGCTCGCGCAGTTGCAGCAGGAGGGACTGATCAAGCATCTCGGTCTCAGCACCGTCTCTGCCGGGCAGGTCGCCGAGGCACAGTCCATCGCGCCGATCGTGTGCGTTCAGAATCTCTACAACCTCGCGCGCCGCGACGACGACGACCTGATCGACTCCCTCGCCGCACAGGGCATCGCCTACGTGCCCTATTTCCCGCTCGGCGGCTTCTCCCCGCTCCAGTCCGAGGAACTGAACGCGGTCGCAACCCGCGTGGACGGCACACCGATCGCCGTCGCGCTGGCGTGGCTGCTCAAGCGCTCGCCGAACATCCTGCTCATCCCAGGAACCTCGTCCGTCGCGCACCTGCGTGAGAACGTCACCGGTGCTGCGCTGAGTATCCCTGAGGACGAGCTGGCCGAACTGAACGCTATTGCCTCATGAGCACCGCTACCGCGAGACCCGCGTTCGGCTGATGTCTGGGCGGGGCGCGCACTGCTATTCCCCGTCCCGCTCTCTTAGGTACCGCTGCGCGAATACATGCAGGAGCCGGTCATTCCACGGCAGCACGCCGCGGTCGAACGCGCGCGAGCGAACCCCCCGCTGCGCGCACTCACACACCGCCCAGTCCTGCCGGCTTACCAGGTCGAGAAACGATACGACCGGGCTGGGGTCGAAGTCAGCCCTCGATGCTACCTCTGGACGGAACAGATACTCGCTGACCACCCGCGTTCGGTCTGGAGCCGACGGAAGAAGCAGGTAGGTCATCACCGTGTCAGAAAGCAGGTTGGCGAGCAGGTTGGGGAAGGCGGTGAAACCGTAGTACATGCCGATGTCTTCTTCGGAGAGTCCGGGGAAGGCGGGCAGGCCGGAGGCCCCGTCGAAGGAGAAAGTACGTGCCCCTTCGGCGAGGCGCACACCGGTGCCGCCATCGTCTCGCTCCTCGATAACCATTCCCTTGCGGTAGATCGGCACGATCTTCGCGAGCTCAGGGTGAATGCCCGGGCAGTGCAGGCACTCGTTGAAGTTGTCGATGAGGATCTTCCAGTTGGCTCGCACGTCGTACACGATGCGGCGGCCTACCGTCAGTTCCGCCATCCGGTAGCGCTCGTACGACAGAGGTTCGTCGATCTCTTCCCGCAGCGAGGCTAGGAGGCTGCCTGATTCGGTTCCCAGGTTTACGAAGACGAAGCCCTGCCAGGTCTCAAGAGCTACTGGATGCAGACCGTACGACTGTCGGTCCAACCCTTCGTCGCGGCCGACATTGGGGGTAGCTACCAGGCGCCCGTCCAGCGCATAGCACCACGAGTGGTACGGACATTTAATGACGGACTTGAATTGGCCCGTGCCCTCGCCGAGCTCAGAGCCGCGGTGGCGGCAGACGTTGTAGAACGCTCGTAGAACCAGGTCGTCGCCCCGGACGACGAGGATACTCTCGTCGATCACATCGATGACGAAGAAGTCGCCCCGCAAGGGGGCCTGCTCTTCCCGGCCCACGCAGAACCACTTCCGGTGGAAGATTCGGCGTCTCTCGAGTTCGAAGACACCGGAGTCGTGGTAGTCGCGGCCAGGAAGCGCCGGCTCGACTCGGCGCTGCAGCTGGGTCAGCACGCTCGACATTCCCTACCTCCACCTCAGTCCCGGCGTGATGGCGTGATGCCCTCGCCCGCCATGAGCGGGTGCCGTGGCGGCGAGCAAACAGCCCGGAGCTCGGCTGCCCAACAAAACCTTACTTGCCGCCTGGCTTTGCCGCGTAGGCACTGATTGCCATAGGACCGCTTGCCATAGGACCGCCCTTGACGCGGAGCATGACCAGATGGGCCAGCGCGACGGGAAAGGCCCGCACCAGCTCAGCGGCGCGCTAGCGCAGAGGAGGGACGAGCGAGATGAAAGCCTGGACACCGGCGCCCTCAAGGTGGTCCTCAGCCGCTGACAGCTGGCCAGGGCAGAACTGCGAAAGCTTGGATGTTCCCGCTGACTTGGATGAGCCGCTGCACATCGTCGAGATCTCCGATCCTAGTGATGGGGATCCAGGCACCTAAGCTCCGCCGGTGAAGGTATCGATGTTCGCGATCTTCCACCTGCCGTGCAAGTTCACCGCCGTGACCGCGAACATCGCGCCGCCGTAGCTTGTCTGGCCGGTGCCGGCCCTGGTGTCCTGCGAATTGGCGAAGACCAGCAGCCTGGCGCGCCCGCCAGTCAGGAGTTCCACCCCGATGCTGGTGACCCTGGTCGTGACCACGAGCTTCTGCTTCGGGGCCTGCCGCTCGACCAGCGCGAACAACTGGTCGTACTGACGGATCGCCGCACCTGTCAGCAGTCGCTGGGCACTCGCCCTGGTCCGCGCCGTGTCGGCGTAGTTGTAGGAGAAGATCGTTTCGACCGCATCGGTAATTTCGTGGTCCACCGTTCTGGTTGTGGCCCGGTCGGTCAGCGCGACGTTGGCGTCCGCTGCAGCGGAGCGCAGGCCGTTCGCCGAGACGATGGCCCAGGTCCCGAAGCTGCCGAGGGCGATAGTTGCCGCACCAAGCAGGACCGCTACGACAAGGCGGCGCCGCGAGCCGGCCTCTGCGTCCGGGCTGGCCACGGCATCGGGACTGGCCGCTGCGTCGGGACTGGCCGCTGCGTCGGGGCTGGCCTGGGCCTCCGGGTTGGCCGCTGCGTCGGGGCTTGGCTCCGTGCCTGGGGCGTCCTCCGAGTCGCCAGGCACGGCTGGCAGGTCGGACTCGACCGGCAGGGCCGCCGGGGTCCAGCGTCGGGCGGGGGGCATCGGATCTCCTCTCCGCTCAGCCGCCGGGTGTCTTGCCTGGTGCGGCCGCGCTGACCGGTACCTGACCGAGCGCGCTGAGCTTCCATCCCGTCGAGGTCCGGTTCAGCGCACCGGCCAGGCGGCTCTGCTTGGTAACCGGCGTGCCGGTGGCCGGTACCACGGTGATCTGCAGAGCCACGATGATACGAGCCGTCCCAGTGCCGATGTTGAGGCTGGTCAGAGCGGCATCGAGGATCTTGGCGGTGGTCACCGTGCGCGCTTGCCTGACCTGCTGCTCGAAGGCGGTCCGGCCGGCGACGACCTGGCGGTACAGCGCCCCAGTTGATGATTGGGCCCATAGGGTCAGGCCCTGGTCGACGCGGCGGTAATCAAGGGTGTTGAAGTTCAGCACGGCCTGCTCGCCGGCTCGCAGGGCTTCGTCCCTGTTCGGCGCGGCGGCTGAGGCACGCGGGGCACTCAGCCAGGCCCAGCCGGAGAACGCCGCGAACACGACCGCTGCGGCTAGAAGCGCCGATGCTGCGATGATCAGCGGGTCCCTCGTCCAAACAGGCCGCCGTGGCCTGGCGGTCATCGACGTCACCTCCTGTCCGGCGTCCAGCGGCTCATCGGATTTCACGGCGAGACGCCAAGCAGTTTGGCGAGCCCAGGTAGCGCGGCCGGCGGCACGCCACCGCCCGACGGCGCGTGAGCCGAGCCGCGCACGTCCACGCCGCTGCTGGCCGGCAGCGAGCACCGCGCGGCGGTGTTCAGCGTACCGGCGGAGGTGTCAAGGCCGTTACGGTACGCAGTGCCGCCATAACCCGCGATGCACGGCAGCGGATCGAAGAAGGTCAGCGCCACGCCGAACCTCGCCCCGTGACCGTTGATCACCGTCGAACCGATCGCGATGTCCGCTGGCAGGACGGACAGCAACTCCTGGAGCGCTTTTCCTCTCGTTAGCGTCACGTCCGAGGTGGTCAGCAGATTGGCGATGAGGACCCCCAAGCTGGTCCTTGTGTCGGCGACCAACTTGGCCACCTGGCCGGCGGCCTGTGAACCGTTGACAAAGAGCTGGCGGAGGCTGTTGTCGGAGTTCCTCAACTGGCGCGCCAGCAGCAGGGCATTGGCGCCGAAAGCGCTCAGGGCACTGGACTCGGCGATCTGAGTCTGCATGACCGTCCTGCCGTCCCGGATCAGCGTCGCCGTCTGCGGGAGCGTCGCGTAGGCGCCGCGGACAAGGGCACCCTGCCCGTCGACGATCGCCTGCAGGTTGCCGCCCTGCCCGCCGAAGCCGGTCGCCAGTTCGGTGGTTACGGCACGCAGCGACCCGAGCGGCAGCGACGTGGCCAGCGAGTTGAGGCTAGTCAGCAGGCTGGTCACCGGAAGTGGCAGCTGGGTGTCACCCATCGGGATAACGCTGCCGTCGGCCAGGTAGGGCCCCGCTGAGCCCGCCGGGCGCAGGTCCACGTACTGCTCCCCCACGGCGGACAGATCAGCCACGGCAGCGTGCAGCCTCGCCGGGATCGGCGGAGCTGAGGCGCTGATGTTGAGGTCGACCTGAATGCCCCGGCTGGTTAGGCGCATCGCCCCGACGCGCCCGACGGAGACCCCGCGATAGGTCACATCCGCGTTCGGGTAGATCCCGCCGCCATTCGCGAGATCAAGCCGGACGACGTAGTAGCCGCGCGATCCGAAATAGCGGCCCAGGTTCGCGTAGTGGAACCCGGTATAGGCGAGGGCAAGCACGCTCACCAGCGCGAAGGCGGTCAGTTTGAGTTTCGTGGCCCGGGTCAGCATTCAGTGCCGCCTCTTCCGGTGCGCAGGGGGCTTGATCGGCGGGATGACCGTGGTGCCCTTGGCCGCCTGGAGCTTCAGGTAAATGTTCAGGTAGTCGCCTTTGACAGCCTTCAGCACCTGATTGGTGAACGGGTAAGTCAGCAGTACCTGCAGCGCTAGCGGGAGGTTCTGGCCCGCGTCGGCGAGATTGCGCAAGATCGGAGCGAGCGCACGAAGATCGGCTACTGTGTTGGCCTGGCTGGCGTGGATGGTACTGACTGCAACACCGGACAGTCGGTGCAGCGACGTGAGCATGGTGACGAGCTGCGCGCGCTCCTGCGCCAGCACCTGCAGGCCAGGCGTGAGGTTATCGAGCACATGGCCGATCTGGCGGTCCCTGGCGGCGAGCGTGGCCGACAGGGTGTCCAGCCCGTCGAGCGCGCTCTTGATCGACTGCCGGTGCACGTACAGGTTGCCGAGCACGGTATGCATCCGGACGAGCAGCGAGCGGATCTGCGGCTCGTTGCCCGCCATGGCCGCGTCCAGTTGCGTCACGATCACGTGCAGCTGGCTGATGCCGCCGCCGTTGAGAAGCAGAGATAGTGCTCCGAGCACCTCTTCGACCGTCGCATTGCTCGTGGTGCGTGACAGCGGGATCAGGGCGCGGTTGGACAGCTTGCCGGCTGGCGGTATGCCGGGTGGCGCCGACAGTGCGACGTACTGTTCGCCGAGCAGGCTCGTCTGGGCGACCTGGGCGATCGCGTTGGCCGGCAGGCGCACGCTTCCGTTGACGATCATCGTGACGTGCGCGATCCAGCTTCGGCGCGGCAAGTAGATCCTCGTTACTCGTCCGACCGCCACATTGTTGACCATGACGGCGGATTGCGGGACGAGGTCGCCGACGTCGGAGAACTCGGCGGTCACCTGGAAGGGATGGCTGCCCAGCTGGGCGCCCCCTGGCAGCGGGACGCTGTAGATACCGTTGAAGCCGCCGGATCCGCAGCCGGCCAGAGCTGCGACCGCGAGCCCGGCCGCTGCGGCCAGCGCTCCCGCCCGCGCCCGGCAGCCGCGCCTCATCGCCGGCCTCCCAAGAGGGCCTGCGGCGTCCCGTACACCGTCCCGGCGCTGGGCAGCGGCAAAGGTGGCAGGGAACCGATCAATGATGCAGGCACCGGAACCGAACCCACGGGGGCGATCGCTCCTGAAGGCCGGGTGTCGGCCGTGGTGAACGCCCCCCGCGGGGTGTTGCCCCTGATCAGCTCGCCGAGATAACCCCGGCCCACCAGCGTGTGGGTGGTGACGTTGTAAGCATGGACCAGGTTGTCCGCGGCAAGCGGGGCGACGTCCAGGGCCTCGGCAAGGGACGCTCGCTCATGGACTAGGACCGAGGTGATCGCGGCGAGCTTGCTGACGTTGGACTCGATCAGCGTCCGGTTGCCGCCGATAAAGCCCTTGACTCGGTTCAACGCGACGGACAAGTCGCTGATCGCGGCTGCCATGTCGCGGCGATCGCTAGCGAGGAACGCCGACACCTGGGCAAGCTGGCTTTCGGCCAGTCGCACCTGGCCGTCGTTGTTCTTGAGCATGGTAGTGAACTGCTGCAGATAGGCCAGCGTCGCGAAGAGGTTGCTTGACGAGTCGCCCAGCGTCTTCGACAGCCCGCCGAATTCGGTGATCATATTCCGCAAGTACGTGCCGTTGCCCGCCAGGTTGGCGGCTCCGGTCTTGATCAGATCGCTCAGCGCGCCGTGCTTGTTCACGCCATTCGGGCCGAACGCGTTCGCCAGCTTCGCCAGGCTCGCATACACCTGGTCGACCTCTACCGGCACAGCGGTCCTGGCGACAGGTATCACCGCACCATCGGAAATCTGGTTTCCGCTCGTGTAGGCCGGGGTGAGCTGGATGTAGCGGTCCGCGACGACGCTCGGCGCGATCACCACGGCGCTCACTCTGGCGGGCACCGCGACGCCATTGTTGAGCGTCATCGTGACCTTGACCCGGGAGCCGGCCGGCTGGACCGAATCCACCGTGCCGACCGGCACTCCGAGCACACGTACGGTCGAGCCTGGATAGACGCCGATCGACTCGGCGAAGTAGGCGGTGATCTGCCTGGCGTGGTTGATGACGTGGTAGACGAGCCCGCCGCCCGCGGCCAGCGCGCCGGCCAAGACAATCGCCGCGATTCCGAACACCCAGCGGTCCCGCCGTGTCCGCATCAACCTGCCGAGCGCAGCCCTGACCACCGCGCGGCCGTTGCTCATGGTCATCGACATGTGCCTCAACCCGCCGATCTCGGCGGCATGCAGCCGCGTTTCGGGGTGTTGCCTGGCGCGTACGACCTCGGGACCAGCCCGCACAGGTAGACGTCAAACCAGCGGCCGTTGCCGAGGGTGTTCCCGAGCAGCCGGTAATACGGCCCGGCCAGCGCCAGCGCGCGGCTGAGGCTGGCCTGGTCGTCCTGCAGGATGGTGGTGACCTGGTTGAGCGCCTGGAGAGCGGGACCTAGCTGGGCCTGGTTGTCGTTGACCAAGCCGGTCAGCTGGATGGCGAGCGCCTGCGTGCTGACGAGCAATGCGTGGATGGCCGCCTGCCGCTGCCGCAGCTCGGAAAGGAGGAGATTGCCGTCGCCCAGCAGGGCCTGGAATCTGGCGTCCTCGCGCGCCAACGTGCCCGTGACCTTCCTGGCCCCGGCGAGCAGGCTGGTGACCGCCGAATCCCGCGATGCGACCGATGATGACAGCGCCGCGAGGCCCCGAAGTGCGCTGCGCACGTATGGTGGCGTGCTCGCGAAGGCCGAGGACAGCGTCCCCAGGCTCTGCGCCAGCTGCGCGGTGTTGATCTTGCTGATCTGCTGGCTCACTCCGCCGAAGGCTTGGGTCACGTCATAGGGCGATGTTGTTCTGGACAGCGGGATCGGCGTGCCCGGATCCTGCGGGGCGCTGCCCAGCGGGTCGAGTCCCAGATACTTGTCCCCGAGCAGCGTCTTGATCTCGATCCCCGCTGTGGACCTGTTGCCGACCCACTCGTTGCGCACCCGGAAGGTAACGGCCACCTTGTTGCCGTCGAGTGTCACGCCAGTGACCTTGCCGACAGTGACACCGGCGATCCGCACTTCATTGCCCGGCTGCAGCCCGGCCGCCTCGGCGAAGTACGCGGTATAGCCGGTACCGCCGCCGATGATCGGCAGGTTCCCGGAGAAATAGGTAAGCAGGCCGATGGCCGCGAGGATCGCCAGCCCGGCCACCGCGACCGCGATCGGATTGCGCTCCCTGATCGGCTTCAGGCTGATGCGTCTCATGAGGTACACCTCGCCGCTGTGACCGGGACGCCCTTGTTGATCGTGTGCTGCGGCCCGGTGTGTACGCCCGTCACGGTGGCGTTGCAGAGGAAGAAGTTGAGCCACGACCCGTACGACGCCAGCCTGGCGATATCGGCCATCTTGACCGGCAGGTCCCGCAGGAAGGTATTGACCGTGGGCGAGTTGGCCGCGAGGTTTGAGGCGAGCCGACGCAGCTGGCCGATGTCGGACTGCAGCGGAGCCCGGCCGACCTGGAGGAGGCCGGCGGTGGCGCTCGACAGACTGGCTATGGCCGATATCGCCGTGCCGATCGGCTGCCGGTCAGCGGCCAGCCCGGACACGAGTTCCTGGAGTGAGGTCACAAGATTGCCGAGCGCGTTGCCGCGGGAGGTGATGGTCTGCAGCACAGCGTTCAGGTTGCCGATCACCTTGCCGATGACCTGGTCCTTAGTGGCCAGCGCGGTCGTCAGCGAGCCCACCGTGGCGACAAGCGCGGCGATGTCGGGACTCTCGCCCTGGAATACCTGGATGATCTCGCTGGCCAGCTTGTTGACGTCGCCGGGCGAGAGGGCCTGGAAGAGCGGCTGGAAGCCATTGAAGAGCGCCGTGAGGTCGAGCGCGGGCGTGGTTCGCGACAGCGGGATCGTTGCCCCGGGCCCGAGCGTACGGCCGACAGCGCCGGTCCCCTGTCCCAGCTCGATATAGCGCTGGCCGACCAGGTTGAGGTACTTGATCGTCGCCGTGACCGTCGAGGGCAGCGGCCGTCCCTTCTGCAGCGAGAATCCGACCAGCGCCTGGTCGTGCTGGTAGACGGTGATCGAGGTAACCTGGCCGACCCGCACGCCTGCGATGTCCACGTCATTGCCCACGACGAGCCCGGTCACGTTAGAGAACACGGCCTGGTAGCTGACTGTCGCCGGAACCCCGGTCGAGGCGATGCTGATGCCGAGGAACGCCGTGATGATCGCCGTGACGGCGACGAAGATGCCGGACCTGATTAGCGGCCCGACCAGGCCTGCGCGCCTCATATCCCGATCACCTGATGATCACCCCGGCTCCGCGGAACAGCGGCGCGACGAGCAGGCTGCCCCAGGCCGGCAACGAAGACGGCAGCCGCCGGAGCGAGAGTCCGGCAAGCTCCCTGACGAGCTCGGTTTCCGCGGGAGATCCGGCCGGGCTGCCTGGGCCCCCGGACCCGAAGGCACTCAGCGAGGCCGCCGCAGTGGCGGCTCCGGCGCGGGCACTGCCGCTGGTAGCGGCTGTCTTGGTCCCGGCCCTGGCGCCGGCGGGCGGCGAGCTGGCTCCGTCGTTGAGGTGAATGCCAGGGAACGGGACCGGATAGCAGTGCGGCCCGAGGTTGTCGCCGTAGACCGGGGTGTCCTTTGCTGGCAGGTACTTGCCCGGCGACGGAACCACGACCACTCGCACATGCAACCCCGGGTGTTTGGTTCCCGCGCCGAACACCTTGTTGACCGCGGGCACGAACGCGGCCAGGCTGCGCAGGGTGCAGGGAAATTCGGGCGCGTAGCTGGCCAGGATCCGCAGCGTCGGCAGGCTGTCGGCGGACAGCCTGATCATGTTGGCCGAGTTCGCATCGAGGAACGCGCGCAGGTTGTCGGACGCGGTAGTCAGGTTTGCGAGCAGCGCGGCGAAGTCGGCGCGCTGCGCGGCGATCGTCCGGCCGGTCACGCCGAAGTCGTTCAGTGCCGCCAGGATCGCAGGCGAAGCCTGGGTATAGGTCCTGGTCAGCCCGGAGAGCAGCTTCAGGTCGTCGTCGAGCGCGGGCAGCAGAGGAGTCATGCCGCGCAGGTACGCATTGAGGGTAACCAGCGTCTGGCCGAGCTTCTTGCCCCGCCCGCTGAGCCCCTGCGCGATGGCGGTCAGTGTCAGCGACAGCTTGTCCGGCTGGACCGCCGTGAGCATCGGCAGCAAGTTATTCAGCACGCGCTCGAGTTCGAGCGCGTCATGGGACCGGCTCTGGCGGATGACGCTGCCGCTCGCCAGCGTCCTGGCGACTGGCCTGGCGGGCAGGACGAAGTCTACGTACCGCTCGCCGAACAGCGTGGTGGGCAGCATCATCGCCGAGACGTTGGCCGGCAGCCTGGGCTCACTTGCCTGACCTCGCCGACCTGCACCCCCCGCACCATCACCTGCGCGCCGGGGTGCATCTCGTTGCCGACATTGCTGGTGTAGAGCGTCACCATCGCAGCGGAGCTGAACTTCTTCTGGTACAGCGCCACCGACAGCCATGCCAGCAGGGCCAGGACGACCAGGAACGCGACGCCGCCCAGCCTGCGGCGCGCGATGGAGTCGCCCGGCACCGAACTCATCCGGCCACCCGCACGGTTGTCGTCGCTCCCCAGATGGCCAGGCTCAGGAAGAAGTCGATGATGTTGATCATGACAATGGCGGTTCGCACCCCGCGGCCGACTGCTACCCCCACTCCCGCGGGCCCGCCGCTGGCCCGGTAACCGTAGTAGCAGTGCACCCCGATCACGACGACGCTGAAGATCACCACCTTGAGGAAGGACCAGAGCACGTCGACCGGCGAAAGGAACAGCCCGAAGTAGTGGTCGTAGGTGCCAGGCGACTGCCCCTCGAAGTACACCGTGACCAGGCGGGAGCCGAAGTAGGAACTGACCAGGCCGATCGCGTACAGCGGTATAACCGCGATGGCCCCGGCTACGATGCGGGTCGTGACCAGGTAGGGCAGGCTAGGAACGCCCATGCCTTCCAGCGCGTCGACTTCCTCATTGATCCGCATCGAGCCGAGCTGCGCCGTGAAGCCCGCGCCCACCGTGGCTGACAAGGCAAGGCCAGCGACGAGCGGCGCGATCTCTCGGGTGTTGAAGTACGCGGAAACAAAGCCGGTGAACGCTGACGCGCCGATCTGGTTCAGCGCGGCATATCCCTGCAATCCGACGACTGTTCCCGTGAACAGCGTCATGCCGATCATCACGCCGACTGTGCCGCCGATCAGCGCGAGCGCGCCGCTGCCGAAGCTCACTTCCGCGACCAGCCGCAGGATCTCGCGGTAGTAGCGCCTGACAGCGCGCGGCGTCCACGCCAGCGCCTGGGCATAGAACGACAGCTGATCGCCGAGCAGGTCCAGCCAGCCAAGCCCGCGGCCGAGCCGGGCACCGAGTCTGGCAGGCCAGCGGCCCGGCGAGCCCAGCTCCGGCGGGCCAGCCCCC
>Ga0209131_1002306_pt1 | contig 13018 bp, 8 predicted proteins | sample GraSoi_2013_40cm_FD_185826 | JGI IMG/M metagenome (GOLD analysis project Ga0209131, IMG submission 185826) | Grasslands soil microbial communities from the Angelo Coastal Reserve, California, USA - Sample 9_17_2013_40cm (SPAdes) (version 2) | ecosystem: Environmental > Terrestrial > Soil >...
TTGGGCGTTGTCCGCCCAGATCTGCTCCTTGTCAGAGAACGTCGTCGAGCTCTGCTTGGAGATCACCACTGGGTTCATCCAGGCCGACGCGTCACCGGCGGCGGCTGCCCTCAGGTTGTCGGTTCGCGAGATGGCGATTCCCTCGAAGCCCTTGATCGTCTCGTCACGTTTGGTGGCGCCAAAGTTCGACGTCAGGTTCGAGTAGTACAGCCGTGAGCCGTTCGCCCACGAGAACGTGCCGTTCGCGCCGGGGCGCGGCCCGAATGCGACACCCGGGTCCCCGTCAGCCACCAGGCCATTCTCGAAGTAATGGGGCAGCGTGCCGATCGGCCCAACGTGCGGCGCGCACGCGGCGGGGCCAAGGCAGTCCCGCGCGCTCCACCCTGTGTAGGTCGGCTGCGCCCACGAGTGGCCGCCGTCGAATGAGAAGTACACCCCGGAGACGCCGACACCCGGGGTGAACGGGCACGTCGTCGGATCACCCGCGTTGCACGCCTCCATGTCGATGTTGTCATTGGAGCCGGCCACGACCACCGCAGGATGGTTTGCGTCGATCGCAACGGTCGGCTCGTTCTGCTTGCTCTGTGAGAACGGAGATGCCGGGCTGCCAACAGTAACTAGCGTGCCCGTCGCCGGCTGACTTACTGCCGGTTTGGCCGCAGCCGTCCCCGCCCCTGCCAGTACGACGAACAACACGGCCCCAGCCGCAGCAAACCTCGGTGTTCGCATCGGCCCTCCTTTGCTGTAATAAGGCCGGGCGGATCTCGCGCCGACCCTTACTTGTGTCACCAGTAACCAAGCCTGGACCCGATAGCCGACGACGGCAAGACGGCTATTTTCCGAAACGGCACCTACCGCGCCCCCGCCGCGGCGCGCTCGTCACGCCGCCTGCTTCCGTGCCGCCACGAGCTCGCCGCTCCGGACCGCATGCAGCTGCACACAGCGATGGCGAGAACAGAACCTACGGAACGAGGCCGAGCGCGGACGCGGTGGAGATGTCCTCGCCATACTCCTCGATTTCTTCCCTCAGGTTGCTGCGCCACCTGGACGGCATGAAGATCGGGATGATCATGGCCGCACCAAGGAGCAAGAGCACTCCGCTCGACAGCATCGTGCTGAAGCCTGCTGCGTAGCGACTGCCGGACATCGGGATATAGGTCAGCGCGTGCGTACCGCGCAGGAGCACCAACGCCGACCATCCGATCAGGGCCAGGCCTGGCAATCCGGTGGCCAGTGCCGACACGGGCCGCACCGCCAGCAGAATGCCGAGCAGCAGCGCCGTCCCAACCAGCGCCGCAATTGGAAGGGCATTGTGCAGGCTCGTCCACGCAGTGAGCGTGCGCAGGCCCTGTCCCGACTGCATCGCGCTGAACCTGAACGAGCCCCACCCGCCGCCGAAGAACAGGGCCGCCGATAGGGCCAGCGCCAGGAAGAAACCGATAACATGCCGCATCGCCACAACCCTTCGTCGACGATCGCTTCCGAGGTCCTGGCTCCCCAACACCTGCTGACCCAGCGGGCATTACGGGTCAGCTGGCGGCCGCCATCGCTGGCAGCTCCCGCAGCCTCGGCCCGGAGCGCAGGCCGCTCGCGAGCACGGGGCTCAGCCAAGGGCTAGGTTACCTATCGTGAGCCAGCCAGACCTTGAAACGCCGAGAAATAACGCAGAGACGGCTTACCGGTCAAAGAGCGATCACGATCAGTGGCGGCGTAGCCGACGGCCTGCGGCGACGCGGAGCCGGTTCACGGGCTCGAGCAGCTCGTAGGTTTGGTATGAGCCCCGCTCGATGAGCCTGAACTTGACGCCGCGCGCTCCCCCGGGAATCCGGTAGCCGCTCGGGCGGTACCGGAGGAAATCGGCGTGCATCCGGTTGAAAAATCGCTCGCGTTCGGCGCGCGGGACGAGCCCGGATCCGCCCGCCCGTCCGATCCCGTGCCGACCCGCCTCGAGGACGGTGCTGTAGTGCCAGATCGCCCGCTCGAACAGCGCCGACTGCACGGCCGCGGTGGCCACCGGATCGGCCGATTCGGTGAGCTTGCGCAGCATGCCGAGCACCTCGTCGTAGGCGCCGAACACGCCCCAGTGCTCGCTGCTCGTCGTCGTCATGAACGATCCAGGTCGTGACCTGCGGTAGGAGTAGCACACCCGGTCGAGCGCGCTGATCCGTCCGGCCAGCAGCGCGGCGCAGCTTACGGGAATGTCCTCGTGAATGCCTGGCCGGAACGGCTCGTCGAGCCCGAGCAAGAAGTCGCGACGGAAGACCTTGCTCCACGAGGTCATGGTCAGGTTGATCAGCTGCGGCGAATCGGCCAGCGAGAACGTGCCGGCGGGCGCGGCGCACAGCAGCGCACTGCCCGGGTTCGGCCTGGTGCGGCCGCCCGGATAGCACTCCTCGTAGTCGATCAGGAGCACGTCGGGCCGATCGCGCAGCAGCCTTGCCGCGACGGCGGCGAGTGCGCCGGCGGGTAGCAGGTCATCGCCGTCGACGAACCAGACGTAGCGGCCGGTCGCCCGCGCCAGGCCAATGTTCCTCGCGTGCCCCGGCCCGGCATTGCTCGCGAGGTGCAGGACGCTCAGCCTCGGATCAAGACCGGCCCGGGCGTCCAGGAGGCGGCCGCTGCCGTCGGGCGAGGCATCGTCCACGGCGATCACCTCGATCGCCGGGCCGGCGGGGCCGGGCTCAGCGGGATGGCCGAGCAGCGAGTCGAGGCACGCCGGCAGGTAATCCCCGATGCCGTACACCGGCACGACGACGCTGATCAGCGCCGGCTCCGGCAGTGCTGATTCGGGCACCGGCTGGCTCGGCATCAGATGGCTTCGCCCGGCTATCCGATGGGATCGGCCTGCGGGAGTGCCTGTGGCTCTCCGGCCGGGATGTCTGGCTCATCGGTAGTCAGCTTGGATGGCCACCAGTTCCAGCGGCCGAGCAGCACGACCGTCGACGGCACCAGCAGAGTCCTGACCAGGAACGTATCCATCAGGATGCCGAGCGCGAGCGCCAGGCCGATATCACGGATCTGGGTGCCGCCAGAGCCTCGCGAGACGACGGCCAGGACCAGGAACGATCCGGCCAGCACCAGCCCGGCCGAGGTGACCGTCGTGCCAGTGACTGTCAGTGCCCGGGACACTGCCTCGCGCAGCGGAAGCTTGTGTGCCTCCTCCCTGATCCTGGTCATCACGAGGATGTTGTAGTCCTCGCCGAGCGCCAGCAGGAAGATGAACATCAGGAATGGCAGGAAGAACACCAGGCCGCCAGATCCGCCCAGTTTGATGAAGAGCAAGGCGGCGAGGCCGAGCGCAGCCAGGTATGAGACTCCGACCGAAAGGATGAGATAGAGGGGCGCGATCAGGCTGCGCAGCACCATCGCCAGCAGCAGGCCGATCACAAGGATCGCGACCGGGATGATCCGCTTCAGGTCATTGTTCGACACCGCGCTGATGTCGTAAAGGGCAGGAGCCTGCCCGGCCACCCCCGAGGCCGTCGCGCGCATCACCGCCGCAACCCTGGTTGTTTCGGCGCGGACGGACGGCACCGCCTTCATGGCGCTGGTCTGGCCCGGATCGCCGGCGGCGAGGCCGACCAGGAATTGGACCGTCTTGCCGTCCGGGCTCACATAGTTGCCCGTCGCCCGGTACAGCTGATAGGCCGCCGGCGGGATCCTGCCGCCCTTGGGCGGGACCGGCGACAGGCTCTTGGCCGGGCCGAGTGCCGCATGCAGCCCGGCGTACTGGTCCGGGGTGAGCATGAAGCCGACCGGGTTGAGCGGCCCGGTCACCTGGTTGAAGAGCGGGCTGGCCTTGAGCGCGGCCGTTCCGGTGCCCAGAACCGCCGGATGGTCCCACACCGGAGTGTCCAACCTGAAGATCAGGCTGGTCGGATTCGCCGAGGCCTGCGGGAAGTATCTGGTCAGGAGAGCCTGCCCGGCGGCCGAGTCGCTGCCGGACGGCGCCGCGGTGCTCCCGCCGAAGCCCGCCGCCCGGTAGGCGGTCACGCCGACGGACAGCGCGCCGAAGAAGACGAGGCCCGACAGCAGGGTGGGAACCGGATGCTTGACGATCCGACCCGCGATGGTGCCCCAGATGCCAGTCTTGCCGCTGCCCTGGATGTCCCACGGCAGCAGCTTCGGCCTGCCGAACATGCGCTGGAACAGCGTGCGCTTGACGCCGAGCAAGGAGAGTCTGATCGACAGCAGGGCGGGCAGCAAGGTCAGCGCCGCCAGCAAGGTCACCCCGATCGCGATGGCAAACGGAACGCCCAGGTCAGCGTAGAACGGGAAGCTGGCCAATAGCAGGGTAAGCATGGCGGCGATCACGGTGGCCGCGGAAAACGTGATCGACTCGCCGACCTTGGTGATCGAGGTGATGATGGCCTGCCTGGCGGGTTCCCGCGGCCGGCGCAGGTCGGCCCACACTGACGGTCCTGGGCCGCCGTCGTGCCGCGCGATGCCCAGTTGTTCCCTGACCCGGAACACTAGGAACAGGCCGTAGTCGGTGCCCGCGCCGAGGACTAGGACGATCATCAGGAACTGGGCGATCGGCGATACCTTGAGGCCGTGCTGGGCCGCCGCGGCGACCAGTGGCCCTGAGATAATGACGGACAACAAGGCCGGTGCCAGCGTGACCAGCGCCAGGGTCATCGAGCGGAAGATCAGGACCAGGATCACGACGATCAGCAGCGCGGAGTACCTCTCGATCTGGCCGCCCTGGTTACCGTTGGCCTTCTGCTGGTCGACCTGCACGGCGATGCTGCCGGCCAGGTGCACCTGCAGCCCAGCCGGCCGCGGGGTCTGATGGATCTTGCCGCGCAGCCCATCGATCAGCTTTGTGCCCGCGTTGGGGTCGCCGCCGGGCTGGTGGACGAGCACCACGAACTCGTCGGCCTGACCCTTCGGCCCGGCCGTCGCCGCCTGCGACTGGCCGAGATCGATGATGCGCGCCACGGACGGTTCGGTCTTCAGCTTGCTCTGCAACGCGGCGAGTGCGGCCGAGTCGGCCGCGGTCAGCGGGCCGCTCGTCCTGGCCGCCACGAGCGGGACCGGTAGCAGGTTGGACGTCCCGAATGGCTTGGCCAGCTGGGTGGCCTTCTCGACGGGTGCGTTGGCGGGGAGGAACTTGGTGTTGTCGCTCTGCGTGACGCTTGACAGGCTTGGCAGCAAGGCCGAGGCCGCCACCGCGCCGATAATCCACACCAGCAGCATCGACCAGCGGAAACGAACGCTGATGCGGCCCAGCGTGCTGAAGATGGCGTCGACGTTCATGGCGGTGAGCGTAGTAGACAGCACTCACAGCCACTGCCGGGCCCGGCGGCCTTAATCATGCCGTGACCGCCCGGGCGGGCCCCGATTATCGTCGTTCGGAGGACTGCGCCGGGCGGGGATGAATACCCTGCCCATCAGTGCTGGTCACGCGGCGGCGACCAGCGGCACCGAGTCCCGGAATGAGCGCAGGTCAGATCGGCGGCCATTTCCGGGGACATGCCGGCCTAGGTGCTGGCCACCGACGTGCCGGCCAGTCAGACTCGTGTCCTGGAGAGGACTCGCCCTTGGTTACGGGCAGCCAGGAAGGGACAGCGCGATAGGACAGCGCGAAAGGGACGCGGATGCAGGAGCTGCGACTCGTCGCAGTGAGCGAGGACGGCAGCTACGCGGTTCTCGTGGTTCCCGGTCGTAGCGGGCGTTTCGCGCTGCCCATCGATGAACGGCTCAGGACCGTGGCGCGAGGTCAGTTCTCCCGCCTCGCTCAGTACGAGATCGAAGTGGAGAGTCCGTTGCGACCCAAGGAGATCCAGGACCGTATCCGTGCTGGCGAAACTGCCGAGGAGATCGCCGATGCGGCTGGCCTGCCCGTCGAACGGATACGTAGGTTCGAGGGTCCTGTCCTGGCCGAGCGGGAGTTCCGGGCTAAGGAAGCACAGCGGGCGACGGTGCGGAGCCGCGAGTCGGGCCCGGGCCCTCGCCTCGGCGAGATCGTGACTGAGCGGCTCGCCGAGGCCGGCGCGGGGGTGGACGACGTTGACTGGGATTCCCGCAAGCGCCAGGACGGCAACTGGCAGATCCAGCTCGCGTACACGATGGCCGGCCGGATGTACATGGCCGAGTGGATTTATGACCCGAGAAGCAAGCACGTCATTCCCGATGACGATGAGGCGATCAGGCTCTGCCTGGGCGAAGCCGAATGGCCGGAGCCGCGCCAGCTCGCTCGCGCCGGACAGACGGCGACAGTGACGCCGATCGGGTCGCGGGCTGGCCTGGCTGGCGCGCATCAGCCGGACCCTCGGGCTCAATCGGACCATTCAGCTGGCCAAGAGGCGCTGCACCCGTCGCGCCAGGGACTGGCCGGCGCAGCCGCGGCGGGTTCGGTCCAGCCGCAGATCAGCCGCGCGGGGCGGCTCGCCGGGCATGCGGGCGAGGGAGCGCACCCGGCGCGGACCGCGGCGGCAGCAGGGGCCAGGGAGAGCCTCGAACCCTCCGGGCTCGCGGGCCGCCGTGATGACGGGTCCGACGGTGACGCTGCGGGCTCCATCGGCCATGAGGTCGCGGCCAGCGCGGCGCTGGCTGATGGTGCCGGCGAGGACGCACCCAAGCCTGCGGCGGCCGAGGCACAGGCGGCACGGCCTTCCCGCCGCGGAAGTGGTCGCTCTCGGCGTTCGTCAGTACCGTCTTGGGATGAGATCATGTTCGGCAACTCCCGCCAGCCCGATTAGCGCTGAGGCGGTAGCCGCCATGGCATCTAGTACCCGTGCCGGGCGCGTAAGATCCGACGCGCGATGCTTTGCTGTCAGGGCCAGGCGGATACGGTCCGCCAACGCACCCTCGCACGACGGTTCCTGCGATGGCGCGGGCTATCGGGACTTGCTGCCGTGACGATCGTGGCGCCGTTGCTAAGCGGCTGCGGCTTGCTGGGCGGCCTGAGCGGCTCCCGGCAGGTCGCGCCCGCGTCAATGACCGTGACGAGCCCAGAATTCAGGACAGCCGTTCCGCTGCCGCCGCAATACACCTGCGCAGGCCCGGGTCTCAGTCCGCCCCTTTACTGGTCGGGAGCCTTCTCGCAGCAGCCACGATCGTTCGCGGTCGTCGTGGACGACGGCCAGGCGCCGATTACCCCGTTTGTGTACTGGATCGTGTTCGACATCAGCCCGACCACAACAGCTATTGCGCAGAACCGGCTCCCGACCGGTGCCAGGCAGGCACAGAATAGTGCGGGCACGGCTCGCTACGACCCGCCGTGCCCTAAGGACGGCGCGGTCCATACGTATAGATTCACGGTCTATGCGCTGGATGCGTACCTCAAGCTGCCGGACGGTACCGGCCTGCATGCGGCCTGGTCCGCGATAGCACGGCACGTAATCGCCGTGGGTCGGCTCACGGTGAAAGGCAGACAGTTGCCAGGAGGTCACTGAGGGTAAACAGAGCCGGGTAAACTTCTCGAATCTCCTGACACAGACCATAGCGCTCCGACACAATTGACATTTAACGATACGCCTGGGTTGTGATCAGTCCAGGGCGCTCGCGGCATCAGGGACGCTCGCGTAATGGCCGCGCGGGGGCCGTGCGAGCGTCATCCAAGGCCATACGCCGCGATGGATGGTCCAATGCCCAAGACCGTGCTGATCATTCTGGCAGCCGTGGTCGCCCTGATTGTGATCGTCGTCCTCACTGGGATGCGTTACCTGCGAGCTGACGACGACGACGACTTCGACGACGACGCTCCTGCCGAGCACGGTCGTGTGCGCAGCCGCGGCACCCACCCGCCCCGCGAACAGCAGGCGCGCCCGCGCCCACGTCACGATGACGAAATGCCTGACGAGCCACGCAGGGAGCGGGTCGGCGCCGCCAGACCGGGCGCGAGCTACAGCGGGGAACGGGGGCCAGATCGGCGTGGCGCTACCCGTGGCGGCCAGGATCGCGGCTGGCGAGACGACGGCGGCGAGATGGCACGCGGCGGCGAGATGCCACGCAGCGACCGGGACCTGGCGCCACAGCGGGACCGGCGCGCGGTCCGGATAGGCCGGGGGGGCCACGCGGATATCAGCGAACCCATTGCTGCCAGCGCTAGGTCAGGCCATTCTCGGCCTAGCCGTGGCACGAGCCGGCGAGCGGAAGAATTTGACAGTCAGCCAGGCCGGGTCACCGCCGCGACGAGGGTCTACGAGCGCGAGACCGCGGGCGGCCGCGAGCGCCGCGATGACAGGGACCGGCTCGGCGGCCACGACGAGGCCGACTTTGCCGGCCGCCGCGAGACCCTGGACCATCGTGACGATCGCGACAGCCGTGGTTCGCGCGATAGCCGTGGTTCGCGCGACAGCCGTGATGAGAGGGACCGCATGCAGGCACGTCCGGCTGCGAGCGTACGGGAGATCGGCGATCATGACGACCGGGACCGGCGGGATGCTACGCGCCCGAATGCACGACCCGATTCGCGCAAGAATGGCGCTCGGTCCGAACGCGGTGAGTTGCTTCCGGCGGTGAAGCCCCGCCAGGGCAAGAGCAAGCGCGACAGCGATGGCGACTGGCCGACCAACGAATGGGATGAGCTCTCCGACGTCGACTACTGGGCTGAACTCGCCTCAGACAAGCCGCTCACTACGTCCGTCCCATCCGGGCAGGGGTCAAGGGCGCAGGGCGGTGAGTCGCGTCAGGACGCACGACCCGACCCGGATCGCCACGAGCGTGAGGACGCCAGCGCAGGCTCGGAACTGGCGGTCAGGCAGCCGAATCGCCGGGAGCGCCAGCCCGGCCAGGCGCTTCTCCCAGCGGTGGCCCGCAAACCCGACCTGGCTGCATCCGCCAGGGTCGCGGCATTCGACCGGCCCGAGACGGCCGACCGGAGTGCGGCGGCTGGCAGGCCCGCTGCTGCTGGGCCCGCTGCTGCTAGGCCCGGGGCTGCCGCGCCCGGGGTTGCGGGGCGCGCCCCTGCCGATGACGACCCGCTGACAAGCCCGTCGTTTCCGAGGATCGAGGCCGACGACAGCCGGTCCTACCGCAGGACCAGGGCCGCCTCAGACGCCCGCATGCCGGCCAGCCGGGAACCTGTCGCCCTTCAGGCGACGCGGAATGGCGGACGCCGGCCTGCCGCGCAGGCTGAGCCGCACACGGCCTATCCGGCCGTGCCGCGGGTCGAGTCAGTCAGCGGGCTCGAGGGCGCCAGCCGCGGTTACCCCCGGTCCGATGCTGGCGGCTCCGATTTCGAGGCGACGACAGCCGGCTACCCGAATTCAGCCGCCGACCGCTCGTCTCCCGGCTACGGCCCGGCTGTTCCAGCCAGCTACCAGATGCCGGACGCGAGCGTGGCTGGCTACGAGCCGGCGACCGGAGGCTACTCGATGCCGACTGTCTCGCTACCGGCTGACGCTATCGGCGGCCATCCGGTTCCGGCCGAGCCGCCGCACAGCGCACCCGTCAGTGGCTATCACGCACCGATTAGCTATCCACCCGGCGGCACCTCGGCCGCCGGTTACCTGCCTCCTATGCCCGGCAGTCCGGCAGGAACAGGCGGCTACGGCGGTCAGGACGCTCCAGCTAGCTATCCGAGTTCGGACCTCCCCGGCTATCGCACCGAGGCCGGAGCCGGTGCCTACCGGGCCGCGCTGCCGGGCTATCCGCCCGACTCGACCTCGGCGAGTTACCCCGGTGCCGGCTACCCCGGTTCTGGCAGCTACTCGCTGCCCGCCCCGACGTCCGGTTATGACAGCGGGTATCAGGACCCGGCCGGAGGCTATCAGGGGTACTCCGGATCGGGTTCCTACTCCGGCACGCACCTGCCTCCCGAGCCCGGGTACCAGGCTGGTGGCTACCCGGGTAGTGCCGAGCCGAGTTTCGGCGGGTCGCTGCCTGGCGGGCAAGGCGACCTCGGCTATCCGGCGTACCCGGCGCCGGCTCCGCAGCCGCCTGGCTATCAAGACGCGGCGCCTCAGGCAGGTGGCTATGACCCCGCCGGGTACCCAGCCCCAGTCCACGAGACCCCAGTCCACGAGACCCCAGTCCACGAGACCGATGGCTACGCAGGTGCCGACCCCTACGCCGTGGATCCGTACGGCCAGCCCGGATACGGCGGCACCGGATACTGACCGGCCGGATCAATCTGGCGGCATGGCCGACGAGGGCGTATCCGAGCGTCTAATCTCGGCGGGGTAGTCTGTCTGTTCCAGCTTGGCTGAAGGCCGATGCTTTCTGACAGACACCTGGAGCTGTTGATGACCGGAGTGCGAGTACTGGTCGGCACGCGCAAAGGCGCCTTCGTGCTGACGTCCGACGGCGCAAGAAATGTGTGGGATGTGAGCGGCCCGCACTTCGCTGGCTGGGAGATCTACCACGCCAAAGGTTCCCCGGCCGACCCCGACCGGCTGTATCTGTCGCAGTCCACGGGCTGGTTCGGCCAGCAGATCCAGCGCTCCGACGACGGCGGCCAGAGCTGGCAGGCAGTCGGCAATGAGTTCAGCTATGACGGAGTCCCCGGCACGCACCAGTGGTACGACGGCACGCCACACCCGTGGGAATTCGCCAGGGTCTGGCACCTAGAACCTTCGCTGCACGACCCCGATACGGTTTACGCCGGCGTAGAGGACGCAGCGCTGTTCCGCTCCGTCGACGGCGGGCAGCACTGGCAGGAACTGCCCGGCCTGCGCAATCACAAGACCGGCTCGCAGTGGCAGCCGGGTGCGGGTGGAATGTGCCTGCATACGATCCTGCTCGACCCCACCCGCGAGGGCCGGATGTTCGCTGCCATCTCAGCGGCGGGCGCGTTCCGCAGCGACGACTCGGGCGAGAACTGGCATCCGGTCAACAAGGGACTGCAGTCCGAGGGTATCCCCGACCCCGAGGCCGAGGTCGGTCACTGCGTGCACCGGATCGCCATGCACCCGTCCCGGCCTGACGTGCTGTTCATGCAGAAGCACTGGGACGTCATGCGCAGCGATGACGCCGGCGCGAACTGGCGCGAGATCAGCGGTGACCTGCCGACCGACTTCGGTTTCCCGATCAGCGTGCACGCCCATGAGCCCGAGACGGTCTACGTTGTGCCGATCACGAGCGACTCGCTGCACTTCCCGCCCGATGGCAGGCTGCGCGTATTCCGCAGCCGGACCGGCGGCAACGAGTGGGAGCCGCTGACCGACGGCCTGCCGCAGGAGAACTGCTACGTCAATGTGCTGCGTGACGCCATGGACGTGGACGCGCTTGACGACTGCGGCGTCTACTTCGGGACGACGGGCGGTCAGGTGTACGCGTCGGCGGACAGCGGCGACTCCTGGTCGGCCATCGTCAGGGATTTGCCGTCCGTGCTCTCGGTGGAGGTTCAGACCCTGTCATGATCAGGGTCGAACTTCCCGCGCATTTGCGAACCTTGGCCGGGGTGAGCGGGGAGGTGAGGCTCGACCTCGGAGCAGAACCGCCCGCAGTGGTAACTCTGGGTGACGCGCTCGACGCGCTTGAGGCCAGGTATCCAGTGCTCCGAGGCACGATCCGCGATCACCGTACCGGGCGGCGCCGGGCGTTCGTCAGGTTCTTCGCCTGCATGGAGGACCTGTCGCACGAGCCGGCCGACTTCCCGCTGCCCGCATCGGTGCTGGCCGGCAGCGAGCCGCTGCTGGTCGTCGGCGCCATGGCTGGCGGCTGAGCGGCGGTAATGGCGAGCTCCGCCCCTGGCGTGTCAGGGAACGTCACGCTGACCGTCAACGGGAACACCGCGTCGGTGCCCGAGTCCATGGTGCTGCTGACGGCGCTCCGCGACAGTCTTGGCCTGACCGGACCGAAGCTGGGCTGCGGCGAGGGCGCCTGCGGCGCGTGCGTGGTGCTGGTTGACGGCGAGCCGGTCACCTCGTGCCAGCGAGCGGCAGCCTCGGTGGCCGGCCGCGAGGTCACCACGATCGAGGGCCTCCAGCCAGGCGGCCGGGCCCCCGGGGTACCGACGACGCCGCGGCTGCGCCCGGTTCAGCAGGCGTTCGCCGATGAATGCGCCGCTCAGTGCGGCTACTGCACGCCGGGGATGATCCTGACGACGACCGCGCTCCTGGCGCGTGATCCGCATCCTGGCGACGCCGCGATCGACGCGGCGCTGGCGGGGCAGATCTGCCGGTGCGGCACATACCCGCGGATCCGCCGCGCCGTGCACCGGGCCGCGCAGCTCGCGGACGGGTACACGGCGCCGGTCAGCGAAGACACCGAGCTAGCGGGAAGCGACACCGGGTTCGCCGCGCCTGAGGACAGGCTGCGCGGGCCGGGCAATGGCCCGGACGCCGACCGGTGGGCACCGCCGCTCCCCGGATCGCCGCAGCACCGGCCGGAGCGGCCGTGGGACATGACCGATCCGGCCGACCGTGACTGGTTCGGCATTCTCGGCGATGGCCTCGTCGTGGTGCTGACTCCCCCGCCGGCCGATCTTGGCGCCTGGAGCACGGCGACAAGTGCGTGGCTGCATGTCGACGCCGACGGGCTGGTCACGGCGTTCACCGGCAAGGTCGACGTCGGGCAGGACAACACGACGGCTCTGCGCGTGCTCGTCGCCGAGGAGATGGGCGTGCCACCCGGCCGGGTGCGGCTGGCCATGGGCGATACCGACCTGTGCCCGTACGACATGGGAGCCTTCAGCAGCCGGTCGATGCCCGACGCGGGCGCGGTGCTGCGCAAGACGGCCGCGTACGTGCGCACGGTGCTGCCCGTCAGGCCAGGCGAGCGACGAGTAGAGCACGTCGCTGGCGAGCCTCCCCTATCCGATCCGGCCAGCTGGAAACTGGCCGGGCACCCGCACATGCCGCCCGGCACAGTGGCGGCCGTGACTGGCACGCGCCGGTTCGTTTCCGATCTCAGCCAGCCGGGAATGTGGCACGGCGCCGTGCTGCGCCCTCCGGTCCCTGGGGCGACGCTTCGCTCGCTCAACCCGCCAGCACTCCCGAGGCGGTCCGACATCGTCGTCGTCCGGACAGCAGGGCTTGCCGGGGTGGTCGCGGCCGATCCCGCAACGGCGACAGCCACTGCGGCCGCGCTGCAGGCTGCGGCCACCTGGGACGCTCCGGCTGCGCCG
>Ga0209131_1002307_pt1 | contig 13016 bp, 9 predicted proteins | sample GraSoi_2013_40cm_FD_185826 | JGI IMG/M metagenome (GOLD analysis project Ga0209131, IMG submission 185826) | Grasslands soil microbial communities from the Angelo Coastal Reserve, California, USA - Sample 9_17_2013_40cm (SPAdes) (version 2) | ecosystem: Environmental > Terrestrial > Soil >...
TTTCTCGGAGATGCTGGCGTTGCCCAACAGCCAGTTGGATACCACCTACTGGTTGCCGTGGTACAACAATGTCGATCTGGATACCCAGCTGCGGTTGGGGGTACCATAAGAATAAGCAAGATATAAAGCGGGGCAAGCCGTACGTAAAGCTTGCCCCGCTTATCTTTTAACTCTTGGCCTGGTTATCTAGTGTGATTTGTAATCTAGCCACCCTATCGTTATCTACCCAATCAGGTCTGTAATCTAACGATTGATGCCGAAAATAAGTGTTATATAGTGTGGCATAGTGCCCATTCTGTTTCAGCAAGCCATTGTGATTCCCCTCTTCGATAATCGTGCCCTTTTCCATGACAACGATTCGATCAGCCGCTTTCACAGTGGATAAACGATGGGCGATCAAAATACTCGTGGAATTTTTGAGTATCAAATTCAGTGCCTGTTGGATTTGCCATTCAGTAAATGGGTCAATGCTAGCGGTAGCCTCATCAAGGATAAAGATCGCGGGCTTTTGCATCAGGACGCGCATCAGCGCCACGAGTTGGCGTTGACCCATCGAGAGACGTCCGCCTCTTTCTCCAACTTCGGTCTGAATCCCATGCGGGAGTGTTTCCAACCATTCGCCTTCTCCTATTTTCCGTGCCATCGTGAGCATCTCATTATCAGCGACATCGGGTGCGGCATAGCGGATATTATCAGCCACGGTCCCCGAAAACAAAAATGGGACTTGCGATACGATGCCCAGTTGTTTGCGATATTGCGCGAGATCAAACGTACGGATGTCACTCCCATCGATCAGCAAACGTCCCTCTTGATATTCATAAAAACGAGCGATCAATTTCGCAATGGACGACTTGCCTGCGCCAGTATGTCCAACCAGTGCAAGAGTCTCTCCGGGTGGAATGAGCAGGTTGAAGTGAGTCAGAATCGGTTCGTTATCCGTATAACGGAAATACAGATTGTCAAAGTGGATGTGGCCCTTTAATGTTGTCACATCCCTTTTATCTATTTGATTCACATTCGGGTCAGCATCGATCAATGCGAAGACACGTTCTGCCGCGGCAAGCCCAGCCTGGATCTGTGCCCAGAAAGCGGACAAGTTGAGGACGGGGAAATAGAACTGATCTACGCTGATGATAAAGAGATACCATGCGCCCACCGAGGTGATGCCTGCGGCAGCGCTGAAACCGCCCACGTAAACAAGCACGCCGGAAAAAATTCCCTGAAGCGCGTTGAGAGTGGGGAAGACCAGCGAGAGCACAAAGCCGCGCTGCACATTGACTTGATACGATTGTTGATTCGATTCATCAAACGATTTAAAGATACTTGCTTCTTGCCGAAAATTTTTCGCAATCGAAATGCCGCTAATAGTTTCTTTGATCGCGGCGTTCACATCAGCCATGGCTTTCATGCCCCGTTTGGTGACGCGCCGCGCTAGCACACGGAACAGAGAAGCCATCCCGAAAATGATCGGCAGAAAAATAAAAAGCATGAGCGACATTTGCAAATTGGTGCGGACGAGCACCACGCCGAGAATAAGGGCTTGCACCATTTGTGAGCCAACATCCGTCACGATCACGACGAGTTGACCAAAGTCATTAGTGTCGGATGTGATGCGCGAGACAATGCGCCCTGAAGAGAACTGATCGTAGAAGGAAAGATCATGTTCTGCGGCGGCACGAAACGCTTGCGTGCGAAGTTCGAGAACTACATCCCCGACCGCGCGCACCACAATACTGCGGCGTGCCCAATTCAAGCCCCATAAACCAATACCTACCAATAGCACAATAAAACAAACCAAAATGATCGCTGGCACAGTGGGTTGATTCTTGAGCGTATCCAACATACGCGAAACAACCACCGGAAGTGCCGCGCCGATCCCTGCCAACGCAACTACTAACACGCCAATGTACGCGATGCGTTTGGTCTGTGGTTTGAAATAAGCAAAGATGCGCCGCGTCAGTTCACGATCTGTGTACTGACGGTCATATTTTTCGTCGTTAAGTCCGGAAAAGAAGCCCATAATAATCCTATGTAGGGGCGAGATGAACTCGCCCCTACGAGTTCATTCTCTAAATATCTTCGAATACGCTTCTGATGTTTTCATCAGTTCATCATGTGTACCAATGGCGGCGATGCGACCGAGGCGCAACACAATGATCAGGTCAGCCCAGCGGATCTGTGACAGGCGATGGGTGATAATGAAAGTTGTACGTCCGCGCGCGGCGTTGGAGATGGCGCGTTGGATCTTATCTTCAGTGGCTGAGTCAATTGCGGAGGTCGAATCATCTAAGATCAAAATGTGTGGTTCGGTCATGAAGGCGCGCGCCAATGCAATGCGTTGACGTTGCCCGCCAGAGAGTGTCACACCGCGTTCACCGACCACTGTTTCATAACCTTTATCAAAAGATTGAATGAAATCATCGGCCTGCGCGGACTTTGCCGCCGCTTCAATTTCACTTCGGTCTGCTTTCGGTTTTCCGAAAGCGATATTGTCACTGACAGATCTTGAAAACAGAAAAATATCCTGCTCGATCATGGAAACTTGTGAACGCAACGCCGCCAAATTCCAATCGCGCACATCTACGCCATCCACAAGGACTTGGCCCTGTGAGATGTCGTAGGTGCGATTGATCAATTTGACTAGTGAAGTTTTGCCGGTGCCAGTCTGTCCCACAATGGCTACGGTTTGCCCGGGTTTTACTTTGAAGGAAATATTTTGCAGGACTTCGTCCTGAGCGGAGCGAAGCGCAGTCGAAGGACGAGTTGCTCCACCGCTACCCAAAGGGTGCGATGTTAGCGTGTATGAAAAACTGACATTGCGAAATTCAACTTCACCTTTGATCGCGTCTGCTCGGCCCTGTGCATTCTGGTCGAGATTGGTTTCGCGGTTCATCAATTCCAAAATGCGGCGGGCACTCGACATGCCTGATGAGATCTGCGAATATGCCCACGTAGCTGTGAAGGTGGGGAATTCAAGCAAACGCAGCAAGCCAAAATAACCAACTACGGCGCCAAGGTTGATCTCTCCGCTGCGAAAAAGCAGCAGAGCATGAAACAAGCCAAAGGCGTAGGCAGAACCGAGCAATAGCATGGATACATAACGGCCCTCCAAGTCGCCCTGTTTTACAAAGGCTTCGCGCACGCGGCGGGCGTTCATCACAAACCGATCCACTTCAGCGTCTTCCTGTGCGGCGCCTTTGACCACTTCCACACCATCCAAAGATTCGGAGAGATGGGTGTTCATGGTGCCGAACGAACCGCGCACTTCATCGGTGACCGGTGCCAGATCCCTAAGGAATTTAGCGAGGAAGATAAAGTAGAGAATGATGAAAATAACGGGCGTGATGATCAACGAGGGGTGATAACTGCCCGACACAAAGATGGGCATCAGCAAAAAGATAAATGAGCCGACCACCAGGTTGACGCCTGGGCTGAACATGTAGTTGACCTCGCGTACATCATTGGTGGCGCGTGCCATCGTATCGCCAACAGGCTGCAGGTTGTGGAAGGTCATGCTCTTGGCGAGCAATGAAAGATACAACTCATCGCGTACCTGACGTTCCATTTTTTGGGCGAGTAGTTCCGCGCCGAAGTTGCGGCCCAGCTGTAAAACCCCGCGCAATATTTGTGAAAAACCAATGGTCAACGCCAGCGGCAGCAGCACACTGGTATCGGGTGTGGGCTTGAGCATGGCGTTGAACGCATCGCCAGTCAGCACCGGCACTACTGCGGCTAGCGCCGCGTTACCGACTGCGCCGAGAACCAACATGGTGATGATCCAACCGTGACGGCGGGCATGCGACCACACCCACCGCACCGCACCGGTGCGGTCGGAGGCGTGCTTACGTTGCATTGAAAATTCAGCAGGAGAGGTTGTAGTTATAGTCATGGGAAAAAAAATTCTCGCCGTCGCAAAAGACTGCGAGTAAAAAGTGTAACCAGATTCTACCACGTCGGCGTATCTCCGGTTGATGTGCAGGGTTGTTATACATAGAACTATCCGCGTGGATAGTATGTTACTCAAGAGGAGAATATAAAATGAAAATAGTTATGCCCCAAACGATTTCAGGTTGGTGTATGTGGTTATTCTTCCTGTTTGTCGGCCTTGGAATGTTCGTTTCTATCCTTGCAACATTGGCGCCCTGGCTTGCCCTCGCTTACGCGATCCTTGCCCTAATCGGAATGTAACCATTAACCATATTCAACCCCTGAACGGCCTTCCATATGGGAGGTCGTTCTTTATTTAAAGATCTGCGATCAATTCTGCAAATTGGGTCGAATACTCCCAGCCTGTATTATCTTCAATACCCCACCATGCGGATAAAACTGTATGTGCAAGGCTCCATTCGATAATTCGTTGACGTTCCCAGCCTAAATGCTCATGCAGGATGTCGATCCGCCGCTTCACTTTTAGCCGGTAATTGATTCCGTCCGAAAAACTGCCCCATGGATTCATCATCAGCGGGCCTACTTCATACCCCGCTGGTCCAATAACACCTTTCGGATCAATGATCAACCATCCACGTTCCGATGACAAAATATTGAAGTGATGAAAGTCGCCGTGCATCAGCACCGGCATGTGATTCTCGGCAAAGAAATCTTTGACCGAATGTTCGACTCTTTCAACAAGCTTTTCATTCAACGGACCTGTCCCACCGTTGAACAGGTGGCGCAGTTTCTTCAACCCATCAAACCAATCGGATAAAAGAATAAACCTGTCATATGTCACCCTGAGCGATAGCGAAGGGTCTCTCTCGTCATTGCGGAGACTCTTCGCTCCGCTCAGAGTGACATCACCAACCGGTCTCCAAATCTTCTTCATCACCTCTGCCGCGGTATGTGTCGCCTCTTCATCATCCTCCAGCGCGGATAGCATCACGCCGGGGCTCAAGCGTTCGAGCAGCATCCAATATTTTTCCTCATCATATTCAAGCAATCGACATGCTCCCTCGCCGTTGAATAATCTCAACGCCGCCATCTCGCTTTTCATTTCACGGTTTGGCACGCCCATTTTCAAAACGACTTTGTCATCACCGCGATTCGCAAACGCCACAAAATTATAAGAAAGCTCCGGCGCAGGCTGAACATCTGTCAACCCCCAATGCGCGGACGCTTCCGCAATGAGATCAGGCAATGTTTTTAGAAAGGTGTGTCCATCTTCGCCAAATACATTTTGAATATTAGAGATAAATTCTGGAGGGAGATCCATACTTACGATTTCTGCCTCTCAAACAAGCGCAGATAATTTTCCCAACTCGTTGAAAAGCCAGCTTGTTCGAGTTGTGCGAGAAATTCTGGCTTGAGAAAGGCGAGCATAAAGACCCGGTTAAATTTTTTGCGTGCAGCGAAGCGACGAATATCTGTCATCATTGCAGGGACGTCTTTCACGGCACACGCAAGCACGCCGAGCACGAGTTGCCGCTTGTCTTCCTCTTCATCCTCCCAGGCGCTGAATAAACCTTGTTTGCCCTTCCACCAATAAAAGGTGTGAACAAAGTCCGCTTTGTAGCCGGAATATTTTTCGAAGATGTGCTCATTCGGTGTGCCAATGCGCCAGCCGAAATCGATCAGATTATCTGTGAGTTGCAGGGACTCGCTGGCCGTGGCAAATGTCGCAGCTTCATTGATATCCATAGCAGGGGAGAAGTTGTCGGTGGGTTCAGCGATGGGTTTGGCATTATAGCCGCGCAGTTCCTGTGTTTTTATGTAACCAGTCTTCTCGCATAAATGCACCATGGCGGGATTCTCCGTTAGCAAACGGAGCGTTCCATCGCAGTGTTCTGTCCACCAATCGGTGAGATAGTAATGCATGCGCGATCCGACTTTAAGCCCTTGATGATTTGGGTCCACGCGGACGCCTTCCAGCCACCATTGGCCATCATCGATCAAGGAAAGTTTGGAACAACCAATGGCGTGACCCTTATACTCGGCAGTGACGAGAATCCCGTGCGGGTCGTTGTACCAGTGCTGCCATACATCAGGGACGTAATCGCCACCCTCCCAAATCCCTTTGCAGAATTCGGCGATGTCCGCGTGGTCACGGGCAATGGCGGGACGGCAAACAACTTGAGGGGCGGAAAAGGTTTGGTTCATAAAGCAGGTGGCGGCTTAGAATGATGCGTAGGGGCATGATATATCGTGTCCCTACGAAATCATACAGGAAACAATTTATCGAACACTTCAGGACAATATTTAGAAACCATCTCTGAAGAGAGACCATTCTCTTTGCAGATCTCGGCGTAAAAATCCGCGGAGGGACGCTTGATTCTTTTTTGAGTTTCAACATCGAGTCCCCACAGACCGAAGCGTTGAGTCCAGCCACGTTCCCATTCGAAGTTATCCACGAGCGTCCAGTGGAAGTAACCTTTCACGGGCCAGTTGAAGTTGACGGCGCGCCACATCTGATGAATGTGCTGCGCCAGATAACGCGGACGCATTTTATCTGCTGCATCTTCCACACCGTTCTCGGTGATGATGATCGGAATATTGGGGAACAGGCGCATGCCCCACTTGATGGTGTCGAAGAGACCCTCAGGAACGTTCGCAATGAAGTTCGTAGGGCTCATGTCCGCATCTTTGGGATATTCGCCGTGCGTGAATAGTTCGCTGGCTTTACCAAAATGGAAGCTGACGGTATCCATGGAATAATAATTAAGTCCCAAAAAATCCTGCGTGCCTTTGGCTTCGGGGATCTGTACTCTGGCAACGGGAGTCTTCATCACGCCTGTGCTGAGTGCAGAGGGGAACGCCATGTTCAAACCCTCATAACGAATGTTGCGCATGAGTTGATCCAGCGGTGACCAGGGATTGCGCGGCACCATCGGACGATGTTGATGCGCAACGCCCACCCGTGCTTCTTTTTGGACCTCATGGATCGCGCGATATGCGGCGGCATGTCCACGGATCATATTAGCAAGCACTTTCATCGCGGTGTTCAAACCTTTATTACAGGCAGGGAAATCACCCACCACATATCCACTCAGTGCGTAAACATTGGGTTCGTTGATCGTAACCCAATAGGAAACATATTCCTTCAGTGCCCCCACAACCTTGCGGACGTATTTCTCGAACAACGGCACCACGTCATCATGTTCCCAGCCGCACATATCATATAACCACAACGGGTCGGTAAAATGATGCAGTGTGACCATCGGCATCATGCCGCGTTCATGCAGTCCACGCAGCATGTTGCGATAATGTTCGAGCGCATCTTCGTCCCAGGTATCAGGCGTGGGTTGAATGCGACTCCACTCTACTGAAAAACGATGTGCGTTCTGTCCGGTTTCGGCGGCGCGATCAAAGTCTTCCTTCCAGCGGCCACCCCACCAATCGCAAGCGAGTCCAGCCTGCCCTGTGGTGTGACCGTCCTGTTCCCACTTCCACCAATTGTTATTTGTGCTATTGCCTTCCACCTGATACGCGGCGGTTGCCGTGCCCCATAAAAATCCGCGTGGAAAATGATAGGATGCTTGAACCATTTATTTATTCCTTGCTAGATATGCCAGATACAAAGCGACCGAACCTGCGACCGCTGCATTAAGCGATTCGACCTGCCCCTGCATGGGGAGTTTCAGGATGATGTCGCATTTCGTGCGCGTGAGTTGACGGATGCCTTCGCCCTCGCTGCCAACGACGAGTGCAGTTGCTCCCGTCAAATGACGTTGAGTCTTATCCCCGATCGTTTGCCCATCCTGATCCAAGCCGACAACCCAAACATTCTCAGCCTTGAGAGCTTCGATCGCCTGTGCGAGATTCATGCGCGAGATCAACATATGCTCACTCGCGCCCGAGGACGCGTTGACCACGGACGGAGTCACCTCCACCGTATGTGCCAGCGGAATGACCACGCCATGTACACCGATCGCTTCTGCCGTGCGGATGAGCGTGCCAAAGTTCTGCGGGTCGTTGAGCGAATCGAGCAACAACACAAACGGCTGTTCATTCTTCTTGCGCGCGTTCTCAAGTATATCGAGCAGATCCGCATAAGGATACCCGCTCACCTCGGCGATGATGCCCTGATTGTTCTCGTGGACCTTGTCCAACCGCGCGCGCGGCGCTTTGATTACTTGTATCTTTTTCTGTGTCGCCAAAGCTAGGATCTCAGTGAGCCTACTTTTTACCTGCACCCCTTCAGCAAGTTCGATCTTGAACACATCCCTGCGCTTGGCACGGAGGGTTTCATAGACAGCGTTGCGGGAGTAGATGAATTCTTTCATAGGATGAACATTATACCGATAATGTAATCGATTTGCATTTTAGCCTGCTTGTCTTGAATCGAATAACTCTGTATACTAGAAACCGCAACAGCCTATTCATAACCCAACTAGGGACACCATGACCGTTCCCAGCATTTTCATCAGTTACAGCCACGATACGCCCGAACATGAAGATCGAGTTCGGGAATTATCTGACCGCTTGCGAGAAGATGGTATTGACGCGAATATTGATCAATATCAAACTAACCCGCCGGAAGGTTGGCAATTGTGGATGGAAAGGGAAATCCGCGATTCTCAATTTGTCCTTTTGGTCTGCACGGAGACTTACCTCAAACGTGTGATGAAAGAAGACTCTGGTAAGGGTCTTGGTGTGATGTGGGAATCTACTATAATTTATTCTTATCTTTATGATGCAGGGGTGGTGAATGAAAAATTTATTCCTATTGTCTTTGGACACAATAACACAAAATATATTCCTAAACCTCTAACACCAACAACTTTTTATGATGTTAGCACCGAAGCAGGCTATGAAGCTTTGTATCGCCGAATAACAGACCAACCTTACACAACAAAACCAAAACTTGGGGTGGTGAAGAAGCTTGTACCGCGTGAGCGAAAAGCAGGAACTTCAGAAGTAAAAGTCTCCCTTGCCAAACTTCCATCCACATCGTCTGATCTCTTTGGCCGCGAGAAAGAATTGAAACAACTTGATGATGCTTGGAATAATCAGGATATTAATGTTTTATCCCTCGTCGCGTGGGGTGGAGTTGGTAAGAGCGCGCTTGTGAACAAATGGCTCTCCCAAATCGCAAAAGAAAATTTTCGCGGAGCGGAGCGCGTATACGGCTGGTCATTTTATTCTCAAGGCGCGGCGGAGGGACGACAAGTCTCTGCCGACCAATTCATCGCCGCGGCATTGACATGGTTCGGCGACCCTGACCCAACCGCAGGCTCACCGTGGGATAAAGGCGAACGATTAGCAGAACTTATAAAACAACAAAGAACATTACTCATCCTCGATGGACTTGAGCCTTTGCAAAATCCTCCACCAGTTGAGACAGGAAAGATCAAAGACCCAGGACTGACTTCACTCTTGCGCGAGTTGGCGAGACGAAACCCTGGATTGGTTATCATCAGCACGCGCTTGGCAGTGGATGACTTGAAGGATTTCATTGGAAGCGCCGCACAAGAAATTGACCTTGAAGCACTTTCTGATGAAGCAGGCGCGGTATATCTTGCACATCTTGGCGTAAACGGTAATGAAGATGAACGTAAAGAAGCTTCCCATGATTTTGGCGGACATGCACTGGCATTGACGTTACTGGGCAGTTATCTCAAGGTGGTGCATCACGGCGATATTCGCAAACGCAGAGAAATCCCGCATGTGATGGATGAACAGAAACAGGGCAAGCATGCGCGGCGCGTGATGGAATCGTATGAAGTTTTTCTTAAAGGCGAACCTGAGTTGGATATCTTGCGCCTAATGGGTTTATTCGACCGCCCTGCCGAAAAAGGTGCGTTGGACGCTCTGAGAAAAGAACCAGCCATCGCAGGCTTGACCGACGCACTGCAAAAATTGAATGATGCCAAATGGCAATTTGCGGTTGCAAATTTGCGTGACTTGCGCCTGCTTGCCGCGCCCGATACTGTTGGTCGAGTAGTTGCGGAGCAACATATCGAGACCGACCCCGATGAACTGGATTGCCACCCGCTTTTGCGCGAACACTTTGGTGAACAGTTGAAAGAAGCGAACCCTCCCGCATGGCGCGAAGGCAACAACCGCTTGTACGAATATTACAAATCAACCGCCAAAGAATTACCAGACACTATTCAAGAGATGGCTCCGCTCTACGCAGCGGTATTGCACGGTTGTCAGGCGGGGAAACATCAAGAGGCGTATGATGAAGTATATCGAAAACGTATTCGCAGAGGAAATGAACAGTATCAAATAAATAAACTTGGTGCGTTTGGTGCTGACCTTGCTGTACTCTCTGGTTTCTTCGGCCAGCCTTGGCGTCAACCCGTAACAACTCTTGGAGAAGATACAAAATCGTGGCTTTTAAGTGGAGCAGGCTTCCGCCTACGAGCACTCGGTCGGCTAGCGGAGTCGGCGCAACCGATGCAGGCAAGTTTGGAATCCTGGCTTGCTCAAAAGAAATGGGAATCATCTGCTATTGTTGCCAGCAATCTTAGTGAACTCTACCTGACGCTAGGCGATGTAACACAAGCGCTCGCTTACGCGGAGCAAAGTGTCGAACTTGCTGACCGCAGTGAAAATGAGTTTCATCGAGTAAGCAAACGCACGACACTTGCCCAAGCGCTACACCAAGCAGGACTTATAGCAGAAGCAGAAGCCGCATTCCGTGAAGCAGAGGAGATGCAAAAGAAATACCAGCCCGCTTTTCCGCTCCTCTACTCCCTACAAGGTTATCGCTACTGTGATTTGCTGTTGAGTCAAGGAGACTATATAGAAGTGAGGCGGCGCGCGAGTCAGATATCGGAATGGACAAAACATCAATCAATTGCGGGCCTTCTTACTTTTGCGCTTGACAATCTTTCCCTTGGGCGTGCGCATTTGCTTCAATCACAACGCGAACCGGATCACTCATTCATCGAATCACTAACCTACCTCAACCGCGTGGCGGATGGCTTACGGCAGGCTGGGCGCCAAGATTACTTACCTAATAGTTTGCTCGTCCGTGCGGAATATTATCGTATAACACGTACGCTTGATAAAGCGCAAAAAGATTTGGATGAAGCCTTCGCCATTAGCACCCGGGGTGGGATGGGCTTATATCAGGCTGATTGTCATTTGGAATACGCGCGGTTGTATCTGGCAAAAGGTGATAAAGCCAAAGCCCGCGAGCATTGGCAGATCGCGAAGGATAGCATTGAGAAGATGGGCTATCACCGGCGGGATAAAGAGGTGCAAAAGTTGGAAGAACAACTTAAATAGCATATGTCGTTGCGAGGAGGGCGAAGCCCGACGAAGCAATCTCCTGTTTGATGATTACATGAGATACCATCCCCTTGTGAGATTGCTTCGATCCCTACGGGGTCTCGCAACGACATGCCTTTAATTACACCCGATGATTATCGATCAGCTCGTGTGTCGCGCCGAAGATATTTCTGTTGCCTTCCAGGAAGCCATGCGGGAAACCCATGTCAATGGCGCTAACTTCGTCGAGTCGCTGCCATTGTTCATCGGTGAGTTTCCAATCGAGCACGCCCATATTGTCTTTCAGTTGCTTAGCACTGCGCGCACCCAGGATGGGAATCATCTGCGCATTGGGTCCTTGCTTCACCCAATTGATCGCCACCTGTGACATTGGCTTGCCAGTCTCTTCTGAGATCTTTTGCACTTCCTTCACGATGTTCATGGACTTTTCTCTCAGCTTCAATTCTTTCTGATTGATACGCGTCGAGTCTTTGACCTTCTTCAAGAACTTGCCCGTGAGAATCCCGGCTTCGAGCAATCCCCACGGCAGAACAGCCATGTCCCAATGTTTCGCCATCGGGATGATGGACCGTTCCACGGCGCGGTCAAGCAGGGAGTAGGGGATTTGCATGCCGATAAAACGGGACCAGCCCATGAGGTCCGCGCGCGTGTTGGCTTCCGCGACGATATAATCTGGTGTGTCAGAGAATGCTACGTAGTTGACTTTGCCCTGCCTCACGAGATCATCTAATCCGCGAATGACTTCCTCAACCGGTGTCATGTAGTCCCACATGTGCAGATAGTAAATATCAATGTGATCAGTATTCAAATGCTTCAAGCTGCGCTCCACTGATTTCATCATATTCTTGCGACTGTTGCCACCGCCGTTTGGGTCAGTATCATCGGATTTGGTAAGCGTATATTTGGTAGCGACCACAAAGTGATCGCGGTCCGCTTTGAGGAAATCACCGAGAAATTCTTCGGCAGTTCCATCTGTGTAATTGACCGACGTATCAATAAAGTTGCCACCTTCTTTGGCGAACAGTTCGAACATCTTCTTGCTTTCAACTTTCGACGCGCCCCAGCCCCATGTCTCACCGAAGGTCATCGTGCCGAGACAGAGTTCCGAAACGCGCAACCCGCTTTTGCCGAGTAGTTTGTAACGCATGTGTGCCTCCTGGAAAATGGATAATGATTTTATTCTAAACCCGTTTGGAATTGCGCAGAACCAACTGGAGAAGTGAATTCACCAATCCTCTAAAATCTACAGAATACTTAATAAGCACTTTTAAAATTCTACATAAATCTACGTTGACGATTTCGCTCTGAAAAGTAGAATAATACTAATCGAATGGAAGGGCGTATCAAACGCCCTTGCTATGTTTAATAGGTGCCTATGTTCCTCAAACGCTTTCAACTTGGTCTTATTCATGTCGCTGTTGCGATGACTCTCGTACCCATCGATAGCACGCTCAACCGCGTGATGATTAAAGAACTTTCCATTTCCGCCACACTCTTTGCCATTCTCTCTTCGCTGCCGTATCTCTTCGCACCGATTCAAGTGGCAATTGGCTCCTATTCAGACCGTCATCCGATTCTCGGTTTTCGACGCACGCCTTATATCCTTGCTGGTCTATTGTTGTGTGTGCTTAGCCTGATTTTATTACCACCTGTCGCCTTCCTCATGGATAAAAACTTTGGGCTCGGCGTCGTGGCTGGCATCTTTGCGTTTGGTGCGTGGGGCATGGGCTATAACCTCTCGGCAGTTTCCTATCTCTCGCTCGCCTCTGAACTCTCCGGCGAAAAGGAACGCGGCAAGACCATCGCAACGATGTGGTTCATGATGATCGTGTCCATTATTT
>Ga0209131_1002308_pt1 | contig 13003 bp, 10 predicted proteins | sample GraSoi_2013_40cm_FD_185826 | JGI IMG/M metagenome (GOLD analysis project Ga0209131, IMG submission 185826) | Grasslands soil microbial communities from the Angelo Coastal Reserve, California, USA - Sample 9_17_2013_40cm (SPAdes) (version 2) | ecosystem: Environmental > Terrestrial > Soil >...
GCCGCCAGCGAACCCCTACCAGGCCCGCCGCAGCGAACGCGATCCCTTGCCGGATCACCAGCCGCATGATGTCCCTCGGCTGCGCCCCCAGGGTCACGCGAATCCCGATCTCGCCTGTCCGCTGCGCCACCGCATAAGCCATCACGCTGTACAGACCGATTGCTGCCAGCAGCAACCCCAGCCCGCTCAGCACGCTCAAAAGACTCGCCGCGATCTTCGCCCCGAAAAGTGATGCAGCAACGTATTCCGTCATAGGCTCGGCATCGAAGATCGTCAGCGCCGGATCGATCGCCGTCGCCTCGAGTCGCAGCGCCGCAATCGCTTCATTCACCGATCCGGAGGTTCGCACATCGAACGTCAAACCATACTCCGGCCGGAAAATCTGCCGGATGGGAATGTAGAAGTACGGCTGCGGGCTCTCCGTAACCCGATGATACTTGCTATCCTTCGCCACGCCCACAATCGTGAACCATTCGCCCCATCCGTGCACCCTGCGCCCGATCACGCTGCGATTGGCCAGGAAGCGCCGCACGAACTCCTGGTTGACGATCATCACCTTCAGCGATGTGGCGTCGTCGCGGAGATCGAAATCGCGCCCTTCCACCAGCGGTATCTTCATCGTCTCGAAGTACCCAGGCGATACCAAGTCCCGGTAGATCTTCATATTCTCGTTTGCGCCCGGAACGTAGCCCTCCACCTCCAGCGTTTCCCAGTTCCCTCCGCTAAATCCCAAAGGCGCCGAATCGTCGTAACTGACCGCGGTCACTCCAGGCTGCCGCTCCAGTTCCTCGCGCAGACGCCTGCAAAAACTGTCCGTCTGCCGCGCATCATACGCGGCCGTGGAAAAATCGAAGCGCGCCAGCGCCACACCTTCCGGCTTGAATCCGGGATCCATGGACCGCGCGGTCTGAAAACTCCTCAGAAATAGTCCCGCGCCCACCAGGGCTACCACCGCGAGCGCCACCTCGGAAACCACCAGCAGCCCGCGTAAGCGATGCGAATGCGCACCCGAGCTCGCGCTGCGACCGCCCTCCTTCAGCATCTCGTTGACGTTGGCTCGCGAAGCGTGCAGAGCCGGAGCCAGTCCCGCAAGAATCGCCACGCCAAATGCCAGCGCCGTTGTGAACGCCAGCACCTGCCCGTCGAGCGGCGGTTGCAGCATCACCGGCCTTGCCACTCCCGGAAGCAGCCAGCGCAGCGCTCCGCCCAGCAAGTTTGCCAGCATCAACCCGCACACCGAGCCGGCCACCGCCATCAGCAATGTCTCCGTGAGAAGCTGCTGCGTCAGTCGCATCGGCCGCGCACCCATCGCCAGCCGCACGCTGAACTCTTTCAGCCGCCCAGTCGCGCGCGCCAGCAGCAGGTTTGCCAGGTTAGCGCAAACAATCAGCAGCACCACGCCACTGGCGCCCATCAGGATCGTAATCGGCGTCAATAGTATCGACTGCGTACCGAAGTGCGCCTGCCAAATCGGCAGCACCGTAGCGCCAATCCCCTGATTCGAGTCCGCGTCGGCCACCGCCATCCGGTTTGCCAGCGCTTGCACTTCCCCACGCGCCTGCTCCATCGTCACGCCCGGCGCAAGCCGCGCGAACATCATGAAGTTGCGTGTGTTTCGGTCGCGCAACATCCAAGTCCCTGTATGGGTCAACTGCCCGTACATTGTGAGGGGCATCCACATCTCGTAATCCAACCCCGAGCGAGTCCCGTGGAAACCATCCGGGGCTACACCGATAATCGTGAACGGCGTGCGGTTGATACGCAGGCTCGCCCCGATGGCCGAACGATCCGAGTGGTATTGGTTCTTCCAATAGCTGTGGCTGATCACCACCACCGCATGAGCGTTCTGCGCGTCATCGCGCTCCGCGTCGGAGAAGAATCGCCCAGCTTCCGGCTGTATCCCCAGCATGTCGAAGAAGCCGCCCGACACCATTTCGCCCCAAACTTGAGTGGTGCGCGGGGCATCGCCCACGGAGAATACATTCCCCACCCGCGCCGTCACCAGGTTCACGAGCTTCAAATTGTCCCGGAAATCGCGGAAGTCCAGATAAGACGTCGTGATCGGCTCGCCGTCCGGCGCCATATTCTCGATCGCCACGATGCGCTCCGCCTGTGTAGCGCCAGGCAACGGATTCAGCAGCATCGAGCGCATCCAGCTGAAGATAGTGGTGCTAGCCCCGATTCCAATCCCGATAGTCAGCACCGCGACAGCGGTAAAGCCAGGATTTCGCCCCAGTGTCCGCAAGCCGTAGCGTAGGTCGCGCAATATGTTGTTCATAGTGTGAGAGGGAAGAACGCACGCAGCTTACCGTTGCAAGTGATTGAAAAGCAGGCGCTAAGCTCAATTTCAACGATGGGACCCGTCCGCTTGTGGGATAAACCGTCCCGCCAAAGAACAATTCTTGTAGCGCCGTTGCGTCGTCTTACCTTAGCGCCGCAATCCGGCACCGCGCCCGCCGAAGGCGGCAGGCCACCAAATGTAGAGGCCGGGCTTCAGTTTATCCTGCTTGCCCTGAGTCAAAGCGAAGGGAGCCCCGCGAAGGGCCCGGCTAGCGAGCAATGCGAGCGCTCCGACTCTCCATCCCTGACCACCGCCGCCTTCTAATAACCCGTTTATCGGGCACTGGTACCAGTGAGGAGGCACACGCATCTTAGCGATATGTAGGAGGAACAATGGCACGAAAAGTTCCGCTGCATTTAGCGTGCTTCATCGCGATAACGACTATTGTTCATCCTGCACAATCTCAGCAAACCAAGCCCGCGGAACCTAATGTCGCCGCCAACAGGGCTGTCCGATCGCAGTTGCCGTTTAGCGATCGACAGGACTTCGAGGATGCGACGCGGGGATTCATCGCGACAACACCCGACCCGGGCAATCCAGATCGCTGGGCATTTCTTGAGCACGAGGCGCCCCCGACCGTAAATCCAAGTCTTTGGCGTCAGGCGCAACTCAACGCCACAAACGGATTGTTTAAGGTCACTGACGGCGTTTTTCAGGTCCGCGGTTTCTCGCAGGCGAATATGACGATCGTGGAGGGTATGACCGGTCTCATCGTCATCGACACACTCACTACACCCGGAGCAGCGCGCGAAGCTCTCGACCTCTATTTTGCGCATCGTCCACGCAAGCCGGTCATGGCTGTAATCTACTCCCACAGTCACCCCGACCACTATGGCGGCGTGAGTGGCGTGGTCTCGCAAGCCGAGGTGGCTGCCGGAAAAACGAAGCTCATTGCGCCAGCGGGCTTCCTGGAAGCCGTCGTCGGAGAAGCCGTTATCGGCGGAAACGCAAAGGCACGGCGCGGGCAGTATCAGTTTGGAATGCCGCTGCCAATTGGAGAAGGGGGGAACGTCGATGAAGGCCTTGGCAAGAACGACTCTCGGGGAGCGAGCGGATTCGGATCGATTATCGCACCAAACGATACCATTCAGCAGCCGATGGAGACCCGCACGATCGATGGAGTAGCTTTCACATTTCAACTTGCTCTGGATTCGGAAGCGCCTTCCGAGATGCTGATTTACTTGCCGCAGTCGCATGTTCTGGATGTGGCAGAGGATGCGACTCACACGCTGCACAATCTGCTCCCGTTTCGCGGCAGCGTAGTGCGCGACGCGAATCGTTGGTCACAATATCTCAATGGCGCGCTCGAACAATTCGGCGCCGACGCGCAGGTGATAATCGCGCAACATCACTGGCCGGTGTGGGGTAACGAACGGGTGCGAGCGCGATTGGCTAATCAGCGTGACCTCTACAAATATGTACATGACCAGACAATCCGAATGATGAATCAGGGGCTGGGGCCTACCGAGATTGCTGAGGCCCTTGCGATGCCGCCTGGGCTTGAGAACGACTGTCCGCGCGCGGATATTACGGCACGATCTCGCATAATTCAAAGGCCGTATATCAGCGCTATGTCGGCTGGTACGACGGAAATCCTGCGACTCTCAATCGTCTGCCGCGCGTCGAAGAGGCCAAAAAATATCTCGAGTACATGGGCGGATCGGCTGCGGTGATCGCGCGGGCGCGCGGGGACTTCAAAGCGGGCCGTTACCGCTGGGTCGCTCAGGTAATGGACCAGGTCGTCTTCGCCGAGCCCTCCAATAAGGAGGCGCGCAGTCTCGCCGCGGACGCGTTCGAGCAACTGGGATACCTTGCCGAATCGGCAGCATGGCGAAATGCCTACCTGCTCGGAGCACAGGAATTGCGCAGCGGCGTCCGCGGTGGAGCACGGTCCGTCCCCGGCGTCAGCCCAGAAATTTTGCACGCGACGCCGATCGCCCTAGTCTTCGATTATCTCGGTACGCGCGTAGACGGGCCTCGAGCCGGGACAGCGAACATCGTGATCAACTGGCAATTCACCGATACACGCGAGTCGCTTGCGTCTACTCTTGAGCATGGCGCACTGACCTCGATCACCGGCAAAACCGTTCCCAATGCCGTAACTACCGTGACGACAACCCGAACTGTGTTTGAAAGCCTCGTTCTAGGACAACGAACACTCGCGGATGCAATGGAGCACCGCGAGATCACGACTGTTGGAGATGCCAAGGCAGTATCCGATTTGTTCGCGCTGCTGGTCGACTTCGAGGCCGGATTTCCGGTTGTCGAGCCTGGACGTTGAACGTGAACGTGTCAGCTTACCTGGCCTCACGGGTCACCGCGCAGCGGTCTGTCACGTAAACCGAAAGAACGATAGTCGGCGGGCGGCCGACAGGCTCGTGAGAGAATTTGGGCGTCGCGTTCCTACGATAGCACTTGTCTGGGGGCGCTAACCTGTCGCTCTTCGGCAGCCGCGTAGAATCATCGCCCAACACACGTCGAGCAATCGGCAAGAGCCCGATGAACTTATCGGGAGTTACAATGCGTTTAGCGAATTGTCGGGTTCAGAGTCCCGCGGACCCGACCCTGGAATCACTTACGCTACCGAGTTGTCGGCGGCCATCGCTCCAACGTTCACGGATCATCCGGTTGAGGGGTTCGGAGAAGAAGCGCGCGACGATGTCTCCGACCCCAGCTGCGACGATAACAGTGGCGACAAAGAGCAACGGAACAGACCAGATTTGATTTCCGTACTTCGCAAAGATCGCGAACAATGCGAAAACGACGAACATGTGAGTCAAATACACTTCGTAACTGCACTGGCCGAGACGGAGCAGAGGCGCGAGCAAGCGAGGACCTTTCCACTGCGTTTGCGCGGCGGCAATGATAACCATGCAAGTTCCCAGCGCGATCACCGTCATATCTAGGCCGGACTTTGCAATAGGCGGCACGTAGGTCAGCCGCAGGCCGACAAGAATGGATAAGATCAGCGTTGCCCCTGCCACGGCGATGGCACGCAGCGCGGTGCGCGAGAAGTGAACGCGGCAGACGAGCAGCGCGGTCAGACAACCGAGAGCGATTGCATCCATTCCGCCCAGATACGACTGCTCCGCCCATATATCATTCCCGCGCGCAAATATTGTGCGAGCGAACGGACCCAGTGCGACGAAACAAAGAAGAATGGACGGAAAAAAGTTGCTCCGGCTAAAAAACCGCGCCGCGAGCGGGAAAAAGAGGTAAAACATTTCTTCAACCGACAGCGACCAGAGAACGCCCCAATTGGCGGGAAGCCATCCGCATTGCGCCTGCAACATATTGACGTGGAGCGTTAGCGCAGCCAGCAGCGCGCGGCCGATGCCGCCCGTTTTTTCGGAAACGACGAATGGCGAGACATTTGCGTAGTGCAAAACGGTCATCACGGCAAGCAGTGCCAGAGCATCGGTGCGATACGTGCCACGCGCAGTAGATAAAAGTCCCGCAGCCTGACATTCGAGAGTATGCCCCAACGTCGCAGCGCCGTGGACGTAATAAGAAAACCTGAGACGTCGAAAAATATCTGAACGCCAAATTGTCCATTCCAGACGAGCGACGCAATGAGCGGTTTGGAAGTATCGGCGACATACCGAATGTGTGCGATCGCTAAGCGCATGTGAACGTGGTTCAGCACCACAAAAAGTATCGCCAGCCCCCGCAGGACGTCTACGCCGTCGAGCCTCTTCCAATTTGGACGGGAACTTAGCGTTGGTGAAGGTGCCGGATCGGCGGGAGCGAGAGTTCGCAGGGCCATCGTCGCGGAACCAGCGTAGCACCCCTTTATTGCATTAATTAGCCTGGGCTTACGCCGTGTGACGAAGTAGACCTGAGTGCTTGGCTGACAGGCTCGTGGAAAATTTGGCTGCCGCATACGCCGGTTTTGCGTGTGCGGGTTTAGAGTCACCTTCGCAGCGACCAACTAGGCGCCCTGACTCGCTTCACAGCGTCCGAATCATCGTTGCGTCGTCTTACCGCAGCGCCGCAATCCCGGCGCCGCGCCTACCGCCAAAGGCGGCAGGCCACCAAATGTAGAGGCCGGGCTTCAGTTTATCGTGAGCCCCGCGAAGGGCCCGGCTAGCGAGCAATGCGAGCGCTCCTGACTCTCCATCCCTTAGAGAGATGTCCGATACTCCGACTTCACAGGCGGTGCAAACAAAGGGCCGCTCGCAGCCATTAGTGCAATTCTTGACAGCGCCCTAACCTGATAGGAAGGTACCAGCATGTCATTCTCGATACGGTTTCTGGACGATCCGACGAGCTATCCATACGACGACCCGGCAACGCCACAGGCAAGAGGTGTTCTGATTTTGGGTGAGGCCAAGGAATATTTTGGGTCGAGTCTATATCAATGGAGCAAGAAGGAGTACGAGACGCAATGGCGGTACGCCATCAAGGCGCTGCTTAATGGAAAGGATAGAGCCGTGCTAATCACCGAATATGCGGGTCCGCAGGCTGCGACGCATCTTGAATGGTGGCCGATGTATGTTGTAGACGATGCGGTGTTCATTCAAAATCACCTCCTCTTTTACGACCAGTTGACACAGCCGTTCGCGATACAGAACCCGTTTTCGTTCGTGCGTGACCGTCGAACTACGAACGAGGAAGGAAAAAAGATTTCCGAGTGGGCCGTTGCCATTCCCGAAGTGGAGGAGTTCGCTCGAGCCCTCTCGCTCTAGTAACGTCACCGCGGTGGCCGACAATGGAGAATCAGGAGCGCTCGCATTGCTCGCTGGCCGGGCTTATGAGCACCGCCGCCTTCAATCTAATTTCCATCCGTCCCCTCGACGGCTCCATCGCCTGGGCCCTCCTCCCTGCCCTCTTCCGGCATCGACCCACGCGCCCCGTCAAACGCGAACCCGCCTGGCGTTCCTGGCGCTAGTCACGCGCAATCGGAGTCTTAAATCCGCTTGTCCGCTAAGCCGACTTCCATGACTTGATAGGTCTTTGTCAAGAGGGCGAAAGCTCTCCGGACGCGCTTAGGAGAAGCGCGGATATAGAACTCGCACAGCAGTGCCGCTACTTTCCTAGTGGGTGGGACCCTGAACCGTGTCTTGCCTGTTCTCGAGCGTTCGGTTCTCCACAGTTAGCAAGTCATAGTAGGCCTGCCCGCACGACGGCGGTTGAAAGCTGCAGGAGTCGTCGAACACTCCGCCGGATAGGACGGCGTGGTTGGGAAAGCGGGTATCGAAGAACGTCACCACTTGCGCCCACGTATTAGCATAGGGTCCACCAAACTGGGTGAGGTCCCATTGGGGGACCGGGTCAGAGAGATTAGCCATGTCTTGGAACTGCCAAATATCCGACACGCATCCTCCTCCTCCTCCGGGCAAGACGCCAACGTAGCCGAAGGCGTTTCCGGGCAGAGTTCCATCACCGGGATCAACGAAGAGCTGGATGCGCGGTGAGCCGCCGATACACGTGCGAGTACCCACAAAATAGTACTTGAGACTGATCTGGTTAGTGAGCGTTTCAATCTTGGCTCTAGGAAGCATGTTCCGCACCGCCACACCGATCACGTTGGACGGGAATGCGCCGGTATTAAGGGCTATAACGTCATTGTCGACATTCTGCGGGTCTTGGGCGTTCATCATAGCGAAAACGAGCTCGAACTTTTGGCCGAGACCCTGGGCCTCTGGCGCAGTCAGGGTAGGATCTGCAGCGATTGTCGAGTTTCCAAGGAGCAAGTGTCCTACCCAACTAGGAACGCTTTGAATTTGCGCATACGCGATTGTGTAAACAGCGATCAGCATCGGCGATGTCACCGCGCTGAGCAGGAGCAGCCGAGGCACCGCCCCCGAGCCCAGAAGACGACGAGAACGGCTTACTTTTGTGAACATGGTCTTACACTCCTTTCGGCGAACGAATATTTGAACCGGAGCTGCCTGCCAGACGTCAGGAAAAAAGGCATGCGTCTGCTTTGGGGGAGAAACTTGGCCCGCTGACAGGGCTGGTTCATGGGTTTGTGGGAGAATGACTTACAGTCATATGTTGCATGTATCAATCAGGGTAAATCCTGAAAGCATAGTCGGGTGAACACCTGACCACCCGAAATGTTGGAAAGCGGCTGCGAACGTTCCTCACCAGTCATTGGCGGCAGAACGAAGCAGACCTGCTCTTTTGCAAAAAAGCGGCCGACAGGCTCGTGAATTGGGGTGCCGCATACGCCGGTTTTGCGTGTGCGGGTTTACAGTCAGCTTCGCAGCGACCAAGTAGGCGAGCGCTCTGACCAGCTCGAACATCTCCTGTCACTCCCGGCTCGCTTGGCCCGCGCATCGGTTTTGCTCCGAGTCTTCTGAGTTGTCACTTTTTCACCCCTTCCTCTTTGCAACTCTCCCCGTTTGAATAATTTACCACGCCGTTCGAACGAGTACCTGACAAGTAATAGAATTTTCTTGACAACCTACCGGTTCCGTGCTACCTTTCCGTATGAAATCGGCGCCCCAGCTCCGTTTCACCCACCCCTTCACTACCGCCCTGCCCCAGCAACACCGTTTCCCCTTGCCTCCCTCTATCTCCTTTCCCTCCAACCTCTTGCGCACTCTTCAACTCTCTTGCAGCTTTCTTCGTAGCTCCCGCCCTTTGTTTTCAATCCTTTGCGCACTCTTTGACAAAAAGCCCCGGGGTATGGGTCCCGAACGCTTCTACGGGACCGGTGGGTATGGTCTCCCCTTCCCCCAATTCACTCCATGAGAGGATCAAAATGACACGCAAATCACCCAGCTCCGATTTCATTCCCGAACGCTGCCAGCATCGCACGCGCACCGGCCGCCAATGCCGTTCCTTGGTCGCCGGCGCCAGTAGCTCTTTCTGTGCTGCTCATGCAGCGTCCGAACTTGGCGACTCCGAGGACTTTGTGGTCGCTCTCACCGAACGAGCCTGCCGCTTCCAGAACGCGCAGGGCATCAACTACTCCCTTGCTGCCCTCTACACCCTGTTAGCCCAAGGACGTATCTCGCCACGCCGCGCCAGTGTCCTTGCCTATATCAGCAGCCTGCTCATCCGCTCGCTAACCGCCATCGACAACGATCCTTTCCCCAAGGCCGGACGCCCAGGGTACGACCCATACGCCGAGCCTCTGTCTCCAACCGAGGCGGACTCCACCGACGACAAAGAGGTGCCGGAGAGCGCCACGCCGGCCGTTTCCGTTGCAAGCGAACACCAAATCCCGCCGGGGAAGGACCCGCTGCCCGCGACAGCCGAAGAATTCGCCGATGCCGTCCTCAACCGCCGTAAGCCTAACTAACCAAATGACCGCACCATGCAGTCCATCCCAGTCTCTGCGAAACCTCAGCGCACTCTGCGTCTCTTTACCGTGAGCCTCGAAGGGTGCGTTATCTTTTTCCTTTGGGAGTTCGCCGACATTGACACCGCCTCTAGCGCGGCGTAGCGTAAATTACGGAAACCTATGGACCTCTTTGAAGAAATCGTGAAGATGCGCCGCGCCGGGCAGCGCGGCGCTCTCGCCACCATCGTGCACACCAACGGCTCCATCCCCAGCTATGAAAGCTCCCGCATGCTCGTCCGCGAAGACGGCTCGCTGGTCGGTACCGTCGGCGGCGGCTGCGTCGAAGCCGACGTCTGGGCCGCCGCTAAAGAAGTCATGCAAAAAGAAGCGCCGCGCAAAATGGTCTTCAATCTCAACAACGAAGCCACGTACGACAACGGCCTGATCTGCGGCGGCACCGTGGAGATTTTCGTCGAGCCCATTCTCCCGCAGCCCATCGTCTACATCTTCGGCGGCGGCCACGTCTCCATGGCCATGGCCAAGGCAGCCAACGCCGCAGGTTTCGCCATCGGCATCGTCGACGACCGCGAAGCTTTCGCCAATCTCCAGCGCTTCCCCATGGCGCAAGACGTCTTCACCAACTACGACCAAGCCTTTGAAAAAATTCAGCCCAACGCATCCACCTATCTCGTCATCGTCACCCGCGGACACAAGGAAGACATGCGCGTCCTCGCCTGGGCCGTGCGCACCCCGGCACGCTACGTCGGCATGATCGGCAGCAAACGCAAAGTGCTCTCCGTTTACAAAGCGCTCGAACAAGAAGGCTACCGCCCCGAAGAATTCGAGCGTGTCTACGCGCCCATGGGGCTCGAGATCGGTGCGCTTTCCCCGGAAGAAATCGCCATCAGCATCGTCGCCGAGTTGATTGCCGTGCGCCGCAACGCGGAAAACGCCGCACACAAGAAAGCGGGCATCGAAGCGCGCCTCGCTTCGGCGCGCTGAGAAGCCCCGACAGAGGCAGGACAAAGAGGCAGGACAAAGAGGCCAGACAGACAACGACGAGGGAAAGAGGCGAGATAAACAACGATATGTTGGCCGCCGTAATCCTCTCAGGCGGCGCTTCCAGCCGCATGGGCTCGCCCAAGGCGCTCGTCGCCTATCAGGGGCGGCCGTTCCTCGAGCACCTGCTCAAAATCACGGTGCACCCGAAAATCGGCGTACGCCGCGTCGTTCTCGGCGCGCACGCCGAGCCCATAGCGAAAAACATCGCGCTTTCCGCCGACGAAATCGTAATAAACGCCGACTGGGAAAAGGGCCAGCTAAGCTCGATCCAAGCCGCAATTCGCAGTTTACCCGCTGCGGCGGGCTTGCCCGCCGAGGCGGGTTTACCAGCGAACGAGGGGGCGCCGCACAGAACGGATGGCTTGCTTTTATGCTTGATCGATCATCCGCTGATCACCGCCGCTTTGGTGAACGACCTCATCGAACAGTTCTATGCGGCACGCACAAAAATTGTTTTGCCCGTATACCACGGGCGCCGCGGCCATCCCGTGATTTTTCCCGCGGCGCTATACGATGAATTGCTGCGCGCGCCGAAGGATAAAGGCGCGCGCGCCGTCGTCTGGGCGCACGCCGCCGACGTCCTCGAAGTGCCCACCAATGAGGAGGGCTGTGTTTTGAATCTAAACGATCCGGAAACAATGCACCGCGCGACCGGCCCCGCGGATTAGCTATCGATATTTTGCGGCGATATTTCGCAACATTGTTGCAACCGCATCGGCGGCAAGTTCGGCGCCGTGAAATGTCGCGTCCGGAAGTCCGCCAAGCGACAGCGAAAGAGATTTCGCAGTGAGCGAACGAGCCTCAGCCAGTGTCCGGTGGCGGAGTTGTTCGGTAAGAAGCGAAGCGCACGCAATCGACGTCGTGCAGCCGCGGCACAGAAAACGCGCCTCCACTATGCGTTCGCCTTCAATGCGTACGGCGAGCTGCAATACGTCGCCACAAACGGGATTGCTGACTTCCACTTTGGCGTCCGCGCCGGGCAGCTCGCCGGCGTTGCGTGGATTTTGAAAATGGTCAAGAACGGCGTCGCTAAACATCAGCAAGAGTATAGCAACGCCCGATTTTATTTTTTCGCGGGAAGATATTTTTTGTCGATGGCGGCAATCACCACGTAATTCGGGTCGACCATTTCAGTCAGATGGAGTTTGCCGACTTTGGAGAACAATTCGTACGCGTCGAGTTCCGATAGTGAATAGTCGGCGTGAATCCAGTGCACCAATTCGGTGACGGCGATCCGCGCAGCATCATCGACGGGGCGATAAATGCCAGTGGCCATGATCTCGTTTTCATTTTCGAAGCGCGGCCACTCGATGCGCTTGCCTTTGATCACGTCGATTTGCAAACGTTCGCGCATGGGCACTTCGACGGCGCTTCCCGCGACTTCGCCATCGCCCATTGCAGCGTGGCCGTCGCCAAAATAAAGCAGCGCGCCGGAAACATTCACCGGCAAGTACAGCGTGTTGCCGCGGGAAACTTCCGGCGCGTCCATATTGCCGCCAAACTCCGCGGGCACAATGGAGCTGCGTGCTTCGCCGTTTGCGGGGCAGACACCGATGCAGCCAAGAAACGGATGCAGCGGGAATTTCACTTTGAAGCTCGAATCGAGCGCCTGAAACGTTGCGGTATTTTTCTCGTGGTCGATCGGATAGAACCACATTTTCTCCGGCAGCGGCTTGGATTCCAGCACCGGCGTGTAGTGCGTGGAGTTGGCCGCGCCGAAACCAGGAGAAAATGTGCCGACTCCCTGGTTGCTGTCGACTTGAAGATCGAGAATGTGCACGACGAGCGTGTCGCCGGGCTCCGCGCCTTCGATAAAGAATGGCCCGGTGAGAGGATTGTCGCCTTTCACCAGGGAGAACGAGTCGCCAGGCTTTTGCAACGCGTTGCCGAAACAATCGAGGGAATTCGCTTCCAGAATATTGCCGGGCTTCAGACGCGCCACAGGCTGCGCAGCGCCGTAGACATATTTCACGGTATCGATCGTAGCGTGGTAGCGGACGATTTGCGGATCGGCAGATTGCGCGTTGGCAGCGGATTGCGCGTTAGTGGCGGTTCGCGATTGCGCCCATGCAAGCACAAAAGCGAGTAGAACAAAAACAATGGGAACGATTTTGCGGCGCATACCGAACACACCTCTCAGAGATTTGGTCGCGTGAGTGCAACACAACGTGCGGTGCGAAGTCAACGTGGAGGGCGCGGCCTTACGTCGCAATCGAAAGAGTACGGTCGGAGAAGGTGGGCGGCTGCTAAGCGGTCTTCAGGACTTGGGCGACTGCGGCGGCAAGCTTGTTCCAGGCGCTTTCTTCGCGTTCGAGTTGCTTCTGGCCGGCGCGGGTTAGCTCGTAATACTTGGCGCGGCGATT
>Ga0209131_1002312_pt1 | contig 12991 bp, 10 predicted proteins | sample GraSoi_2013_40cm_FD_185826 | JGI IMG/M metagenome (GOLD analysis project Ga0209131, IMG submission 185826) | Grasslands soil microbial communities from the Angelo Coastal Reserve, California, USA - Sample 9_17_2013_40cm (SPAdes) (version 2) | ecosystem: Environmental > Terrestrial > Soil >...
CAATCGGACGGCCGAACTGCTCGCGCACCTTGGCGTATTCGGTGGCCATCTCGGTACATGCGCGCGCCACTCCCGCGGCCTCAGCGGCCAGCATTGTCCTGGCGAAGTCGGTCAGCACCTGCCGTCCGCCTGGCACGATCTCGGCAGACGCTCCGTCGAGCGTCACCCTGGCGCTCCGGCGCGCCGGGTCGAGATTAGCGGGCACCTGCACCGACACGCCGCCATCACGGCAGTTCACGATCGCGATGTCATCGCCGGCCGAGACAACCAGCACGTCGGCAAGATGGCCACCTAGCACCACCCCGGCTGAACCTGAGGCCGTCCCGCCGGACACGCGCACATCGCCACCCAGCGCAGCAGCACCAACGGACGAGCCGTCTGCCAGCCCGGGCAGCAGTCTGGCCTGCACCTGCGGGGAACCCGCGGCCGCGATCACCGCGCTCGCCGTGACCGTCGGGACGAACGGGCCCGGTGCCACCGCCCTTCCCATCTCCTCTGCCACGATCACGAGCTCAGGCAAGCCGAACCCGGACCCACCGTGCTCCTCGGGCACGGCCAGCCCGAGCCAGCCAAGCTCGCCAACCTCACGCCAGAATGAGGGCAGCTCCTCCCTTTCGGCATCGAGCAGGGCCCGGGCCGCGGCCCTGGCGCCGTTCTTGTCCAGGAAATCAGAGACGGTCTGGGCCAGCGCGCGGTGTTCGTCTGTGATGGCAATAGACATTGGTACAGCGTCCTTCATTACTGTCCTTCATTACTCGGCCCGGCGGCGGCGGGCGTGATCATGAAACTTGGCTGGCTGTCAGCGTGCGCGACGGCCGGATACATTTGCACGATACGTGAAAATACTTCCGGGTGCAGGAGCCGATTTCGCCGCTGGCCGGCGGGCCCGTGCCTGCGAGAGCAGTCGGCGGATCAGTCGGCCAGCGGACCGCGCCGGCGGGTTCCCGGGTGGAACCACACCGCGTGGTCGACGGTGGTCACCGGGCCCACCTGATCGATGCCGGGAACGCTCGCCAGGCCGGTGAACATGTCGGAGATATAGGTCAGGGCGCAGGCGTGCATGATCTCGTCGGCGAGGTGCTCGCGCGTCCTCATCCAGACCCGGCTTGGCCATTCCTGGCCGGGAACCGGCTGCTGCGGCACCCTGATTTCGATCCCCCGCATCCTCGTGCGGCCCGGGAGTTCGGATGTGTACTCTGGCGCGGCGACCTGCGGCATGGCGTGCGCCTGGTGGTCAGGACCGTCCTCAGTGACATGGAATGACGCAGCCATGTTGAAGATGACCACCCCGTTCTGCACGGCGATCACGCGGCGGTTGGAGTAGGAGCGCCCGTCCCGGTCCCTGTTGACCATCAGCAGCACCCGGCGCGAGGGGTCGCCCCGGCTTAGGAAGTAGCCGTGCAGCGAGTGCGGGTGCCGGCCGGCGTCCACGGTCTCGGCCGCGGCCCGCAATGCCTGGGCTGCCACCTGGCCGCCGTACAGCCCGAACGCGTCCTCGTAGACGACCGATGACCGAAACAGGTCGGCCTCGATCCGCTCGAGCGTGAGCACGTCGACAAGCCCGGGTCCTGCGCCGCTCATGACCTGGGCTTGGCCAGGCCGGCCGACCATTCGGCCACACTCATCACGTCGGCCTGCCGCGCGAAGACTTTCTCAGTCAGAACCCGGTGCACCTCGGGGTCCGAGTCCAGGCACCCGTCCGCAAGCACGACGAGACCGTAGTCCAGGTCGGCAGCCTGGCGCAGTGTGGAAAGCACCACGCCGCTGGTCGCGATGCCCGCCAGGACCAGCGTGTTGGCGCCCAGGCCACGCAGCAGCACGTCGAGATCGCTACCCGCGAACGCCGACACCCGGCGCTTGGTTACCACCAGATCGTGCGGGCCGGGCGCGATGGCGGGATGAACCCCGGCCGCCGGGTCCTCGCCGGTGAACGCGCCGGACGATCTGATCGCCGCGAACGTCTTATTGCGCGTGCTGATCTCCGGATGGCCGGAGCGGAAGCCGACCTGCACGTACGCGACGGGAATCGCGGCACCGCGGGCCGCGGCAATCGCATGCGCCAGCCGGTCCAGATAGCCTGCCGTGTCCGAGAAACGCGCGACGATGCCCTGCTGGACATCCATGACCAGCAGCACCGTCGCTTGGCTCGAACCTGTCACGGCGTGTGGAAGGCCGCGTAGATGATCGCGCTCAGCCGGTCGACCATCTCCTCGCGCGGCAGCCGCACGTCGACGCTCAGCAGGTAGTTAATCCGCTCGAGCATCATCAGGCACGCCAGCGCGGTCAGTTCGGCGCGCTGGGCCAGATCCTTGGCTGGCTGCTCGGTGCTCTGGCCAGCCGATGCCACCGTCATCCCCTGGGCAATGGCCTCGGACAGCCGGAATAGCAGCCGCAGCCCGTCGCCGTACACCTGCTCTCCGACGATTTCCGCCTGACTGAGGATGCGGATGACGGTGGCGTGCGCGGCATAGGTGTCGGTGAAGCTGTGGATCCAGCGCCTCAGCGCCGCCCGGCCGCCATCGTTGCTCGTCACGACCGGGAACTCATCGGTGATGGTCTCCATGTCGCGCAGCGCGTCCCGCAAAAGCGTCCTGAACAAGTCGTCCTTGTTGGCGAAATACAGATAGAAGGTCCCGTGCGACGTCTTCGCCCTGCGGACAACGTCGTCCACCCTGACCGCCTGGAAGCCGCGCTCGTCGAATTCGGCCAGGCCAGCCTCGAGCAACCTGCGTACCGTCTGCCTGCCCTGGGCTCCGAGTTCACGTCCCTGAGCCGGGATGCCGCCGCCAAGTGACGGGCGGCGTGGACGGACGCCAGTGCCGCGGCTCGGGCGGTCGGCGGGAGCCGGCCTGGTCTCCGGCGCGACAGCCTCGCCGGACCCGGCGGCCGGATAGTGCCCGTCGCCGAGCGCGGAGCCCGGGTAGGCATCTACCGCCACAGCGTCCATGCGCATCTCGGCGGCGGGCAGCCCGTCCCGGCCACCGGCGGCGGGCGCACCCGGCTCCGGCGGCGCTTGCTGGCGAGGTTCCCTGGTCATGTTCGGGAGACTAGCCCCTCGGTTGTTCCCCGGTCACGGCAAGGCTCCCAGGTCAGGCTCCCAAGTCATGCTCGGAGACCAACCGGTCGGATGTGTCGGAGCCGCCTGGTAGTTTTCCCAGGCCAGCTCGGGGGAGGACGCGTAGGAGAACAAATCAGGCATCTGGGCATTAGTGTTACTAACAGTTTGTTATATCACATCGCGTCGACCGGAGAGCCCAGTTTGCGTTTGCAATGCTCACACGTCAAAAGGCGACACCGGCATCAGGTGACGCCGATGTCATCGTTTGCATTTGATTTAGAGTCCGTGGAGGAATAGGGAATGTGGGCACGGACGGGGTGCGACTCAGCTGTGCTCCAGGGGGAGGACATGGGAGAACCGGTGCCAGAGCGCTCGGCAACGCAGCGGCGGTCCGCCGTCCTGCCAGGGCCCGTCGCTGCCCTGGGCGAGGCCCCGCTGCCCGGCGCTCTCACGCCTGATCGGGTGTCCTCGCCGGAATCACCGGCGGCGACCACGCAAGGGGTGGCTGCCAAAGCCGCATCCGAGAACTTCCCTGTGGCGCTGCGCATGCTACCGCGAACTTACCGGCGGCATCTGATGGCCGTCTACGTGTTCGCCAGGACAGCCGACGATCTCGGCGATCAGGCCCCGGCCGCCGAGAGGTTGCGATTGCTCGCCGAACTTGAGGCGGACGTCCGGGCGCTTTACGGCGCGGGCCAGCCAGCCCTGGAGGCGGTCACCGGGCTGAAGCACACCGTGGTCGAGTGCAACATCCCGATGCAGCCCTTTATCGACCTGATCAGGGCAAATCAGCAGGATCAGGTGATCAGGCGGTACGAGACCTTCGAAGACCTGGCAGGTTACTGCCGCCTGTCGGCCAACCCGGTTGGCCGGATCGTCCTGTATGTATTCGGGTGCTTCTCGGCTGACCGCGCGGAGCAGTCCGACTACATCTGCACGGGCCTGCAGCTCGCCGAGCACTGGCAGGACGTCGCTGAGGACTTGCGGGCCGGCCGCATCTACCTGCCGCTCACGGACATGGCCGCCCACGGCTGCGGCGAGCATGACCTGGCCGCCCCGCACGCCGCACCGTTTGTGCGCGAGCTGATGGCCTTCGAGGTGCGGCGGGCCAGGTCGCTGATCGACACCGGAGCCCCGCTGATCGGCACGCTCCGCGGCCCGGCGCGGGCCGCGGTGGCCGGCTACGTCGCTGGCGGACGCGCCGCGCTGGCCTCGATCCAAGCCGCCGACTATGACGTGCTGGCCACCACGCCGCGTCCCGGCAAGGCCCGCACCGTGCTGGAGCTTGCCAGGGCCTTCGCGAGGGGTAGGTGAGCCTCGTGAACCAAGATCAGTCCGTGGCCAGTGACGTCCGTGCTGCCTACCGCGAGTGCGAGCGGATCACCCGCCAGCAGGCCAAGAACTTCTCCTACGGCATCGCGCTGCTGCCCGGCGACAAGCGGCGGGCGCTGTCCGCGGTATACGCCTTCGCGCGCCGGGTCGACGACATCGGGGACGGCTCCCTGCCGGCCGAGCAGAAGATCGCGGCTCTCGACCGAGCCCGCGCCGACATCACCTCGCTGCAGAGCGGTTTGCGGCAGAGCGGGTCGCCGGACGGCGCCGGGACCGCCCCAGGAGCACCCACCGATCCCGTGCTGGTGGCGCTGCGGGACGCCTCGTCCAGGTTCGCGATCCCGCTGGGCGCCTTCGGCGAGCTGATCGACGGCTGCGAGGCCGACGTACGCGGCACCAGCTATGCGACCTTCTCCGAGCTTGAGCACTACTGCCGGTGCGTCGCCGGGTCGATCGGCCGGCTGTCGCTTGGAGTGTTCGGCAGCAGCGACCCCGCTGTCGCCGGGCCGCTGGCTGATTCGCTGGGCGTCGCGCTTCAGCTCACCAACATCCTCCGCGACGTCCGCGAAGACCTCGGGAACGGCCGGGTCTACCTGCCTGCAGAGGACCTCGACCAATTCGACTGCTCGCTGACGCCGGGCGACGACGACGGCCAGGGCGCGCTGAACGGCAACCTCGCCGAGCTGATCAGGTTCGAGGCCGACCGAGCCAGGGGCTGGTATGCCACCGGCCTGCGGCTGATGCCGCTGCTTGACCGGCGCAGCGCCGCCTCGGCCGGCGCCATGGCCGGCATTTACTTCCGCCTGCTCGAGCACATCTGCGCGGCGCCGCAGACCGCGCTGGAACGCCGGATGTCGCTGCCTGCCAGCGAGAAGGCGATGGTCGCGGCCAGCTCTCTGGCCGGGATGGCCAGGCGCAAGCGGAACGGCACGCAGCCCATGGCATCGCTCGCGAGCCAGCAGGCAGGCCGGACATGAGCGCGCGCAAGGTCATCGTCATCGGCGGCGGGCTGGCCGGGATCACCGCGGCGATCGGGCTGCGCGAGGCGGGCGCCGACGTCACGCTGGTGGAGGCCAGGCCCAGGCTCGGCGGGGCGGCGTCGTCCTTCGCCCGCGGCGACATGATGATCGATAACGGCCAGCACGTCTTCCTGCGCTGCTGCACGAGCTACCAGGGCCTGCTGGCGCGCCTGGGCGTGACCCGGCGGGTGAGCGTCCAGGAGCGGTTCGATGTCACCGTGCTGTCGCCGCGCGGCACGGCCAGGCTCCGCCGCAACTCGCTGCCCGGGCCGCTGCACATGGGGCGGGCGCTGGCCGGCTACCGGCTCCTTTCGCTCCCTGAGCGGCTGAGGGTGGCCAGGGCGGCCCTGGCCATGCGCTTCGTCGACCCCGCCGATCCCGCCCTCGACGGTACGTCGCTCGGTGACTGGCTGGCCGCCAGGGGCCAGAACGAGGCGGCCCGCCGCCTCATGTGGGACCTGTTCATCGTCTCGGCCCTAAACATCGACGGCGATGAGGCCAGCCTGCCGCTATCGGCGACAGTGATCAAGACTGCACTGCTCGGGGCGAGAGACGCCGCCGACATCGGGATCGCCGACGTGCCGCTCGGCGAGTTGCACGGCCGTGCCACCGCTGACCTGCTCGCCAAGCTCGGCGCCGAGGTCAGGCTGGGGGCCAGGGTGGCGGCCGTGGACCGGCTGCCCGGCGGCCGCTTCGGCGTGAAACTTGAGTCAGCAGCCGGCGGAGCCAGGCTGGCCGGCGGCAACGGCTCGAACGTTCCCGCCGCTGACGTCACCGAGCTGACGGCTGACGGCGTGGTGCTCGCCGTCCCAGCCGCGCAGGCGGCCAGGCTAGCCGGGCCGGTCGGGGTCGCCAGCGCCGGCCGGTGGGACGAACTCGGATATTCGCCGATTGTCAACGTGCATGTTGTCTACGACCGGCAGGTCACCAGCCTGCCGTTCGCAGCGGCCGTTGAGTCGCCGGTCCAGTGGGTGTTCGACAAGACCAGGCAGGCTGGCCTCGCGGCCGGGCAGTACCTGGCCGTCTCGCTGTCGGCGGCCGACAGCTACGTGGACGTTCCTGCCGCCTCGCTGCGGGAACAGTTCCTGCCCGCGCTCGAGCAGCTATTCCCCGCGGCTGCCGGCGCCGGGATCGCAGATTTCTTCGTCACCAGGGAGCGTCGTGCGACGTTCCGGCAGGCGCCGGGAATTGGCGCCATCCGACCAGGCACCGCGACCTCGGTGCCCGGGCTCGTGCTGGCCGGAGCGTGGACCGACACCGGCTGGCCGGACACGATGGAGGGTGCCGTGCGAAGTGGAGAGCAGGCGGCGGAAAGGCTGACCAGCGAGCTGACAGACCGGCCGGACACGGCAATGATCAGCTCGCCGGGGCGGCAGGCCGCGGGTCGTGCAAGGTCGGCCGAGACAGGCGTCGGGGCCCCGGCCAGGGGGGCGTCGTGACCGCGACGATCCCGGCAGGAGTGGAGACGGCCCGCGACCTCGTCGGGCCTGGGATTGAGGCCGCGGTAGCCAGGCTCAGCCCCGACATCCGGCCGGTGGCGAGCTACCACCTCGGGCTCGTCGACAGCAACGGACGCCGCACCGGCAGTCCGGCCGGCGGGAAGGCGCTGCGGCCGGCCCTGACGCTGCTGTCCGCGCGTGCCGCGGGCGCGCCGCCTGAGCGGGCCGTGCCAGCCGCCGTCGCCGTGGAACTCGTACACAACTTCTCGCTCCTGCACGACGACATCATGGACGGCGACACCGAACGCCGCCACCGGCCGACTGCGTGGACCGTCTTCGGCGTAGGCCCGGCCATCCTGGCGGGCGACGCGCTCCAGGCGCTCGCTAATGACCTCCTGCTCGAGGGGCCGGCACCACAGGCCGTCTGGGCGTCGCGCTGCCTGGCCGCAGCCGTGCAGCGGCTGATCTCGGGACAGGGAGCCGACCTGGCCTTCGAGCGCCGCAACGACGTAACCGTGGACGAATGCCTCGACATGGCCGCGGACAAGACCGCGGCGCTGATGGCGTGCGCGTGCAGCATAGGCGCCATCTACGTCGGCGCTCCGGCCAGCACTGCGATGACGCTGACCGCGTTCGGCGCTTACATCGGGCTGGCCTTCCAGCTGACCGACGACCTGCTCGGCATCTGGGGCGCGGCGGAGGTGACTGGCAAGCCAGTCAGGTCCGATCTGCGGTCGCGAAAGAAGTCCCTGCCCGTGGTCGCGGCGCTGGCCAGCGAGAGCGATGCAGGCAGGGAACTGGCCGCCCTGCTCGCCGCAGGCGAGCCGCTGACCGAGGACGAGTTGCTCAGGGCCGCTGAGCTGGTCGAGGCCGCCGGGGGCAAGAAGTGGGTGGAGGCCGAGGCCGACACCGCGCTCTCGTCGGCGATGAGCTGCCTCAGCGAGGCGGATATGCCCGAGGACGTGCGCTCGGAGTTCGCCGCGATCGCTGAGTTCGTGACGGCGAGGCAGTGGTGAACCCGAGCCCGGCGACCGCCGTGCGGACGGCACCGTCCGAGCCCGCTGAGGCCCTGACCGCGCGCGCGACCTTGGAGCGCGCGACCAGCCATCTGCTCGGGCGTCAGCACGACCAGGGCTGGTGGCAGGGCGAGCTGGAGACGAACGTCACCATGGACGCCGAGGACTTGCTGTTCCGCGAGTTCCTTGGAGTCCGGACGCAGGAGGAGACATCGGCTGCGGCCCGGTGGATCAGGTCCTGCCAGCGTACCGACGGGACCTGGGCCAACTTCAGCGGCGGCGACGGCGACCTGTCCACCACCGTCGAGGCCTACGTGGCGCTGCGGCTCGCAGGCGACCTGCAAGAGGCTCCCCATATGGCCAAGGCGGCCGGGTGGATCAGGGACGCCGGCGGAATCAGGGCCGCCAGGGTCTTCACGAGGATCTGGCTGGCGATGTTCGGGCAGTGGTCGTGGGACGATCTGCCGGTCATGCCGCCGGAGCTGATCTACCTGCCGGCCTGGTTCCCGCTTAACGTGTACGACTGGGCCTGCTGGGCCAGGCAGACGATCGTCCCCCTGACCATCGTCGGCTCGCTCCGCCCGGCCAAACCGCTGCCCTTCGGCCTGGACGAACTGCACGCGCCGGCCGGTCAGGCCGTGCTCACGCCGGCCGCCGGCGGCTGGACGAAGGCGTTCGGTCGGCTGGACCGCGTGCTGCACGGCTACGAGCGGTACCTGCAGGGGGTTACTGGGGGTCGTCCCCCTGGACCAGCGGGCCGTCGCCGGGCACCCGCTGCGGCGGTCAGGACCGCGGCGATGCGCCGCTGCGCGGAATGGATCATCGCCAGGCAGGAGCAGGACGGCTGCTGGGGCGGCATCCAGCCCCCATGGGTCTACTCCCTGATCGCGCTCAGCCTGCTCGGCTACGGGCTAGAGCACCCGGTGATCAAGCGCGGCCTGGCCGGCCTGGACCGGTTCACCATCACCGAGGACACGCCGGACGGCCCGGTCAGGCGGTTCGAGGCCTGCCAGTCTCCGGTCTGGGACACCGTGCTTGCGATGATTGCACTGCGCGACGCTAACCTGCCGGCCGACCATCCGGCGCTGCAGGCGGCGGCAACCTGGATGCTGGCCGAGGAGATCCGCGGGCCTGGCGACTGGCAGGTGCGCAGGCCAGGGCTCGCTCCAGCGGGCTGGGCCTTCGAGTTCGACAACGACGGCTACCCGGACATCGACGACACGGCCGAGGTTGTGCTCGCGCTCGGCCGCGTGAGCCTGCCCGTCGGCGTCGGCCAGGGGACAAGCGGCAACGCGGCCGACGCCGTGCAGCGCGCGATCACCTGGCTGACCGGGATGCAGTCCAAGGACGGCGGCTGGGCCGCGTTCGACGCCGACAACACCGCCGCGATGGTCGGCAGGTTGCCGTTCTGCGACTTCGGCGAGGTCACCGACCCGCCGTCGGCCGATGTCACGGCCCATGTCGTGGAGGCGCTGGCCGCGGCCGGGCTCGCAGGCAGCAGGGCGGCCCGCCGCGGAGTGACCTGGCTGCTGCGGAATCAGGAGCCTGACGGGTCCTGGTTCGGTCGCTGGGGAGCGAACTATATTTACGGGACCGGCGCCGTCGTTCCCGCGCTGATCGCCGCGGGCGTCCTGCCCAACAAGCCGGCGATCAGGCGCGCGGTGAACTGGCTGATCAGCCATCAGAACCCGGACGGCGGCTGGGGCGAGGACCTGCGGTCCTACGAGGACCCGAGCTGGGCCGGGCGGGGCGCCTCGACTGCCTCGCAGACCGCCTGGGCGCTGCTTGCCCTGCTCGCGGCCGGCGGGCTGGACGCGCAGCACGCGGCGGACCGCGGAGTGCGCTGGCTCGCCGAGGCTCAGCGCCCGGACGGAACCTGGGATGAGCCGCAGTTCACCGGCACCGGGTTCCCCGGTGACTTCTACATCAACTACCACCTCTACCGGCTGATCTTCCCGGTCAGCGCCCTCGGCCGGTACCTTGGCGGCAGCCAATGACCGGGCCTGTGATCTGCGCCCCGCTGCGGGTCGAGGCCAGGGCCCTGCGGCGCGGCCTGCGCGGCCTCGGCGAGAACGGGGCAGTCGCCGTAGACGTGCTCAGGACCGGTTACGGGCCGCTCAGGTCGGCCGCCTCGGCCGCGAGGCTGGAGGCGTCCGGCGCGGGCCTGGCGGTCGGCGGCGTCGCCGGCGCGCTCGCGGACGACCTGCGCGCCGGTGATCTCGTGGTCGCTTCGCAGGTCCTCGGTGGCAGCGGGCCGCCGGTCAACTGCCCGTCAGCACCGCTGCTCGCCGGCGAGCTGCGGCGGGCTGGCCTTCGCGTCCACGTCGGCCCGATCGCGACCGTGGATCACCTGGTCGGAAGGGGCGCCCGCGCCGCGCTGGCCGAGACCGGAGCGATCGCCGTTGACATGGAGTCAGCCCCGCTGCTCCGGGGCACGGCGGGCCGGTCATCCGTCGTGGTCAGGGCGATCTCGGACACTCCCGCCCACCCGATGGTCAGCCCGCGGATCGTGACCGGCGGGCTCGCCGCACTGCGGTCCCTGCGGCTGGCCGGCCCCGTTCTGGCTCGCTGGGCGGCCGCCGTCCGTCCCCGCCAGGTGCTGATGGCCAGTCCACGGTCGTTCTGCGCGGGCGTGGAGCGGGCGATCGAGATCGTCGAGATTGCCCTGCAGCGGTTCGGGCCACCGGTGTACGTGCGCAAGCAGATCGTGCATAACAAGACCGTTGTGGCTGATCTAGAAAAGCTGGGCGCGATCTTCGTCGACGAGCTCAGCGAAGTTCCTGACGGCGCCCCGGTCGTGTTCTCCGCCCACGGCGTCTCCCCGCAGGTGCGGCGGGAGGCGGAACGGCGCGGCCTGGACACGGTCGATGCCACCTGCCCGCTGGTGGCCAAGGTGCACGCGGAAGCGCGCAGGTTCGCGTCGGACGGATACCTGGTGGCGCTGATCGGACATGCGGGCCACGAGGAGGTCGAGGGCACGCTTGGCGAGGCTCCCGCGTCGACGGCGCTGGTGGAGAGCGCCGCCGACGTCGCGAAGCTGAAGCCCGCCGATCCCGGCAAGGTCGCCTACCTGATGCAGACCACACTCTCCGCCGACGAGGCCGGCGGCGTCCTCGACGCGATCCTTGACCGGTTTCCCGCGGCGAGAGGTCCTGGCAGCGACGACATTTGCTACGCGACAACCAACCGCCAGCGCGCGGTTCGAGCGATCGCAGCCGACTCCGATCTGGTCCTGGTTGTCGGCTCGGCCAACTCCTCGAACTCCTTGCGCCTGGTGGAGACGGCGCAGCGGGCGGGGACACCGGCCTACCTGATTGACAGCGCGGAAGACATCGAGCTCGGCTGGCTCGCCGCGGCCGCGACGGTGGGCATCACCGCCGGGGCATCGGCGCCGCCCGCCGTGGTGGGGCAGATTGTGGCCGCCCTGGCTGGGCTCGGTCAGATCGAGACAAGGGAAGTCGTGGTGGCTACGGAGGACGTTCAGTTCGGACTGCCCAGGGAGCTGCGGCAGTCACCAGGCTGACGCGGTCACCGGTGGCCGCGCCGGCAGTACACAACAAGGGTTCAACCAATCGCCTCGGGTCATTGCCGAGACAAGAGGTAACTGAAGAGAAAGCTGGTGCCCAAGTGTCTATGCCGCTGCGCCAGAGCCTGCGGATCGGGGCGTACCTGATGAGCCAGAAGCTGGCTCGCAAGGATAAGTTCCCGCTGATCGTGGAGCTCGAGCCGTTGTTCGCCTGCAACCTGGCCTGCGCGGGCTGCGGCAAGATCCAAGAGCCGGCGTCGGTGCTCAAGCAGCGGATGCCGGTCGATCAGGCGATCGCCGCTATCGAGGAGTGCGGTGCGCCCATGGTGTCGATCGCGGGCGGGGAGCCGCTCATGCACCCGCAGATCGACGTCCTGGTCAGCGAGCTGATCAAGCGCAAGAAGTATGTGTTCCTGTGCACGAACGCGCTGCTGATCCCGCGGAAGATCGACAAGTTCAAGCCATCGCGATACTTCGCCTGGGCCGTGCACATCGACGGCCTCGCCGAGCGGCATGACGCCTCGGTCTGCAAGGACGGAGTCTTCGACGAGGCGGTCGCGGCAGTCAAGGAATGCCAGCGGCGCGGCTTCAGGGTCACGACGAACACCACGTTCTTCACCACTGATTCGCCGCAGAGCGTGATCGACGTGCTCAACTACCTGAATGACGACCTGAAGGTCGACCAGATGATGATCTCGCCGGCCTACGCCTACGAGAAGGCTCCCGATCAGGAGCACTTCCTGGGCGTGACCGAGACCCGCGAGCTGTTCCGCAAGGCATTCGCCGACGGGAACAGGAAGCGCTGGCGGCTCAACCACTCGCCGCTCTTCCTGGACTTCCTCGAGGGTAAGACCGACTTCAGCTGCACCGCCTGGGGTATCCCGTCCTACTCCCTGAAGGGCTGGCAGCGGCCCTGCTACCTGATGGGCGACAGCTACACGAAGACCTACAAGGAGCTGATCACCGAGACCGACTGGGACGCGTACGGCAGGGGCAAGGACCCGCGCTGCGCGAACTGCATGGCGCACTGCGGGTACGAGCCGTCAGCCGTGCTGGCCACGATGGGATCGCTGCGCGAGTCGCTGCGCGCCGTCCGCGGTTGACTGTCAGCGGTGACTGACCGTTGCTGCGGGCAACCGTGCGCCTAGTGGCCGTCCATGATCCCGGACACTTTTATGCAACATTCGTCGAGAAGTGTCCGCGATCTTGGAAGGCGCTCCGGGCTGACCGGCACAGGTAGATAAGCGCGGGAAGTGGGCCGCTTGTTGCGGCGGTCTGCGCCGGGCGGTGAACGCGCGTCGGCGCGTCGGCGCGCTGGCGTAGTAGCTGTCGTGGGCGGTCCCGGTTGCGACGACGTGGCTGACAGCTGGATGACCCTGTACCGCTGCCGAGACGGCCGGGGGTATGGGACGCCTGGCGTGAGGGTCCGATCACCGTGCCAGCTAGCGCGGGCTGGCGGCCTTCGGACATCGCGAGCCTGCAGGTGAAGGTCGGCGCCAGGACGCTGGTGACAATCAGAACGGCCGGGGCGGCGCCCGCGAAGCAGTCCTCGGCCCCGGGCCGGCGATTGCGGTGACTGGGCCAGCACGACAGCTCCGTGA
>Ga0209131_1002314_pt1 | contig 12983 bp, 9 predicted proteins | sample GraSoi_2013_40cm_FD_185826 | JGI IMG/M metagenome (GOLD analysis project Ga0209131, IMG submission 185826) | Grasslands soil microbial communities from the Angelo Coastal Reserve, California, USA - Sample 9_17_2013_40cm (SPAdes) (version 2) | ecosystem: Environmental > Terrestrial > Soil >...
GGCAGAGCTGCGCCGCTTCGGCTGCGACTTCGCGCAGGGCTTCTACTTCGCTCGTCCGATGTCCGCCGATGCGCTGGAGAAGTGGCTAGGCGCTTCGCGAGACAAGGCCTTCGGGATTCCCGCCGAGGCCCGCGGCGAGGACTGAGGCGTTGCCTTTGACCGACTGCTTGAAGAGCGCGTAGCGGCGCAGCGCCGCGCTCACGTGCGTGCGCAATTCGCGCGGGTTCACCGGCTTGGCGAGGAAGCGGTAGATCTGCGCCTGGTTGATGAGATCGGCGACGAGATCGGCATCGGGCTCCTTCGCCACCAGGATCGAGAGAATCTCGGGACGCTTATCCTTCAGCGCCCGGAAGAGCTTGACGAGGTCGTCCTTGCCCGCGGAGAGGTCGGCGACGACCGCGGCGATCTCGTGGCGGTGCAGGAGCTTCGCGGCCTCCGCCACCGTGGTGGCGACCTCGACGTGCGCAGCACCGGCAAGCAGCCGCTCGAGACCCTTGGCGAGGGATTGACCCGGATCGATGACGAGCAAGGACCCGGCGCTGCGCGGCGCGTTGGCGACGAGCGGGGCGGCGGGAGGGACTTTCGCGGCGAGAGCGGCGGCCTCGGCGAGCGTGGCGCGAATCTGGTCGTTGTCCCAGGGCTTCTTCACGAAGCGGAAGACTTCACCCTCGTTGACCGAAGCCATTGTCGCGGCGAGGTCCGAGTACCCGGTGAGCAGCAGCCGCACCGTGTGGGGTGAGGCCTTGCGGATCTCGCGCAGCAGCTCCACGCCCGTCTTGCCGGGCATGCGCTGGTCGCTCACCACGACCTGGATCGCGGAATGCCGCACGATGTCGAGCGCGACCGTGGCGTTCTCGGCCGTGAATACGTGGAATTGCTGGCGGAAGAGCGCGCGCAGCGCGTTCAGGATGCGCTCGTCGTCGTCGACGAAGAGAACGCGCGTCTTGCCGGCCGCATCGGGCGTCTTCTCCGCAACGACGGGCGCGGCGGGCTTGGCGATGAGCCTGGCCGCTTGCGCGAGCTTCATTTCCGCGGGCGGTGCGGGAGCGGGAGTCGGGGCGGGCGCCGGCGCGGCAACCGGCTTGTGCACCACGGCGGGCGGGGGCGCCGGCACGGCGATCGGGGCGCCGATCGAGTCCTGCAGCCCGAGGCGCAGGCCGTCCATGAATTCGCGCACCGATCCGAAGCGGTGCTGCGGATCCTTGGCGAGCGCCCTCTGGATGACCCAATCGAGCTGCCACGCGATCTTGGCGGTGCACGACGACGGGTCGGTGGGACGGTCCTGCATCACGCGATGGACGACTTCCTCGCGCGTGCCGGTGAACGGCAGCTTGCCGGTGACGAGGTGGTAGACGATCGCGCCCACCTGGTACAGGTCGGTGCGCACGGTGCCCTTCCCGCCCTCGGCGAACTGCTCCGGCGCCATGTAATGCGGCGCGCCCGAGTCGGCGAGCGCGCCCATTCCGAAATCGCTGATGTAGACGCGATCCTGCTTGTCGAGGAAGACGTTGGCGGGCTTCAAGTCGCCGTGGAAGATGCCCCTCGTGTGCGCGGCCTCGAGGGCTTCGAGCAGCTGGCGCGCGATCTCCCAGGTTTGCTTCAAGTCGGGAGGCGACCTCTTCATGCGCGCGCTCAGGGTCTCGCCGTCGGCCAGCTCGAAGACGAAGCAGGAGGCGTTGCCGCCCTCGATGAGCTCGATGAAGGGAAGGATCCCCGGGTGCCGGGCGCGCGCGACGGAAGCGGTCGCCTCGCGCAGCCGGCCGAGCGTGGCCGGATCGATGGCGGCGCGGTTCACGACCTTAAGCGCCACCGCGCGCTGGCCGTCGAAGCCGCGATACACCGCCGCCGCGCTGCTCTTGCCGAGGAGCGCCTGGATCTCGTACTTGCCGATGTGCTGCGTCTCGCTCATGCGGCGGCCGTCTTTTCTTCGCCCACGCTCGCCGCGAGCTCGGGCGGAGGCTCGATGGGAAGCGTGACGATCACGGTCGTGCCTTCGCCGGGAATCGAATGCACGTCGATGCGCCCGCCGTGCTGCGAGACGATCTTGTAGGCGATCGAAAGCCCCAGCCCGGTTCCCTTGCCCACTTCCTTGGTGGTGAAGAAGGGATCGAAGATCTTCGGCAATACCTCGGGGGCGATGCCGCGTCCGTTGTCCTCGATCTCGATCGCCACCGATTTCGATCCTTCGGGGCGCGTAGTCACGTTGATGCGGCCGTTCGGCTTGTCGATCGCCTGTGCCGCGTTGGTGAGGATGTTGAGCAGCACCTGGTTCACCTGGGCAGGCGAGCAGGTGATCGAGGCGACTTCGCCCAGGTGCTTCTCGATTTCGATGCGGCGCAGGTTCGGCTTGGCGATGAGGAGTGTGGCCTTCACGCCCTCGTTCACGTTGAAGCTCGCGATGCGGCTGCGGTCCAGGCGCGAGAAGTTGCGCAGGTTCGTCACCAGCTCGGAGATCTGCTCGATGCCGTGCAGGCCGTCGTGGGCGAGCGAATCGAGGTCTTCCAGGGCATGCTCGCGCTGCAGCTTGGCGAGGCTGCGCTCGAGCGCCTCGAACGCCTGCTGCAGCTGCGCCGAATCGGTCGTTCCGGTCCTGAGGATGTCGAGCAGGTGCTCGGCTTGCGCCACCGCCCCGCGCAGCTCGGGCATGCGCTCGCGGGCCGTCGCGACACTGTTCTTCACATACGAAAGCGGCGTGTTGATCTCGTGCGCCACGCCCGCGACCATCTGGCCGAGGGAGGACATCTTTTCGGTCTGCACCAGCTGCGCCTCGGATTCCTTGAGTCGCTTCAACGTCTGCGAGAGGTCGCGCGTGCGCTCCGAGACCCGCTTCTCGAGGTCCTCGTTGGCCTCGCGCAACTGGCGTTGCGCGCTCGCCACGCGCATGGCGAGGTAGCCCACGCCGATGAGGAGTGCCGCCGCATAGTAGAAGAGGTAGACGCGCCAGCGGTCCTTCTCGTCGAGGCTGTCCTCGATCGCCTTCGAATAGGTGCGCGCGGCGAGCTCGATGCGCGAGCCCAGCGTGAGGAACGAGAACTTGCGCCACGCGAGGGCCTCGGCGTTGCGCGCCTCGAGGAAGGCGCGGCCCGCGGCGTCGCTTTCCGCCGCGGCGCTGCCCAGCGCGGGGTCGATCGCGGTGGCTTCGAGGCGCAGCGTGGCGATGCGCCGCTCGAGCGCGCTCGAGCGGGCGGTGAAGGTCTCGATGTCGGGGCGCTGCAGGTCGCTCCTCAGGTGCTCGGCGAGGGTGACCAGCAGCGGGGAGCCGCGTCCGGGGCCCCGGGCGTTAGAGCGGGCTGCGGCGAGCTGCACCAGGCTGCGTATCGCCTCGTCGAGCCTGCCGAAGGCGCCGAGAGATTGCAGGTGCGCGTCGCGAAGCCGCTGGAAGGCCGTTTCCTTTTCAGCGAGCCCCACGTGCAGCCCGCGCACTTGCGATGAGAAATCGGGGCGGGCGCCTTCGCGCTCGAGGTCGCGCAGGCTGCGCGCGATCATGCGCCCGCGATCGGGCGATGACGCCAAGGCGGGAGCGAACTGGTTCGCGATGCGCTGCGCGTCGACATCCCAGCGCGTGTCCAGGTCCTTCATTTCACGCAGCAGCGCCAGCGCGTGCGAATCGTATTTGAAGTCGATTCCCGAGGTCTTCGCGAAGAGGAACACCAGGGTGCCCAGGAGAATGGCGGCGACCGCCGCCATGATGGCGACGCGAAGGGATCGGCTCTGGATCATGGTTGAATAGGTTCTTGGGAATCCTCGCCGCAACGGTACCGGGCACTGCCATTCTGCGGGGAAGTCGACAGGGATTCTGTGCGCCGCGTCACAGAGAATTTTTCAACTGTAGCCGTGGCTACTCGCCCAGGTAGGCCTCGCGAATGCGCGGATCGTGGAGGAGCGCCCGCGCCTCGCCCGAAATGGTCGCGAGCCCGCCTTCGAGCACGTATCCCCGGTGGCTCACCTCGAGCGCCAGGCGCGCATTCTGCTCGACCAGCAGCAAGGTGACGCCCTCGGCGGCGATGGCGCGCACCACCTCGAAGATCTTTTCCACCATGAGCGGGGCGAGGCCCATGCTGGGCTCGTCGAGGAGGAGCAGCCGCGGCCGGCTCATGAGGGCGCGCGAGATCGCGAGCATCTGCTGCTCGCCGCCGGAAAGCGTGCCCGCGGTCTGGCGCCGGCGCTCCTTCAGGCGGGGAAATAGCGCAAAGGCGCGCTCGACATCGCTCGCGACCCCGGCCGGGTCGCTGCGCGCATAGGCGCCCATGGCGAGGTTCTCCTCGATGGACAGCTGGGGAAAGACGCCGCGACCTTCGGGGACCAGCGCCATCCCCAGGCGCGCGATCTCGTGCACGCGCCGCCCGGTGATGTCGGCCCCGTCGAAGACCACGCGCCCCGCCGAAGCGCGCACCAATCCGGTGATCGCCCGCAGCGTGGTCGTTTTCCCGGCGCCGTTCGCGCCGATCAGGCAAACCAGCTCGCCCGGGTCGACATGGAGGTCGATGCCCTTGACCGCGCGGATCCCCCCGTACGAAACCTGCAGTTTCTCGAGGGCGAGCAGGCTCATGCGGTGGCGGGCGGGTCCCGCGGCTTGCCGAGATAGGCCTCGATCACGCGCGGGTCCTTCTGGATATCCCTCGGCACCCCCTCGGCAATGTTGCGTCCGTAATCGAGCACCAGCACGCGATCGCAGAGGCCCATCACCAGGCGCACGTCGTGCTCGATGATGAGGAGGGTGATGCCGTCGGCGCGGATCGCCTCGAGCAGGCGGCGCAGCTCGACCTTTTCGGTCGCGTTCATTCCCGCCGCCGGCTCGTCCAGGGCGAGCAGCCGCGGCTCGGTCGCCAGGGCACGAGCGATCTCCAGCCGCCGCTGGTCTCCGTACGAGAGGTGCTTCGCGAGCTCGTTGCCGCGATGGCTGATGCCCACGTAATCGAGAAGCTCCCGCGCGCGTTTCTCGATGCCGCGCTCCTCGGCGCGCGTGCCCGGATTGCGCAGGATCGCCCCGAAGACTCCGGCATGGGTACGCACGTGGCGGCCGATCATGACGTTCTCGAGCGCCGAGAGGTTGGCGAAGAGCCGGATGTTCTGGAAGGTCCGCGCGATGCCGTCGCGCGCGATGCGGTCGGGCGTGACGTTCTCGAGCAAGCGTCCCTGGAAGCGGATGCGTCCCTCGTCCTGGCGGTAGATCCCGGTGAGGACGTTGAAGAGCGTGGTCTTGCCCGCGCCGTTGGGGCCGATGAGGCCGTAGATCTCCCCCGCGCTGATCGAGAAGGAGACTGCCGAGAGCGCCACCAGGCCGCCGAAGCGCTTGGTGACGTTGTCGACCTCGAGGAATGCGCTCCTTGCGGCGGGGATCACCACGCTCGGGTTAGCGGCCATCTTGCGCCACCGTGAGCTCGCGCTTGCGCACCGCCGAAGGCAGCAGCCCCGCGGGCCGGAACAGCATCATCACGACCATCGCGAGGCCGAAGAGCAGCATGCGGATCACCTCGGGGTCGATGAGCGAGCGGCCGAAGAGCTTGTGCTGCACGTCGGCGCCGACGGTGTAGCGCAGGATCTCGGGCACGAAGGAAAGCAGCACCGCGCCCAGGATCACGCCCCAGATGTTGCCCATGCCGCCCAGCACCACCATCGAGAGGACCATCACGCTCTCGGTCAGGATGAAGCTCTCGGGGCTGATGAAGCCCTGGATCGCCGAGAACATTCCGCCGGCCACGCCGCCGAAGGACGCGCCCATCGCGAAGGCGAGCAGCTTCATGTTACGCGTGTTGATGCCCATCGAGCGCGCCGCGAGCTCGTCCTCGCGGATCGCCTCCCACGCCCTGCCGATGCGCGAATCCTGCAGGCGCAGGTTCACCACGATGACGATCAGCAGCAAGGCGAGAAGAAAGTAGTAGTACTTGATGGTCCCGGAGAAGGCGAGCGCGCCGAGCTGCGTCGTGTTGCCGAAGTCGATGCCCATGAACCGGATCGGGTCGATCGTCGTGATGCCCTTCGGGCCGTTCGTGAGATTGAAGGGCTCGGAGAGATTATTGAGAAAGATGCGCACGATCTCGCCGAATCCGAGGGTGACGATCGCGAGATAGTCGCCACGCAGCTTCAGCGTGGGCGCGCCGAGGATCACGCCGAAGAAGCACGCCACCGCGGCACCGATCGGCAGGATCGCCCACCACGGCAGGTGGAGATTGAAATGCGGAGAGGCGAGGAGCGCATACACGTACGCGCCGACCGCGTAGAAGGCGATGTAGCCAAGATCGAGGAGGCCGGCGAAACCGACGACGATGTTCAGTCCGAGCGAAAGCAGCACGAACAGAATCGCGAGGTTCGTGATCCTCACCCACGCCGTCCCCGCCATCGCCAGCACGAACGGCAGCGCCGCGAGGACGACCGCGATCAGAACTAAGCCGACCCATTTCGCAGCGGGGTTCTTCTTAAGATCGGACAGTGTGCCCATGGGGCTAAACGGCTTTGAATCCGCAGATAAACGCAGATAAACGCGGATGCAAGGCGTCTAGAATTTCCAGACGAGACGCTTCATCTCCAGGGAAGGAGTACCAAAGTTGAGTAGTAGACCGATGCTTAGCCCGGTGGCGCGAAGGTAGTTCATGCATTGGGGCAAGAAAGGTGGTTGCTGTGCGAAGGGCAAGGCGGAGCGGCGCAGTTCGATTGCTATCGCGGTCTCGTTGAGTGTGACTTGTGTTGCTGCGTTCATCTGCGTTTATCTGCGGATCCAAAGCTTTTTTCACGAATAACTCCATAACGCTCGATCAGGCCCGGTCGCCGACACGCTCGCCGAGCAGGCCCTGCGGGCGGAAGACGAGCACCAGGATCAGCACGATGAACGCATAGACGTCCTTGTAGTTGCTGCCGAAGAGGCTTGACTCGGGGCTCGCCGCACACGCGTCGGTGAATCCCGGCAGCCACTGGTCGAGCGTGCACACGTTGGTGAAGTCGCCGACATATCCCGCGCCGAGAGCTTCGATGAGTCCCATGAGGATGCCGCCCAGGACGGCGCCCGCGAGGTTGCCGATGCCGCCCAGAACCGCGGCGGAGAACGCCTTCAACCCGAGCAGGAATCCCATCTGGTAATGCGCGATGCCGTAGTACGTTCCGACCATCACGCCGGCGACCGCGCCGAGTGCGGCGCCGATCACGAAGGTGATCGAGATCACCTTGTTGATGTCCACGCCCATCAGCCCCGCGATCTGCGGGTTCTGCGAGGTGGCCCGCATCGCGATGCCGATCTTGGTGCGGTGCACGAGCGCCAGCAGCCCCGCCATCATCGCGATCGAGGTGAGGATGACCGCGATCTGCACGTTGCTGATGGTCGCGCTCGATTCCGAGCTGCCGAGGTGATAGAGCTTGAGCTCGATGATCTGCGGGAAGGCGATGATGTTGCGGCTCCACACCAGGAGCGCCAGGTGCTGGAGGACGATCGAAACGCCGATCGCGGTGATGAGGGGGGCGAGGCGCGGGGCGTTGCGAAGCGGCCGGTAGGCCACACGCTCCACCACGTATCCCACCGCCATGCACACCGGGACCGCGGCGAGGATGCCGATTCCCACGATGACGAGCGGCGGCATTCCGGAGCCGGCGAGCGCCACGATCACCGAGAAGGCCACCATGCAGCCGATCATCACCACTTCGCCGTGCGCGAAGTTGATGAGCTGGATGATGCCGTAGACCATCGTGTAGCCCAGCGCCACGACGGCGTAGACGCAGCCCAGCGTGAGACCGTTGACGATCTGCTGCAGGAAGGTGTCCACGTTCCGATTCTAAGCGAAAAAAAAACGGCACCGCCAAGCGGTGCCGTTCGATTCCAGCGGTTTCCCGCTGCCTTTTTTCTTCTTCTCTCTTTTTTGAGTTCTTATTTTTTCTGTTCGGCGGGCTTGGCATCTCCCTTCTTGGCTTCTTCCTTTGCCGGCGCGGCCGGGGCCGGGGCCGCGGCGGGCGTCACGGTGGCGGTTCCCGAGGCCATCGTGAACGGCGTCGAGACTCCGCCCTTGACGATCGCGACCGGGACCACCTTGCCGTTGGTCAGCTTGAAGATCGTCATCTCGGCGTCCTTGCGGTCGCCCTTGGCGTCGAACGCGACATTGCCCGTGGCACCCGTGAACGCGACGTTGAACATCTCGGGCGTGAACTTGGCCGGGTCGGTCGAGTTGGCTTTCTTCATCGCCTCGATCACGGCGTTGGTCGCGTCGTAGAAATACGGCGCGTACTGCTTGATCTCGCCGTACTTGCTGGTGAAGGCGCCGACGAAATCCTTGCTTGCGGCTTCCCTCGGGAGCCCCGCCTGCGAGCACACCATGCCTTCGGCGGCCGCGCCCGCGAGCTTGCCCATCTCGTCGGTGCACGCGCCGTCGCCGAACGCGAACACGGCCTTGATGCCGAGCTCCCTCGCCTGCTTCAACATCGGCCCGCCGGTGGCGTCCATGCCGCCGTGGAAGACCACGTCGGGGTTCTTCGCCTTGATCTTGGTGAGGATCGCCTTGAAATCGGTTTCCTTGTCGGTGGTGCGCTCGCGGCCGACGATGGTGACCTTGGCGCCCTTCAGCGTCTTCTCGACCTCGTTGGCGATGCCCTCGCCGTACGCGGTCTTGTCGTCGATGATCGCGACCTTCTTCGCCTTCAGCTCGTTGGCGACGTAGGAGGCGATGGCCGGACCCTGCTGGTCGTCACGCCCGACGGTGCGGAACACGGTCTTGAAGCCGCGCTCGGTGAGGGCCGGGTTGGTGGCCGAGCCCGAGATCACCGGGATGCCCGCCTTGTTGTAGATCTCGGAAGCGGGGATGGTGACGCCGGAGTTCAGGTGCCCGATGACCGCGGCGACCTTGGCGTCGACCAGCTTCTGCGCCACGGTGGTGCCGACCTTGGGATCGGCCTGGTCGTCCTCGCTCATCATCTGGAACGTCACCGGCTTGCCGTCGATGGTGATCTTCTTGTCGTTGGCTTGCGATACGGCGAGTGCCACGCCGTTCTCGTCGTCCTTGCCCAGGTGGGCGATCGAGCCCGTGAGGGGGCCCGCATGGGCGATCTTGACGGTGACTCCGGCGGGGGCCGCGGGGGCGGCGGCCGTCTTCTTCGCTTCTTCCTTGGGGCCGCACGCGGCGACTCCCAGGGCGAGCGCTACTGCAAAGCCCAATTGATGGGAGCTTTTCATGGAAAACTCTCCTGAATTAGAGGGGGGTAGGGATGGGGCGCGGAAAGGCGGGCATTATGGCGAGCCGCCTCCCCGTGTGTCAATTCTTCACTTGAGGGACAGGACCCACTTCACGAGCGTCTTCACGTCCTCGTCCTTCACCTGCGCGTTGGGCGGCATCGGCACCTGGCCCCAGACGCCCACTCCGCCATTCTTCACCTTGTCGATGAGCTTGGCCTCGGCGGTCTTGTCGCCCCTGTACTTCGCCGCGACCTCCTTGTAGGCGGGTCCGACCACCTTCTTGTCGACCGCGTGGCAGGCGGTACAGGCGTTCTTTTTCAAAAGCTCCTCGTTGGGGTCGGCTGCGAGCGCGGCGGTGGAGGCGTTGGCGACCAAGGCGAGGGCGGTGAGGACGGCGCGGTGCTTCATCGGATGCTCCCGGGGGCTGTGGCTGGAGTCTGCGAAGACGCGATTCTGGGCAATTGCAGCTTTTCCTGCAATTCCCGCGTCGCGGCGATCGGCGGCAGGCAGGTGGCACCCTCGCAGACCCACGCGTTCACCTCGCCCGAGACGGGTTTCGCGAGCGGCGGCGGCAACGGCGCGGACTGGGGTGCTACGAAAAGGACGAGGGACGTCGGCAAGTGCGCCGGGTCGAGGACGCCGTGCCACGGGCCGAAGCGGTCGGCGGGACCATTGACGATGATCGTTCGCGGCGGCGTGAGCTGTTCCTCGAGCGCGGCCAGGAGCGTGCCGAAGGCCGCCGGCTGGCGAACGAGCTGCGCCCAGAAGGCCCCGATCGTCCCGGCGGCAATCTCGGCCAGGCGCGTGTCCCCGGTGAGGAAGCTCAAGCGATTGAGCGCGAGCGCGGCCACCGCGTTTCCCGAAGGCGTGGCGTTGTCGGGACCGGGCTTGGGACGATGGATGAGAGGCTCGTGGTCGTGCGAGGTGAAGAAGAAGCCTCCCGCGACCGGGTCGTGAAATTCATCACGCAGCAAGTCTCCCAGCTCCTCGGCCCACGCGAGGTCGCTCGCGTCGAATTCTGCCTGCAGCATCTCGAGGAGCGCGGCGAGAAGGTAGGCGTGGTCGTCGAGGTAGGCGTCGAGATGCGCATGGCCGTCTTTCGCGGTCGCCAGCAAGCGGCCCTTCTTCCACAGCTCGCGGCGCACGAAGTCGAGCGCGCGGCGCGCCGAAGCGATCCACTCCTTGCGCGCGAAGACGCGCCCCGCGTGGGCCATGCCCCAGATCATCAGCGCGTTCCACGAGGTGAGGATCTTTTCGTCGCGCCCCGGGTGCACGCGCTTCTCCCGCGCGCGAAAGAGTTTCTCGCGCCCCGAATCGAGGAGCGTCCGCGCGGCTGTTTCATCGAGGCCCAGCGCCGGCGCGGCCTCGGTTACCGTCTTCGCCACCACGAGGTGCCAGTGGTGGTTCTCGAAGTTGGGAGGCCGGTCGAGGCCGAACACGGCGGCGGCCACCTTGTACTCGTCCTCGGACACGAGCGCGCGGACTTCGTCGGGCGTCCAGACATAGAACTTTCCTTCCTCACCCTCGGAGTCGGCGTCGAGCGAGGAGTAGTAGCCGCCCGCGGGCGATTGCATCTCGCGCATCGTCCACGCCGCCGTCTCCGCGCAGACGCGCTCGAAAAGCGGATCGCGCGTGATCGCCCAGGCATCCGCGTAGAGCCGCAGCAGCCAGGCGTTGTCGTAGAGCATCTTCTCGAAATGCGGGATCGCCCACTCGGCGTCGACGCTGTAGCGCGAGAAGCCGCCGCCGACCTGGTCGTAGAGGCCGCCCAGCGCCATCTTGCGCAGCGTGAAGGTGGCGAGCTCGAGCGCCTCGGGCTCCCCGATCGCGGCGTGGCGGCGCAGGAGCAGCTCGAGAGTGTCGGGATGCGGGAATTTCGGGGCGCCGCTGAAGCCGCCGTGCTCGCGGTCGAACGCGGCCTTCAGATAATCGGCCGCCTCGTCGAGCGGATCGGCGGAGAGTTGCGCGCGCTCGGTGGCCACGCCCCTCGGCACGGTGCGCGCGAGCGCATCGACGACCTGCGCCCCCTGCGCGCGAATGTCGTCGGGATGCTCGTCATAGAAATGGCGCACGCGCTGCAGCAGGTCGCCGAAGCCGGGCATGCCGTAGCGCGGCGTGTTCGGGAAATACGTTCCGCCGAAGAACGGCAGCTGGTCGGGGGTGAGGAACATCGTGAGGGGCCAGCCGCCGTTGCGCTGCGTGAGCATCGCCTGCGCGACCTGGTAGATCTGGTCGATGTCGGGGCGCTCTTCGCGGTCGACCTTGATGTTCACGAAGAGGTCGTTCATCACCTTCGCGATCCCCGGATCCTCGAACGACTCGTGCGCCATCACGTGGCACCAGTGGCACGCGGAATATCCGACCGACAGCAGGATCGGCTTGCCCGTCTTCTTCGCTTCGGCAAGCGCCTCCTCGCCCCACGCATACCAATCCACGGGATTCTCCGCGTGCTGCTGCAGGTACGGGCTGGTTTCATTGGCTAGGCGGTTTGGCATGTCGGGGAGTGAGGCAGGCGAAAGGCTTTGGATCCGCGGATAAACGCAGATGAACGCAGATTAGAGCTTAGAGAGGAACGGTCCCGTATTGAACGGCGCCAAGAGATTCATTTGCCCTAGGACATTCTCGCCTTTTCTGCGTTCATCTGCGTTTATCCGCAGATGGTATTTGCCCTAGGAGCTTCCCATCGCTTTCTACGCAAACCGGTCCTCTGAATATCAAGCGCACATGTCGCCGTGAAGGCGGGTTCGTTACCTCGAAAGAACCTGCGTTTCTAGCAGTTGGAAGTGTAGGTAATGCCTACTAGTTCCCTGGTCGAGGAAGTTTCGCCGGCTACCGTGACCTCCCCATACCTGTAGTGTGGTTCGTAGGTTCCACCGCAGGAGCCGGCGTCATCATGGTATCCCCCCCCGGCATACGTGTACCCAGGAGTCCTTTGCAAAGTCCCCGGAATGGATTTCATACCCTGAATTACGCCACTGGTAACGACTGTCACCTCGAAGCTTTGGCTCCAACCATCATTGAAGTTTCCGGTGATTTGGTCGGTAACAGCGGGTACGGTGTTCGGGTTGGCGGCCGTCCACGCCGCGAAAGTGCATACAAGCCTCCTTGTGTCGTGGTTTGACTATCGTGCCTCGTTCGTAACTACTCCCAACGCGCGCCAGTCGCGGGCCTCAACTGCTCGTGCGATTTCCACCTCGAACCTCCTTACCAGCGAATAGGTCTGCGGTTTGTATTCCCGGAGGCAGACCTGGAAGTTAGGTGCGCCACACTCGTTCGCCGCCCAGCACTGTTCGAAGAGAAACGATCCGCAATCCGCCCCGCGGGAGCACGCGTACAAGCGCCACGCGTTAGCCGCCACGTCGGGCGTCGCGCGTTCGCCATCCACTTCCAGCATCGAAGACCTTGTTCGTGTCTTGAGGTAGAGCAAGAGTCTTTCGAGAGCTTCCGGGTCGCCGCCTTCCAGTAGCCTTGCAGCGGCCGTTTCGGCTTCCGAACGGGGGAGTTGGCTCAAAGTGGCGGCCATAGCGCCTGGATATCCCTTTGCCGCCGCCTGCTTCCACAACTCCATGGGGCCGGGCCCTTTGAAGCCGTAGAACCCGTCACATAGCTGGCTCATTTCTCGAAAGGCTTCCAGCTTGTTTGACTGCGTGCGCGGAATAACCCTTTGGTGATCTTCGAGCGTGTACCCCGTGAACAGATTGCACGCGACTAATGCTTTGCCCATGAAGTACCGGGCTTCGCCGGACTCGTCTGGGAGCGCCGCGAGCTCGTCATACAGTTTCTTGTAGTTCGTGGCGGTCGCAAATCGTTGCGCTGGAGTTAGTGGGGCCGCATT
>Ga0209131_1002316_pt1 | contig 12964 bp, 11 predicted proteins | sample GraSoi_2013_40cm_FD_185826 | JGI IMG/M metagenome (GOLD analysis project Ga0209131, IMG submission 185826) | Grasslands soil microbial communities from the Angelo Coastal Reserve, California, USA - Sample 9_17_2013_40cm (SPAdes) (version 2) | ecosystem: Environmental > Terrestrial > Soil >...
GCCAGCCGAAAGATCCGGCCGCAGCGTCCGAAGCGCTCAAATTCTTCGCCTGGGCCTACAAGAACGGCAGCGATCTGGCCAGCCAGCTCGACTATGTGCCGCTGCCGGAAAAGCTTGTTAAGCTAGTCAAGAACACCTGGACGGCCTCGATCCAGGACCATGGCAAGCCGATCTGGACGGGCAAATAGGCCGCGGCTCATAGAATATTAAAGCAGGCGGCCGGCGCACGGGGCGCTGGCCGCCTGCCCGTTTCTGCTGGGAACGCATGAACACCCAAGCGCTGGCACTGCGAACGCATCTGCAACGTGAGGCGCGCACCGAAGGCGTGTTTCGCGTCGCCACCAAGTTTTCGGCAATTCTCGTACTGGTACTGCTCGCCGGCGTCATCCTTTCGCTGATCTACGGCAGCTGGCCGGCTCTGGCGATGTTCAAGTGGTCGTTCGTGACCGGCGAGCACTGGAACCCAGTCACCGAAGTGTTCGGTGCGCGGACGCCCATTTACGGCACGATTGCCACTTCCCTCATTGCGCTGCTGATTGCGGTGCCGCTGAGCTTTGGTATCGCGGTATTCCTGACCGAGACCTGTCCACGCTGGTTGCGCGGGCCGATCAGCATGGCGGTTGAACTGCTGGCCTCAGTGCCGAGCATTGTCTATGGCATCTGGGGGCTGTTCGTCCTGGCGCCCATCTTGCAGCGCACCGTGCAGCCCTGGCTCATTGATCATGTGGGGTCATTGCCCGTGGTTGGCGTGCTGTTCCAGGGGCCGCCTTTCGGGATCGGCCTGCTGACGGCTGGCGTTGTGCTGGCCATCATGGTCCTGCCCTTCATCACCTCGGTAATGCGGGAGGTATTTCGCATGGCGCCGCTGTCGCTGAAGGAGGCGGCTTACGGACTGGGTGCCACGCAATGGAACGTGGTCTGGGATGTCGTCATGCCCTGGTCTCGCGCCGGCGTGATCGGCGGCATCATGCTGGGCTTGGGGCGCGCGCTGGGCGAGACGATGGCCGTGACTTTCGTCATCGGCAATGCGCATCGGATCAGTGCTTCGCTGTTGGCCCCTTCGACCACGATTTCCGCGGCGATCGCCAATGAATTCAACGAGGCCGTCGGCGATCTGTATACCTCGTCGCTCTTTGCGCTCGGATTGCTCCTGTTCGTGCTCACCTTCGCCGTCATTGCCGGGGCACGCCTGCTGCTGATGCGCCTGGAACGCAACGCGGTGAAACGGGTATGAACGTATTGCGCCGACGCCGCGTTGCCAACATCGTTGCCTTCAGCGCCTCCACCCTCGCCACGCTGATCGGGCTGGCCATCCTGTGCGCGATCCTCTGGACCCTGCTTTCGCGCGGCATTGGCGCGCTGTCCTGGAGAGTGTTCACGCAGATGACGCCAGCCCCCGGCAGCTCGGGCGGTCTTTTGAATGCCATTTTTGGCAGTGTCCTCATGACGCTCCTGGGAATCCTAATCGGGGCGCCGATTGGACTGCTGGCGGGCACCTACCTCGCCGAGTATGGCCGTGCGAGCCGGCTCAGCACTGTGGTGCGATTCATCAACGACGTTCAGCTCAGCGCGCCGTCAATCATTATTGGCATGTTTGTGTACACGGTGGTGGTGGCGCCGATGCATCACTATTCTGGTCTGGCGGGCGCAATTGCCCTGAGCATCATTGCCTTGCCAGTCATTGTTCGCACCACTGAAGATATGCTCAATCTCGTGCCCAAGAGCATGCGCGATGGGTCCGCGGGGCTCGGCGCCCAGCCCTGGCGAACGATCACCCACATTGTCTATCCGGCGGCGCGCAATGGGCTGCTCACCGGCGTGCTGCTGGCCATCGCGCGCATCAGTGGCGAGACCGCACCGCTGCTGTTCACAGCGCTCAATAACCAGTTCTGGAGCAGCAGTCTCAACAAGCCGATGGCGAATCTTCCGTACGTGATTTTCCAGTTTGCGATGAGCCCGTACAAGGACTGGCAGCAGCTCGCCTGGGTGGGAGCGTTGCTGATCACGCTGTTCGTGCTGTTTCTCAGCATCGTAGCCCGTTCGGTGTCCTCGCTGTTCGGTCAGCACGCGAATCCAGGCGAGTGAGAGGGGTCGATATGGAAAAGGTCGAGCTCGGGACGCACATACTCAGCCGTTACAACGAGGACCTGGAGCATCTGCGCAATGAAGTGTTGCAGATGGGTGGTCTGGCCGAAGCGCAGCTGCAACAGGCCCTGCAGGCCCTGGCGGAAGGCAATGCTGGCCTGGCCGGCGACGTGATCACCAACGAAGCCCGCGTCAATCTGATGGAGGTCGAAATCGACGACGAATGCAATCGCATTCTCGCCACCCGGGCGCCGACGGCCTCGGACCTGCGCCTGGTGCTCGCTATCATCAAGACGATTACCGACCTGGAGCGCGTCGGCGATGAAGCGCACAAGATCGCCAATATCGGCCTGCGTCGGGCGGGCATGGATCGGCGCGCCGGGGACGGGTATCGCGTCGTGCGGCACCTGGGGCGTGAGGCAATCGCCTCGCTCCATGAGGCGCTCGACGTGTTTGCGCGTCTTGATGCCAAGGCCGCACTGGCGGTTGCCAAGCGCGATCGGGTGCTCGATGAGGAATACGACGCCATTCAGCGTCAGTGCATCACTTTCATGATCGAGGATCCGCGCACCATTCGCGCATCGATCGATCTGCTGTGGGTGGGGCGTGCGCTCGAGCGCGTCGGCGATCATGCCAAGAACATCTGCGAGTATGTGATCTATATGGTCGGCGGCCGCGACGTGCGCCACGTTTCGCTGCAGGACGTCGAACGCTCGCTGCAGCCGTCAGGGGTGGCACAGAGCGCCACGGCGCCGGCGCCGCCGGGCAGACCCGGACCTGCGGGATGAACCGCACCGCAACGGAGACGCCGGGGACCCCACCGGCGGGCGCCGTACCGGCCGACTCGGGGGAGCGGGCCCACTGGCCCGCGAATCCGCGTGCCCGCTCCGAGCACCTGAACTTCTACTACGGCGCGCACCAGGCCCTGAAGGACATCAGCCTGCCCGTGGCCGATCGGCGCGTGACGGCCATCATCGGCCCCTCCGGCTGCGGCAAGAGCACCTTCCTGCGTTGCTTTAACCGCATGCACGATCTGCAGGCGGGCAACCGCTATGAGGGCGCGATCACCCTGTACCCGGAGAATATCAATCTCATCGGGCGTGGCGTCGATCCGATCGAAGTGCGCATGCGCATCGGCATGGTGTTCCAGAAGGCCAACCCATTCCCGACCTCGATCGCCGAGAATGTCACCTACGGGCTGAGGTTGCGCGGTATGAAGAATCGCGCACGGCTCGCCGAGGCGGTCGAGCAGGCACTCATCGGTGCGGCCCTCTGGGACGAGGTGAAGGACCGGCTCAACCAGTCGGCGATGGCGCTGTCCGGCGGGCAGATGCAACGCCTGTGCATTGCGCGTGCACTCGCCACGAGCCCCGAACTGATTCTGTTCGACGAGCCGACCTCAGCGCTCGATCCGATCGCGACCGCGAAGATCGAGGAGCTGATCACGACGCTGCGCGAGCAGGTGACGGTGCTGATCGTGACTCACAACATGCAGCAGGCGGCGCGCCTGTCTGATTACACGGCATTCATGTATCTGGGGGAGCTGGTCGAGTACGACGAGGCTGCGAAAATATTCACGAACCCGGCCAAGAAGGCGACGGAAGACTACATCACCGGCCGCTACGGCTGAGCGTCGAAGTCCAGGTAACAAAACTGTCACGTGGCGGCGCTGCTGTAACTGCACTGTCACACACCCTGTGTACTTTGCCCAACCAACGGCGGGCCCGCAGCGGCGTGCTGACACAGCAATATCAAGACCGTTTTTATAGGAGCGCTTCATGTCCAAGCATATTTGTGCCGCGGTGGCCCTGGCCGGCTGCGGGCTCATTCAGACGGTGTATGCGGATACCGCGGTGACCGAGAATACGACCGTCGGTGGTCGGGCGTTTATTGACCTGACAAGCCTTGACTCCAAGGCGGCGGGAGTGAAGACCGCCGCCAGCGGCTTCGGACTGGACATCAAGCGCTTCTACCTCATCCTCGATCACACCTTTGACGAGACGTGGTCTGCCAACCTGACGACTGACTTTAACTACGTCACCAACGATCCGACGAAGATCGGTTACACCGGCGAGACGCAGCTGTTCATCAAGAAAGCCTACGTGCAGGCCAAGATCTCGGATGCGTTCATAGTGCGCGCGGGCTCTGCGGATCTGCCCTGGGTTCCCTTTTCGGAGGCGAACTACGGTTACCGGTTCGTCGAGCAGGTACTCGTTGATCGCTTGAAATTTGGCACCTCGGCCGACTGGGGCGTGCACGCGGGCGGCAAGATGGCCGACGGCATGTTCAGCTACGCGGTGTCCACAATCGAGGGCAATGGCTACAAGAATCCGACGCGCTCGAAGACGCTGGACTGGGAAGGGCGCGTGAATTTCTCGCCTATCAAGGGCCTGACGGCGGGGCTCGGTTTCTACAACGGAAAACTGGGCAAGGACGTCGAGGGAACCTTGACGCCGGCGCTGCACACGGCGCAGCGTTGGGATGCGTTGCTCGCTTATTCGACGGACATGTTTCGCGTTGGCGGCGAGTACTTCAAGGCGGATAACTGGACTGCGGTGATCCTGGTCCCCAAGGATTCGGCGGACGGTTATTCAGTGTGGGGTGCCGTGAATTTCACGCCCAAGGTCTCCGGCTTTGCGCGCTACGACAAGGCCAAGCCCAACAAGGACACGTCCCCAACCAAGGAAGACCAGTACTTCAACCTCGGCGTCAGCTGCAAGCCGCGCAAGGGCGTGGATCTTGCGGTGGTGTACAAGCACGATGAAGTTAAGGCAGGCGGGGTAAAGACCAGCGAGTTTGATGAATTCGGTGTCTGGTCGCAGATCAGCTTCTGAAGCGGGCCCGGTCTTAGCCACAGCGCGACGCTCCGGCGATGGCCGCCAGAAATGGCGGCGCCGGAGCGCAGCTTGCAGTAACGTAGGGGCACAATGAATACACCCGGGCTGGCCACGAATGGTGTGCCTCGCCCGCGTGGCGAGGTCCTGCCGTTCATGGTACCGGCGACGGAAGTTGACACTGGAGTGCTGCCAGCCCTTCGCGTCAGGGCGACGCCCCGGGTGGCGGTGGATGAAACGCGGCGTACACTGGCGCTGCAGGCGCCGATCAAAGCGCGCGTCGAGGCGCTCAATTTCTATTACGGCGACCTGCGCGCGCTCAAGAATCTCAACTTCGAGGTCCGCGAGCACCAGGTCACGGCGCTCATCGGTCCCTCCGGCTGTGGCAAGAGCACTCTGCTGCGCTGCTTTAACCGCATGCACGACCAGCAGGGCGGTACGCGCTACGAAGGGCGCATCCTGCTGTATCCCGACGATATCAATCTGGTGGCGAGCGAAGTCGATCCGATCGAAGTGCGCATGCGCATCGGCATGGTGTTCCAGAAGCCCAACCCCTTTCCAAAATCGATCTTCGAGAATGTGGCCTATGGATTGCGCGTACGGGGCGTGCGTTCCCGCCTGCAGCTGACCGAAGAGGTGGAGCGTGCGCTGCGCGCGGCGGCCCTGTGGGATGAAGTGAAGGACCGCCTCGACAGCTCGGGCGTTTCACTGTCGGGTGGCCAGCAGCAGCGCCTGTGCATCGCGCGCGCGCTGGCGACCGAGCCGGAGATCCTGCTGTTCGACGAGCCGACCTCCGCCCTCGATCCGATTGCCACCGCCCGCATTGAGGAGCTCATCACCAGTCTGCGCGAGCGCGTCACGGTCATTATCGTCACGCATAACATGCAACAGGCCGCGCGCGTGTCAGATTTCACCGCCTTCCTGTATCTGGGCGAACTGATCGAATTCGACCAGACCAGCACAATTTTTACCAATCCGGTCAAGAAAGCGACGGAAGACTACATTACCGGTCGTTACGGATAAAAACCGTCCTGGCCGCGCGGCCGGGCGCGGCGCGAGCGCCTCAGTCCATCCGCAGGAGCTCATTGATCGAGGTCTTGGCGCGCGTCTGGGCGTCCACCCGCTTGACGATTACGGCGCAATACAGCGAGTGGGTGCCGTCTTGCGCCGGGAGGCTCCCCGATACCACGACCGAACCGGGGGGCACGTGACCCTGCAGAATCTGCCCGGTGGCGCGATCGAGAATGCGGGTGCTCTGGCCGATGAATACCCCCATGGAGATCACCGAGCCCTCGCCCACGACGACGCCTTCGACCACTTCCGAGCGGGCGCCGATGAAGCAGTTGTCCTCGATGATGGTCGGCCCGGCCTGGAGCGGCTCGAGCACCCCGCCGATGCCGACTCCGCCAGAGAGGTGCACGTTCTTGCCAATCTGCGCGCACGAGCCGACGGTGGCCCAGGTGTCGACCATGGTCCCGGAATCAATGTAAGCGCCAATGTTCACGTAGCTGGGCATCAGCACCGCGTTGGGCGCCACGAAGGCACCGCGCCTCACGAGGGCGTGCGGTACCACGCGCACGCCTCCGGCGGCAAGTTCGGCGGCACTGGATTGCGCGTACTTGAGCGGCACCTTGTCGTAGAAGCGGGTGTAGCCGGCCTCGAGCAGCTGATTTTCGTGCGTGCGGAAGTACAGCAGCACGGCTTTCTTCAGCCATTCGTTGACCTGCCATCGACCGCCCCTAAGCTCGGCAACGCGTTGCGCGCCGCTATCGAGCAGTCCCACCGTGGCGTCGATCGCGGCGGCCAGACCGGCATCGACGTTGGCTGGGCTGAGGGCGTGGCGCTGCTCGTAGGCCGCCTCGATGATCGGTCGCAGGGTCTGCGGGTTCACGCTGCTCACGCGTGCTGGTGCTGGCTCAAGGCGTCAAGGAGGCGGGTACGGAGCCGCTCGGCCGCGGCCTCGGCGAGCGGACGGCTGGTGCGATCGGTGATGTAGAACACATCCTCGGCACGCTCGCCCATGGTGCCGATCTTGGCCGTGCCCAGATCGACGTGCTCTTCCCACAGCACCTTGCCCACGTCGCACAGCAGTCCCGGGCGGTCGCCGGCAACAAGTTCGAGCACGGAGCGGGCGTTGCGTTCATCGACGCTGATCGAGATCTGGGTGGGCGTCCTGAACACGCGCAGCTGACGCGGCGAGCGGCGCATGACCGTCAATGGCGCCTCGTCGGGCCGCTTGAGCGAGGTCCACAGGGCGCCGCGAATCTCGGCGAGCCGCTCCTCATCGGCGATCATCGTGCCGTCTTCTTCGAGCACGTGGTAGGTGTCGAGCGAGTAACCGTTACCGACCGCGGTGATGCGCGCATCGACGATGTTGAGGCCGAGCTGGTCGAGCACCGCAGTGGCGCGCGCGAAACTGTGGCGACGGTGCGGCGCGTAGATCAGCACCGCGGTGGTGCCGCTGGCCAGTTGCGCCTCCACGGCGACACGCGCCACCTCGCCGCTCCCGTCCGGGCTGGCCAGCACCCGGGTGTGGTGGGCAATCTCTTCGGGCGTGTAGCGCAGAAAATAGGTTTCCGGCAACCGGGCCCAGGCCGCGTCAATCTCCTCCTGCGCGACGCCCGATTGCCCCAGCAGCGCGCGCGCGCCGGACTGGTTTTCGCGGACCAGCTCTTCCTTGTCGACCGGCGTCTCCAGCCCGCGGCGCAGGGCGCGGCGCGTCTTCTCGTACAGGTCGTGAAACAGCATGGACTTCCAGGAGTTCCACAGCTTCGGATTGGTGCCGCGTACATCCGCACAGGTGAGCACGTACAGATAATCGAGGTGTGTCTCATCCCCGATCAGGCGCGCAAAGGTATTGATCACCAGCGGGTCGCCGATGTCCTGCTTCTGCGCCGTCATCGAGAACACCAGATGATGCTTCACCAGCCAGGCCACCAGGCGCGCCTCGTAACGCGACAGCCCCTGCTCGAGACAGAAGGCCTCGGCGTCGACCGCGCCGAGCTCCGAGTGATCGCCACCGCGCCCCTTGGCCAGGTCGTGGAACAGGGCGCCCAGGTAGACGATTTCCTGTTTCGGCAACTGCTGCATGATGGGGGAGACCAGGGGGAGTTCCTGGTTGAACTCCGGTATGGCGAGGCGCCTGGCATTGCTGACGACGAACAGGGTGTGGGCATCGACGGTGTAGGCGTGGAAGAGGTCGTACTGCATGCGTCCGACCACCCGGCCGAAGGCCGGGATGTAGCGGCCGAGCACGCCGTAGTTGTTCATGCGGCGCAGTTCGTGGGTGACGCCGCGGGGCGCGCGCAGGATCTCGAGGAACAGGCGGTGATTGCGCGGGTTCTGGCGGAACTCCTCGTCGATCAGCCACAGATTCCGGCCGACGGCGCGAATGGTCCCGGCGCGCACGCCGCGCAGTTCCGGATGCTGCTGCAGCAGCACGAACAGTTCGAGCAGTGCCGAGGGTTGGCGCGCGAACAGCTCTTCGTTGACCGCCTCGAGCGAGCCGTCGCGCACCTGGAATTGCGGCGTCAGCGGCTTGGGCGGCGTGTCATCGCTGAGGATCGCTTCGCGGAACAGTTGCAGCAGCAGCTCATTGAGCAGCTGCACGTCCATCACGGTGCGGTAATAGCGTTGCATGAGCTGCTCGACGGCCAGCGTGTAGGTGCTGTCCTCGTAGCCAAAACTGTGCGCCAGCCTGATCTGGTGGTCGAAGAGCAGGCGATCCTCGTGCCGGCCGGTGAGCACGTGCAGCCCGAAGCGCACCTTCCACAGAAAAGCCTGGGCCTGCTGGAGCCGTCGCAGTTCCGAGGGAGTGAGAAAGCCATGGGTGGCGAGCTCGTCGAGTGACTCGGCGCCGAAGTGGCGCTTGGCCACCCAGGCGATGGTCTGGATATCGCGCAGTCCCCCCGGCCCCGTCTTGACGTCGGGTTCGAGATTGTAGGCGGTGTCGTTGGCCTTCAGGTGCCGCTCCTGCTGCTCACGCACCTTGGCCGCGAAGTAATCGCGCACCGGCCACACGCGCTCCGGGCCCAGTGCGGTGCGCATCTGCGGCAGCAGCGCGCCCGACCCGGCAAGCCAGCGCGCCTCCAGGAGCGTGGTCATGACGCCCACGTCCGCGATGCTCTCCTCAGCGCATTCCCCAACCGTGCGCACGCTGTTGCCCACCTCCAGGCCGATGTCCCAAAGGAACGCCAGGAACAGACCGATCTCGGCGCGCTCGGCCTCGCTGAGTGAATCGGGTGTCAGCACCATGATGTCGACATCCGAGTAGGGGTGGAGCTCGGCGCGGCCATAGCCGCCGACTGCGGCAAGTGTCAGGCGCTCCGCCAGCGCGGGGCTCAGCCGCGCCTGCCACAGGCACGCGAACAGGGCGTCGATGAATGCCGCGCGCGCGCGCACCAGTGCTTCAACGGGCTCGTCATCGCGAAAGCGCTGCTGCAATTCCTGCTGTCCCTGGGCGAGCAGCTGGCGGCAGCTCTCACCCGAGCAGGCGCTCGCACCCAGGAGCGCAGGCAGACGCCCGAGCAGCGGCCAGTCAATGCGACTTGCTTGCAGTGGAGTTTCGTCGAGAGCGGCGGGGTCGGCGTTCATGCAGGGGCGCCGCGCGCCGCGGCGCCCAGCGTCAGCACTTCATGGCCGTTCGGGGTCACCAGCACCATGTGTTCCCACTGCGCGGAGAGCGAGTGATCCTTGGTCACCACCGTCCAGCCGTCGGGAAGCACCCGGGTGTAGCGCTTGCCGGCGTTGATCATCGGTTCGATGGTGAACACCATGCCGGCGTGCAACTCGATGCCGCTGCCCGCCTCACCGTAGTGCAGCACCTGCGGATCCTCGTGGTAGACGCGGCCGATGCCGTGCCCGCAATATTCCCGCACCACCGAATACCCGGCGGCCTCGGTGTGAGTCTGGATGGCGTGGCCAATATCACCGAGGTGGGCGCCGGGGCGCACCAGGTCGATGGCACGCCACATCGCCGCGTGACAGGTTTCCGTCAAGCGCTGCGCCTGGATCGGCGGTTTGCCGACGTAATACATGCGGCTGGTATCCCCGTGGTAGCCGTCCTTGATGATTGCCACGTCGATGTTGAGCAGGTCGCCCGCCTTGAGCACCCGATCATTGGGTATGCCATGGCAGACGACGTGGTTGACCGAGGTGCAGACCGTCTTGGGAAAGCCGCGGTACCCCACGTTCGCCGGGATGGTCTTCTGGACCCCGACGATGTACTCATTACATATATGGTCCAGCTGGTCGGTGCTCACCCCGGGCACCACATGCTCCCCGATCATGTCGAGCACGTCCGCGGCCAGGCGCCCGGCCGTGCGCAGCCGGGCCTGTTCTTCGGGGCTCTTGAGGGTCACCTGGGTGGAGCGAAGCATGGGGAACTTAAGCCTGCCTGGTGTCTTGCCTAAACCGTTGTTCAGCCGGGAACTTCATGGTATAAAGCGCGGCCATTTTTGGCAACGCAATCCACACGCGTATCAGTAACTTGCGGCCGGGTGTCCTGAGCCCACGCGCCCTAACGGGCCGGCAGCTCAGAATCGCCGTCAAGGATACGCGGAGGCCCTAACCCGACGGAGACTTACGACCATGTCCAGCTTGTCCATGCGACAGATGCTGGAAGCGGGCGTCCATTTTGGACACCAGACCCGCTTCTGGAACCCAAAGATGGCCCCCTACATCTTTGGCGAACGAAACCGCATCCATATCATCAATCTCGAGCAGACCCAGCCACTGTTCGTGGCGGCCACCGCCTTCATCAAGCGGGTCGTGGCGGACGGCGGGCGGGTGTTGTTCGTCGGCACCAAGCGCTCGGCGCGCGACGCCATCGCGGCGGAAGCCGTGCGCTGTGGCATGCCCTACGTGAACCAGCGCTGGCTGGGCGGCATGCTCACCAATTTCAAGACCCTGCGCCAGTCGATCAAGCGGCTCGCCAATCTCGAGGAACTCACGGCTTCCGGCGCCATTGAAAAGCGCGGCAAGAAGGAAGCGACGATGCTGCGGCGCGAGATGATCAAGCTCGAGAAGAGCCTGGGGGGCATCAAGCTCATGGAAGCGCTCCCCGACGTGCTGTTTGTGGTCGACGTGGGGCACGAGCATATCGCGGTCCATGAGGCCTCCAAGCTCGGCATACCCGTGGTCGCGATCGTCGACACCAACTGTTCCCCCGACGGGATCGATCACATCATTCCCGGCAATGACGATGCGATGCGCGCCATCCAGCTGTACGCGAGCGTGATCGCCGAGGCGGTGATCGAGGGCAAGTCCTCCGTGCCCCAGATGGCGGTCAGCGAGGATGAATTCGTCGAACTCGACGAGCACGGCAACCCGCGCCGCAAGCCCGGCCGCAATGCGCGGCCGACACGCCAGCCTCCGATCCGCAGCCGCAAGCCGCCACAAGCGCGCCGGCACGCGGCCGTCGCCGCTGTTGCTCCCGCGGCGCCGGCGGTCGAAACCCCGGCTGCACCGGCCGAAGTCGCCGAGGCAGACCTGGCTGCCGACCTGGATCTCGACGATACCGTCGATGTCGCCGCGACGCCGAGCGCCAGCGCCACCGTGCGGCGCCGGCCTGCCGCGGGTACGGCCGGCCCGCGCCGCGGCCCGCGCTGAGCGCTTAAGGCTGCCGCCATGAACGTCACGGCCGAGACCGTCCGGCAACTGCGCGAGCGCACTGGCGCCGGAATGATGGAGTGCAAGAAGGCGCTGGTGGAAACCCTGGGCGACCTTGACTCCGCGGCCGAGCTGATGCGCAAGCAGGGTCTGGCGAAAGCGGACAAGAAAGCTGCGCGCGTGGCCGCGGAGGGCGTGATCGCCATCGAGCACGCCCCCGACGGTCGCAGCGCCGCGATGGTCGAAGTCAATTGCGAGACGGATTTTGTGGCGCGCAATGAGCATTTCCAGAGATTCGCGGCGGCGGTGGCGCAAGCGGCCGGTGCGGGCGATGCCGCCGACCTCGACGCGCTCCTGGCCCGCAAGCTCGCCTCAGGCGAAACCGTCGATGAGCGTCGGCGCATTCTGGTGGCGAAGGTCGGGGAGAAGATTTCGGTACGTCGATTTACCCGCCTGTCAACGCAGGGGTCCCTGGGAGCCTACCTTCACGGCACGCGGATCGGCGTGCTGGTGGCCCTCGAGGGCGGCGATGCAGCGCTGGCGCGTGATCTGGCCATGCACATCGCCGCCAGCAGCCCACGTTACCTCAGCAGCGCGGACGTCCCGGCCGCCGTGGTGGCCAAGGAGCGCGAAATCCTGGAGGAACAGGCGCAGCGCGAGGGCAAGAGCCCGGAGATCGTCGCCAAGATGGTGGCCGGACGCTTGCGCAAGTCGCTTGCAGAAATCAGCCTGCTGGGCCAGCCCTTCGTCAAGGATCCCGAGCAGAGCGTCGAGAAACTGCTCAAGAATGCCGGTGCGACCGTGCGCGAGTTCCAGCGCTTCGAGGTCGGCGCCGGCATTGAGAAGAAACAGTAAGATTTCGTCGCCGCGGTCGTGGCGCAGGTGAGTGCGGCCGGGCGCAACTAGAGCGGCATGATTGTGGCTGATGGTGCGCCACTACAGCCGGAGGAATGCGCATGAAGGATGCTACGGGGACCCCGCGTTTTACGCGCATCCTGGTGAAACTCTCGGGCGAGGCGCTGCTCGGTGCCGCCGATTACGGTATCGACCCGATCGTCATCAAGCGCGTGGCCGGTGATCTGCGCGACGTGCAGGCCCTCGGCACGCAGGTGGCCGTCGTCATCGGCGGCGGCAACATATTCCGCGGCGCGGGCCTGGCGCGCGCCGGCATGGATCGCGTTACGGCAGATCAGATGGGCATGCTGGCCACGGTCATGAACGCGCTGGCCATGCAGGATGCGCTCGAGTCGCTCCAGGTCCACGCCCGGGTGATGTCGGCGATCCGCATCAACGAAGTCTGCGAGGACTACATCCGCCGGCGTGCCGTGCGGCACCTGGAGAAGGGCCGCGTGGTCATCTTCGCTGCCGGCACCGGCAATCCCTTCTTCACGACCGACACCGCGGCCTCGCTCCGCGCCATCGAGATCGAGGCGCAG
>Ga0209131_1002317_pt1 | contig 12959 bp, 13 predicted proteins | sample GraSoi_2013_40cm_FD_185826 | JGI IMG/M metagenome (GOLD analysis project Ga0209131, IMG submission 185826) | Grasslands soil microbial communities from the Angelo Coastal Reserve, California, USA - Sample 9_17_2013_40cm (SPAdes) (version 2) | ecosystem: Environmental > Terrestrial > Soil >...
AAAATAAAATGACCAACAACTTTTTGACCAAAGAAGGTTATCAGAAGCTTCAGGATGAATTGGACTACCTGCGCACTGCCAAGCGTCAGGAAGTTGCCAATCGTTTGCACGAGGCCATGGAAGGCGGAGAATTGATCGAAAACGCCGAATATGAAGCTGCTAAAAATGAGCAGGCTTTTGTGGAGGGCCGCATTCAAGAACTGGACCTGTTGCTTGCGACTGCAAAGATCATCGAAGAAAACGGCAAAAAGAAAAGTGACACGGTGACCCTCGGCGCCAAGGTGACCATCAAGGAAGGTAACTTTGAAGCTGAGACCTTTATCATTGTCGGTGCGGCAGAAGCCAATCCGCGTGAGGGCAAGATCTCAAACGAGTCACCGATTGGTAAAGCCATCTTGAGTCATAAGGTGGGCGATACCATCAAAGTGGAGACGCCGGGCGGCACATATAATGTTAAAATCCTGAAAGTCGGCTAGACTCAGGAGCGAAAGAAACTGAATGCCCCGCGCGCCTGTGACGTGCGGGGTTTTGTTTTACCTGATATGCTTGAAAATATAAAGCGACGAAGAAAATACAACATATTCTTCGCGGCGAAAAAACTTAGGAAGAATCAATCATGGCAGAATACAACACACTTGAAAAAATTCGTTTACAAAAACTGGAAGAACTTCGTGCAGAAGGAATTGAAGTCTATCCTACGCGTGCGAAGCGCACACACTTGAGCACAGAAGCAATCGCTGAATTTGAAGCCAAGGAAAAAGAAGGCGTTGAAGTCAAAGCCACGCTTGCAGGTCGTCTGCGTGCTAGCCGCGCCATGGGCAAAGTTTCGTTTGCACATATTGAAGATGGTGCCGGCAAGATTCAATTGTTCCTGCGTGCGAATGAACTTGGCAAAGAACGCGTAGACTTATTCAACAAGATGTTTGACCTTGGCGATTTCATTCAAGCAGAAGGTGTGATGTTCCGCACCAAGTCTGGCGAAGTGACGCTTCACGTCCATGACTTTAGCCTGCTCGCCAAATCCGTGAGCCCACTCCCCGCTGCGAAAGATGAAACCCTCGAAGACGGGACCGTAGTCCGCCACGCCGCGTTGGAAGATCCTGAGATCCGCGCGCGCCAGCGTTATGCTGATTTGGCTGTGAATCCCGATGTTCGTGAAACGTTTCGGAAACGTGCTGGCATTATCAAAGCCTTGCGCGAATTTTTGGATGATAAAGGTTTCCTTGAAGTGGAAACTCCCATCTTACAACCGTTGTACGGTGGGGCGGCGGCACGTCCGTTCGTGACGCATCACAACGAACTTGAACAAGATATGTATCTTCGTATCTCGTTCGAGTTATATCTGAAGAGATTGTTGGTTGGTAATCTTGAAAAGGTCTACGAAATTGGACGCGACTTCCGCAACGAGGGTGTGTCGTTCAAACACAACCCGGAATTCACTCAACTGGAATTCTATTGGGCATATGCGGATTATTTGCAAGTGATGGAACTGACCGAGCAAATGGTTTCGTATACCGCGCAAAAAGTCCTCGGCACGATGAAGATCAAATACAAAGAAAACGATATTGACCTCACCCCGCCGTGGAAACGACTTGAAATGCGGGATGGCATTCTCGAAACTTCGGGCATTGACATTGCCGAACATAAAACCGCCGAAGACTTGTTCAAGGCAATCAAAGCAAAACACCCAAATAAGATGGCTGACCCCCACGCCACACGCGGCAAGCTGATTGACTTCCTGCTCAGCGAATTCCTCGAACCGACGCTGATCGAGCCGACGTTCTTGTATAACTATCCGCGCGATATTTCGCCGTTGGCGAAATCCATTCCCGGCGATGCGCTAACAGTGGAACGTTTTGAAGGTTATATGGCTGGTTTTGAGTTGTGCAATGCCTTCACTGAATTGAACGATCCGCTCGATCAGGAACAACGCTTCCTCGAAATGGGACGCGACTATGCTGCCGACGATGATGAGAATCAACCGCTTGATGAAGATTATCTGCGCGCCATGCGTTATGGCATGCCACCTAACGGCGGTTTCGGTATGGGTGTGGACCGCCTTGCCATGTTACTTCTCGATAAACATTCTATCCGTGAAGTGTTATTGTTCCCAGCGCTGCGGAATGAATAACACGTAAGGGCACGATATATCGTGCCCTTACATTTTTATATGAAAAAATATTCTCTCATTATTGGCGATATTCTCACCCTTCTCATTATCACTCTCATCGGCTTTGTCACTCATCGTCAAGGGAATCTTTCCTTTCTGCCGCGCTTCCTCGCTGCGTTCATTCCATTGACTGTCGCATGGTTCTTACTTGCTCCTTGGTTCGGACTTTTTCAACAAGAGATTATATCCAACCCCAAACAACTCTGGCGACCTGTGCTGGCAATGATCTTCGCCGCGCCGTTGGCAGGCGTGTTTCGAGGGCTGATCTTGCAGACCGATATTGTGCCGATCTTTATCATCGTGTTTGGTGCTACCTCCGCGTTTGGGGTAGTGCTATGGCGTGGAGTATTTATTCTTTTGAACCGCAAATAAATTGTATAACTTCACTTTTGCAGGGAACAAAAGACGTTTGATGTTCGTTGTAATACTTCGTAGTTAAACAAATTCCCAAAGTGATAAAATTACCCCAATGAACGAACAAGCCCTCATTACCGATGCTCAAGGCGGCAACCTCGATGCCTTCAATACGCTCGTCTTGCACTATCAAGATAGCGTGTTCAATACTGCCTTACGCATCCTTGGCGATGAAGATCAAGCCGCCGACGCATCACAAGAAGCATTTATCTCTGCGTTCAAAAGTATCACCTCTTTTCGCGGAGGCTCGTTCAAGGGCTGGTTAATGCGTACCGTGACCAACGCCTGTTACGACGAATTACGCCGCCAGAAGCGCCGTCCTACCACGCCGCTCGAACCCGACGCAGGTCGTGACGATGGCGAAGAAATGGACTCTCCACGCTGGCTCGCTGACCCCAACATGACCCCTGCCCAACAAGCCGAAGCTGATGAAGTGGAATACGCTATTCAGCACTGCCTCAATAATCTCCCGCTCGAATTTAAAACTGTGGTTGTCATGGCTGATATTCAAGGTATGGATTACGCCGAAGTTGCCATCGCTGTACATGTGCCATTGGGCACTATTAAGAGCCGTCTGGCGCGTGCTCGCTTAAGATTGCGTGAGTGTTTACAAAGCTTCGCGGAACTTTTACCCGCCTCCTATCGTCTTGAGGATGGAATAAAAGTATCATGAATCAACGCGATCTCGAACTTCTCTCAGCATATTTGGATGGGCAGCTTAATTCATCTGAATCTACGCGATTGGAATCCCGCCTCAACTCTGACCCGCAACTTGCCTCTGTTCTAACTGATCTGCGTGCCACCCGCAGTCTGCTCCGCAAACTGCCGGCGCGCCGGGCTCCTCGCAATTTCATACTCACCCGCAAAATGGTCGGACAAAACCCGCCATTACCGCGTGCATATCCCATCTTCCGTTTTGCGACTGCATTAGCCACCTTGTTGTTTATTTTTAGTTTTGGTTTGAATTCGGTCGGCCATCTGGCTGCTTCTCAGGCTCCTGTCTATGGTATGGGAGGGGGCGGTAGTAGTGCAGAGAGTGCCCAACCGTTTTCTGTTGCACCTGCAGCCACCGAAGCTCCAACAGAGCAAGCGCCTTCTGCTGCGCTGGCACCAGCCCCCACGCAAATCCTCACCCCTGAAATTACAAACGGAGCGGGCATTATCGATACCCCGTCCGCCAAGGCGGCAGATTCGGCAAATGGTATTAATCCGAATCAGCCTCTGGCCCAGGCAGAAGCGCGGAGTCCCGCGCCGCTAATACCCTCTGTTTGGCAAATAATCTTGGCGGTCATTGCAGTTGCCAGTGCAATATTGATGGTGTTGATACGGCAACTATCAGCCCGTCATTGGAAATAATTTTCTGAAATCGGACAGCTTGCTGTCCGATTTTTTATTTTGTGTCATAATCATGTCATGCCCAATCCTGATTACCAATATTGCCCCCGGTGTGCAACGCCGTTGGAACATAAAGAACTTTATGGAGCAGTGCGTGCGATCTGCCCGAATTGCAAATGGATTCACTTCGTAGACCCGAAAGTTGCTGCTGGTGTGCTTGTGATACAAGCGGAACGCGTCTTGCTCGTGCGGCGCGTCGGTGAGCCGTTTCGCGGCTTGTGGACTTTGCCAGCGGGCTTCGTCAATAGTGGGGAGGATCCAGCTGAAGCGGCCGTAAGAGAATGTTTGGAAGAGACAGGTTTGAGTGTGCGTGTGACGCAGGTGTACGATATCATCGCCGGTAAAGAACATCCTCGTGGCGCGGATTTTGTCATCGTCTATGAAGCTCAAGTCATCAATGGTGAAATGAAGGCAGAAGACGATGCAGATGCCGTTGAATGGTTCGACAAAAATAATTTGCCGCCGCTTGCTTTTCGCGCCACGCAAAAAGTGCTACAATCTTTTTATGCTTGACGTCCGTCCTTCGCCGATCGCTGGCACATGGTATGAGGGGAATGCAAAAACGCTGGCTCGCTCTATTGATGAATATTTGAATAACGTCCAACTACCTGAATTGGATGGGGAAGTAATCGGGGTTATCGCGCCACATGCGGGACATCGCTACTCAGGCGCGGTTGCAGGCTATGCCTTTGCAACGCTTCGTGCTCTAAGCCCAAAGCTGGTTACTGTGATCTCGCCTTTTCATAATCTGGCGCGTTATCCATTGATCACCACTGCTCACGATGCCTATTCCACGCCATTAGGAAATATCGAAGTTGATAAAGACACACTTGCTGAATTAAGATCTCATCTTGATATTCCAATCACACCGGTTGTTGCAGACAAGGAACATTCACTCGAAATTGAATTACCGTTTTTGCAACGCGCCTTGAAAGGCGACTTTAAACTTTTGCCCATCATGGTTCGCGCACAAGAAGTGGATGTGGCAAATAGCCTGGGATTCGCGCTGGCGAAAGTCCTCAAAGATAAAAATGCTCTATTGGTTGCGTCCACAGACCTTTCCCATTTTTACGATCAAGCCACTGCGAATATCCTGGATGCGGAAATGCTAAAACGGTTTGAATCGTTCGAGCCAGAATCCATTTTTGAAGCAGAGCAGACTGGCAAAGCCTTCGCGTGTGGATATGCTGCTGTTGCAGCAGTGTTATGGGCGGCGCATGAACTCGGCGCGAATAAAGTGCAGGTTTTGCATCATGCCACTTCCGGTGATGTGACCGGGGATTATTCGTCCGTGGTGGGGTACGGCGCGGCAGTGATACTCAGGTCACATAAATAAATAGAGAATCTGAATCAAAAAAGACGACTCGCAAAGAGTCGCCTTTTTATTCGCACTCAGATTATTTTTTACGCGCTTGTTCCTGTTTCCAATAAGCGTACAATAACCAGACTGCGATGACCGCAAGCGTGATTGCATACGCCATCCCCTGACGACCAGCGATCTCGGTGTTATTTAGTGGATAGCGTGATGAACCAAATAGCCAAACGCCCAGCCAACCTAAAATCAGGAGCGTGAGTGCGCGTACGCCCATTTTCACTTCTGCCCAATCTTTCATGAAGTACATCGTAATGGACCAAACCGCGCTACCCGCAAACCACGCGGACATGATGCGTGAGTCGAAGGCGTTAAGTTCCCAAGCCCAGCGTGTGTTGGCAAATTCCGGTGTGAAGAAAAAAAGCGCCCACATCGCTGTTCCAACGTAGAATATCGCCAACAAAGCGGACTTCAAAGGCATTTGCAGTTCACCTTCAGATAAATTGGCAGGGACAGGTGCATTCGCCTCCGCATCGCGCGGGTGCAGGAGGAAGACCGTGAGCGGCTCAAATGTATAAGCTAGCAGCCAAACATGGACGATCACCAAGCTGAAAATCCGTAAGCCATCGCTGACGCCGTCCAAGTGCCAGTTCATTTCGCTGATATGCCACCAGGTGCTGACAAATAAAACGTTGAGAAAGACGTAGTCGCCATACAGACTCCAGCGGACGGTGTACCAATATTTATCGCGCCACAAGTGATAGCCAAAATAACTGCGCAGGATGAAACCTGCACCGAGAAACATGGCGGTCAATTCAGGGACAACGGGCCACGCAAAATATTTTCCGTATTGGGGTGTGATGAGAAACCACAATACGAAGAACGCCGCTAGAAAACATTGGATAATGCCGATACGATCATATCCTTTGGGCTTGAGATACATGATTGACTCCTTTAAGCTGTTTGACTATCTTGGAAATACAAACACTGTTACCTCTCTAATGTTACGCTGTGAATATCTCAATCAGGCTGGTGGATAACTCCCAACTCGGCGGCAAGCTCATAATATCGTTGCGCCTCACTTAGATTGCCTACGAATTCGTACGAACGTCCCAAACTCAAATAAAGTGATGGATAGAAATCTTTGACTCGTTCATCGTTAACTGCATTGGCGTGCTCCAACGCCACTTGATTCCACCGTAGGGACTCTTCCGCCGAGTCCTGAAAGCGCGCGACATAATGCGCGGCGATGCAGGCATCGTAATTGTCTGTGCGTGCCTCCCAGGCTTGTTGATAATGGACAAGCGCATCTTCAATGCGATGCTCAAATTCTGCGCGTGTGCCAGCCATGCAGAGTTGGATGATAGGATTGTTGATGTCCATAATGATTAGGAAATGAATTGCAATTATTATAGCAACGTTTTGCTACAAAAGATTTTCACGATACAATCCAAGTAATGACCTCCTTCGTTCAAATCGTTGTAAACGTTCCTTCCGTGGCGGGGATATTTGATTATGCTGTACCCGAATCCCTCGCGGGGAAGATAGGCGTTGGGCATCTTGTTATTGTCCCGTTTGGGAAGCAGACTGCACAAGGCGTGGTTTTTCGTTTCATTGACCAGCCATCCGTGCAAGAGGTGAAAGAGATTCATGAACTCGTTGACCCTGAACCGGTGTTGACTCAGGCGCAGATCGCTTTGGCAGAGACGATGGCTGAGTCAACGCTTTCGCCGTTGGCGGCGGTGGTTGGATTATTTTTGCCGGTGGGATTAAGTCAGCAGGTGGATACGGTGTATGAAATTAGAGAGCAGAAAGTAGAAAGTAGGGGAGCAGTAAATTCAAAGACTATCAGCCCGCAGACTCAAAGACAGACGATTGAAGATCGCATATTGAGTTTGTTGAAGATGCGCGGTCCGTTACGTGGACGTCAGATCGATACGCACTTTGCCAGGGTGGAATGGCGCAGGACGGCGCAGTTCATGGTGCGGAAGGGTGTGCTGTCATCACGGAGTATTCTTCCGCCACCGCGGGTGCGGTCAAAGTTTATTCGTGTCGCGCAACTCGCAGTCCCGCCGGAGGAAGCGGAAAGTGAAATGCTGAATCTCGGGACGAAGCAAACACTCGCGCGCAGACAATCCGCGTTGCGGTTTTTGATCCAGCAGCCCGATGCGATCAATCTTTCGTGGGTCTATGCCCAAAGCGGATGTAATCTCGCCGACTTGCAGGAACTCGAAGAGCGCGGCTTGATCCGTTTGTTTGAGAGCGAGATATTTCGAGATCCATTGCAGAGGGTAGAGAGTAGAGGCGTAGCTAGTAGTCAGAAGCTTGAACTTACTCCCGAGCAATCTTTTGCCCTGAAAGAAATCAACAAAGCCATCAGTTCAATCGACACTCGACACCCGTTCCTGCTTCAAGGTGTAACAGGTTCGGGTAAAACAGAAATTTATTTACGCGCCGCAGAGGTTGTTGTCAAACGTGGTAAGCAGGCGCTGATTCTTGTGCCTGAGATTGCGCTGACACCGCAAACCGTGCGACGTTTTTTGAGTCGCTTTCCCGGGCAGGTGGGTATTGTCCATTCGAAACTTTCGGAGGGGGAGCGTTACGATACCTGGCGGCGTGCGCGTTCGGGCAAACTCAAAGTCATCATCGGTGCGCGCAGTGCGTTATTTGTGCCGCTGCCTAACATCGGTCTTATCGTTGCGGATGAATGTCACGATGCGTCGTTTCATCAAGCCGAGCCGCCGTTCTATAATGCGGTCAACGCGGCACAGGCATATGCGCGTTTGTGCGGCGCGGTATGTGTGTTGGGTTCTGCGACGCCGACCATTGAACAACGTTATCAAGCCGATACAAAACAAATCCGACAATTGGATTTACCCAAACGCATCGTCCAAGCGGAAATGCCACCCGTCCATATTGTGGATATGCGGGATGAATTGAAAGCGGGTCAACGCGGGATCTTTAGCCGGCTCCTGCTTAAGGAGCTTGAGTCCACGCTGAAGCGGGGCGAGCAAGCCATCCTCTTCCTGAATCGACGCGGCACAGCAACTTATATTTTCTGCCGTGATTGCGGCCATGTGTTGAAGTGTCCCAACTGCGAAACGCCCCTCACTCTGCACACTGAAAATAAAGAACGCTTGCTTTGTCATCACTGCGGATATGAACGTGGCAAGCCAAAAAATTGTCCGCAATGCGGCGGCAAGCAGATTCGTGAATATGGTCTAGGTAGTGAAAAAGTAGAAGAAGAGATTAACACACTATTCCCGAAAGCGCGTACCTTGCGTTGGGATTGGGATACGACACGTCAAAAAGACGCGCATGAAATGATCCTGACCCATTTCGCTAATCATCAAGCCGACGTGCTGATCGGTACGCAAATGCTCGCTAAAGGACTCGATCTTCCGTTGGTTACTTTAGTTGGAATCGTTTTAGCAGATGTGGGTTTGAGTTTACCTGATCCATTTGCAGGTGAACGTGTCTTTCAAGTGTTAACTCAAGTCGCCGGGCGCGCGGGGCGTAGTGAACGCGGCGGGAAAGTGGTCTTGCAATCCTTCGACCCTGCGCAGCCCGTGATTCAATTTGCGGCACAGCATGATGTCAATGGTTTTTATCAATACGAATTGGAACAACGCAAACGGTTGGGCTATCCGCCGTTCACGCGTCTGCTAAGGGTCGAATATCGAGATCAAGATCAAGTCTCGGCTGAGAAAGAAGCGAAGCATGTCGCGGAGAAAATATCCGCAAACAGTAAACAGTCTTCAGCGTTGATCGGTCCGGTCCCGTGTTTTTTTGCAAAGGTGAATGGCGAGTATCGCTGGCAGATTATTTTGCGCGGAGCCCGTCCTCAGGAATTGCTGCGAGGTGTAAAATTGGATGGCTGGCGGGTTGAAGTGGATCCGGTAAGTTTGCTATAATCAATCAAATGTTCCGGTGGTCGAGTAGTCACGCGTGCTGTTTGCGGGACGTATCAAGACCACCATGGAAGCAAAACTATTACAGTTATTTATTGGTCTCGATACTTTCGTAGGAGAATAAGCTATGCAATCCTTTTCACGTGGTTGGTCATTTTTACAGCAAGCCTGGCAAATGGCGTTCAAGGATAAAGACCTGCTCAAGCCGTCCATTTATGCGTTGATTGCTGGAGCGATTGTTACTGTGATTGGGATCGTTCCAATCATTATCGTAGTACTCCTGTTTGATACTTCCGGTTTGATCGGGCGCGCATTGCTCTTTATCTTTGGAGCGATTCTGGTCTTTGCCCATTTTGTGGTTTCGTATGTCTTCTCAGGCATGACCGTTTATTTGATCTATCAATATCTCACTGAAGGCGATGGCAAGATGAGCACGGCGTGGTCGATTGTGCGCCGTGATTTTTTTGATCTGGTCACGCTTGCGGCGGCATCCACCGCTGTCAGTTTGTTGAGAAGTGCGGCACAAAGGAATAGAGGTCGGCGTGGCGGGATTGGAACTATCGGTGCAAGCGTACTCAGTGCCGCGGCAGGCTTCCTGGAAGTGCTGTGGACTGAAGCGGCGTTCCTCAGAGATAATTTGATCTTGGTTGGTATCAGCACCGTAGGTGTGCGTGCTGTCACTGGTTTGATCGGCTTCCTGTTGGGCTTGGGCGGCGCCGTCCTTGGCTTTGGCATCGGTTACGGGATCATATTTGTTTCAGGCAACAGCACGTTTGGCTTGATCGTCGGCATTGTGCTGGGTATGATGATCTTCTTCGCTTTCACGATTGTTGCCAGTGTCATTAATTCCTATACATCTACTGCTTATCACACGTGTTTATACCTCTGGGCGCGCAATGTTGAGCAGGCGCAAGTTGCAGGTCAACCTATTCGGGTTGCCGCACCCGCGCCGCTGGCGGCTGTGTTGGGATAATACAAAAAATTATTCTTTCTTCTTTCTTTTTGGTGGTGAAAGAAGAAAGAAGAAAGCTTTCTGCGGGTAAAGAACTATGCAACCACAAGGACCGCGCCGCGAAATGATCACCTGGGAAGAGGTCGATCGTTTGATCGATCATCTTATCCCGCAATTTACACGCGAATTTACTGCCATGGTGATGATCACACGTGGCGGTATCATCCCAGGCGGAATGCTCGCCGAGGCAATGGATATCACGCACATCCTAACCGCGGCGGTTGATTTCCCTGCGCAAACGCAAATGCGAACCGATCAATCCAAATTGATGATGTGGCCCGAGTTTATTCAATTCCCCGCTGAAGACAAACTGCGCGGGCGTCCGACGCTCATCGTGGATGATGTTTGGGGCGCAGGGCGTACGATCACAGCCGTGAAGAATCGCGTTTCGTCTGCAGGTGGATTTCCCGAAACGTGCGTCTTACATTTCAATCCATATCGAAGTTTATTTGGTCACGTCCGCCCTGATTATTATGCCGCAGTCACCGATGCGTTTATTGTCTACCCCTGGGAAGTTGATCGCGGTACAGATCAGGTATTGCTTGGCGAAGTATAAAATTATTTGGAATCAAAAAATCCCCGAACCGTTCGGGGATTTTTTTCGCTTCTCTCTTAGCCGATAATTGATTCTGTTTATGGAAGCTTTTCGAACGCTGCAACGCTCAAATACAGTTCATCGTCTACAGCATTCTTAATGAAATCAATATTGATTGTTGACGGGAAGCCATATGTAGGGTCATACGTTACAGTGACCTCATCTGCTTTGCCGCCGAGGTCGGCTTGAAGTTCAGTGAAGAGCTTGTCGATCGTGGCATAGCGGGAAAAATTTTCATAGCTTACATCAGTATTCGCAACGACACTTCCACTTGATGTAGTGATTGAAACTATTTCACCCTTCCGCACTTCAACCTTTAGGGGCATCTGGTCGCGGAAAGCGCAGAAGCAGCTAATGTTCAACTCGAACCGATAATGGGTGATATTTGCATCATTCCACTTTTTTTGGTTTTGCGAAAACTCACTTCCACCCATCGAACACGCCGCAAGCACAAAAACCAGCGCTATAAGAATTATCTTTTTCATTTGTTCTCCTTATAGAAAACGACGTTGCGAGCGCTAAAAAGTTCCCCGACCACACGTTAACTTGATTGATAACTTCTACCCTTCCATGTGACACCTTTGCGTGAGATCACCTTCCACGTGGATGTGAACATCATCGCGCCGAACACTGCCGCACCCAGCGGAGTGGTGAACGCATACCAAGATGAGATACCCATATTGATAGCGACCCTGACACGAATAAGAATTAGATATAACCAAAGTAATAGTGACTCGCTCATGACCATGATCGCCATCCAACTTCCGTTTTTCAAATACCAATAAACCCCAAGCAGAGGCCAGGCCGGTAGAAAGATGGAAACAACCACCGCAAGGAAGGCGCCAAATACACCCAATGCCATGAGCGAGGGTTGGTCACGCAAACCGAGATAGATATTCTTGGTCCAGCCCTCCCACATTTCAGGCAGGGATGTGTACATGCGGGTGCGCACGAGTTTCATACCATCAGCAACAATCAAGCGGTAGCCATTCCATTTCACTTGCTCTGAAATTGCTTTATCTTCCACGATTTTATCTTTGACACTTGCATGTCCACCGATCGCATCGTAGACGGAACGTTTGATCAGGATGAATTGTCCGTTGGCTATGGCATCTTTGCGCTTTGGATCATTGACCTTGCGCGGTGAAAAGCCAGCCGAGAGCGCGGTCATCACCAATGGCATGACGGTCTTTTCCCAGAACGTACCAAGGACTTGGAAGGTCATGACGGTGAACATATCTGCTTGAGTTTCGAGGGCTTTGATATAACATGATGAAAGTGTTGCTGGGGCGAGGAAAGTATCTGCATCCACAAAGCACAGCCAGTCTCCGTGTGCAATGGCTGAGGCTTGAAATAAGGCGTGGGGTTTACCAGCCCAGCCTTTCGGTAAGTCCGAGCCGCTGATGGGGTGGAGCCGCGAGTCGCGAGAGGCGATATCCGCTAGAATAGTTGGAGTCGCATCTGTTGAGCGGTCATCCAAAACAATGACTTCAAGGTTCGGGTAAGCCTGCTCGAGCGCTGCTTCCACGCAAGCGCGGATGTTGCGTTCTTCATTACGTGCCGGAATACAAACAGAAATCAGCGGCGCGTTGAGTGGGGGAGGCGTTGGCTCAACGACAATGTCCATCTGATATTGGTTGTGAAGCCAATAGATAATAAATACGCCGCCGATCAAGAACGCGGTGGATGCGATGAGATAAGGCATGGCTATATAACACGAATGCTCGAGCCGCGTTCGGTCTTCTCGATTTCGATACGGGTGGGGAAGGCGTCTTTAAGTTCTTCGAGATGCGTGATGACGAGGATCTTGGCGAAATCATTTTTGACGAGATTGATCGCTTCGATGAGACGTTGCCGCCCTTGCACATCCTGCGAGCCAAAACCTTCATCAATGACCAGCGTTTGCAGGCGCGCGCCTTTGCGTTGCGCCAGGATCTCAGAAAGCGCGAGTCTTATCGCAAAGTTGACGCGGAAGGCTTCGCCGCCGGAATACATTTCGTAATCGCGCGCACCGGCACTATCCTTGATTTTGATATCCAGTGTTTCTTTCAGGTCTTTGCGTTTGTCGTCTTTATAGACTTCCTGTGTCACAAATTCGATTGACATCTGTCCATCGCTTAGGCGGTCAAGCAATTCATTGGCTTTTGATT
>Ga0209131_1002318_pt1 | contig 12954 bp, 11 predicted proteins | sample GraSoi_2013_40cm_FD_185826 | JGI IMG/M metagenome (GOLD analysis project Ga0209131, IMG submission 185826) | Grasslands soil microbial communities from the Angelo Coastal Reserve, California, USA - Sample 9_17_2013_40cm (SPAdes) (version 2) | ecosystem: Environmental > Terrestrial > Soil >...
CGTTCTATCACTTCGTGCGCGGCGCGCTGCTCACGATGATGGGGCGCTGCGACACCGAGCTGCCGCTGCTGCGCGCGAAAGCCGAGACTTCGATGCGCAAGAAACCCGGCCGCACCGAATACCAGCGCGGAATTCTCGAGCTGAAGAACGGCGAATGGAGCGTGCGCCTCACCGGTGCGCAAGGCTCGGGGATCTTAAGATCGATGTCGGAAGCGAACTGCTTCGTCGTGCTCGGCCACGAGCAGGGAAGCGTGAAGGCGGGGGATTACGTGGAGGTGATGGTGATGGACGGATTGGTCTAGGCCTCCGATTGTGTTCACTGCCTGGAGTTGACGAAAGAAGCGGATACTTAGCGGCTATGAGAAGCAGAGAGGAGGGACTGACCATGGACGCGCAAGAAGAACCAAGGCTGCTGTTTCCCAAGCTCGGGCCGTTCTACGATCGGGTCGCGCCGCTCACCTGGCCTCTGATCCGCTTGACCGTCGGCTTGATGATTCTTCCGCACGGCTGGCCGAAGCTGATGATGGGCGTCGGCGCGACGGCGCAGATGGCGTTGGTCAAGCGAGGCATCGCGCCGGCCGAACCCCTGGCCGTCGTTCTGATCATCCTGGAAACAATCGGCGGGCTGTGCGTCGCTTTGGGCCTCTTCACGCGCTTTTTCGCCGCGGCCATCACCATCGAAATGGCGGTGATCGCTTACCACCATCTGCCCAAATTCGGATGGACCGGTCCCGGTTACGAATACCCGCTGATGTGGGGCCTGATCATGTTCGCCGTAGCATTGCGCGGCGGCGGCCCCTGGTCGCTCGATCGCAAGATCGGCTGGCAACTCTAGAGTCGAGGAAAGGGGTTCCATGACAACCATCGCCAATACCGCGGTAGCACTGGTCGCCATCCTGCATTTCGGGTTCCTCGTACTCGAGATGTTCCTCTGGACCCGGCCCCTGGGCCTTCGCACTTTCGGCACAACGCCCGATTTCGCCAGGGCTTCGAAGGCGCTCGCCGCGAATCAGGGCCTGTACAACGGCTTCGTCGCAACCGGGCTCGGATGGGGTCTCGTTCTCGGTGACGCGGGAACCTCGATCAAGATTTTTTTCCTCGGCTGCGTCGTCGTCGCCGGCGTATTCGGCGGCCTTACGGCGAGCCGCAAGATCCTCTGGGCCCAGGCGCTTCCCGGCGCCGTGGCGCTCGTGCTCGTACTGTCGGCGTGAGCGAAGGGTTCAGCCGAGTGCGGCGATTTTGGCAAGAAGCTCTTTCGCATCGACAGGCTTGACGATGTAATCCTTCGCGCCCTGTCGCAGGCCCCAGACGCGGTCGGTTTCCAGTTTCTTGCTCGTGCACACGATCACCGGGATGTGCTTCGTGGCTTCGTCCCGCGTGATGGCGCGCGTCGCCTTGAACCCGTCGGTGCCGGGCATGATGATGTCCATCAGGATCAGGTCCGGCAGCTCGGTCTTCGACTTGGCGATGCCCTCCTCGCCGCTCTGCGCGGTCACGCACTGATATCCCTGCTTGCTCAGCACTTCCAGCAGGAACTGGCGGTCGGTGGCTGAATCATCGACGATCAAGATCTTCTTGATTGGCATGGCAAACTCTCCCCTGGTGGACCGGCTTTGGGACCCGCGGCACCGACTCGATACGCCGCGTCACCCTGCTAGTATAAGTCCTCGCCCGTAACAGTGATGAGAGCCTCTTTCGACGGGAGGAAAAAATGAAAACACTTAGCCGCGCGATCTGGGTCGCCCTGGGGGTCTCGCTCGCGCTTCGCGCGCTCGCGCAAAACGCGCCCACGCCCGCGCAGCGCGAGCTGCGCGAGATCTACAAGGAGCTGGTCGAGACCAACACCACCGATTCGGCGGGAAGCTGCACGGGCGCGGCGGAGGCCATGGCCGCGCGCCTGAAGGCGGGCGGGCTGCCCGGGCCGGACGTTCAGGTGATCGTCCCGCCGGGCGGGCCGAAGAAGGGCAACCTCGTCGTGCGGTACCGCGGTACCGGTGCGAAGAAGCCGATCATGCTGCTCGGGCACCTCGACGTGGTGGAGGCGAAAAGGGAGGATTGGCAGCGCGACCCGTTCAGGCTGGTCGAGGAGAACGCCTATTTCTACGCGCGCGGCGCCGCCGACGACAAGGCGATGGTCGCGGTGTTCGTCGCCAATCTCATCCGCTACCGGCAGGAAGGCTACCGCCCGGAGCGCGACCTCGTCCTCGTGGCGACCTGCGACGAGGAGATCATCCCGTCGAATTTCAGCGGAATCGTGTACCTGCTGAAGAGCCACCGCAAGCTGATCGACGCCGAGTTCGCGCTGAACGAGGGCGGGAGCGGCCTGCTCGACGGGAACGGCAACTATCTGCGCATGACTATCCAGGCGGGCGAGAAGGTGTTCCAGACCTACCAGCTCGAGGTGACCAATCCGGGCGGGCACAGCTCGCTGCCGGTGAAGGACAACGCGATCACCCATCTCGCAGGCGGCCTCGCGCGGCTCGGGGCGCACGACTTCCCGTTCAAGCTTTCTGCCACGACGCGCGCCTATTTCGAGCAGATGTCGCGCATCGAGACCGGGCAGACGGCGGCCGACATGAAGGCGATCCTGCGCGATCCGCCCGACCCCGAGGCGATCGCGCGGCTGTCCGCATTCCCGGGCAACAACTCGACCTTCCGCACCACCTGCGTCGCCACCATGCTCGAGGCGGGTCACGCGACCAACGCCCTGCCCCAGCGGGCGCGCGCCACGGTGAACTGCCGCATCCTGCCCGGAGAGTCGGTGGCGGAGGTGCAGAGCACGCTGGCGCGAGTCATGGCGAACGACAAGATCAGGATCACGCCGACGCACGCGCCGACGCTCTCGCCCCCGCCGCCGCTCTCCCGCGAGATCGTCGGGCCGGTGGAAGCGGTCAGCGCCCAGATGTGGCCGGGAGTTCCGGTGGTGCCCACGCTGCTCGCGGGCGCGACCGACGGCCGCTTCACCATCAACGCCGGCATTCCGACCTACGGCGTGAACGGCATGTTCCGCGACCCGGACGGCTCGGGCGTGCACGGCCTGAACGAGCGCATCCGCGTGCGCTCGCTCTACGAAGGCCACGAATTCCTTTACCGGCTGGTGAAGCTGTACGCGGGTGGCAGGTAAACCTCGTTCACTGCGCTTCGCGCCCGCAGCTGGAGGCTGCGCTTCGATTCTGTGCTCGGCGCTGATCGCGCACGGCACGGCGAGCGCCGCGGAACACGCCGGCGAGGCGCAAGCGGAACATGCGCTGAAACTTCGACCGTATATTCACTGCGACGGATTCGCCGGCGGGGTCCGCGGCGTGGCTCTGGACCGCCGCCCGCGGACCGCCGAACCGTGGCGCGAGGTGGGCTTCGGAAACGGAAGCGGGCGGGTGTCGGTGGTGGACGGCTACCGCGTGGCTTACTCCTATCCCAGGACGTTTCAATTCGCGAACCTCAAGGCCGAGCGTTCCGACCCTTCGAGATATGCCGAGGACAAGCGGATCGTCACGCTGAACCTGACGGACATGGCCAGGGCGGACGGCAACACGGCGCTCGCCGGCTTCTCCGATCGGGGTTTCTCGGGCCAGACGCTGGCGAAAAAGGAATTGAGCGGAACGACGCTCGCGATCACGCAGATTTTCTCCGACGAAGACTCGGTGATCGTTACGATCTACTTCATGAATCAGGTGCCGGAGATGCGCAGATTTCAGACCCACGAGGAATTCATCGCGCTTCGCGACAGTTTCATCCGCGGATATGTCGAATGCGTGGCGGGGAAAAAATCCATTCCACCCCGCCAACCGGACTAGGCGCCCGTCGGCGCGCGGCCCCGATTCTCGCTTGAAAACCGGCGCAAAACATTTCATTTCGTGACAAGACGCTTGAGGATTTCCGGCCAAGTTGTTGTTCTGTTGATATTCGCAGAAAAGAGATGGCTGCGTAAGCTCTTTCAGCAATTCGTCAGCTACGGATTCCAAAACAAACGCACACTTATGATCGTCAAGTTTCCACACTTTAGAAGTGCGCGGGTCCGACCCAGCGCACCGTGGTCGGGAACCCGCTCGTCGTATCGACCGGGCTTCCTTTTCGGGCGCGCGATTTTTCCGGGCGTCCGCCGCGTACAGGGACGGTCAAGCAGTCTTCCCCGAAGGCAACAAGCAGGTAACGAGTGCAGGCGCGTCACGCCGATTGCAAACGCTGGGCCGGTGCGCGCATGTCATGAAAAACGTCGTACCACCTAAAGGAGGCAGCAAATGTTTGCAAGATTCTCTTCCCGCACTTCACTCGCCGCGATCGTCGCGGCCCCGATGCTGGTCGGGGTCGGGTCGCTCGCGACATCCGGCGCGGCGTTCGCCGCTTGCACCGGGCCAGGGGCACCGACCAACACCGAGACCAAGTGCCTGACAGCGGTCCAGATACCTGGCGTCGCACTGAGGTCGTATGACATCAGCTGGGTCAATCCGCACCGCGCCGAGTACTACCTGGCCGACCGCTCGAACGCGGCCATCGACATCATCGACACGCATCACCGGACGTTCAAGCGGTTCCTCGGCAAGGGCCAGTTCGTAGGCGTCAAGCTCAACGCCGCCGGCACCGCGGTGAACAACGACATCTCCGGACCCGACGGGGTCGTTACGCACGGCAGGTGGCTCTACGCCGGCGACGGCGACAGCACGCTCAAGGTGTTCGATCTCGACGGGGCTGACGCGCCTGCTCAACCAGCGCTCAAAACCGGCGGCAAGTTCCGAGTGGACGAAATGGCGCTGACGACGGACGGAGAATTGCTGCTCACCGTGAACAACGCCGACGATCCGCCTTTCGCGACCCTGTTCGCGGCAAACGGCGACCGGAACCACAGTTCAGTCCGCGAGCTCTCCCATATCACTATTGACCCCGTTCTTTTCCCGGATACCCCGGGGATCGAGCAGCCGGCCTGGGATCCCAAGACCAAGCGTTTCTATGTGTCGGTGCCGAACCTCGGGAAAGCGGAAGGGTGCGGAACGGGGGCCTGCGACGGCGGGCTGATGGTGATCGATCCGGACACCGTCACGCCGGGGATCTTCGTGCTTGGCGCCTTCAATCCGGCCAAAAACTCCGGGGTGATAGCGCTCAGCAACTGCGGACCCAACGGCGCCACGGTCGGACCGAATGACAACCTGCTGCTGGGCTGCACTCCGGCCAACAATCCGGCCAACGACAGCACGCTGGTCATCAACGCGACGACCAAGCATTTCTCCCACGTCAACGGCATCGTCGGCTCGGATGAAGTGTGGTTCAACAAGGGAGACGGGCGCTACTACACGGGCTCCAACAGGAATTGCACGACAAAGGCCCCGTGTCCGGCTGCGTCGCAGCAGACTGCCGTGCTCGGCGTGATCGACGCGACCAGCGTCCTCATCGAGACCGTCCCGCAGTCGTCGGGCTCGCACTCGGTGGCGGCCGACTCCAAGCGTAACCTCATCTTCGTTCCGCAGTCGGCGCCCGTTGCCGTAGTCGGCGCCGGCGGCGATACCACGGGGCCTACCCATAATGGACTCGGGGGCGTGGGTGAGGGGATTTGCGGCAGCGACAACGGATGTATTGGCGTTTTCGTCCATGATGTCGACCGCGATCGGGACGATCACGACCGCGATGACCACGACCACTGATCAGGATGTCGGGTTGTCCTGATTCGTAACGACGTAGTCGAGGAAGAAGGGGCCGGGCCATCCCGGCCCCTTTTTTTTGAGGGTCCGTCGAAGCCGGTTTCATGCTATACATACTCACGCCGCTCTTTTTTCATCGTACCGCCGTCCCGTGCCGCCACCCGATAGGGAAATTCGACAATGAACCGATTCGCAATGGTGCTTGCGCTGGTCTTGTCTGCTTGCGCCACGACCTCCCAGATTCCTCCCGCCGCCAGATCGGAGCTGGCGCCGACTGGGACGCTCCGCGTCGGGATCAACGTGCAGAATTTCCTGCTGGTCAACAAGGAGCGCGTTGGCGGGGAATACAGCGGCATCGCGGTGGATCTGGGCCGCGAGCTCGGCAGGCGGCTCGGCGTTCCCGTCGAGCTGGTTGCCTTCGACACCGCCGGGAAGCTCGCCGACGCGGTGAAGGCCGGCGCATGGGACGTGGCCTTCCTCGGCAACGAGCCCGCGCGCGCGAACGAGATCGCCTTCAGCGCGGCGTATCTCGAGATCGAGGCGGGCTACCTCGTTCCGGCGGGCTCGCCGATCCGCACGATCGCGGAGGTGGACCGCGAGGGCGTGCGCGTCGCCGTCAACGCGAAGAGCGCCTACGACCTGTACCTCACCCGCAACCTGCAGCGCGCCAAGCTCTTCCGCGCGCCGACGATCGACGCTTCCTACGAGCTGTTCGTGAACGACAAGCTCGATGTCCTCGCCGGGCTCAAGCCCCGCCTCGTGATGGACGCGGAAAAGCTTCCAGGATCGCGCGTGCTCGAAGGGCGCTTCTCGGCGGTGCAGCAATCGATCGGCACCCCGCAGGGACGCCCGGCCGGCGCGAAGTACCTCCGCGAATTCGCCGAGGACGCGAAAGCCTCGGGGCTCGTCGCCGAGGCGATAGACAGACACGCGGTGCGCGGGGTTTCCGTCGCGCCGCTGGCGCCGGGTTCGTAGCCCGATTGACTGATTCGTTTCGCAAGATCGATCAGTAAGTGCAACGATCCTCGCAAAATTCCTTCGTCCCGCCGGCGCCCAGACAATCGTTCATGCACAGGGTATCGATACCCCGAGAGGTCGGTGAGGAAGTGCCCTGCTGCGGGGGCTCGGATCGGTCCGGGAAATATGAGCAGCCCGCAACCGCCAGAGCGATCAGGATGACGCTTGCACGCACGATCTCTCCACCCGCTTCTGCCCGCCCTAGCGCGAGATCACCAGCTTGTACCTGTATAGCGGCATGCCGCGCGGGGACTGCGCCTGTTGATCGGAGGGAGGCGGGACTTTTTCGACGAAATCCACTTTCCAGCCTTTTTCCATGATCTGCCCACGCGTCAGCATGCCCAGATCCGCACTGCACTGGAACCGTTCGTCCTCGCTGGGGAACTCATCGTAGTAGATGGCCGTGGTGCACGCCGCGGCTCGCGGGCCGGCGACAGGTGCCGCTGCCGCCGGTTGCGATTGCTTCAGCGCTTCGGGATTGTCGCGGATTTTCTTCCATTCCTCCCAGGTGTATTGCTTTCCATCGACATAGACCGTATCCCCGACCCTGAAGATGAGCGCCCCCAGCGCCGGCGGAGCGAGAAACGCGAGGGCGAGCGGCAATGCGAGGAACGAGCGCTTCAATTCGGATCTGCTCTGGAAATGAAAAGACGGGCGTCTTTCGACGCCCGCCTAAACTATCACAGTTGAAAGGAGGAAGTACTCAGCTCAGAAGCTGTACATCCAGCCCACCGATACCGCCTGCAGCGTCTCGCCGGTGAAGCAGGAACCCGCGGCGTCCTTGCAATCGGTGGTGATGCCGTGGCCGCTCGCGCCGAGGTCGTAGTGCCCTCCGGCGTGATTGGCCTGGCGGGCATACACCGCATACCAGTTGCTCTGCTTGTCGAAATGATGCTTGTATCCGACCGTGTACATGTTGGACGCGTTGTCGACGCGTCCAGGGTTGGCGGTTACCCCGGAGTCCCCCCCGCCGGGCTGCCCCGGGCTTTTCGCCGCGTGCGCCCATCCGATGTTGACGTCGTCCTGGCCGGTGATTTTTTGGGTCAGCGCGAGCCACGAGCCGTTGCGTTGCCGCTCGTTGAAGTTCGGATTGCGAGCTTTGCGGGTCATCCTCTCGGCGATCACGTTGAGTATGGTATTGGGGGTGACCATGTACTGGACGCCCACCTTCATCGCCGCTTCGTCCCCGACGTCGACATTCCCATTGGGATCGTCGCCGGCGCGGTTCGTCTGCCGGTGCATCTCGTACGCCGCGATCCCGTACAGAGGACCCGCCTCGTAGACGCCGGCCGCGCTGTAGGCGTCGCCGAACGAGCCGTCATTGCAGTCGCCAGGGAAACCAAACTTTGTTACTCCTCCTCCTCCTCCCGTGCAATCGGGCTCGCCGCTGGCATTGTTGAGGTTGTCGTTCGAGCGGTTCTGTCCGGGAGCCCAGAGCGCGCTGAAAGAGGCACCGCCGAATTTGGGGGATTCGTACCACATCGCATGGGAGAGACGGGTATCGAACTCGGCGCGATTGTCCCCGCCGGTGTTGCCCATGATGCTGTTGTAGTCGCCCACAGTCGCCGAGAACGGATCCATGCGCGCGGTCGACAGCTTGTAGGGGGCGTCGGTCTTGCCGAGCTTGAAGGCGCCGAAGTTTCCCGCGATACCGAGGAAGCTGTTGCGCGAGCCGAGCGCACCGAGCACCTTGTTGTCGACGTTCCCCTGAGAAGCCTGGTTCACCGGGCTGGGTCCCGGAGTCGCCGACACGTCGATCTGGGTTTCCGCCTGAAACACCATCTTGTATCCGCCGCCGATGTCGTGGTCCCCGCGGAAGCCGAAATACGACAGGTTGCTCGAAACATCCGCCTGCCAGCCCACCTTGCCCACAGGCTTCGGGTTCTGGCCCGCTCCGCCCTGCTCGATGCCTTTCGTTGCGCCATCGGCCGACAGATCGAGGTGGCCGTAAAACTGCACGGACGTATCCGCCGCGACCGCAGGCGAAGGCGCGCCGAAAGCCGCCGCGACGACAAGGGCCGTCGCGTTGACAGCAAGTATTTTGCTCCTCTTCATCTCCGCTCCTTTTTGAAATCACGAAGGGAACTACTTTTCCAATCCCGGAAAATTATATTTTCACGACCGAGCGCGGAGCAATGCGCGAAATGTACCCGTTGAATGTTGGTCTCGGCCCTGGAGCCGAGCCGCTCCATGTCGTGGCCCCTGGAAGACATCCGGTGGGTGGGCGCGCGACCAACACTTAACGATCACAGAAGTATTTTTTGGGGTCGGCGATCCAAGACGTGCGCCTTGCGCTGCAACAAAAGCCGCAGGCTATGTCGCCGGCATGTAAACATTCCGTCAGGAAACTCATTCCATCGCGAAACTCTCAAGCCCTCGTCGGAAAAAGTCTTGACCTTCGTCAATCCTGTTTTCCCGGCGCGGGTCGAGTATGTGAAGCGACTACCGGCGTGGCGGTTCGCGAGAGGCGCGAACCGAAAATAACACCGACCGACCCACCCCGCTTCGCGGCGTTCGCCTCTTCGGAACGATCCAATGAGTTCCCAGGATTTTGTTGCCGTCCCGGACGCAGGGCACGGCGTTCGCGAGAGTTCCGGCGGCGGCATGCTCGAAGAGGCGCTCGCTTCCGCGGCGGCCTCGACGGCCGAATCGCGGCAACTGCCCTGCCCGCATTGCAGGTCCGTCGAGGTCACTCATTGGGGCGCTGCGCACGGCTTTCCCCGCTACCGGTGCGGTTCCTGCAGGCGCACGTTCAACGTCCTGACCAAAACACCCCTCGCGAGATTGCGCAACAAGGAACGCTGGCCGACCTTCGTCGGGACGATGATCGAGCGAAGGAGCATCCGCAGCAGCGCGGCGGCGTGCGAGGTGAGCGTGACCACCTCGTCCCGCTGGCGCAAGCGCTTCCTGGAATGCTCCTCCGCTCAGCGCGCGAAAATAGTCGGTGAAGTCGTAGCCGCCATCACCGTGAGTTCCGAGAATACGAGCGCCGCCGATCTCGCGTGGGCGAAGGAGCTGCTGCCGGTAGTTTTGTCCTGGCTGGTCTGAGCGCGCGCGGCGGCGCTCACCCGGCGAGTCCTCCCAACCGGTGCGATCCTCGGATGGCATCTCTCCGTGCGCTCGTGCTATCGTCTTGCGCATGACGCCTTCTCCCGCCGCGCGATCCGAGCTGGCCCCGACGGGGAAGCTCCGCGTCGGGATCAACTACGGTAACTTCCTTCTCGTCCAGAAGGACAGCGCGAGCGGCGAATACCGCGGCATAGCCGTGGATTTGGGGCGTGAGCTCGGCAAGCGGCTGGGCGTACCGGTCGACCTGGTCGCCTTCGCGACAGCGGGAAAACTGGCCGACGCGGTCAAGGCCGGCGCCTGGGACGTCGCCTTCCTCGGCAACGAGCCGCAGCGCGCTGGCGAAATCGCCTTCAGCCCGGCGTATCTCGAGATCGAGGCGGGCTACCTGGTTCCGGCCGGCTCCCCAATCAAGACCATGGCCGAGGTGGATCGCAAGGGAGTTCGAATCGCGGTCGCGGTGAACAGCGCCTACGACCTGTACCTGAGCCGCAGCCTCAAGCACGCGACGCGGGTCCCCGTCCAGGGGATCCAGGCCTCGTACGACATCTTCGTGAAGGACAAGCTCGAGGTGCTCTCCGGCCTCAAGCCGCGGCTGGTGACCGACGCCGAGACGCTCCCCGGCTCGCGCGTGCTCGAGGGCCGCTTCACCGTTGTGCAGCAATCGGTCGGCACGCCGCAGGGGCGGCCTTCCGCAGCGCAATACCTCGGCGAATTCGCAAAGGACATCAAGACCTCAGGCCTCGTCGCCCAGGCGATAGCGCGCCACGCGGTGCGGGGGGTCAGCGTAGCGCCTTAGCAAAGGCGGGGAATTCCGAGCCTCAGTAAGGTGTTTGCATAACGTATAGCCTCAGTTTTTTGCTGGTCATCCAACCCTAGGAGGGGATATGAAAAAGAATGTCGCAGCACTCGCAGTTCCACTGCTTTTCTCGCTCGGCATCGCCACGGGCCCGGTCCTCGCGGACGACCACGGCCCGTTCAGGCTGTTCATCGACCGCGACGTGGACACCTTTGCGGTGCTTCCGGACGGCGTGCGGTTTCCGGAAGGTATCACCGCCAATCCGGCCAACGGCGATATCTATACGGCCACGTTCGACGCCCCGGGACCGGGCAACCCCACTCCGAAGAACAAGCTCCTGCGCTTTGACAGGCAAGGGCGTCTGGTAGCGACTCGCGATTTTGGGACCACTCCCCTTCTCGGTCTGGAATTCGACCGGACCAACAAGAAGGTCTATGTCCTCGCGGTCGGAGACTTCGACGGTAGCGGATCGAGGATCCAGCGCGTTGCCGCAGATCTCTCGAATCTCGAGAACGTCGCCGCCATTCCTGGGATAGGCGCACCGACTCCGCGCACCGTGGGCAACCCCGATGGCAGCTCGGACACGATTACGTTCGGTTCCGGCGCGCGCGTTCCCAACGCGATGGTCTTCGACAGCAAAGGGAATCTGTACGTATCCGACTCGTTCCAGGGTGCAGTCTTCAAGATTACGAACCCGATCGCCTGCGCCCCGAACTGCAATGTCGAAACGTTCAGCCACGATCCGCTGCTCGCTACGGCCGGCTTCCCGCCTTTCGGGGCGAATGGGCTCGCGTTCAACAAGGACGAGTCCGTGCTCTTCATCGCGAATACCGGTGATGACACGGTGCTTGCGCTCAACATGATATCGGGACTGAGAACGGTCACGGTCTTTGCCCAGAGCCTCAACGGCGCAGACGGCCTCGTGTTCGACAAGAGCAGCGGACTATTGTGGGTTTGCACCAACCAGAACGACGAAGTCGTCGCTCTAAACGCGAGCGGCAAGATCGTCGCCAAGCTGGGTGAATTTCGTGGAATCAACGGCAACGGCACTCCGGACGGGCTGCTCTTCCCCGCGAGCCCGGTTATCGTCGGCGATGAAATCTTCGTCACCAACCTCGCAATTGCCCTCACGCCCACGGCCGGCGATGAACCCGAAGAGGACGTCAAACGCTGGACGCTCTCCAGGATGAGACTGCCTGGCCGCGACCAGGACTAAGCTGCCCTCGGCCTCGACAGCCGTCCGCTAGGAAGAAAAAGCCCCGCACAAGCGGGGCTTTTTTTCGCACGTGCGATCGCCTACGGGATGGCGATGTTCAGCGTGGTGGACTGGTTCGCCGTCACGGTCACCATGTCGGCCGACCCGAACGCTCCGGCCGACGCGGGCGTGCCCACCGGGCACTGGTTGAGCGTGCCGGGCACGAAGGCGCACACCCGGTTGTAGGTCGCCGCGGGCAGGCTCAAGCTGTAGCTGCCATCGCTCGAGGTCCGGGTGGCGATGAATCGCTGCGCTCCCGTGACGCCGCCGCTCCGTATTTGCACGATGATGTTCTTTCCGGCCGCTCCGCCGAGCGTGATCACCCCCTTGAGCTCGCCGCCCGCAGGCAAGGTCAGGATGCCGAGCGTCGTGGGCGTCCCCGCCGCGGTGTCGAAGGCCACCGAGGCACCGGCCAGCAACTGTTTCCCGGCGGGAGTGGCGGTGCCGTCGTGGATCGCCGAGCCGGTCGTGGTCGAGCCGTTGTCCAGCTTGTATTCGAGGCGGTAGCTGCCCGTAGGTTGGGCGAAGACTTCGACCGTGCCGTCTCCGTTGCTGACCTCGTGTCCCTGGAAGAGGTTGCTGGCGGTGGTGTCATAGACTGACACCTTCATCTGCGACAGCGGCGCGCCGGTCGGCCCGTGCAGCGTCGCCGTCGCCCGCCCGACGACCGCCGCGAAGTTGACGGCGGGCGGGTTGTTGTTGGCGCTGAAGGCGACTACCGTCGGCGTCGCGATTTGCCCGCGGGCCCGCACGGCGTACTTTCCGGGACGGACCCACAGGCCGTAGTTGCCGGTGTTGTCGGTGCGCAGCGCTTCGACGAACGCACCGGTGGTGTCGGCGGGATTCGCCGGCAGCAGATTGAAGCGCACCGTGATTCCGGTGACCTTGTTGTTCGGCGTGGGCGCGCCGTCGGTGATGAGCCCGCCCACGAGCCCGCCTTCGATCAGGGGGAAGTTGACGGTATAGGTATTCCCGGCTGCGAGCACCATCGGCGTGGCATCGGCCACGATCGTTCCACCGCCGTTGACCGCATCGCCGCCTGCGGCGGGGCCGTTGTACACCCCGCCCGCGTACGCGAGCGAAGGCGTCTTGTTGCGCGTGGCGATGGCGTAGGTGCCGGGGCGGACGTTCACGCGGAAGGCTCCGCCGGTCTGCGCGTGCCGGAACACGACCGGGGTATCGTTCGT
>Ga0209131_1002319_pt1 | contig 12952 bp, 10 predicted proteins | sample GraSoi_2013_40cm_FD_185826 | JGI IMG/M metagenome (GOLD analysis project Ga0209131, IMG submission 185826) | Grasslands soil microbial communities from the Angelo Coastal Reserve, California, USA - Sample 9_17_2013_40cm (SPAdes) (version 2) | ecosystem: Environmental > Terrestrial > Soil >...
AATGCCGCGCACCGTCCCGAAGATCGTCGCCAGCGTAGGCACACTCAGAAAAAGCAGAGCAGCAAGTAACTTCAAAACACCTCGCATGATTTTTCTCCAAAATAGCAAGAGCGCGACGCAGAGTCGCGGCTGGAGCCGATCAGATGGGTATGGGAAACAGCGTTCTTACAGTGTGTGCGCGAAGCGAGGGGGAGGCGATGCGGGCTCGACTGAACGGGGAATCGCGACGCTGTGCGCGGTTTCCGCGGTAGGAACAACCGAAGCGGGCGCGAAGTCAGACACCAAATGCGGCAGCACAAACGCCACCGCCGTGACCAACGGCTTCTCACCGCTCTGGCAGCACGACATCGAGCAATTCATCATTTCGCCCATGTCGTGCTCGCAATCCATGTGCGAATGCTGCGGCACCGGCGCTTTTTGACCGTGGTGATGCTGCGGAATCGGGCAATGATCCCCGGTGCAGCAAGCCATCGCGTGCGCCGACCAAGCCGCTGCCGCCAGCGGCGCGTACAAAAACACCGCCGCGAACAGGCACGTCCACGCCGCCAAAATCCTTCGAGTCTTGAGTTTCGAGTCGCTCACGTCTTCCTACTACCCTATGACGCATGATAAGGCAAAAAGGGCGCTCTCTGCCCGTCCAATATGTCGCGGACCCTCGTAACCAAGCCTCACCCCGCCCCCCGCGGCGCCTTGACTTGCCGCCACTCCGCGTCGCAGACTTCCGTCATGGCGCAAACCTATTTGCTCTTTGATCTCGGGTCGGATGAAGAAAAGGTTCAGCAGGCCCGCCACAAACTTGAAAGCTGGAAGCAAGCCTTCCGCCTCGACAAAAAGCTCCAGTACAAACTGGAGCGCGAACAATCCGCCTCCCCCAGCCCCACGGAGCCGAAGCCGGAGCCCGCAAAGGCCGAAAAACCCAAGTCCGCAAAAGCGAAATCAAAGTCCAAGCCGAAATCCGCTGAACCCGCCGCCGAAAACAGCGGTCCCGTAAAGCTACTCGTCCGCCTCTATTTCTCCGGCCACGAAAAACTCTCCGAGCAACGTTGGATCGACCGCATCCCCACCGAAGAGCCGTTCAAGAGCGCCTCGCCCAAAATCGTCCGCGAAAGCGAACCCGAATTCGCCGACATCCTCAAGCAGTTCGACACCCTCGAATGAAGTCCAAATTGGCTCTCTCTACGCCGGAATTGACCCGTGGATTCAGGGAAACCCCGGAGGGGGCTGGAGCATTTTTTCGTTATAATGGAACTTGTTGCGGCGAGCATCTCCGTACCATAGAGAGGTCCCCTGAATGGCAGTACAGACGCGCACAAAAATAGCCAAGCTCGACGCCAGCAAGTTTAGCGGCCTCGACCGCGAAACCCTCATCCACCTCTACCGCACGATGTTTCTCTCCCGCCGCCTCGACGACCGCGAAATTCAGCTCAAGCGCCAAAACAGAATTTACTTCCAGATTTCCAGCGCCGGCCACGAAGCCGTCACCGCCGCCATGGGGCTTCTTCTTCGACCCGGTGTCGACTGGCTCTATCCTTACTATCGCGACCGCGCGCTCTGCTTAATGCTCGGCGTCACTCCACTCGAAACTCTTCTCCAAGCCGTCGGCGCAAAAGATGATCCCGCCTCCGGTGGCCGCCAGATGCCTTCGCATTGGAGCCATCCCAAATGGAATATCGTCTCGAAATCCTCCTGCACCGGAACCCAATTCGTGCAAGCCGTTGGCGCCGCCGAAGCTACGCTCTATTACCAAGATCGACCCAAAGCGCTCGCGCAAGCCAAGAAAGCCCCGCTCGGCCAGTACGTCCATCACGAAGCTAACGAAATCGTCTACGTTTCCGCAGGCGACGGCGCCACAAGCGAGGGCGAGTTCTGGGAATCGCTCAACGCCGCCTGCGCGAAGAAATTGCCGCTGCTCTATCTCATCGAAGACAACGGCTACGCCATTTCCGTCCCTGTGGAAGTGCAGACCGCCGGCGGCAGCATCTCCAAATTAGTGCGCAACTTTCCCGGCCTCCATGTTGCCGAGGTCGACGGCACCGATCCGCTCGAAAGCTACGCTGTCGGCAAGGAAGCCGTCGAGTACGTCCGCCAGCGCCGCGGTCCCGCGCTGATTCACGCGCACGTCGTTCGCCCCTACTCACACTCGCTTTCCGACGACGAAAAGCTATACAAGACCGCCGAGGAGCGCGAAGAAGAGGCGCATCGCGACCCGCTCTCCAAATTTTCTCTCTTCCTCGTCCGCGAAGGCCTGCTCGACCAAAAAGAGATCGAAGCCCTCGAAGCCGAAGTCGACCGCGAGGTCCGCGAAGCCGCCGACCAGGCCCTCGATGCCGAACCTCCCTCAATCGACTCGATTCATGTCAACGTCTATTCGCCCGACGTCGATCCCACATCATCATCTTTCGCCGCTCAGCCGCAATTTCATGGCGCCCCCAAGACCATGGTCGAAATGGTCGCTGCCACACTCTCCGACGAAATGGCTCGCGACGAGCGCATCACTGTCTTCGGCGAAGACGTAGCCGATGCCAGCCGCGACGAAAATCTCAAGCACCTAAAAGGGAAGGGCGGCGTCTTCAAAGCTACTTCCGGCCTGCAAAGAAAATACGGCCACGACCGCGTCTTCAACACGCCGCTTGCCGAAGCCAGCATCGTCGGCCGCGCCATCGGCATGGCCACCCGCGGCCTGAAGCCCGTCGCCGAAATCCAGTTCTTCGACTACATCTGGCCGGCCATGATGCAAATTCGCGACGAGCTGTGCGTGTTGCGCTGGCGCTCCAATGGCAATTTCAAATGTCCCGCGGTGTTGCGCGTGGCCATCGGCGGCTATCTCACCGGAGGCGGCATTTATCACAGCCAAAGCGGCGAATCTATTTTTGCGCATTGCCCTGGGCTCCGCGTCGTGATGCCTTCCACCGCGCTCGACGTCGCCGGCCTCCTTCGTACCTCAGTCCGCTGCGACGATCCCGTGATGTTCCTCGAGCACAAGCATCTCTACCGTCAGCCGTACAATCGCTCCGAGTATCCCGGTCCCGACTACACCGTCCCCTTCGGCAAAGCGCGCCTCGTCAAAGAAGGCAGCGACGTCAGCATCATCACCTTCGGCGCCATCGTGCATCGCGCAGAGGTCGCCGCCGCGCAGCTCGAGCGCGAAGGCGTCTCCGTCGAAATCATCGATCTCCGTTCGCTCTCTCCGTATGATTGGGACGCCATCGCCGCCACCGTGCGCAAAAATCACCGCGTCCTCGTCGCCTACGAAGACATGCTGAGCTGGGGCTTTGGCGCCGAAATCGCCGCGCGCATTGCCGACGAGCTTTTCGAGGAGCTGGACGCCCCCGTCAAGCGCGTCGCCGCCATGGACACCTTCTGCGCCTACCAGCCAAAGCTCGAAGACGTAATCCTCCCGCAAACCGAACACATCACATCCGGCGTAAAACAATTGCTCGAGTATTAATGCGCAAAGTCCTGTAGCTCAGGTTTACCCTGAGTCTCGAAGGGTCGCGGTGTTTGGACCTGAGGCTTTTCGCAAGCACGAGCAAGCCGTAGTCCGCCATCTCCGTACAATCCATCCAGGCCAGGAAACTTTATTTGCCCCCAATCCGTATCAATCATTAGAATGTGGCAGTAGAATGTTCTTTTGCACCGCCCTGCGGAGGTGAATCCATGGTCTGCACAAATTGTCAGAAGGAAATCGCGGACGGCTCCAATTTCTGCTACAACTGTGGCGCCAAGCAGTCCACTGCGGGTACGGCCGCAAACGCTGTCCCGTGCCCACCGAGAAGGCGTCTCGTGCGCTCCACGACAGATAAAAAAATCGCCGGTGTAGCCGCCGGCTTGGCCGACTACTTCGATCTCGATCCCACCATCATTCGTGTCGTGTGGCTGCTAGCGTTTTTGTGCGGGGGAGCAGGCCTGCTAGCCTACGTCATCCTCTGGATCGCACTCCCGCCAGGCCCCACAGGAGTGGCAGCTTCCTCCGCGCCATCTGCCCAACCAACCGCGTAGCCCCATTTGGAGTGCGGCGGTCTAGCCGCCGCTTTCAAGGCCGCAGAAGCACCGAAAACGTATAGCTAGTGCCAGCAGGCACCACCACGCGTGCCCGCTACTTCTTCCACCCCCGCGCCCTTCCTCCACCCTCAAACAAAAACTGGTCCACCGAAATCAATCCCGCCCCCACCGTCGCCAGCGCAATACACGCCGTCGCCAGCGTCAGGGGAAACTCATAATCATGCACCGCCAAGTATCCATGCGCGCTGTGCACCTTCCAAATCGCCACGCACATCTCGATTCCCAGCAAAAGCGCCGCCGCCCGCGTAAACAATCCCAGCAGCAGCAACCCGCCGCCAAACGTCTCGATCACGCCGGCAATGTAAGCGAAATAGCCCGGCAATCCGTGCTCCGCAAAAAACCCCTGCATCTGCGCCCCGCCGCGCAAATGTGCCAGCTTCGGATACCCATGCGCTATGAAAATAATTCCCAACGCAATCCGAAGGACCAGCAATCCCAGCGGTCGAAACGAATCCAAGAATTTCACTCGTATCTCCTTGCGTTTACCTGGGTCTTTGCTCATGTCCGCCTCCGAGCGCCCGTAGGTGCGCCACACGTTAGCCCAGTGCGTGAGCGCTGGGTAACTATGACCGCGAAAATCCGGAGCGCCGTAGGCGCGGCACACGCCTTTCGGCACACATTTGCATTCTTCACGGAAACATTTAACCGCGCGCATTGTAGCAGAAACTGCTTGCGTGGTTTCTCTGGCGCCAGCAAAGAATCGGTTACAATCATCTGTCGCACTGAAAAATCGAACGCATGAATGCCCTGTCACCCTTCGTGTCATTTCACAGCCCAGAGGCCCGCCCATGAAGCGCAAGCTTCTCGTCGCCGTGCCGCTCCTCTGCCTGGTCGCCGTGCTGGCTTGGTTCTTTCGTCCCAAGCACGAATATCTTGGCGAAGCCTACGTCAGCGAGCGCAGCACCACGCTGTGGAGCAGCGTCGCGCAAGTGCGTGAGCCGATCGACACGCTGCACTATGGCGACCGCGTCGAAGTCATGGCCCGCCGCAACGACAGCGTAAAAGTCCGCACCGTCAGCGGCGCCATCGGCTGGGTTGACGCCAGGCTGCTCCTCGAGCCCGCGCTCTGGCAGCGCAGCGTCAAGCTGCTCAACGCCGCTAAAGCGATGCCCGTGCAAGCTCGCGGCCGCACCAAAGTGCAAACCAATCTCCGCGTTGAGCCCGGCCGCACACAGATTCGCCTGTATCAGTTCGGCCGCGGCGTCCCAGTCGAAATTGTGGCGCGCTCCGTTGCCGATTGGGTGCAAGTCAGCGACGAGCGCGAGAACAACGAAGCGCAGCAAACCAAGAAAGAGGATTGGTTCCTGGTTCGCGGCCTGGCCACCCGTCCGCCCGGCGAGACCTCTGCCCGCAGCTCCGAATCCAATACCACCACGCAGCCCGGCGACCAGACCGTTCCTATCGCCGGCTGGGTCGTGGCCCGCTTTGTCGAGCTTGATTTGCCTGAAGCCGTACGCGAAGGCATGGCCTCCGCCAACGTGCGCCCCATTGCCTGGTTCGAGCTGAACCGCGTCGCCAGCCCCTCCGGAGACAAGCCGCAGTACTTAGTCGCAGGAACGCGCAGCGGCGAAGGGCAGCTGTGCGATTTCACGGTTGTCCGCGTCTATACCTGGAACGCACGGCGTACGCGCTACGAAACCGCCTTCATCGAAAATAGTCTGTGCGGCCAAATGCCCGTCCGCCTCGGCAAAGGACCCAAGGGCGAGCCCGAATTTCGCTTTCGCCAGATGAGCGGCCCAAAGGAAGAACGCGTCTATCGCCTGATGCAAACGGTCGTGCGCCGCGTCCGCGAACCTGGCGACCTCCCCCGAAAACCCAGCCCCCCCAATTCCACCAAGGCTGCAAAGCGATAGTCCAGGGTCGCGGGAAAGAGCGAGCCGGCTACAAGCTTGAGAATCTAAGAGACTGCTGCGTGATATAGAATGGACGGCCCCACCCGCCCGGTTTCCTCAATCCATTTCTGGCTCTCAAAGCACCGCCCGTGCGACGCCGAGCAGTAAATGATCCAGACGTCCCTCGGCTTCGCGCAAAGAGACCTGTGCAAGTTCTCCAACACCTTCGATAGTATGACGTCATCAAACGGGTTATAGAGAAAAACGACCAGATCTTTCCGTGGCCACTCCCACTCGCTTGCGTCGGCGCACACAACCTGGATATCCGATCCACTCTTCCACCTGGCTACGTTGTCGAGAGTCGCGCGTACCAGGCTCGGGGAGATCTCCACTCCGATGATTCGCTGCATTCCAAACGTGCTGGCCACGAAGAGCGCGCGCCCTTTTCCGCAGCCGAGATCAACAAACGTATGATTCTTGACGTCGGCGCGTATCGCCTGAAGTGCTTGTGTGACAATCTTTGCGGGAACCGGAACGTAACCTTGTGCGTGAACGTAGTTCCCATTCACAGAGTCCAATTTATAGATTTTTACGTGACTGGCAGTTTCCAAGCCGGTTCTCTCGTCAAAATCGTCGGGCGGGAACCCATAGGGAGGCTTTCCGGATACCGCCCTAAGGAGGCTCTCAACCTTTGCGGGAATTCTGCGCGGCACAACCCTCAAGAACCGGGCCAGTTCACTGATTGTGAGCACAGACACCTCACCGTTCATTCCGCGCTGGATATACCTTTTGATGCTCCAGGAGCTGACAAGGGCCAAGCTTGGCGGAGTCCGCGAACCCGGCGGCGCCCCTCGTGCCTTATTGTCTGAGTATGCGCATCTATCTCGATTTCACGGCTGCACGCGTGTCATCCTGAGTATGCGGTGAGGATGCGCGGAGGACCTCAACCCAATGACTTCGGGAAGCTCAAGCCACACAATGCGTCGCGCTGGCATCTTGTTTACCCTGTTCTGCCCGATCTTTGAGGGGAACCTTGAAGGGCCGGCGCTTGCTCGGCACTTGCTTCCGATTTTAATGTTGGCAGCGCTCGTTGCCGGGTGTTCCCGCCCCGCACAAACCGCGGTCGCTGCGCAGGCGTCACCGCCGCCTTTCGAGTACGTCGACACCTGGGGCTCCCACGGTGACGGTCCCGGCCAATTCGACAACCCCGTGGCTATGGCCAGCGACGGCGAGTCCATCATCTACATCGCCGATGCTGCCACCGGCTTCATCTACAAATTTTCGCCGAGCGGCGAGCCGCGCCTTTCCTTCCAGGACGATCGCACCAACTTGCGCCCTGCCGACATCGCCGTCGACGCCGGAGCCGCCATCTACGTCGCCGACGGCCGACGCGGCTCCGTCGCCATTTTCTTTTCCGACGGCATGCGCCACCGCGAATTGCGCACCGGTGCGCCGTCCGCGGTTCGCGAATCGCTGCACATCGCCGTCGACGCCTACGGCACGATCTTTGTCGCCGCCAAGCATCCCTACGGCATTCGTAAGTTCAGCCCAGGCCTTCGTCTGATCGGCTCGTGGGGTGGCCCTGCAAAAGACGCGGCTGTCGACAATCCCTCCGCCCTCGCCGTAGGCCCCGATGGCCTGCTCTATCTCAGCGAATCCGCGCAGCCGCAAATCAAAGTCTACGACCCCACCGGAACGCCGCAGCGCACGCTCGCCACGCCCGCGGATGCCGCCGATGCCCAACTCACCGGAATCGCCATTAGCAAAAAATTTGTCTTCGCCGTCAGTGCGACCCATCCCACCGTTTATGTGTGGGGCCTCGATGGCGCTTTCCGCATGACCCAAGACCTGTCCGCCTGGGTTCCCGGCGCAGGCTCCGCCATCGTCCGCAAGATCGTCGTCACACCCGCCGGTGACCTGCTGCTCCTGGATACCGCCGCCGGCCGCGTCTTCAGATTTCGCTTGCACCTCTAATGCGGTCCCGAAAGGGCGCGAATTTTTTGGAGTGCGGCGGTCTGCCTTACTCTGAGCCTCGAAGAGCCGCGCTTTCACAGCCCCAGCATATGCAACCAAATGGTTGTCCCTGGGGGAGTTGTATCTATCAGCGGTTCACGTTGCGATGAGTTAACTCTAAATCCGCACCCTTTGAAAAACCAAACCCCAAACCGCCACCCAAATTCGTCTTAGGACTCTACGTCTGCGCCACCCGCCCGGAATTCCACTTTTACTTTTGCCCTACTCCCAGTTCTTTCCAAACAGCAGGATCATCCGTTATATAAAATATCGGCTCCATTTTTCTATGTTCGATAATTTCAGTTATGCCGTTTACAGTGATTAGTTCGTAGGCTGGATAACCAGGAGGAAACCCAGGCGGAGGATGTTTCAGTTGGAAAGGCTCTAAGCCTTTCACCTTACCAGCTACCTTTGTCCGTATTTGCCCTTTCGTGTCTCTTAATATGAATGTCGCACTCCCACCCCATGGCTTGGAGTAATAGCTCATCGTAATTGAAACGTCGGTGCGTGTAAGTCCCGGTGGGAGGGTAATCCATTTCGGCAACCTCGACTCACTCGCTAGTTCAAAGGTTGACTCTGGGAACCACTCGCACCCTATCGCCGAACCTAAAATAGTTAGCGCAACAAAAAAGAGCAGGAATTTATCGATGCGCCTAACTATTTTGAACATTTGCAATTACCTCCACCGGGAGATTTATCTGCGGTTAAAATACACGCCTCTCCTAAGCAATCGTCGTGTTGTTTGCAGCATTTCTTGACGCAAGGCCTGCTATTCATCATGTTAGCGAAAGGTCCGGTGGTGCACACCTCATCTTGTTTGTTAAACCCAAGCCAAAGATTGCCATTGAGAGGCCAGTGTTGAAAAGGGTTGTTACCAATCGGATCAGTAAATCGTGCCGGGTTGTTCTCGACATAACGGTAGAAATTTGTGCCCGCAACGCTCCTTTGAACCGAATTTTCCAGCACCCTGCTAGAATTCCCATACTCACGGAGGCGCGCCGCATGACGCTGCACATCAGCGAAGCCGAAGTTCAGCAGGTTCTCACCATGCCGATGGCCCTCGAGGCTGTCGAAGAAATCTCGCGCAAACAGGCCGCCGACGAAGTCATCGTTCATCCCCGCCGCCGCTTCGAGCTTCCCTCCGGCGGATTTTTTCACTACATGGCTGCCGTGGATTACAGCGCCGGCTTCCTGGCCATGAAGCAATACACGTTCGTGCGTGGCAAAATGCGCTTTTTGGTTCCGCTCTACGAAATTACCAGCGGCGACCTGCTCGCCATGATCGAAGCCGACTACATGGGGCAATTGCGCACCGGGGCCGCCTCCGGCGTAGCAACAAAATATTTAGCGCGGCGCGACGCGTCCGTCGCCGCCATTATTGGCACCGGCGGACAAGCCAGGACGCAACTGGAAGCGATTGCCGCGGTGCGCAAGCTGTCCGTAGCTCGCGTGTATGGCCGCAACGCGGACCGCCGCAAGCGATTCGCCGACGAGATGTCGCAACGAATCGGCGTCCCTGTGGAACCCGCCAACTCCTCCTCCGACGCCGCGCACGGCGCGCACATTATCTGCACCGCCACCACTGCGTCGCAGCCCGTGCTCAGCGGCGCTGATCTTGCCTCCGGAATGCATATCAATGCCATCGGCGCAAATCACGCCCACAAGCGCGAACTCGACGAAGAAGCCGTCGCAAGCGCGGACGTCATCGTGGTGGATTCCATCGAACAATCGCGGCAAGAAGCCGGCGACCTGATCATCGCTTTCAAGGGAGATGAAATCTGCTGGACGGGCGTAAAGAAATTATCCGATGTAGTCGCGGGAAAAGTCAGCGGCAGAACCAGCGACACGGAAGTAACGCTGTTCAAGTCCAACGGAATCGCGTCCTGGGATCTAGCAGTAGCAATGCGAGTCTACGCGCTAGCAAAAGAAAAAGGTCTCGGCAGGTCCTTACCATTCTGGCCAGAATAACGGTAGCGTAGCCGCGGCGTTGTAGGGGCGAGCTTTAGTTTATCCTGAGGTCCGAAGGGCGCGTCCCAGCGGCTTTAGCCGCGGTAGACGGTCAGTTTCTGGTTAGCGCGTTCTATAAAGGGAGAGTCAAGTGAAAAGCCTTCCCAGCGACCGGAAAGGGGAAAGATTGTTCGCCGTGCTATCCAGCCCACGTCATGTTGAGAGGCTCTGGGGGGATTACTTCCGAGTTGCCCGTGATCCGCCCATGATCGCCGATCGGATCTCGCCGAAGCTCCGGCAACCATACGCGACAACGCAGGATCTAGCAAAACTCAGCTAAAGGGTTACTCTTCAGGTTGTGAGAGTTGAAGGTTCCAATAGTGGCCCGCGTTCCATATGCTCGGAGTGCTGGGCCAGCGATCAGCTGCTACCGTTTACATGGACGGTCATCACGCCATATCCGTGACGCCGCTAAAATCTAACCCCGGCCCCTCGGCTGCGGGCTCACCTGTGATTTATGGGATGGGGATCCGGTACAGATTGCGCTGGACGGTGCGGCGCTCGAACGCGTAGACATCACGAGACGGAGCGGGAGCGCCTATGGCGTCGATCATATGCGCTCCGGGCAGACGGGCGATTTCCTGCTCGGAGTCAAATCCTCCCGGCGGTATCTTTGGCAATATCCTGCCCGGCGGCAGGGGAACGATATAAGTCCGGCCATCGGCAACTGCTCCGGCGGAGATCCACAGAGAGTCTCCGCCGCTCGACCACTGCAAGCCGGTGTTGCTGCCGATGACAACCGGAGACCCGCCCCCGAGCGGAAACATCTGGACGGTTGCCGATGTATTGCCCGGAAGCGGAGCCCATGCCTCGATCCACTGGCCGCCGGGCGAGACACCATTCAGATGAAAGACTGGCTGCTCCAGCGCCTTGCGCAGTCCTGTCCCGTCCGGCTGAACACGGTACACAAACCCGGAGGACCCCTCCGTGTGTCGGAAGAGGATTTCGCCACCTGGGCCAAAGTGCGCACTCCGGCCCTCCACATTCGGGATCTGCCAGGGCGGCGATCGCCGGTCAAACGGCGCCAGCCAGAGGCGCGGCTTCCCTTCGCCGTCCGGGGCTTCCATCACCACCTGCTTACCGTCGGTAGAAATGTCATAGTCAAGCGACTGAAAGCCGGGCGTCAGGGGCTCAGAATGCCCGGAGTCCAAGTCCGCCACCCACACTTCGCCGGGATCTCTGTTCGTTCCGACTAACCTCGGAACTGCCTTTACAATCCGGTAGCAAAGCTTTTTGCCAGTCGGCGCGAACTTCGGGTAGGCGGCGTTGCCTTCGAGCAGTGAAATCTGACGCTCGCCCCTCGCGTCATGAAGCCATATGGAAGCGCTTTGCAACCCAACGGCTGTGACAAACGATCGGCCATCCGGCGCCATCGCGATCCCTTCCTCCTCGGTTAGCCCGGAGGTAAGCTGCTGAGGTTTGCCGTCGGGGAACTGCTGCCGCCAGATGTGGAAAAGTCCTCCGGCCTTAGACGTGAGGTACACCCATTTGCCATCGGGAGACCATGCTCCAAACGTGCAGTCAGCCCCGGGCGGCCCCACCTGGCGGCCCCGGGAACTGCCGTCCATCGGTACCACGCGGCACGGCCCCCAGTTGCCGTAGTTGGTGAGTTCCGCCACTAGCACCCATTTCCCATCTGGCGACGCGTAGGACCGCTGGGTCATGCCGCGGTCATTCAGGGGAATGTAGACGTCACGCTCATCGATCCGGCCCTCCTGGGCTGTCACGAGGCCCACGCCGCGGCTGTTCCGAACCTCAGAGAACAGCATCTGCCGCGGACTGGACCATGTCAGACCGGTGGCGTTCTGCAGCCATCGCTGCGGCTCGCCGCCCTGCGTGGGAACTATCCAGGTATCCCAGTTGAACTGCGGATCCACGGCCGTATACGCAATGCGCGTCCCATCCGGCGAGAACACCGGACTCATCTTCTTGAGGCTGTCATGCGTCAGTTGCACGGGCTCGCCATCCGGCAATACTTTGACGTAAATCTGGCCCAGCGCATAGTAGGTGGAAGAACTGCGAACAAAGGCGAGCATCCTGCCATCCGGCGAGAGCGCCGGCTGGCCTACCGGATCGGGAAGCTTCGTGAGCGGAACCCACTGCGAGTGGTCGGCCAGACGTGTGGGGCTACGCAACCACAGGGCAGTGCCAATAACAAGCGTCGCTAACGCCGCTGCCGCAATCGCGGCGAGAGTGCTCCATCGGCGCCGAACATTCGCCGGGATCGCGACGACAGCGGGGGCCGGCAGCCGCCGGTCCATGGACACTTCGTTCGCCAACTCACGGTGACCCTCGAACGGTTTTTCTGGACGCGGCGGTGCGGCATGCGGCAACTGCCGCACGGCCCCAACGAAGCGGTAACCTCGCCGGGGAACCGTTTCAATGAACGCTGGGTCCCCACCCAACGCCTTTCGCAAGAGGAAGATGTTGTTGGAAAGGCTGCCCTCCTCGACGAAAGTGTTGGGCCAAAGCATGGTGATGAGTTCGTTCTTCTGCAGGAGGTGTCCGCTATTTCGGACCAAAAGCAGCAGGGTGTCGAATGCTTTCGGCGTGAGCACTACTATCTCGTTGCCACGCGATAACTTGCGCTCGGTAGGGTCCAGGAGGAAGGGACCGAATTCGTAGAGCTGCGGCGTATCCCCGTTCACCGTCTCTCTGGCCGTTGAGAGAGAATCGCGGATATTTTTTGGGCCTCGTCGCTGGCCTATTTCGTCGCCCATGGCCTCTCCCAAATCCTTGTGAGAACTTTTAGAGAATTCTGTGAGCGCGCCGAGAGGACTTCCAGGGCTGCCGTAGGTTACTTTGCACAGAGAACAGCCGGAAGGCCGGATACGGGGCTGATTCTAGCACCGGCTTCTATTTGCTCCTAAATAATTTACGGAGGCCATAACAATGTTGCGAAACTCAGTTTTGAGAGGGCACGCTGTATGATCACCAACCAAGCCTTGATCAACCAAAGCAAGTCCGGAAACGGACAGGAACCGACCAACATACAAAGAAGAACTTTGATCGGCGGGGCGCTGGCCGCTCTGCTTGCA
>Ga0209131_1002320_pt1 | contig 12952 bp, 11 predicted proteins | sample GraSoi_2013_40cm_FD_185826 | JGI IMG/M metagenome (GOLD analysis project Ga0209131, IMG submission 185826) | Grasslands soil microbial communities from the Angelo Coastal Reserve, California, USA - Sample 9_17_2013_40cm (SPAdes) (version 2) | ecosystem: Environmental > Terrestrial > Soil >...
AAGCCGACGGTGTTCATCGCATTGAAGCGCGCGAGGTCGTACTTGCATGGGTAGTAGTTGCCGTGCCATGCGACGACGTCGAGCGGCGAGTGCGCGAGCTTGGTACTCCAGAGGTGGCCGCCGAATTTCGCGACGAGCTCGGTGTCCCGGTCCACGTCTTCGAACGCCGCGACGGGTGCCAGCAGGTCGCGCGGGTTGGCCAGGCCGTTGGAGCCGATGGGTCCCAGGTCGGGCAGGCGGAAATGCGCGCCGTAGTTTTCGCAGACGTAGCCACGCGCGCCGCGGCCCGAGAGCTCGACGCGGAACTTCACGCCGCGCGGAATCAGCGCGACCTCGCCGGGGGCGACGGCGAGGCGACCCATCTCGGTCACGAAGAGAAGCTCGCCTTCCCACGGCACCACGAGCAGCTCCCCGTCGGCGTCGTAGAAGACGCGATCCTTCATCGAGCGGTTGATCGCGTAGAGATGCACCGCCGCTCCATGCTGCGAGCGCGATTCGCCGCACGTCACGTAGGTGATGAGGCCATCGACGAAGTCCGCCTTCGTGGCGCTCATCGCAAGCGGCATCCAGCGCAGCCGGTTCGGGGTGACGTCGGCTTCGCGGCAGGCCGCCGTTCGCACGAGCGCGTCGTCGAGCTGCTCGAACGGGCCGTGCATGGCCGAAGGCCGCAGGCGATAGAGCCACGAGCGAAGGTTCTCCGGGCGGGGCGCCGTGAAGGCCGACCCCGAGAGTTGCTCGGCATAGAGGCCGAACGGCACCTTCTGCGGCGAGTTCTGTCCCTGCGGCAGCGCGCCGGGAACCGCTTGGGTCTCGTGGTACGACCCGAAGCCGGAGAGATATTGCAGCGCGGTGGCAGTCGAGCGGTCGTTCATATGGCTTCGGTCATCCCGGACGCCGCAATCGCGGCAATGATCCGGGATCCAGTCAGACGACTCCCCGGGCGATCTGGTCGGCTTCGATCGATTCGAAGAGCGCGCGGAAATTTCCCTCGCCGAAACCCTCGTTGCCCTTGCGCTGGATGATCTCGAAGAAGATCGGGCCGATCACGTTGGCCGTGAAGATCTGCAGCAGCTTGTCCTCGTGGTGGTCCTTGTCGATGCCTTCGCCGTCGAGGAGGATGCGGTTGGCCTTCATGCGCGCGAGGTCCTCGCCGTGGTTTTTCACGCGAATATCCACCCGTTCGTAGTACGCGTCGGGTGTGTCGAGGAACTTCACGTCCTTCGCGCGCAGCATCTCCACCGTCTCATAGATGTCCACGCACGAGAGCGCGATGTGCTGGATGCCCTCGCCGTGATATGCGTCGAGGTATTCCTGGATCTGGGATTTGGTATCGGAAGGCTCGTTGATCGGGATGCGGATCTTCCCGCACGGGCTCGTCAACGCCCGCGACGTGAGGCCGGTCTTCTTGCCCTGGATGTCGAAGTAGCGGATCTCGCGGAAATTGAAGAGCTTCTCGTAGAACTGCGCCCACGTGTCCATGCGGCCCACGTAGACGTTGTGCGTGAGGTGGTCGATCTCCTGCAGGCCCGCGCCCTTCGGATATTTCCCGGCGCCCGGCAGCGGCACGAAGTCCACGTCGTAGATCGAGAGATCGCCCCCATTGCCCGGATAGCGATCGACGAGATAGATCAGGCTTCCGCCGATGCCCTGGATCGCCGGGATGTTGAGCTCCATCGGCCCGACCTTGCCGTGATGGGGCTTGGCGCCCAGGTCGATCGCGCGCTTGTACGCCTTTGCCGCGTCCTTCACGCGCATCGCGAAGGCGCAGGCGCTGGGCCCATGCACGCGCGCGAACGACTGCGCGAAGCTGTCGGGCTCCCGGTTCACGATGAAGTTGACGCGCCCCTGGCGATAGAGGATCACGTCCTTCGAGCGGTGCCGCGCGACGGCGGAAAAGCCCAGCTGCTCGAAGAGCTCGCCCAGGACTTCGGGATCGGGCGCGGTGTATTCGACGAATTCGAATCCGTCGGTCCCCATCGGGTTGTCAGGGGCGGATCCGTTGCCGGTGTCGTTCATGGCGTCCTCGCAATTGAGCGCGAATTCTACGCCAGTTGGACAACGGCGCCGCCGCCGAAATCCGCATGCGAGGGTTTCGCTCCCGGCGTTTCCGGTTGTCTTCTTTCAAGCTTTTCGCGTACGGAACTGCGGCGTTCGCCCGGACCGTGCGCATCGTGCGCGTCGGGGACGGAATCTACGTCACGCGTTCAACGGATCAGTGGAAGGGAAGCCGAGCTACCTCGGCTTCTTCGTCTGCGAACTCTCCCGCTCGATCGTGGCTGACTCAGAGCCCGATCCCACTCTAGATTCACGCGACGAAATCTCTGGCCCAACGACCTCGACCTGAGCGACGTACATGCGCTTCCCTGCGGAGGTTTCGAGCCGGGATTCGCTGACCTTCACCGAGATTCCTGCCGGGACGGGCTCGCACGCCTTTTTCATGTCCTGTTTCCAGTTGGCGCATCATCGCGTCCACAAGCGGGGCTGGGAGCCGTGTCCGAGTGTGCTGTTTGATCCGCATAAGGCCGTTGTGAAGGTCGAAGGCGGACGCGACGCGTGACGCTCGGATCTGCTCGAGCACCCACAAGACTCCAGAACAGGCCACCTTCTCCGACCGTGCCGCCTCGCGAAGGGAACCATCCCCCGTGAGTAGCCGATTACTCGTGGGGCGCGCGGCGCTCACCAGAGCCCAAGTGTCGATTTGGGAGAGTCGTGGATGATATTTCTTCGCCAGACCCTGTGCCCGTTCGACCTCTTGCGGCTCCAGCTCGATAACCTTCAGCCCGAGGCCAAGCATCTGGGCAACTAGAGGGTCGTCGCCGAGTTCCCCATCTAGAAGAAGATCTGGGACAGCATACGTCGCGTCCAACTTGAACGCCGCGGGAATGAGCAGCCCTCGCTCCAAATCGAAGATCACCGAGGAGTCGAGGATGAGGACGCTCATTCGCGCTACGCAGGCTGGAATTCGAGCATCTCGTTCAACTCGCGACGGCGAATGTTGAGAAGCTCCGCGACCTTCGACTCGGAGATCGCACCCTCGGCCAGTGCGCGCAGCGCCAGCCTCTTGGCCCGCGAGGGTTGCTCGGCACTGACAGGTTCAGGCTCAACCGCACCCGGCACCGTCCAGCCATTCTTCGTAAGGATCGCCCAGATCTTCCCGAAGGTCGTCTTCGTGATGATTCCAAGCTGCTTGAGCCTCATCGCAAGTGCAGCCAGGCTCACCTTGAACACACGCTTCACGGCGATCAACTCACCGATGGTAATCGCCGTGCGAGATCGCCCGATCACCTTCTCGAGCATGTCCTTGCAGACGAGGAACGCGCCTGCAAACCGATCCGCAGCCTTTTCGTGCTCCTTGGCGCTAGCCCCCTTCCAATCGACGACGAGGTGACCAAGCTCATGAGCCAGCGTAAATCGCTGACGTTCACCATTGTGTTGTGAGTTCACGACGATCATGGGAATCGGGTCGCCGTGACGCAGTGTTGCAAAGGCCTTTGAGCCGGACACGTCCTCAGGCAGAGGTATGGCAATCACCTTGATGCCCTGATCCTCGAGAAGCTCCGTCACGGAGACGATGGGATCGATGCCCAGTTTCCAGAAGACGCGGAGCTTATCGGCGGCCTTTTCGGCGTCCTCTACGCAGGACAAGAAGAATTCGCTCGCCGATGGTCGATGCCAAGGAATGGTCGCACCAGGAACCACAGCCTCTAGGGCCAAATAGCGATCCACCTCGTCGATGACGCGCGCATCGATCGAGCGCCCATCCTTGCCGCCGTTGACCGGTGCGCGGCGAAAGTCCACGTCCTCCAAAGCGATTTGGTTCTCGCTCAACAAGTACTCAGGCGGAATGGACAACGCTGACGCCAGCTTCAACAAGACCTTAGAGCTAGGCATCATCTCGTCCCTCTCGTACTTTCCGATGGCTTGAGCTGTGACCAAGCCATCGATTGCACTCTCCAGCTCGCGCAAAGACCACCCCATAGCCTCTCGGGCGAGCTTCAGCCGGCTGCCAATCATGATTTCCCCCGGTTTTCGTTAGGTTTACAAAACAAGCGATATTGTGCTACTTTGTAAACCACTTGTCAAGTTGGCGCGACGGCACGCGAATGGATGTCACTGCGAACGAGATGCTGCTTGAGATTGGACGCCAGATCGATCGCAACCGGCTTCCCCGAGTTTGGAACGGCGGCTTCGTAATACCCAGCGAGTCGCCCAGTAACTCAACCTTGGGCGTGGAGAAAGCTTATGAACGATGGAAAGCGAGTCGATCCCCAGCCGGATCATGGAAAGGGACCGCCGGATGGAAAAGGTCAGCCGGAGGAGCACGGTCGGCCGGTGAAGCCGCATCGGTCCTCGGCGCAGCCGCCCGTGCAGCGTACGGAAAAGAGCTGAATGACCTGTACCGCGCTTATCCCAACTCCGTAGTGCTTCCGCAGGAGAGGGGCTTTTGGCTTGCTTCCGAAAGCATCCTCTTGCCCGGCTTGGATCGCTGCGCCGTTTTTCTGCTCGGCATCGATGTCGAGGGCCAAGTGCTGCGGAGTTGGGGCTTTTGGCTTCACGCGCTTTCGTTGCCGCGATGGATAGGCCCTCGTCACACGAATTTCAATGATGGCTCCATCTGCGCCTTCGAACCGACGGATGGAACCTGGAAGTTCGGCGATGCGCTCGTCGACCTAATTGATTACTACTCTGTTTGGGCCGTTCGCCATCTACATCTTGAAGTCTCGGGGCGTTGGCCGGGCTATCAAGCAGTTCATCATCCCTACGAGAGGATCCTCGAGTTTCGCGATGATGAATACTGCGGATGCAGTGTTCCAGGCAGACTCTATCGCGATTGTTGCTACGCCAAGGATCGTCGGCTGAATCAGCTGAAGCTAGCCATCGACTTCTCGCGTTGGAGTCGGGGCGGAATACGTAGGCCGCCTGCGGCGATTGATAACTTCGTAACCGGGTGCGGCGAAGCGCCGGACGTGGCGCTCCTACTTACTCTCGAGTAGTCGCGTCGGCCCTCGATGACCTTGACGCGCTGCGTGATGCTCCGAAGCGCTCGATCGCAAAAGGCGCGAGGTCGATCGAGGCCGGCTCCCCGCCCGCGATCGATGCAACGAGCTCCCCCGTGATGGCCGCGAGCGTAAGGCCCAGGTGCTGGTGCCCGAAGGCCGCGATGATCGCGGGCGCGCCCGGCAGCCGTCCGATCACGGGCAACGAATCGGGCAATGTCGGCCGGCAGCCCATCCACATCGGCGCATCTACCGCAACCTCGAGCGGGCCGATCAATTCCTCGGCGAGGCCCTTCAGCATCCTGGCCCTGTGCCAGTTGGGTGGTCGGTCGGGCCGCGCGATCTCCACCGTACCGGCGAGCCGAAGGCCGCTTGCCATGGGCGTGATCACGAACTCGGGGCTGGCGCCGATGACCGGAACTCGAACGGGCGACCGCCGATCGTTGTAGGGGACCATGAGGTGATAACCCCGTTCAGCGGCGAGCGGCACGTCGAAGCCTGCGCGCTTCAGGACCTCGCGCGAGCCGATTCCTGCCGCGACAACGCACTGACCCGCAGTCCAGCGTCGCGCATCGACGCCAACGGCGATTCGACCGTCGCCCAGGACCTCGAGGGAATCGATCGTTCCCTGTTGCACATCGACACCTGCGCCCCTGCACGCGTTGGCGAGCCCCGCCGTCAGCGCGCCCGGGTCCACCGTGTATTGCGCATGGTGGTACACGAAGGCGCCTGCAATGCCCTCGCGCAAGGCGGGCTCGATCGACCTCGCCCTGTGGCCATCGACCTCCTGGACCACGATGCCGTGCTTGCGAAACTCCGCCATGAGCGGGCGCTTGGTCCGAAGCGCTTCGTCGTTGCGCGCAACAACGAGGATCTGCGAGGTGCGCAACAACCCCTGGACATGCGCTTCGGCTGCGAGCCGGCGCCACGCCTCCCTCGCGGGGCCCAGGAGCGAAGCGAGTGCGACCGAGGCGCGTTGCACCTGCGATGGCCGCGTATTCCACGCAAAGCGGGCAAGCCACGTACCGAGGGTGAAAAGGCTCGCCGGTGGGATGCTGAGTGGGCTATTGCGAGCAAGGAGGAGCCGCGGAAGCTGCTTCCAAACCCACGGTCCAGCGAGCGGGAATACCTGTTCGTATGCGAAGTGCCCCGCGTTTCCGAATGATGCGGCGCTTTCGGGTACGCCCCGATCGATCAGGACGACCGAGAATCCCGCTCGTTGCAGGTTGAGCGCGCATGCCGTTCCGACGATGCCGCCGCCGATGACAACGATGTCACGATTCGACGGCAGCATCGAGCCGCTCGGCGGTGATCCCCCATGCGAACGGATCGCGGTCGTCGATCACGAGCGATCCCTGCAACGTGACGTGCGCCGATCCGCGAATGAAAGGATGGACGCGGCCGTCGCGCACCTGCACGGATCCATGGAAGACGCTACCCAGGATTCCCTGCTGGCGCCATTCCCTGTCCTTCGCAAGCTTGCCGTCGGCGTGCAGGCAGGCCAGCTTGGCGCTGGTGCCCGTCCCGCACGGCGACCGGTCGTAGGCATTGCCGGGGCACAGCACGAAGTTGCGCGAATCGGCATGTCCGGGATCCGCGGCACCGAAGAGCTCGACGTGATCGATTTGCGCGCCGCCTTCACCCGTGATGGCCTCACGCGCGAGCGCCTGGCGAACCCGGGTGGAGAACGACGTGAGCTGCTCGAGATTTGAAAGGTCGATCACGAGTCCGTGACTCTCGCACAGGAAGAACCAGTTGCCGCCCCACGCCACGTCGCCATTCACGGGACCGATTCCGGGCACCGAGACCGAGACACCCTTGCGATGCCGATAGCTCGGCACATTGGCGACGACCACGTCGCCATCCGGTCGCAACTCGGCGCCGACCACCCCCACGGGAGTCTCGATGCGAATCTTTCCGGGTTTGATTCGATCGAGCCACGCGAGCGACGCCACCAGGCCGATGGTTCCGTGTCCGCACATCCCGATGCAGCCGACATTGTTGAAGAAGATCACTCCCACGTCACAGCTGGTATCGGCCGGCTTGCAGAGCAGCGCGCCCACCATCGCATCCGAGCCGCGCGGCTCGTTGACGATGGCCGAGCGCCAGTGATCGAAGCGCGTGCGCAGGAGCTCCCGCTGCTCGGCGACGCTCCCGGAGCCCAGGTCCGGTCCGCCCTCGAGCACCAGCCGCGTGGGTTCGCCCGCGGTGTGGGAATCGATGATCGAGACGCGCTTGTTCAGGCGAGCGCTCCCGCGTTCTTGAGGGCGGAGCGCGTGGATGGAAGCTTCGGACGGGTCTCCAGCGCCTTCTTCACGATCGCGGTGATCGTCTCGCGCTCCTCTCCCACGAGCGGCATTCGCGGCGGCCTCACGGTCTCGGTTCCGACGCCCACGAGGGCCTCGACCAGCTTGATGTTCTGCACCAGCTTGCGCGACACGTCGAGATGCAGCATCGGTGCGAACCAGCGGTAGATGCCCCGCGCCTCTTCGATGCGACCTTCCTGGAGCAGCCGATAGATCGCCACTGTTTCCGCGGGAAACGCGTCCACGAGGCCCGCGACCCAGCCGACCGCGCCCATCAGCATCGCCTCCATGGCGAGGTCGTCCACGCCGCAGAAGATCGCGTAACGGTCGCCCACGCGATTGATGATGTCGGTGACGCGGCGCACGTCGTCGGACGATTCCTTGATCGCGACGATCGTCTTCTCGTCGGCGAGCTCGGCGAACATCTCCGGCGTCACGTCCACGCCGTATGAAACCGGATTGTTGTAGACCATGATGGGCAGGGCGCTCGACCGGGCGATGGACCGGTAGTGGGCGAGCGTCTCACGCCGATCCGAGACGTATCGCATGCCCGGCAGCACCATGAGGCCCATGGCTCCTTCCTTCGCGGCGCGCTGGGCGAGCGCGATTGCCTCGGACGTGCTTCCCTCGGCGATGGTCATGAGCACCGGCAGCTTTCGTCCGGCAACTCTCAACGCGATCCGCAGCACCTCGACCTTCTCATCGACCGCCAGCACCGAATTCTCACCCAGCGAGCCGCAAACGATGAGCCCATCGACGCCGCTGTCGACCTGCCAGGCGAAGTGCTTCTCCATCGCCTTGATGTCGAGCGACAGGTCCTGCCTGAACTTCGTCGTCAGCGCGGGAAATACGCCCTTCCACGTGCGGTCCATGCTTCCCTCCGGAAAGGAATTTCGGCCGTCTCAACCCGGTGCGAGCACCAGGATCACGAAGCTGTCCTCGATCATCGACGGGCGCGGCCTGGGCCCGGCGGGCGTCGCATCAGCCGCGGGAGCGTACGACGCCGCGGGCAGATAGAGGCGATGCGTCGATGATTCGAGCGCGATGGTGCGCGCACTCTTCTGCGTCTCGACATTCCCCAGGACCTCGTAGCGGCCCGAGCGACCCTTGCTCACGATCGTGACGGTTCCGTCGCCGTTCGAGCTGAAAGCGAGGTCTTTCGCCGGATCGAACACGACGCCATCCACGGATGCGCCGATCGGCAGGCTCGCGATGATCTCGCCGCTCTTCGAATCGATCACCACCATCTTCCGGTTATGGCACACGGAGAAGAGCCGTCCTGCGGCCCGATCGATGTCCAGGCCCGTGGGCTCGTCGCAACCGGTCAGCGGCCAATCGTTCGAAACCGTCAGGGACGCGGGGTCGATGACCGCCAGCGAATTCCTGTCCTCGATGTTGACGAATACGCGCCCGCGCTCATCGGCGACGGCGAATTCGGGCTTGCCCGAAACCGCGATGGTGCCGACGACCTCCCGGGTGGCGGCGTCGATCACCGTGACGTTCGCCGATCCGCCGTTGAAGGTGAGGACGCGGCGAGAGACCGGCTCATAGAGAATCGCATCCGGGTTCTTGCCCGTCACTTTCACCGTCTCTATGACGGCGAGCGTACCCAGGTCGAAAACGGTGACCGAATCGGTGCGGCCATTGCTCGTGAATCCGAGCCCGAGCTCCTGCGCGACCGCGACACCGTGAACTCCGCCGATCTTCAGGTCACCGACGACGCGACCCGTCCCGGTGTCGATCACCTGGACACGATCCGTGCGGCCGACGAACAAGTGGTGCCGCTTCTCGTCGATGGAGACGTAATCCCATCCACCGGCGCCGCCCACGAAGTACTTGGCGACGATCTCGTAGCCGCCGTGCGATGGATCGACGTGCGCGCAACCCGCGGCGAGAATCGCCAGCAGCGCCGTGAGAAATGCCTTCACTTGGGCTTCGCCTCGCCGCGGTCGTTCACCTCGACCTTGCCACGAAGCTCGCTGCGCTTCACCGCTTCGGCGGTCGAGACTTCAACCTGCTGGACGATTCGCTGCGCGAGGTAATGGCGGGTCACCACCTCACCCATGTCGAAGGAGTTGGAATCGGGGTCGTTCAGTTTCACGTGGTCGTGGATCACCTCGGTGTCGAGGACCGTGAGCGACTCGGGATCGAGGATCCACACCTTGGCGAAGTAATAGGGCGCTACGAAGCGGCTCATGATCGTCTTCTCGCCGTTCGGGGTTTCCACCTCGACCCCCGTGGATGACTGGCGACGGTCGCAGTCGCGAAGCTCCGACTGGCACAAGCCCTGCTGGAGCAGGCCCACGCCCTGCGTGTCCGGGGCGAGCTTGTCCTTCTCCTGGACGAGGTTCGAGGGGGTGACGAGCACGATGCGGTACCACTTCGAGCGGTCGGGCATCTCGCGCAGCGCCTCGATGGCGGTCTCGAACGCGCCCTCCTCGATGGAGCGCGGGCGGTCCATGACCCGGTTCGAAAGCTTGACGGTGATGTAGGTTCGCTCCGATTGCGGATGCATCTTCACCACGGCCTGGTCCAGGCTGGCCAGGACGACCTTGTTGATCCCGTCGTCCTTCACCTCGAGCGGGCGCTTGCGCCATGCCGGGAGGCGGCTGCCGACGTGGGTCACTTCGTGCGTCGCCATGAAGCGATCGCCCATGGCGGCGACGAGCGCGTACTTGTTGTTGCCGTCGGAGGCGCCGTTGGCCGCGATCGAAGCACCCGTGATCGCCGCAAGGATTGCAAGCCGCAGGAAAGCTTTCATGCGAACTCCAGGACCACGCGCCGGCTGCGCGCGCTCTTCTTCTCGATCTTGGCCACGCGCAAGGCGCCGATCTCGCGCGTGTTGGCGACGTGGGTTCCGCCGCATGCCTGCAAATCTACGCCGTCGATCTCCAGGAGTCGAATGCGACCCACGCCGCGCGGCGGCTTCACCGACATGGTGCGCACCAGCTCGGGCTTGGCGTCGAGCTCCTCGTCGGAGATCCAGAGGGTGCGGATGTCGTGCGCCTCGGCCACGAGACGCGCGAGCTCCCGCTCCAGGTGAGCGCGATCGAGCGGCTCGACCATGTCGAAATCCAATCGCGCGTAGTCGGTTGTGATGGAGCAGCCGTTGGTCGGATGCGGCACGATCGCGCAGAGAAGGTGCGTGGCGGTATGAAAGCGCATATGCCGATGCCGCCGTTCCCAGTCGATGCGCGCGGTGATGGCCTCCCCGGATTGAAGCGGCGCTTCCGCCACGTGAAGGATCTGGCCATCCCCCTTGATGGTGTCTAACACCTTCACGGTCGTTCCGTCGCCACGCACCAGCGCCCCGGAATCGCCGGCCTGGCCGCCGCCGCGCGGGTAAAAAATCGTGCGATCCAGTACTATCCCGCGCGCATCGCCGGAGATGACGCGCGCCTGGGCCGTGGTGAGGTAGGCATCCTCGCGAAAGATCTCTTCGGTCATGCTTGGCGGTCCCGGTTTTGAACTACCATACCTCATAAATCCGTACAAAATCAGGAGGATTCGAATGTCCCCTCGCACGGCTCACACGGCTCGCGCACTCGTTGTTTCCGCCCTTGCAATGGCCTTCACCGCGGCCCTGCCGGCCGCCGCAGCAACACTGCGCTGGGCAGCCGCGGGCGACATCTCGACGATGGACCCGCACGCGAACAACGAAGGCTTCACGAACTTCTATCACGACCACATCTACGAGCCGCTCGTCACGCGCGGCAAGGACCTGAAGGTCGAGCCCTCGCTGGCGCTCTCCTGGGAGCAGATCTCGCCCACGGTGATGCGCTTCAAGCTGCGCCCCAACGTGAAGTTCCACGACGGCAGCCCGTTCAACGCCGACGACGTCGTGTTCAACTTCCAGCGCGCGCTCTCGGACACGTCGAACTTCAAGCCCTACCTCGCCGGCGTGAAGGAAGCGCAGAAGGTCAGCGACCTCACCGTGGACGTGATCACGGACGGGCCCGCGCCGGTGCTCCTGGGCCAGCTCACCGAGGTGCGCATGATGAGCAGGGCGTGGTGCCTCAAGCACAACGTGCAGAAACCGCAGGACTACAAGAACAAGGAAGAGACCTACGCGGTGCGTAACGCCAACGGCACCGGCCCCTACATCCTCAAGTCGCGCGACCCGGACACGAAGACGGTCGCGGTGAGGAACTCCAACTGGTGGGGCAAGAACGAGGGCAACGTGGACGAGATGATCTACACGCCGATCAAGCAGGACTCGACGCGGATGGCCGCCCTCCTGTCCGGTGAGATCGACTTCGTCCTCGATCCCCCGCCGCAGGACATCGGCCGGCTCAAGCAGGACAAGAAGATCAAGGTGCTCGAGGGCATGGAGAACCGCACCATCTTCCTCGGCATGGACCAGTGGCGCGACGAGCTGCAGTACTCGAACGTGAAGGGCAAGAACCCGTTCAAGGACAAGCGCGTGCGCGAGGCGTTCCAGGACGCCATCGACGTGAACGCCCTCAAGACGACCGTGATGCGGGGCCTTTCGGTGCCGACCGCCGTCATGTACGCGCCGCAAGTGGACGGCTATCCGAAGGAGCTCGACAAGGTGAAGGGCCCGGACCGCGCGAGGGCGAAGAAGCTGCTGGCCGATGCCGGGTATCCCAACGGCTTCGAGGTCACGCTCGACTGCCCGAACAACCGCTACGTGAACGACGAGAAGATGTGCGTGGCGATCGCGGGCATGCTGGCGCAGGTCGGCGTCACCGTGAAGGTGAACTCCATGCCGCGGGCGAACTACTTCCCGAAGATCCAGCTCCTGGACACCAGCTTCTACATGCTGGGCTGGGGCGTGCCGACGTTCGACTCGCAGTACGCGCTGCAGTCGCTCCTGCGCACGCGCATCGAGAAGACGCCCGACGGCGACTACAACCTGGGCAAGTACTCGAACGCGAAGGTGGACGAGAACATCGACAAGCTGAAGACGGAGATCGACCCGAAGAAGCGCACGGCGCTCGCGGTCGAGGCGAGCCGCATCCACCAGGCCGACGTGGGGCACATCCCGATCCACTTCCAGGTGATTCCGTGGGCGATGCGCTCCAACGTGAGCGCGGTGCATCGCGCGGACAACAAGCTGATGGTCAAGTGGGTGACGGTCAAGTAGCTTGATCGCGTTCGTCCTTCGCAGGCTCCTGCAGGGCGTCCTCGTGATGCTCGTGGTGGGCTTCATCGCCTTCTCGCTCTTCAACTTCGTGGGCGACCCGGTGTCGTTGATGCTGCCGCCGGAAGCCACGCAGCTCGATCGCGAGCAGATGCGCTCCGCGCTCGGCCTCGACAAGCCCTTCTACGTGCAGTTCGCCACCTTCCTCGAGAACGCCGTGCAGGGCAATTTCGGCATCTCGCTGAGGCTCGGGCGCCCGGTGTCGGCGCTGCTGGTCGAGCGCCTGCCCGCCACGCTCGAGCTCGCCATCACGGCGGCGATCATCGGGCTGTCGGTGGGAATCCCGGTGGGCGTCTACACGGCGTTGAAGCGCCATTCGTGGGTCTCGCGCGCGATGCTCACCACGTCGCTCGTGGGCGTGTCGCTGCCGAACTTCCTCATCGGCATCTTCCTCATCCTCATCTTCGCGGTATGGCTGGGATGGCTGCCGTCGTTCGGGCGCGGCGACACGGTGCAGATCGGGCCGTGGTCGACGGGATTGCTCA
>Ga0209131_1002321_pt1 | contig 12946 bp, 9 predicted proteins | sample GraSoi_2013_40cm_FD_185826 | JGI IMG/M metagenome (GOLD analysis project Ga0209131, IMG submission 185826) | Grasslands soil microbial communities from the Angelo Coastal Reserve, California, USA - Sample 9_17_2013_40cm (SPAdes) (version 2) | ecosystem: Environmental > Terrestrial > Soil >...
CCCGCCGTTGCCGCCGCAGCTCTTCGCCGCCAAGCGCAAGCAGATCGTGCCCATCAAATTGAATCGCGCCGGAATCAGGTTCAATCAACCGCAGCAGCATCCGCGCCAGCGTAGTCTTACCGCACCCGCTCTCGCCAACTACCGCGAACGTTTCCCCAGCCGCAACCGAGAAACTCACGCCGTCCACAGCCACAAAGCGCGATTCGCCGCCATTCCCGGAAAGCAACCTCGTGGCGCGAGAGTAGCTCTTCGTAAGATCGCGAGCCTCCAAAAGATTTTGCATCGTTAGAAATCCTACCGTGTTCTTATGCGCACCATCAGAAAATGTTCCCGTCATTTACCCATCGGGTGATCGAAGAGGTGGCCAAAACAACGCAACAAAGGCGTAAATCAAAAAATCTGTAGCTAAATCTAGAAACCCGGATAAATTTAGAAATTGTTTTTCGTTAAAGCCCTTTTGTTTCTTCAAAGCAGCTTGGCATCGAATTTGCCTCAAGCCCTATTTAAACCGTTTCAACAAAATGCAAAAGGGGGAGTTTTCGTGACTCGAATTGGAAGCAGCATTGTTCTTTCTCTTCTGTTATCCCTGTTCTTGGCCCTCGCCCCGCATTCGTCGTCTGCACAACAGGGCACGACCGCCATTGTAGGCGAGGTGACCGACCCTCAGGGAGCGGCAGTGAACGCCGCGAAGGTCGTTCTGGCAGACCCTTCAAGCGGTCTGAACCGAGAAACTACCACGGACGAGCAGGGACGCTTTCAGTTTCTTTCCCTTCAGCCCGGCTCGTATACGCTCCATGTGGCGGCGACAGGATTTAAGTCTGCGCAAACTGATCGCATCGAAGCGCTGGTTTCGTCGACCCAGAAAGTAAACATCAAGCTCGAACTGGGCACCGTCTCCGATGTCATAACCGTCACTGAGGGTGCGCTCGCTGCGGTGAATACCACCGACGCGACTCTTGGCAACGCCTTCGATTCGCGCCAAATTCTAGCGCTGCCCTTTGAGGGGCGCGATGCCGCGGGAGTCCTCAGTCTGCAGCCAGGCGTAACCTTTGTCGGAAACAATGTCGACGACAACATTGACACGCGCAACGGCGCACTAAATGGCGGCCGCAGCGACCAAGCCAACATCACGCTCGATGGCGTGGACAATAATCAACAAGCGCGCGGCACGGCCTTTCAAGGCGCCGTCCGCTCGACGCTCGATTCCATCGAGGAATTTCGCGTCACCACTGCGGGCGACAATGCCGATCAGGGACGCTCCTCCGGCGGTCAGGTCACGCTGGTTACCAAGAGTGGCACCAATACTTTTCACGGCTCGCTCTATGAACAGAATAGGCCAACGATCACCGCCGCTAACGATTGGTTCAATAAGCACGCTCAGCTCACCAATGGCGAACCCAATACTCCTGGAAAGATTATCCGCAATACATTTGGCGGTTCCTTGGGCGGTCCTATACTAAAGGACCGCTTGTTTTTCTTCGGCACTTACGAAGGGCAGCGCCTCGCCGAAAATCAGCAGGTCATCAGGAATATTCCTAGCCCCAATTTGCAGGACGGCGTGATTCTTTACCCATGCGCTGATCCCACACAGTGCCCCGGCGGAAACAATGGCCTGCCTCCAGTAGTCGGTCTGAGCGGAAAAACATATTCCTTCGCGCCGGGCACTAACGGCGTCGGTCCCGCCCAAATTAAACAAATGGACCAAGGCTGCCTGAACGCCGGTACCTGCACAGCGGCAACCAACGGGATCAATCAAGCCGCCATCGCTCAGGTCTTCAGCCAGTACCCATCCGCGAATTCACAGAATTGCGGCAACGCCGACGGATTCAACATTGCTTGCTTCACTTTCTCCGCGCCCAATCCGCAGCGTTTGAATACCACTATTGTGCGGCTCGACTACAACCTCAACCGTTCCGGCACCCACCGCATTTTTGCACGTGGAAACTATCAAACCGACAAAACCGCCCAGCCCCCGCAATTCCCCGGTGACCCGGCGAACAACCTCATTCGCGATACCAGCCGCGCCGTCGCCATCGGCTACACCGCGGTGCTCTCGACGACCTTGGTCAACAGTTTTCATTACGGGCTCACCCGTCAAAGCCGTGACAACCTCGGAATTGAGAACGGCTCACCAATCACCTTCCGTTTTTACGATGATTTGCATCCCAGCGTAAATTCCGTGTCGCCTTCTACTTCGTTCACCACCAAATTTCACATCCCTGTCCACAACTGGGTCGACGACGTCACCTGGACGCACGGCAAACACACTTTACAGTTCGGCGGAAACGTGCGGCTTATCACGAACACGCGTGCGACGGATGCCGCTAACTTAACCTACGCATCAACCAACCCCTTCTGGCTAGCGGGGGGCGCAGCGGGCAGCGGGGGTAGCCTCGATCCTGCCGCGTTCGGCTTTCCCGCCGTCGATCCCAACAATTCCATCACCTACAACATCGCGGCCGTGAACATCCTTGGATTAATTCCGGAAGTGGTTGGGCAATACAACCGCACGGCAAAAAACGTGCCTATTCCACAAGGCGCGCTGGTCCCCAAAAATTTCCGCTCGTGGGAGACAGATCTATACGCTCAAGACTCATGGCACATCACGCGGAACCTGACCATTACAGCCGGACTGCGCTACTCCCTGCTGCAGCCCGTCTATGAAACTAAAGGCAATCAGGTTTCCCCGAACTTTAATTTGAGCCAGTTCGTCGCCGAACGGGCGGCCGCGCAACTCCAGGGGCAGACCGTGGATCGCACCATCAGCTACTCCCCCAGCGGCCAGGCAAATGGCAAACCACCGCTTTGGCCCTGGGACTACAAAAACCTGGGACCCCGTCTGGCGATCGCTTATGCGCCCAATCCATCGGGCGGATTATTCCGCTCGATCTTTGGCGGTCCGGGAAAATCATCGATTCGCGCGGGGTTTGGCATCGTCTATGACCACTACGGAGAATCGCTGGTCAACACGTTCGATCAAAACGGCGCATTTGGCCTCGCGACCGTCGTTGGCAATCCGGCGTCGATTCAGACCATTGACGGCAGCGCGCGCTTTACAGGACCGCATAATATTCCGACCTCGAGTCCCGATGGTTTGCTGCTGAATCCAGCCCCGACTGCTCCGTTCCCGTTTACTCCGCCGGTGAGTAGCCTGGGCAATCCGTTACAGCAGATCACTTGGGGTTTTGACAGCGCACTGAAGACTCCGTATTCAGAGCTAGTCGATCTGTCCGTCACTCGCGAACTTCCTGGTGGTTTGGTTTTCGAGGCTGCCTACGTCGGACGCTTCGCGCATCGCTTGCTGCAGCAGCGCGATTTAGCTATGCCGCTTGACCTAAAAGATCCAAAGTCGGGGACCGACTATTTCGCGGCAGCGACCGCTCTGGCGAAACTTGCAAACGCTAAGACTCCCGTCAGCCAAGTTCCTCAGATTCCGTACTGGGAGAATCTGTTTCCTCACGCGGCGGGAGTCACCAACGACCCGCAGGGTCAGTTTGGATGCGGCGGCGCTCCCGGCCAATCTGCGGTTGCCAATCCCACCGCGACGCAAGCCATGTACGAGCTCTTCTCCTGCAACTGGGGCCCCGCAACTCTTGGCGCCACCAACTTCCAAAACATCCTTGACTCGTTTTGCTTTCCGGCATGCGCCAATATCGGTGGCGTAGACACGCCTTACGCGTTCTACAACACGGAGTTTTCAGCGTTGTACGCCTGGTCCAGCATCGGCGCTAGTGCCTATAATTCTGGTCAATTCACGCTGCGTAGCCCTGCGAAGCATGGATTGCAGTTCGACTTCAATTACGTGCTATCAAAATCCATTGATGTCGGTTCTGACGCCGAGCGAGTGCCCACCTACGGCGGCCTGAGCGCCATCATTAATACTTGGTCTCCGACGCAACTTCGCAGCCCCTCGGACTTCGATGCCCGCCACCAGATCAACGCCAATTGGGTTTATGATCTTCCAGTCGGCCGCGGACGCGGGTTCGGCAACGGTTGGAACCGCGTTGAAGACTCGCTTCTCGGTGGCTGGCAGCTCAGCGGCATCTACCGCTGGACCAGCGGCTTCCCCTTCAGCGTCGATGCTGGCGGCACCTTCAACACCAATTTCCAGCTCGAAGGTAAGGGCGTGCTTACAGGCGCGGCCCCAAAGCAGCAAACCTTCACAAACGGGGATCCTTTTGCCTTTAACTTCGGGTCTGCGGACCCCGGCAGCTTCTTCCGCCTACCCTTCCCCGGAGAGTCCGGCCAGCGGAACAACTTCCGCGGCCAAGGATTCTTCGGCATCGACTTGGGCGTTAATAAGACGTTCCATTTCACGGAACAGCAAACCCTGCGGTTCAGCGCGTACGCCTATAACCTTACCAACTCCGTACGCTTTGACCCCGCAACGCTCACCAACAATAGCGCTGTCACCAACCCAACCACCATCGGGCTCTATTCCGGCACTCTAACCAAGCCGCGCGTAATGGAATTCGCGCTTCGCTACCAGTTCTAACTTGTGCGCCAAGGCGAGGTCCCGAACATTTCGGCCTCGCCGATGCTGCATGCCTTTGGTTCACCTGCACCCAAACCGTCCTTCCGACCAGTTGTCCTGACGTACCCCGTGCCGTACCTTAATCTACGAAGTTCGGGCGGTACGGCGACTTTCGCGGATGCTAGGTCAGCTCTGCGAGCCCCCTGGAGGCCACCCGACACAAGTGGGATTTGGAGGCAAAGCGAAGGTATCACCGCCGCGCAGATTACTATTAGAGTTCCTCCAACCCCTTTGCAATCAACACTTGCAAAAGTGTATCAAAACAAACAACTTTAAGTTCCTTTAGAATCAATACTTATGAAAAACAGGGGAGGGGGGCCCCACCACTCGTGGAAAGGAGGGGATGCAACCGGACGGCATTAGGAGGGCAGCAAGCTGATGCTACGGCTTCGCGCTCAGACCAGCACGCACCGGGCAGCATGGCTCTCAGCGGCCTTGCGAAGCTCAGGAACAGCAGCCGTGCACTCTGCCCGGCGGAACCCGCAGCGTGGCTCAAATGCGCACCCCGGCGGCAGCGCCGTAAGCTGCGGCACCGTCCCGGGGATCGGCGTCAATTTCCGCTTCTCCAGCGAGGGGGAGGCTGCCAGCAATCCCTGTGTATAAGGATGCCGCGGCGCTCGCAAGACTTCGGCCGCCGGCCCTTGCTCGACAATTCGGCCGGCGTACATCACGGCGACCCGGTCCGCCACCTGTGCCACCACGCCAAGGTCGTGCGTGATAAAGAGCAAGCCGAGCTTCAGCTCTCGCCGCAGCCGATCCAGAAGCTCGAGGATTTGCTTCTGTACGGTGACGTCCAAAGCCGTCGTCGGCTCATCGGCAATCAGCAACTTGGGATGCGCGGCAATCGCCATCGCGATCATCGCGCGCTGTCGCAAGCCGCCGGAAAGCTGATGCGGAAACTGCTCTGCTCGCGTCTCAGGCTCGGGCACAGACGCCTGGCGAAGCGCTTCAAGAATGCGACTGTGCAGCTGAGGCTTTGCGAGACTCGGCTCGTGCGTGCTGATGGCCTCCTCAATCTGCGCGCCGATTCGCATGACCGGATTAAGCGAGGTCATCGGCTCCTGGAAAATCATGGCGATCTCGCGTCCACGCACGGAGCGCCACTCTTTCTCGCTTAGTAGCGCCAAGTTGCTCGCGCTGCTCTCGCTACGCTCAAGGGCGGCGCTACCGGACACACGCGCTCCCGGCGGCAACAGCCCCATGAGCGCAAGCGCCAGCATCGTCTTGCCGCTGCCTGATTCGCCGACAAGTCCGAGCGATTCCGCCGGAGCGAGCTGCAGTGAAATATCGTTTACCGGCCGAATCCAGCCGGCCGCGGTAGGCAGCTCCACAGTCAGGTTTCGCACATCCAGCAAGCTCATGTGAATGATTTTAGATTAGAGCGGCAACGGAATCTTGGCGAGCGAAAATGGGCCGCTGTTTCCGACCTGGAGCACGATAGTAAGCTAGTAGGTTCGATGGCAAGCCCCGCAACCACCACCGCACGAGTCGACTGGACGCTCATCTGGGCGCAACGCGGCTTCCGCTACTTTTTCCTGGCGATGTTTGTGTCGCTCTTCGGCAGCGGAATGAACTTCACGGGCGTGAGCTGGTACATCATTTCCTCCACGCACTCCACCGTAAAGGTCAGCCTGCAAGTCATCGTGGTCACGCTGCCGGGATTACTGGTTCCCTTTCTCGGCGGCGTGCTGATTGACAGGCTCGACCGACGCTATCTCGGCGTGCTGCTGGATCTTGCGCGTGGCGTCGCGGTGCTCGCCACAGCGTACATCGCGTGGCACGGACACTTGCAGCTATGGCACCTGTACGCGATGACGCTCATCACGGGCACAGGCTCCGCGATGTATTGGGCCACGGTGAATGCGCTGGTGCAGGAAGTGATTCCGCCAAGTCAGTTCACTGGCGCGAACGCCGCCGTGCTGATCGGCGTGCAGAGCGGGATGCTGATCGCAGGCGCGTTTGTCGGATTCATTTACGATAGCGCGGGGATTGCCGGGATTTTGGCCATCGATGGCGCAACGTATTTTGTGTCGGCATTTTGCTTGTACCAGCTGCGGCGCGGCTACGTTTCTCCGCGCGCCAGTCAGCACCATTCGCGCCAATATTCGGACGCGACCGAAGCGACCGCCGAGGCGCTGGAAAGCGGAGAAAATCCGGAGGTCGCGGAAGCCGGGCTCTCGCTTGCGATGTACGCGGACTTGAAAGAAGGTTTTGCTTATTTGCGGAAGCAGCCAGTCGTTCGCGCGCTGGGCGTTACGCACTCGCTCTTGATGGCGGGAGTCGTGAGCGCGAACGTGGTGCTCGTCGCGCTCGCAAACGACGTCTTGCACGCCGGGGCGCGGGGACTTGGCTTTCTCGAAGCGGGCTGGGCCACGGGTGCCATCACCGGAGGACTCATTGCCAGCCAGCTTTCGCAGAAACTGCGCCTCACCCTCTATGTTGCAGCGATTGTTGGTTTGGCGATTGGCCACATGGTCATGCCGTTCGTGTCTTTTCTCATTGGCGCTGTGACGATTCAGGCGCTTTTCGGACTCTGCCGCGCCGTGGCGGGAGTCATCGCGCAATCTTCCCTGATGAGCATCGTGCCGCGACATTTCATGGGACGCACGCAGTCGGCGATGGCCGTGTTGACGACAGTCCTGCAACTTCTTATGAGCTTCTCGCTGGGCTGGATCGCACAGCGCATCAGCATCGTGGCGGGATTTGCACTGCTGGCACTGATGTACGGCGGAGCCACGTTCTTTGCCGTGCGGGCGCGGCAATTGCTTTCGCAGGTTTCGTAAGTAACCCCGCGCCAGCAACCCCGCGCCGCTTAGGGTTTTGCGTTTGGGGAAAAGAAGCCAATGGGAAGATCACGCGCGGTGCGCAATCCCGCCGGCGCGTCGAGAATCACGGGAATGGAGTTAACGACCACGGAGGCAGTAGCAATGTCGCCGTGGGAACCGCCGGGAATTACCAGGCTGATGTTTGGATGCCCTTGCAATTCAATGGTGTCGGCGGGATCTTTCGCTCCGACGTACATCTGCAGTTCGAGATAGACCAATTCCCTTCCCGCGCTTAAGCCGCGAGCGATTTGGTGAACACCGGCGGCCTGGCCTGCTTCTACGGAAAGAAATTCGGTTTGCACGCGTTCGCGAGCGACCACAGGCTCGATTGTTTCCGTGATCTGATCAACCGGAAGATTCAAGCTGTCGGCCACCATGGCGACGGACTCCGGCAATCCAACGTGCTTGATGACGCCGGCGGCGACTTGCCCGCGAAATTCTTCGACGCTCATGCCCGCGCCGATTTTCTTTTGCAGCGGCATGCGGCGCTTCGACGCATCGACGATGCGCAGCGCCTTGGCATGCTCGATGCGTTGCGAGACAGCAGCAAGCGTCACAACTAGTTTGTCCATCACAAAGCCGGGATTTACGCCGGTTCCCAGCAGCGCCACGCCCCAATCTTTCGCCTCAGCATCCAGTTTCACGGCGAGTTCCGGGTAGGTGCGGTAAGGATAGGAAAGCTCCTCGCAAGTAGAAACCACGCAAGATTCCGCTTTGAGGCAAGCAAGCAGTTGATCCATCACTTTGGGGAGCGATGAGGCGGTGGAGTGAATCACTACGTCGGCGGCTTGTTCCAAGACATCATCCGCATCCGCGGAAATCTTTACGCCCCACGGCGCGTCGCTCGCGCCGACTACTTCACCCAAATCGCGGCCTACTTTCGCGGGGTCGGTATCGATGGCGCCGCAAATTTCGATGGCCTGCTTTTCACGCATCAGGCACGCGATGGATGCACCAATTGGGCCCACACCATATTGGATGGCGCGAATCTTCTTCTTCACAGGTTTCTCCGTTTTTCACTCGCAGCAGGCTAGACACAGCGCCTTTTAGCGGCAAAAGAAAACCTAACGATAAAGGAATTCCCTAATGTAGGCAACGCCAAACGCCTCTGGGGGCATCCGAATGGAGAGTTTGGTCGGATGAGCAAAAAACCATGAATGCGATAAACTTACTCCGATGAAGGAAAGTCTTGGGGTGACTGAGATTCTTCCTCAGACCAGTCTGACAAGTCGTCCAGCGATACAAACTTCCATTGAACGCCGTGGGTTTTCTCTAAGGCCATGTTCACGCATACGAGGCCGCGAGCGCTGGCATGTGGATGGCTTAAAAGGGAATAGGCGGCTGTCAGCCGCGGTCGAGGTGGCGCTCAAGGGCGAATCTGGTGTCGAAGAAGCTGCGGTGAATCCACTGACCGGCCGCGTTCTGGTTCGTTATTTGCCTGACCGAATCCAGGTTTCGGTTGAGATGCTGATCCGCCAGGCGCTTGCGCTCAATCCCCTGATTGAGCAAGAGCTTTCTCCTCCCGTGACGTCAAAGACTTTCTTGCTGCCAAAGGGATTATTGGCAGCCGAACTGGGCTGTTCCCTATTGAAGGTCCTGCTTCTGGGAGGAATTTCGTGCCCGGCGGGAGGAATTTGGTGCGTGGCCGGCGTAATCGTCACTCTCAGACTCGCTGTCCAACGGCGGTCCGCTATTCCCGTTCGCGGAGGCCGCCGGGCTGTAATGAATCAGCCGGGCCGAGTTGAAGATAACTAGCATTGTGCTTAGGTTATGCAGCACTGCAGCGACGATCGGGTTGATTCTACCGGCAGCGGCCAGGACCAAACCAACAGAGTTAACGCCCACCGCCATCCCGTAGTTCTGGCGGATCGCCCGCATGGTCTGCCGGCTAATCTGGACAACATCAGCCACGTGGCGTAGATCATCCGAAGCCAGCGCGACGTCCGCCGTCTCAATTGCGACATCGGAGCCCGAGGCTCCCATGGCAATGCCGACATCGGCGATGGCCAGCGCCGCAGCGTCGTTAATGCCATCGCCCACCATAGCGACGCGGCGTCCAGAAGTGCTCAGCGCCTGAATCGCTTCGAATTTATCCTGGGGCAAAAGACGGGCCCGCCATTTCTTCATTCCGACAGAGGACGTGACGTGAATCGCTGCTTCATCACGATCGCCCGTGAGCATGATGAAGTTGCCCACCCCAGCCTCCCTCAACCGGTCCAGAGCGCAGACCGCTTCCGGACGAATTCGCACCGAAATCCCGACTATTCCAACGAGACGATGTTGATGCGCGACGTAAACAACGCTCTCGTCGTCGCGGATTCTGGACTTGACCCGGTGCTCGTCTTCAGGCGCCAAGGGCACTTTGAACTCTTCGAGGAGCCGACGACCGCCGACCAGAACTTCGTGCTCACCCCACACGCGGCGGACGCCACGCCCTGCCAGCAACTCACACTCGCTCTCTTGGTCGAGATCGGTCGGGGAACGCCCAGTCCGGTTCATGATCGCAATCGCGAGAGGATGCTGGGAGCCGGCTTCAGCGCGAGCAGCGAGATCCAAGATTCGTTCCTCGCTATAGCCTTTTGCGCAGGGAATTACTTGGGTGACGCTGGGCTGGCTGTCTGTGAGTGTTCCGGTCTTGTCGAACGCGATGGTGTCCAGGTCGGCCATAGCCTCGAGATGCGTGCCGCCTTTGACCAGGATCCCTCGACGCGCGCTGTTGCCAATGGAAGCGCTGACCGCGGTTGGAGTAGCGAGTCCGGCCGCACAGGGGCAGGCAACCAGAAGCATCGTAAGGGCCCGGCGTGGGTCGCGAGTCACTATGAGGACGAGCGCGGCTGAAACGAACGACGCGGGAACAACCGTTCTGGCAAATTGGTCGCCGACCTTCTGAATCTCAGGCCGCAGCGCTTGCGCCTGTTCTACACGCTCGATCATCTTGCCAACCACCGTGTCCGTACCCGTCCCGGTCACTCGGATACGGATTGTGCCCGCTAACAGTACGGTGCCGGCGTATACCGTATGCCCTGCCCTGTGAACAACCGGCATGCTTTCGCCAGTAATGGGTGCTTCATTTACGGTAGCGGCGCCGGACTCGATCACCCCGTCGACTGGGATTCGGCGTCCGGAACGCACCACGACGGTTGCGCCAGGTCGAACGTCTTTGATCGGCACGAGCACTTCCACGTCCGCGGTTACTATCCAGATCTCCTGGTCATCGGTGGACAGCAAAGAGCGGATTGCTGCGCGCGTGCGCTGCAAAGTCAGCATCTCCAGATACTCGCCTAAATTTAAGAGCCAAAGAACGGTGAGCGCGGTGACATTCTCACGCAGGGCCATGCTGGAAAGAGTTGCCGCTCCAATTAGGGTTCCCGTTGTGATGCGGCTTCGGCCAACGAGCGAGCGGCAGAAGGCGCGCAAGAAGTCGTACCCGGTGATAACGATTCCTGATACGGATAAAACTTGTATCGGGGCAGCCAATGGTCCGGCCGAAATTGCGCCCCAGATCAGGCGGCTGAATAAGATCAGCGAGAGCTTGAAAACGCCAAGAGTTAATTTGCCGATCAGCTTGCGAACTTTGCCGTCCGGCTTGCCGCAGAGTTCCTCGTATGATGAGGTGCTGAGCGGCCCTCGTGCCAACGCGTTTCTGACCAGGGATTTTATTTCGATGGATTGCGATGAATCCCACTGGAGCAGGATTCGTCCGGTCAAAACGTTTGCGCGGACGCACAGCAAGCGCGGCTCCCTGCGAAGCATGATCTCCACGGCGGCGGCCACTCGAGGTTTGTTCTGTATGGCCGGAACATACCAGCGCTGCCGCCCAGGAACGCTCGAGAGCAGGCGCATTTCGGGACATGGGCGCGCGGCCCGTCGCATTAGGCTTCGTGCTCCGTGCTTGGTTGGTCCAGCTCCGCGCGAGCTTCCTCCACCAACTTTTGCGCCTCCGAAACTGCCGCGGCTCGATAGGCGTCGATTTTGCGCTTGGCCACGATCCCACCTTTCACCAAGCTGCGCAGCACGGGCCGAACCTTGGCTTTGCCTTCGGCTTCGGCTTTGGTTTTGTCCTTGACTCGAATCGCGGAAACTCCCCCGAGTGCCGCGCCAATTGCAACGTACCCAATGATGTGATGCATGTCCTTACGCCTCCTCTCTACTTTCTCCCTTTTCTCTGTCGAGCTCGGCTTCCGCTTCGGCTACGATGTCCTCAAACTCTTCCTTCATATTGGAACCGACTTGCCGCGCGTAGCGCCCAACCAGGATTCCGTTCTTGACGGCAGTGCGCATTACGGGACGCAGAAAAGGAGCCGCGAGAGCGAGTACGACTCCGGAAGCGGCCCCGATCAGATATGCGCTCGTGCGTCCCGACCGATTGGGGCGGTCCCCGGCCGAGACTTGCTTCTGTTTGAGTTGCACTCCAATACGATCCGCGATCTGCGATACTTGCTCTTCGCTCAAATTCTTTGACTTGTTCCCCATCGGGTAGCTCCCTTCCAAACTGTTTGTCGATGGTTTTTGTTGATGGTAAAGAAAGGCGGTATCGGGGCGGGCCGAACGCGTTGAGGCTGGCGAACCTCAGGGTGCCAGTCGACTGAATGAGCTTTTATCATACGCCTTTCTTGTTCGTACGTGTGGACCGCATAGACTCGACAGGGTAGGCAACGCAAAACGCGGCGTTAGTCATCCGATGGAGCAGTGTGGTCGGCCTAGGGGAGAAAAACCATGAGGTGGTTGTTGGCAGTTGTGTTGCCGTTTTTTGTTCCGATGGCTAATGTTGCTGCGCAAGAAGTGAGCGCGGCAGTGTTGAGCAGCATCTCTTCGCCGAGCGCAGGCTTTCCGGCGCCGGAACCAGGGCCGCTTCCGCAAGCGATTCGCGATGACGCTGTGAAGGATACGTGGGAACTGGGGCTTGGATATGCTCTCGTAGGATTTCGGTCGGCGCCATTCAACGCGACCGTGAGCGGACTGAACACGACGCTCAGTTATTATTTTCGGAATCATCTTGCGGCGGAAGGAAGCTTTACGTCGGCATTCGGGTCTCAGAGTTCCAGCAGCGCCACCGCCAAATATATTTTTTATGGCGCGGGCGTAAAGCTCAGTTGGGGCAATCGCAAACTGCAGCCGTTTGTCCACGCACTCTTGGGCGGAGTGCACATGTTTCCGCAGACGGCGTTTGGCAACAATGGATTCGCCGTTGAACTCGGCGGCGGAGTCGAGAAAAGGTTGATCCAGCGAGTCTGGTTGCGGTTCGAGGGTGACTACGTGCGCTCGCAACTGTATTCGGCAGCGCAAAACAATTTTCAAGCCGTCGCTGGAGTGAATTATCGATTTTAGCTGCGCGAACCACGCCAGCATCGTTTTGCCCTAACGCCCCTGTCGACGCATCTCGGTCAAAGTTTGACCATGTTGGTTCCGAAGCGTTGCTGTATTAGAATGGCTTCCTGCACAGTTCCCCGGTAGCTCAATGGTAGAGCATTCGGCTGTTAACCGAAGGGTTGCTAGTTCGAATCTAGCCCGGGGAGCCAAATCTCCCACATTTGCTACTGATTACGCCGCTTTCGCGGATTGAGTTTTGGCCTCAGAAAGTCGGCCA
>Ga0209131_1002325_pt1 | contig 12932 bp, 12 predicted proteins | sample GraSoi_2013_40cm_FD_185826 | JGI IMG/M metagenome (GOLD analysis project Ga0209131, IMG submission 185826) | Grasslands soil microbial communities from the Angelo Coastal Reserve, California, USA - Sample 9_17_2013_40cm (SPAdes) (version 2) | ecosystem: Environmental > Terrestrial > Soil >...
GCCCTTCGGCTTCCCGGTCGAGCCCGACGAATACAGCCAGAAGCAGGCGTCGTCGCGCGTGGTGGGCGCGGCGAGGAGACTCGACTTGCCTCTTTTTAAAATAGCTTCAAAAAGCAAATGTCCTTTTGCATCCTTGCCCGAGACGATGACGTGCTTCAGGAACGGCAGCTTGCCGAGGAGCGGCGCGAACTGCGGCAGCAGCGCTTCCGAAACGAGCAGCGCCTTCGCGCGGCTGTCGGAGAGCATGTACTCGTAGTCCTTCGTGGTGAGCAGCGTGTTCACCGCGATCGGGATGATCCCCGCGCGGATCGAGCCGAGGAACGCGGCCGGCCAGTCGATGCCGTCGAGCATCGCGATCAGCACCCGGTCCTCCATCCCGAGCCCGAGCGCCTGCAGCCCGCTGCCGAAACGGTTCACGCGCTCGGCGAGCTCGGCGAACGTGTATTGCCCCGCGTCGTCGACGTAGGCGAGCTTGCCGCCGCGGCCGGCGGCGATGTTGCGCTCGATCAGGTCTGCCGCGGCGTTGTAGTCGCGCGGGATTTCCATTGCGTCCCCTCCTCGATCGCCCCCGGCTTCTCAGCGCGGAATCGCCTTCATCAGCTCCGAGGCCATCAGCTCGGGCTCGATGCCTTCGCATTCCTCGGCGGCGTAGTTCAGCTCGACTTTGATGCCGTTCGGGTCGTAGAGAAACATCTGGAAGAGCGCCTGGCCGTTCGCGCGGCGCTGCGTGAACGGGACTTTTTCCCGCCTGAGATGCTCCAGCATGCCGCGCAGCCCGGTCGCGCGGAAGGCGATGTGGTCGAGCGCGCCGGTGCCTATCCCCGCGTCCTGCGAGGTTCGGCCGAGGTACTTCTTCTGGATTTCCCCGGCCTGCCGGGCGCTCGGGCCGATATGCACGAGGTCTATCCCGCCCGAATACATCCAGTGCACCGGGAAGCCGAAGTCCGGGTGCGGGCCGGATTCCAGCCCGAGGACGCGCGCGTACCAGTCGCGCGTGGCGTCGATGTCGTCGGCGGCCACCAGGAAATGCTCGATATGCGAAAGTGGCATGACGGATTCCTCTCTTGCACTAATATACGTAAGCAACGCGCAAGGATATATCACGAGGAGTCGGGCATGTACGTAGCGGACTCGAAGCGCCTCACCGCCGCGGGGGCGAAAAAAATGATGGCCACCGCGATCGACCGCGCGCAGAAAGACGGCATCGCAGTCGTCGTTGCCATCGTGGACGGCGGCGGCCACATCGTGCTGCTGGAAAGAATGGACGGGGGCAGGTTCCACTCGGTGCACTCCGCCGTCACGAAGGCCGTGTCCGCCGCCTCGAACCGGCGCCCGACCGGCCCGAAAGGCGCGCAGGGGCAGGCGCTCGACGTCATCCATGCGCTCGGGCTCTCGCTCGCCGCCGGCCCCGAGCGCTTCACCGCGATGGAAGGCGGCTTTCCGATCATGATCGGCGGCGAATGCGTCGGCGGCATCGGCGTCGCCGGCGGCACCTGGGAATTCGACGAGAAGGTGGCGAAAGAGGCGGTCGAGTCGATCGGCGCCAAGGCCGCGTGATGGGCGCGGCGCGGTCCCCGGTGCGGGTGGCGTGCCTTGGCATGGGCTGGTGGTCCGACGTCCTGGCCGACGCGGTCAAGCGTTCCGGCAAGCTGGAAATCGCCGCGTGCTACTCCCGCTCGCAGGACAAGAAGGACAAATTCTCCGCGAAGTACGGCTGCCGCGCCGCCGCGTCCTATGAGGAAATGCTCGCCGACGGCACGATCGACGCGATCATCAACACCACGCCCAACTCCGTGCATCTGGAGACCGCGCGCGCCGCCGCCGCGGCCGGCAAGCACGTCTTCCTCGACAAGCCGATCGCCAACACGGTGGCCGACGCCCGCGGCATCACCGAGGCCTGCCGCAAGGCGAAAGTCGTGCTGGCGCTGGGCTATCAGCGCCGCCGCGAGCCGCACTTCAGGTTCGTGAAGAAGCAGATCGAGGACGGCGTCTTCGGCCGGCTGGTGAACGCGGAAGCCAACATCAGCCGCGACCGCCTCGGCAAGATCGACCTCTCCTCCTGGCGCTATCAGGCGGCAGGCATGCCGGGCGGCGTCATGCTGCAGATCGGGATCCACTACACCGACGTGCTCGAATACCTGATGGGACCGGTCAAGGCGGTGAGCGGGCAATTCGCCCGCCTGGTCCTGCCCGGCGACAATCCGGACGTCGCGAGCCTCGTCCTCGAGCACGAGAGCGGCGCGCTCTCCACCCTCAACGCGAGCTACGCCTCGGCCTCCGAGTATTACCTGATGAACATCTACGGCAAGGAGGCGAGCGCGTACTACGACATGCACAGCGGCCTGCGCTGGCTGCGGCGTGGATCGGTGCAGGCGGAGAAAGTAGTCTGTGAGAAGACGGATCCCATCGTCGACGAGCTGGAGGAATTCGCCCGCGCGGTGCGCGGCGAAGCGCAGGTCGAGATGGACGGCGAGCGCAGCACGACCTCGCTCGCCACGATCCTCGCCGGGGTGCGCTCGGCGAAGGAAGGCCGGCGCGTGGAAGTAAAGGAGATGCTCGCATGAAAGCCTTCTGGTTCTTGCTCGCCGCGCTTCTCCCGCTCGCGGGACAGGCGCAGGAACCCGCCTACCCGCACAAAGCTCCGCTCGAGATCACCGTGCTGTTCCCCGCGGGCTCGTCGGCGGATGTGACCGCGCGCATGCTCGCCGACGGCATGTCGAGGACGCTCGGCCAGCGGGTGCTGGTGGTGAACCGCCCCGGCGCCGGCGGCGCGATCGGCTACAAGCACGTCGCGGCGCAGAAGGCCGACGGCTATTCGCTGGTGTGGAACTCCAATTCCATCTCCACCACCTATCACTCCGGCCAGTTGGCGTTCGACTACCAGGCCTTCGACCCGGTCGCGCGCGTGCTCGTGGAATCCGTGGTGGTCGCGGTGCGCAGCGATTCCAGGTGGAAGAACCTCAACGAGCTCGTGGCCGAGGCGAAGGCGAAGCCGAAGATCATCAGCGTCGGGCATTCGGGAATCGGCAGCCACACGCACATCTCCCTCGCCGCGCTCTTCAACGCCGCGGGCGTCGAAGTGAACGAGGTGCCCTTCGGCGCCGCCCAGGTCGTCCCCAGCCTGCTGGGAGGACACGTCGATGCGCTCGTCCAGCTTCCGGCCGCGCTGTCCGCGCCGGTGAAGCAGGGACAGGTCAGGTTGCTCGCCGCGCTGATTCCCAAGCGGGATCCCGCGCTGCCCGAGGTGCCGACCGCGAAGGAACAGGGCTTCGATGTATCGCTCGAGGCGTGGCGGGGCATCGCCGTGCCGAAGGGGACGCCGCAGGCGGCCGTCGCGGTCCTCGAGAAAGCGATCCGCACCACCGTGGAGAGCAGCGAGTTCCAGAAGAGCAGCGAGCACCTCGGCGTGCGCCCGGCCTTTCTCCCCGCCCGCGAGTTCGGCGCGCTGATCGCGAGCGAAGACGCCCTGCTCGCCCACCTGATGCTGACGATCGGCCTGAAGAAGTAGCCGTCAGGGCGGCGCCTGGCGCCGGGACGTCAGCGCTGGTCGGACTGGCCCGAGCCGGCGGCGCCGGACTGGCTCGCGCCGACAGCGCTCGAGGCCGGCGGCTTCTTCGCCGCGGTCTTCGCGGCGCTGCTCAGCTCCGCGATCAGCTTGCCGCAGTTGCTGTCCTTGCCGGGACCGTCGTCGATCAGCGGCAGGACCACGAGGAGCGGGTTGAGGATCGCCAGCGCGGCCGCGCCCGCGCCCTTCGCGACGATGCGCTTCATGTCGACCGAGACCTTGGGCTTGGAAAACGCGCCGCGGATGTAGAGCGGTGTGCGCAGCGAAGCGACGCTGCCGTCCTTCGGCTCCGGGAAAAGCGTCAGGTTCAGCTGCTCGTTCTTCAGATCGATCTGGCCGCTGCCGCCGATGTTCACCACTTCCGTATCGAACACCAGGGCATTCGCGTCCGCCACGCCGTCCTTCACGCCGTAGTCGCCCACGACGCAGCGGATCTTGACCTGCTTGTCCCCCGCCAGCTTGACCCGGGTGATGCCCCACAGGTCGATCGCCACCATCTTCATGAGCAGCTCGCTCACGCTGCCGTCGTCCATGAACAGACCGATCTTGCCGTTCGACGAGCCGAGCATGCGCGCCACGGAGTTGCCGGTGCCGGTGAGCTCGATCGCGCCGCTCAGGTCGCCGACCGAGGCCTTCGCCACCTCGATCGTGGGGAAGAGCTTGGCGAACTGGAGCTTCTGCGCCTTGATTTTCGCTTCCGCCTGGATCGTTTCCTTGCGCCCGTCGAGCTTGATGACGCCCGTGAGCTTGCCGCCGGCCAGGCCGAATTCCAGCGGATCGAGCGTCAGCACCGCGTCCTGCATCCGGATGCGCGTCGCCAGGTGCTCGAGAGGCAGCTGCTCGGGGCGCTCGATCGTGCCGGCGCGCAGCTTCACGTCGGCGTCCACGCTGCGCCAGTGGCTGGTCTCGAACGGCGCGTCGGGCAGGACCTTTTCCGTTTTCTTTTCCCTCGTACCGACCGCCGGCCCGAGGTCGGCGAGGTTGAGGACCTTGGACGTGAGATCGCCCTGCATGAACGGGCGCTTACCGCTGGTGTCGACCTGCAGCGTGCCGGCCAGGTCGCTCTCCCCGACCGTGCCGGTGAAGCTCTCGTAGCGCGTCAGCTGGTCCCTGCGGATCAGGTGCCCCGAGGTGTTGTAGGGCGGCGTGCTCGGGAACGCCACGCCGAGCACCTTGTACAGCTCGTCCATCGACTTGCCGCTGAGCTGGATGGTGGTATCGACGCCGGTCAGCCCGACCAGCCCGGTGATCTTGCCGTCGACCTTGGCAGCGGTGCTGCCGATCTTCGCTTCCGCCTTGAGCGGGTAGGGCTCGTCGTCGTTGTCGCGGATCGCCAGCACCGGCCCGCCGTGCCCGGACGCGGCGAGGGCCAGGCCGTTGTACTTTCCCGTCGTCGTGAACGCCACGCCGGTGGCGTCGGTGGAAAGCTCCGCCCGGAGGCTGATGTCGAGGACGGCGTCGTCGTAGGCGAGCGTGCCGTGGTCGAGGGTCAGCCGGTGGATCTGGATGCGCGAGGGCTGATCCGGCCTGGGCTCGTCCTTCAGGATCCAGTTTTTGCGGCCCTGGCTATCCTGCTCGAGATCGACCACGGGGCGCACGAGGTGCACCTCGGGCAGCACCACGCGGCCCGCCACCAGCGGAAGGACGCTGATCGTCAGCTCCGCCGCGTCCGCCGTGAAAAGGTATTTCTCCTTTGCCCAGCCCGGGTTGGAGAACGAGACGCGCTCCGCGCGAATGCGCGGATGCACCCAGCTCCAGACCGGCCGCAGATCGCCTTCGATCAGGAGCTCGCGCCCGGTCTTCTCGGAGGTGATCCGCGAGATCGGCCCGCGTAGTCCGTTCAGACCTGTGAAGTAGACCGCGGCGATCGCCACGACCACCAGCAACAGGAACAGCCCCGCAGTCCACTTCAGGAAGCGCACGAGTCAACGGTAGCAAACCGCGTGCCGAAGCGCGCGTTAACTATGCCTTGTTCAGAGCTACGCCGTCTCTTTCAGCTTGGCGAGCCATTCCTGGCACCACTCGAGCGCCGTCTCTTCCGGCAGCACGCCGCTCGACGCGTCGTGCATGTGGCGCTCGCCGATGCGCTCGGCGCCGAGCTCGGTCAGCAGCTCATCGAAGCGCTTGCCGCCGAAATTGAAGGTTTCCGCGTAGGTCCGGTCGCCGAGCCCGAAAACGCCGTAGCGCAGCTGCGCGAGGCTCGGGCGCTTCTGCCTGAGCTCCTCGTAGAGCGCCTTCGCGTTGTCGGGCACGTCGCCCTGGCCGTAGGTCGAGGTGCAGATGAGGAAAACGCCCGGACGCGAGAACACCGCGGCGTCGGCTTTCTCCATGAGCAGCGTCTCGACCTCGGTCTCGCCGTCGTCGAGCGCGAGCTCCATCTCCTGCGCGCACAGTTGCGCCGTGCCGGTCATGGTGCCGACGAGGATGGTGATCTTCATCAGTCGCTCAGTTACGCGTTGACAGTCACTATATTGCTCAATAGAATTCAGGTCAAGCATTATAGTTCATATCGCCATCCATGAACGCCCCTCTTACCTCGGAGCAGCAGGAGTCGGCCTACCTCGCGCGGCTCGGCGAGCGCGTGCGCGCCTGGCGCAGCGACAACGGCATGACGCGCAAGGCTCTGTCGAGCGCCTCGGGCGTCTCCGAGCGCTACCTCGCGCAGCTCGAATCGGGGCGGGGAAACATCTCCGTGCTGTTGCTGCGCAAGATCGCGATGGCGATGGGCGTGGCGGTCGACAGCCTGGTGCGGGAGGAAGAGCGCGCGCCGCGCGCGGCGCGCATCGCGCTCATCGGCTTGCGCGGCGCCGGCAAATCGACGCTGGGCGCGAAGCTCGCGCGCCAGCTCGGCGTGCCGTTCGTGGAGCTCGACAAGGAAGTGGAGAAGGAAGCCGGCGCCAAGCTCGGCGAGGTCTTCGCCCTCTACGGCCAGGACGCCTTCCGCCGCTTCGAGCGGCGCGCGCTCGATCGCGTGCTGAAGCAGAACGAGCGCGCGGTGATCGCGACCGGCGGCGGCCTGGTCACCGATCCCGCGACGTACCAGCTCCTGCAGGAACGCTGCTTGTGCATCTGGCTCAAGGCCTCGCCGCAGGAGCACATGTCCCGCGTCATCGCGCAGGGCGACCTGCGCCCGTTCCGCAGCGGAATGCAGGGCGCGGGCCGCTCCGCGGCGCTGGGCGAGATCGAAAAGCTGCTGCAAGACCGGGAAAAGCTCTATGGCCGGGCCGACGCCACGATCGAGACCTCCGGCAAAACCGTCCGGCAAAGCCTGGAACAGATGAAACGGGCGCTCGCATGATCTCCTATGAAACCGATCCGTCCCGCTACAACCACTGGAAGCTCGGCTTCGACGGGCCGCTCGCCACGCTGACCCTCGATGTCGCCGAGGACAAGGGCCTCGTGCCCGGCTACAAGCTCAAGCTCAACAGCTACGACCTCGGCGTCGACATCGAGCTGCACGACGCGCTCAACCGCATCCGCTTCGAGCACCCCGAGGTGAGGAGCGTCATCGTCACGAGCGGCAAGAGCCGCATGTTCTGCTCCGGCGCCAACATCTACATGCTCGGCACCTCGAGCCACGCCTGGAAGGTCAACTTCTGCAAGTTCACCAACGAGACGCGCAACGGCATCGAGGACGCGAGCGCGCAGTCGGGCCTGAAGTTCATCGCCGCGCTGAACGGCACCACCGCCGGCGGCGGCTACGAGCTCGCCCTCGCCTGCGACGAGATCGCGATGATCGACGACCGCTCCTCCACGGTGAGCCTGCCGGAAGTCCCGCTGCTCGGGGTCCTCCCCGGCACGGGAGGCCTTACGCGGATCATCGACAAGCGCAAAGTGCGCCGCGATATCGCCGACGTCTTCTGCACCACCGCCGAGGGCGTGCGCGCGGACCGCGCGAAGGAATGGAAGCTCGTCGACCACCTCGCCAAGCCGCAGCAATTCGCCGAGTTCGTGAAGGCACGCGCGCTCGAGCTGGCGAAGCTCTCGGACCGCCCGGGAGGAGACGGCGTCGCCCTTACGCCTTTGGGCGACGGCAAGCTTATTTCCATAAAAATTGATTCTTCTTCGAGAACCGCGGAGATCACGGTCAAAGGTCCTGAAAAAGCAGATCTGGAAAAAAGGAAAACCGCCGACTGGTATCCGCTGCGCCTCGCGCGCGAGCTCGACCGCGCAATCCTGGACCTGCGCACCAACCAGCCAGACATCGGCCTGTGGCTCCTGAAGACGCAGGGCGACCCGCGAAATGCTCTGGAGCTGGATTCGGTATTGAAGAAGCATTCGTCCGATTGGTTCGTGCGCGAGACTCTCGGCTTCCTGCGCCGCAGCTTCTCCCGCCTCGACATCTCGTCGCGCTCCATCTTCGCGCTGATCGAGCCGGGGTCCTGCTTCGCCGGCACGCTCTTCGAGCTCGCCCTCGCCGCCGACCGCAGCTACATGCTCGATGCGAGGTCGGGAGAAATGCGCGGCCCGCAGATCGGGCTTTCGGAGCTGAACTTCGGCGCGTATCCGATGGCGAACGGGATTCCGCGGATTGCCGCGCGCTTCGGCGGCGAGGCACCCGATTTTCAAAAAGCAGTTCTTTTCAATGCGGAAAAAGCGAACGACCTGGGCCTCGTCACGGCCGCCCCCGACGACATCGACTGGCAGGACGAGGTGCGCATCGCGATCGAGGAGCGCGCGAGCCTGAGCCCCGACGCGCTCACCGGCATGGAGGCGAGCCTGCGCTTCGCCGGCCCCGAGACCATGCTGACGCGCGTGTTCGGGCGGCTGACGGCGTGGCAGAACTGGATCTTCAACCGCCCCAACGCGGTGGGCGAGCACGGCGCGCTCAAGGTCTACGGCACCGGCTCGAAGGCGAAATTCAACTGGGAGCGAGTCTGATGTCCTCCATCAACTACGGCGAGAAGATTCCGAACAACGTCGACCTGGCCACCGACCGGACCCTGCAGCGCGCGCTCGAGCACTGGCAGCCGCAGTTCCTGCAGTGGTGGGGCGAGATGGGGCCGAGCGATTTCCAGCAGAACGACGTGTACCTGCGCACCGCGGTCTCGGTGGACGCCGACGGCTGGGCGCAGTACGGCGCGGTGAAGATGCCCGACTACCGCTGGGGAATCTTCCTCGCCGACGCCGCGGCGAACCGCAGCATCGGCTTCGGCGACGCGATGGGCCAGCCCGTCTGGCAGCAGGTGCCCGGCGAATACCGCTCGACGCTGCGCCGCCTCATCGTCACGCAAGGCGACACCGAGCCGGCGTCGGTCGAGCAGCAGCGTCTCCTCGGCCACAGCTGCCCTTCCCTGTACGACCTGCGCAACCTCTTCCAGATCAACGTCGAGGAAGGCCGCCACCTGTGGGCGATGGTCTACCTGCTGCACGCCTATTTCGGCCGCGACGGCCGCGAGGAGGCGGAGGAGCTGCTCGCGCGCCATTCGGGCGACACCGACAAGCCGCGCATCCTCACCACCTTCAACGAGCCGATCTCGGACTGGCTGTCGCTCTTCTGCTTCACCTACTTCACCGATCGCGACGGCAAATACCAGCTGAAAAGCTTCGCCGAGAGCGCGTTCGATCCGCTGTCTCGCACCTGCCGTTTCATGCTGACGGAGGAAGCCCACCACATGTTCGTGGGCGAGACCGGTCTCTCCCGCGTGGTGAAGCGCACCCTCGAGGTGATGAAGGAGCTCGGCAGCGACGACTCGTCGAAGGTCCGCGCCCACGGCGCGGTCGACCTGCCGCTCCTGCAGAAATACCTCAACTTCTGGTGCTCGTCCTCCCTGGATCTGTTCGGCTCGGAGATTTCCTCGAACTCGGCGGCGAATTTCGCGAGCGGCCTGAAGGGACGTCCCGACGAATCCCAGTATGAAGATCATGTTTTAAGAGAAAAAAATCTAAAGCTGACAACACCGGAAGGCGAGCAGGACGTTCCGATGCTCAATGCGCTCAACGAGGTGATGCGCGAGTCCTACCTCAAGGACTGCGAGATCGGCCTGAAGCGCTGGAACCGCTCGATCGAGCGCGCCGGCCATGCGTTTCGCCTGGCCCTGCCCTCGTCGCGCTTTCGCCGCTCGATCGGCGCCTGGGCGAACCAGCCCGTCACGCCGGAGGGCGGGATGATTTCAAGGGAAGAATACGATCGCAGCCTCGCGCAATGGATCCCTTCGGACGCGGACCGCGCCTTCGTCCATTCGCTCATGCAGCGCGTGGTCGAGCCCGGCAAGATGGCCGGCTGGATCGCGCCGCCCGAGCGCGGCATCAACAACCTTCCGGTCGAATACGAGTACGTGAAGCTGCACTAGCACGTGAATCGGTACTTGGGAGGTCAGCGCCGCGCCGACTCGTTCACCAGCATCCAGTAGATGCCGAGCTGCGACACGGCGCTGGCGAAAGCGCCGAACTCGACCGGTTTCCTGACGTAGCTGTTCGCGCCGAAGCGGTAGCTCTTCAGCATGTCCTCCTCCTCGCTGGACGACGTGAGGACCACGACCGGAATCAGCGCCATGCGCCGGTCCTCGCGCATGAGCTTCAGCACGTCGAGCCCGTCGAGCTTCGGCAGCTTGAGGTCGAGCAGGACCACCGCCGGCATCCTGGAAAGATCGCGGCCCGCGTGCCCGCCCCGGCCGAAGAGGAAATCGACCGCCTCGCTGCCGTCGCGCACGATCACGATCTCGTTCGCGATCTTCGCCTGGCGCAGCGCGCGCAGCGTCAGCTCCTCGTCGTCGGCGTCGTCCTCCACCAGCAGGATGAATTTCTCAGCCATCGGGTTCCAGGGTAAAGAAAAACACCGCACCCTTGCCCGGCTGGGCGTCGGCCCAGATACGCCCGCCGTGCCGGTGCATGATGCGCTGGACTGTAGCAAGACCGATGCCTGTTCCGGGATAGTCCGTGTTGGAGTGCAGCCGCTGGAAGGCGCCGAAGAGCTTCGCGGCATAGGCCATGTCGAAGCCGGCGCCGTTGTCGCGCACGAAGAACGTCGGCGGCGCGCCTTCGCGCCGCGCGCCGATCTCGACGCGCGGCCGCTCGGTCTTCGAGGTGAACTTCCAGGCGTTGCCGACCAGGTTCTCGATCGCCGCGCGCAGCAGCCTCGGATCACCCTCCGCGCGCAGGCCCTCCGCGATCGAGATCTCGATCCGGCGCTCCGGCTCGCGGCCGCGCAGGTCGGCCGTCACCTGCTTCGCGATCTCGGTGATGTCGATCTCCTGGCGCTCGAGGCTGACGCGCGAGACCTGCGAAAGGTTCAGCAGATCCTCGATCAGCTGCCCCATGCGCTGCGTCGATGAGCGGATGCGCGACAGAAAGCGCTGCGCCGCCTCGGGCAGCTCCTTGGGAAAATCCTCCACCAGCGCCTGGCTGAAGCCGTCGATCGCGCGCAGCGGCGCGCGCAGGTCGTGCGACACCGAGTAGCAGAAGGCCTCGAGCTCGCGGTTGGTGTACTCGAGCTGCGCGGTGCGCTCCCGCACGCGCTGCTCCAGCTCGGCGTTGAGGCGCTCCATCTCTGCGAGCATGGTGTTGAAGCCCTCCGCCAGCATGCCGATCTCGTCGCGGCTCAGCTTCTGCGCGCGCAGCGAGAAATTGCGCTTCTCGGTGACCTCCCTCGCGACGTCGGCGATCGCGAGCAGCGGCCGGGTGACCACCGCCTGCAGCACCCGCGACAGGAAATACGCCACGAGCATCGCCGCGACCAGCACCACCGCCGCGATGCCGAGATAGCCGAGCAGACGGTCGTAGAGCTCGTAGTCGGCACGCAGATACACCGTCCCCAAAGTCTCCCGGTCGTTGACGATGCGCTTGAACACGACCAGGTCGTCGCCGTCGAGCCGCACTCCGTCGGCCTCGGGCATGCTCGGGAACGTCAGCTCCGGGTCGGGGGCGAACCGGGCGAATAGCTTGCCGCGCGCGTCGTAGAGGGCGGCGGCGCGCACCTTCGGGCGATAGCGGAGCAGCTCGAGGTTTTCCTGCGCCACCCGCGCGTCGTCGAACGCGAGCGCCGGCGCGCTCGTGCGCGCGACCAGCTCGGCCTGGGTCTCGAGATCGGCGATCCAGCTCGTATGGTACAGGCGCAGGTCGTAGGCGATCATCGCCAGGATCGCCACCAGGATCGCCGCGAGCGTGGCCACCAGGACCAGCCCGACGAGCTTTTGCCGTACCGAGCGCGGCGAGAGCAGCTCCATCGCTACCCCGAAATCACCCGGCGGGCGACGCCGAGCAGCCGCGAGCTGATTTTGAGCTGGCCGCGCTCGGCCGGTGGCAGCGCGACGTCGAAGCGCACCTTGTCGGCGACCGTGACGAAGTTGATCATGCTCCCTTGCGCGAGCGCATCTTCCGATTCGGTCACCAGGAGCACTGCTTGTCCCCTGGCGGCCTGCAGGATCTCCGGGAGCCGCGCGTCCTCGGACTGGCCGACGAAGAGCACGTGCAGGCCGGCGAGAGAATCGCTGCGCCGCAGCCTGCGCACCGCCACGCGCCGGTCGTGCACGGTGCGTCCGGAGACGAGCTGCTCCAGCTCGCCCGCCAGTACGTCGGCGCCGAGCACCCCGATGACGAACGGGGCGTCGGGCTCGACGAACGCCTTCGGCGGCCACTCCACGAAGCCGCCGAACTTGTACAGAAAAGCGGCCTTGATCTGGATTTCGGCGGCCCGGCCTCCGGTCTGCGCGAGCGCCGGCAGCGACAACAGGAGCGCTAGCATTGCGCAGCAGCGCAGGCTCAGCGCGACGACCACTGCAGCTTCAGGAAAATCGTGCGCCCGATTTCGCTGCGGGTCGCCGCAGGATCGAACTCGGGATGACGGCGGTCGAACAGGTTCTGCAGCGTAAGCGAGAGCTCGAGATCAGACCGCAGCCGCCGCGCATAGCGGGCGTCGACCGCTGTGTAGGCCGGCACGCTCGGGTTGGGCAAGGCGCCGACGCGGCGCACGAGGATGTCGAGCTCCTGACGGTGCGAAAGCTCGTGCGACGAGCGCAGCATGAGCTGGTACGCCGGATCGTTTCCGAGCGCGGCCGTGTTGGTGTCGTTGCTGCCGGCCTTGGGGCGCAGGTCCACATCGAGGTACATGGCGCCGGCGCTCAGGCGCCAGCCCTCGGCCGCCTTCAGCGTGCTCCACGCTTCGATCCCGTCCGACTTGCCTTCCATGCCGTTGGCGAAAACAAAGAAGGTGCGGCTCGGCGCGATCTCCTGGCTGCGCAGGTGGTCGTAAATGGTGTGAAACGCGGTGATCGAGAAGGAGAGCCGGCTCGCCGGCTGCCCACGGTATCCGAGCTCGTACACCTTGGCGACTTCGGAGCGCACCTCGGATCCGCCGGCGAGAAGAAACGGCGGGGTCTCCGGAACGAACACATCGCGGTCGAATCGCGACGGCGCGCGCACCGTCCGC
>Ga0209131_1002326_pt1 | contig 12931 bp, 9 predicted proteins | sample GraSoi_2013_40cm_FD_185826 | JGI IMG/M metagenome (GOLD analysis project Ga0209131, IMG submission 185826) | Grasslands soil microbial communities from the Angelo Coastal Reserve, California, USA - Sample 9_17_2013_40cm (SPAdes) (version 2) | ecosystem: Environmental > Terrestrial > Soil >...
GCAGGAGGGACAGCCAGTTTTCGAACGCAGTCTGGTCTGGCTGCCCCTCGTAGGCCTTAGGTAGGCTTGATTTGATTCCCAATTTATGTATTGGTGTAGTATTTGCCCTCCCAGCTGCCCGGTCCTCATCGATGAACGCGACCGTCAGCATGTTGACGATTTTATCAGCGCCGTCGCGTCGTCCAGCCCAATTGATAGGGTCAGCTACTTCTGGACGACCGCGTGCTGCGTCTGGAGGGTTAAATTGCGGCCTAGGGGCGGGAGCTTGCACTGCCATCCCTCTGCGATTTTGGGCTTGTGCCAGCGTGAGGTCCCCTCCAGGGGCTACTGGCTCAAAGGTCGGGGATCTCTGAGCACGCAGGTACTCTGGTACATGCGACCCATCGTGCGATGAAGGGGTTGGCCTCTCCTGACAGCGAGGGGTCTTAGGGGCTTTCGGCCCCTGTGGGGTGCGCGGGTATCGAATTGTAGCCATGGACGATGAGGACGATGATGGTGAGTCTGGGGGCCCTCCAGGAGCACCAGTAGCCATCCTACAAGGAGTAGTGGGTGGCTGGTGCGGCAGTGGGTCCCGTCTGTACGGATTGCTCATGGAGGGCTGGTTCAGTCAGTCTAGCCAACTGACCCGCTCTCCAGTGGTCCGCCTTGGGACTGTAGGTGTAATTGGAGTATTGGGATTCGGATTATGGCAAGCGAGGACTTCCTCAGCGCGAGCTACCGGCGAAACGGTCCTTCGCGTTGAGCGGCGCTCGCTTCCCAGTACTGGCCACTGCGGGGCATCCACTTGAAGGTTGGCGACCCATTCACAAACTCCCAATCGATGGGCGTTCATGTTGCGGGATGCCTCGCTGGGGGTATTTTTTGCTGTCGAGACTTGCGTCCCGAGGTCCATCGAGTCGTTCTGGCCCTCTACGATGCGCGACAGCGACACAGGATACATTCCTGAGCGGAGGCGCCATGAACTCACCGGAGAGGGCTGCAATTCCCGGCGCTCGTCTGAGTCCAGTACCTGGCTTCGGACGCGGCGCTGGTATTCTGCGACTTTACGTATGTCGCCAGCAGCTTCTCTTTCAGCTCGTTGCACTGAAGGGGAGGTTGCGGCGGCATGTCGTCGGACGCTTTGGCGGGATCGCGACGACACCGATAGAATGTCGTGGAACCGATCGCGCGCGCGTTTTGCTTCAGTAAACGCGCCTCGAACGTTATCCATTGACTTAGAAATGAGGTCGAGAGCCGCGCGACTCTGCTCGTATGCAGATTGCGCGCGGGTTTCGGCTTGGCTAGTGTGCTCACATAGTACTCGCTCAATAGATAGAGAATTCCGTGAAAATCTAGATGTATTTTCAGATGGGGGGTGTGACAAGACGGAGTGAAACTGAGTTTCCTCCCGTGGTACATTCTGAGCTGTAGACTGGGCAGCAGGGATCCCGAGAGAGGAATCCTGCTGCTCAGACTCAGGACTAGCCCCTCGCATCAGGTCGTATTGTGTTTGAAGACCCGATGGGCGGGGTGGCCTGGACTGTCCGGCCTCTTCATCAGTCACCGATTCAACGGTCACTCGAGCACGCGCCGAGGGTATAGGGTGCTCGGGCGAGGTTGGCCGAATCGGGCGGGTCAGGCTCGGGCGTGATCGGGACGTTTGCGCACCCGTTCCGTCAGTGCCGCTCGCCGGCCTCACGATGAGAGCTCCCTCCTGGGGGCTCGCCGTGCTACTTGCCAATCGCTCAGGTGTACTAGGGCGGGGGTTTGGTTCTCTGATAACCAAGCCCCCGGCCGTCACTGGCGTCTCGTCAGTGGGATTAACCGAGTGAGCTATCGCTCCTTGGTCGTCAGGAGGGTCTGGGTCAGGGCGACTAATCCATCGCCCATCCAGTCCTCTTTTGGGGTGAAGCGGTTGCTTACCTTTTTTGTTCTTTGGGTATTTTGGCATTTTTGCAATGTTGGAGTCGTCTCTCCTCGTCGTAGGAGAAGGAAAAAGATGTAAATTTTACCTAGTCTTGTCTAGATCTTCGTGTTTTCTGAGGTCGCACAAAATCCTTCAATGCCCTATATAATAAGAGACGATGGAGTAGTAGGTGCGTGATACAGAGGGTGTGCAAAGACAGTAGAGTAAGAGTAAGGTTAAGGTGTCGTATTCGTGCCAAACAGACGAGCGGTATATAAACTAGGTAACCGAAAGATTACCTAATCCAGAGGCTACGAATACCCAGAACTGTTACAGGGAGACTCGTCACTGTGTACGGCAGTCTCGAGTTTTGGCATCGTAAGGCCAGTAGCCTTCTTGAAGGAAAGTCTTTTCAGCATGTTGGTTTCTAGTGACTACCATCCCTACCAGCTAGGATTATATGCACTGGCATGCTTCAACACTATTCCCACTGGCCCGCAGCCACCAAGCCCTCGAAGGCTCGGGCTTAAATGGGGGGATACTGTAATGGCCCGATCCCTGTCAAGTGGTTCACAAAGCATGATGAGCGCTGCCGGCACTCCTCCTCGACTGGCAAGCTACTTGTGCTGACGTTCACGTGGTCTGGTAACTCGTTTAGCCTCCACCGCTCTAGGACTACGAGCCTCCATGCGCTCCCTCCGCTCAGTCCCCTTCGCCCACCAATTCCTGCCTCAATATCTTCCTGTTCCTCCCGCCCGATCCGCCTGTATCACGGACTCTTGACCACCCTGCACATTCACCATTTAATTTAATTATGTACATCGACTTCGTTCCCCGACCCTCATCGGCCCGAACAGATTGCCCCGCCTTCTCCCGTCTCGTACCACACAGTAGACGTCCTGTAGGATTTCTTATAAGCCTGTAACTGTTGGTACTCGACCCGTAATCTGATTCTCGTCTTTGACTACGGTCTTTTCTGTCCTCTCCCGTTCCTCGTCTTCACTCTTGCTATCTCTCCACGGGTCCTAAGTGGCCGTCAGTGATACTGCCGGAAAGCCTCCGTCCAGCCCGACCTTCAGTCATAACAGAAAAGCTCCAGGCGGTGACATCCATTTCTTCCTCGATTATCCCAAGATATTCATTGACCAATCTCACTTCTTGTTGATTGCTGGGGTTTAATCGAAGGAGCATAAACAGAATCGATACCAGACACCCCTTCATCAAGGACGGGTCCAAATTGTGGTCCCGTGAAAGCTGGAGGAGTCGGCGGACACAGCGAAGGTCTCGAGTCATTCCCTTTCCATAGCCTTCAAGGTCTCGCGTATGCAGGAACTTTTCGATCGATGACGTTACACGAATCTGGGCGGCAGGTAAGTCCTTGTCGAGTATGGACGTCATGGTGTATAACCAGAAATCGATAGCTCCATTTCCTTCGACAAGTGACCTGTCTATATAGTAGACACGCTTCTGAAGCAGCCTCACCAGAATACGGAAGAACGCTCGGATCTGTTGGGGGCTAACCATTCCTCGTGGGAAGAGGGCAGTCACTGAACTGAGAGCAAAGCACCACTTGTCAGTAGTCAGGTGCTCGGTGTTCGAGATCGCGTGAAGGATATCTGCTTCACGTGCGGGGATTCTACTCCAGATAGACACTACATCAACACACCGCACCCAAAGCAACGAGGCAACGAGGCGGAACCAAGGGTCCGAGGATTGGTTCAACACGTCAACAACAGCTTTCCAACTGGCGTTGTAAATGTTATGATCCTGCATACAGACACTGTAGGCAAGGCATTGGGCTTCCTTGAGTGAGAGTTTACTAGTATCGTAATGTCGAATGAAGAACCAAATGCCAGGGGAACGGATATTGAGGTCGTCGAGATGGAGCAAAATACCCATGGAAACGTTCTTCGAATAGGTTGATGCATCCCACTCAGCGATAGAACTGAATAGCTTGTTGAGGATAGGAACCGACATGCGCGACATGATCTCGTCCGATGGTGACGAAGAGGGCTCAAGGATAGCTTCCTCGGAAAGAGGGGTGTGCTCTTGGATGAACATAATCACCCATTCGCGTATTTTCTCGCTAGTGGTTTGAGGTAGGGCCATAGTTGAAAGAGAGTCGAGAGAATCCGCGACACGGGAGTAGAGGCGACGATATAGGCCACCGAGCGCTCGAGAATACGTGGACCGAAATGGAGAGAACTCGTCGATAGCAGAGACGAAGATGGAGAGCATGTAAATGAGCAATCCGGTTGCGAAAATGCCAATCGAGAGGAACGCGGGGAGCTTGTGGATATAGAATAGGTATACAGTAAGTCCAGTGAAAAAGAGGAGAAGGGAGAGGAGAATGAGGGATGGGAGGATTGTGATAATGTCCGGAAGCCGCCAGCGGAGCATGCCTTGCTCTCGGAGCTCCTTGACCACCGCTCGCTTTCGCAAGTCCGGAATCCTCCGGAGCTTGCGGTCCAGCTCCCGTATCCACCCTTTGACGAGCATGCAGAGAACGGCTGCGACGAGAACGACGCCAAGGCTCGCAAAGAAGAGGGCATTGACAGCGACGGCGTAGAGAGGTGGGGCAAAATCTGGAGGAACGTATGGCTCTATCGTGCGATTCTGCATGACGAGCGTCTGATAGAGGAGGATATCCTGGATGGAATTCAGCGGGTCTTCTTGCAGGAGACTGATTGTCTGGACGAGAAAGGTAGAAAGGAAAGAGGCGAATATTGCAGCCTAGTGTCAGAATGAGTCAGCTTCTCAGGATCAGCTGACACCACCCAGACGTACGAAGACAAGGATGACATCGAGAAGGTCCTGCCACTCGCGCTCGCGCTCGCTGTCTTCAATGTCAGTGTCATCGATATAGTATTCCCAGGCAGATTTTTTTTTGGGTGGGTGGAGTGGATCTGGGAAACGTCAGACTTGTTCACAGCTGGTGGGTCACAAACGGGGCTTGCCTAGTGACGGTCTGGCTGGCGGAAATGAGTCAGTGAGGTGACGGAGTGGATGTGATACCGAACACACTCGATGTATATTTTTGCGCCGTCCGTGGCAACATTACTGCTGCTAGCTGTGAGCTGAGAGCTGAGAGCTGCAAGGACGAAGTAGTTGGGGTGGAAGCCAAGGGAGACTTGGAAATTTGCTACGTCTAAATGTTCAGCAGGGTCAGGTTCCTTCAATGCTACTGGCCGCACGCATTCTGGCCTCCGCCTGGCAGCGACCTGACGGCGGACGCGTGTTCGACAAAGAAGCCACCGGCTCGGGTCGGGTCGGCCAGCCGGTATTCTGTTTCTGTTGGCGTTAGTGATGTCTCCACTTACCGGGTGGGTAGCGGGATGTTACATATATCCTTGAGATATTACAAGTGCCTGTAGCGCCCGCTATGAGGATGAGCGAGGATGATCATAGCGACCACGCACCCGCGACAAGGAGTCCCGGTCTGGCCAATCATTTCTCTTCCTACATATAATAATAATAATATTCCAATCCATTGTACGGCCACGGTGCGCGATTCATTGATCCCCGGAATCGAGGACGAGATACGAAGTTCTCACAAACCACTATACCCTTTCATGCTCACAAGGGCCACGACCACTTCAGCCCATGACGAAGACTTGATCAGAGTTATGGGTTCGTTTAAGCGGATCGTCAGGTACAACTCGCATGAAAAAGCAATCAGCTCGGGCAAACGCCAGGAGGCTCCCCAAACGTTCACCAACATGAAACGATCGTTAGCCTTTGGGTTCGGTGGTCCTCCTTGGTCACTTAAACCACCCATATACCGTGGCCGCGCAAGGTTGTGGCGGATCGGTGATGCGCAGAGTATAGAGATTTTAAGAGGAATTGCCAGAGAGCTGATAGGATGCGACGTGGCCAGATGGCCGAAGAAGGGATCCCCAACATATCCCTAAGACGTTGAATGAAACAAAAGACCTCCATTACCCGCGTAACCGGCTTTACGGCGTTCGCATCGTCGGTCCCTCCCTCCTTGCGAACGCCGGGTTCAATCCAGCATTTTCTGAGCACCCTCCAGCAATTCCTCGTGATAAATAGTGATTTTTGGTCTGAGAACGCTCTCCCCGTCACAAGTCTCGAGTCGCACAATTAAGTGGCGTACCTGTGCTGGCTACTGCACGGCATGGTATGTCAACGAAGAGTGTAATTGCTGCAATAGTTGCAGATAATGACCGTTAATAAGAATGAAGTAGAAATATTCCGTGCGGGGGTGCGAGTCGAAGGCCAGTTCGCTAGGGTAATGCGCACCCAATCTCCTAATGGGCGTAGGTCTACACTTTACTATTTATTGTTATACCTTCTATCGCTTTGCGCATATACCTGAAGCCCACATGGGTGCAAACATGTCGGCTTTGTAGCCAAGTACCGCGGTCTTGACCCCTATAGATTCAAACACCAGCGCAGACTCTCACAGGACTTAGTCCCTATCTCTGGTCGGCATATTTCTCATTTCCTCTCGCACTTTCTCTTTGTTCGTACTATCTTTGTTCTCGACCCAAACCTTCTCCTCGACCACTTCGCGACATAGCCGCCTCAAACCACGTAAAGCTCAACTGAATTACATGTATATGGACTCGTAGGGACGATAGATCATCTCTCTGTAACCAGGCCATCCCAGTTCAATCCTCGAAATGGGTCCCTCTCATGAATGTGTATTCTCCCAATTGAACAGGGAAAAAGCGCTGCATGCGAGCAGTACCCTCACACTCACAGTAAGGCACTCTTCCTCACAGTTTTGCCATGTATTCATTCTCCGCCAGAAATGCGTCGGGATAGAAGTGAATTTGTAAAGCGCTGATTTGGCCACGGCGGCTTGTGACACTGATATTCCGATACTCTCAAGCACCAGAACACCCAAAGGGACAACAAATAAAATTCAAAAGGCCGGATTATCTAGGCACTTTGGTGCCATAAATGCGGTTCGATCCAATCGCGCACGCATGTACGCGTAGCGCCCGGGCGGGTTCGGTGTGTCCTTCTCCTGAGCACAGTTGTCAAATTTTAGGCGATAACCTTTCCTTGCCCAATCGCGTTCAGCGCGTTAAGACGGTGATCGGTCCCGGCGTTGCGAGTCTGCGAAGGCCCCGACCAAACGGGTATTTACCAGAGGTGGGTCGAATCTCTGTCTAACTTTTTAGTAACGTTCTGAAATTGTTAACACCGAGCAGGGTCGAGTTCTGGGCTATTGAAAAGATCGCCGAAAGCAGGCCGATTCGACCCTCTGGTCCGTCCCGGAATTTCTAGCCAAACCCAGCAGGGTGTTATGCCGTTTTAGAGCACTCCACATTGATATCCCACCCTTGATTTCTTACGTGCTCATCACCGCTCTCACGTCGCGCGCTGTAGGTAAAATGGGATGGAAAACGCGTATTCTGCTCCGTGTACTCGTAGCTAGCGCGTTGTCTGATAAAACCAAAGCCATTTGAACGTGAGAAACGCGTCGAGTACCTATCTTGAACCTCGCCCCGATGGACACTATTCCCTCGACCCACGCTACTACCACTCAGACCGAGCCTCAATGGGGAAGATGTAAGACTCTCGCTCTTTAGCATGCCTGGAAGTATGATGGCTCACGTACCCTTTTGCAGTGATTATTGTTCACGGAACAGACTGGTCTCAACCCTTCTATTGCAAGTTGGAGCATTACCACACTCACTATATTCAAGATTTGTGTATATAGAACCTATCCGCTCAGCGACTGCATTGAAAACGCACGCTGAGCGGAAGTCTATTCGTATTCATCGACAATGTTTTCCGTACTCACGTGCCTATAGTACCCTTTTACCTACAGGTAGACTATAGAGCGATTTCATTGGAAACGCACGCTGAGCTACTCTTAGTATCATCGAGCAGCTGAACGTTCATCCAATTAATTGAACTACTGCCCGACGAAATAGGTTTGCACAGGGAGCAGCACTCTTCATGGCTGGTGGTCCTTTGACTGCTCAGAAACCTACAACAATAGCCCAATTACATCAGGTTTTGTCTTCCGACACAAGGTCTATCATCACTTCGAATTTTATGCCATGGTGATTCGCTGTAGTGATATTATCGAAGCAACTGATCCAGTAATGTATAGCAATACCCCAAGGAAATTATACGGCGCAATAAACCATTAATTGTGTCTGCCACAGCCAGACTGACTGACAGTAAGGTCACCTATTCTTGAGGATAAGAACACGAGGCAGCCTTTGACGAACGAGAAAGCCTCGCTATGAGTACCCTTTGGTAATATAAACGATCTGCTCGTGTTTGCCACAAGCAGACTGACAGTAAGGGCACCTATTCTGGGATTCCGTGAAGAGAAGAACACGAGGCAGCCGTTTTATTTGCTTTGTGACAGGGCTACCACGAGCTTCGAAGAGGGAAAGACTGGCGAAATGGCTCGGGCCATGCAATGCAACTCAGCAAGTCCTTTGTTGATGAGCGCAATCTTCGGTCAATGCCCCAGCCCTGAAGACAATACACTACTATATTGAGTGCCAGTCTGCTCATTACCGTAAGGACCCGTGGTAGACACGCACGAGCTACCGGGGTTTCTGGCACTAGAATCTAGTACTAGCACAACATATGGTACAACGGGAGGCTGTAATGCCGGATCGTATTGACGAGATGGCTACACGTCGTCTGCCGACACCGCCAAATACTGGTTGGCCGTTATTATCCGGAACCAGCACAATGCACGCACGTGGCCGTGGCAATCTGGCATTGGCAATCTGGCAGGCCCTTCTCGCGTTGTCTCCACCGCAGGCTGCGTAGGGGCCCCGTGATAGAATAGCCCTGTGACGTGACAAGTCGATCTTCCATCGCGAATCAGGACCGATTCCGCGTATCCTTTAGAGACCATCGAACTTTCGTTCGTGATGCACCCCACACCAAAAACGTTCATTCACCCACATCAGGTGATTGTTGGGATCAAAGAACGTGTACATTGTAATACAGCAAGCCCGGTGAACTTTATGGCCCCGTCATTATAGGAATCCCTTGTACTTAGCTTAGACCCTTAGTACTTTCTCAATCGGTGACATGGTCGCTTCGAATCCCTTTGTATATGAGAGACGACGGATACAAGTGTGTAACAATGATAGTGTGTAGGACGAAAGATTAGCCTGTCACATTAAACAAGGCCCCACGAGGTGGCAACAAGATTACGCATAGCCGGCGGCAGAGACATGCGAGAAGAGCCTGCCAGACTGCCATTGCCACGTGCGCGCATTGTGCTGGTTTGGGATAATAAGTGCTAGTCAGCATTTGGCGGTGTTGGTAGACAATGTGTGGCCATCTCGTCGACCGCCCGTGCGCCATATGTCATGCTAGTAACAGAAGCTAGTGCCAGAAGCGCCGATCACTCCGTGCGCCTCCGTCATGCTTCTTTATGTTAATGAGAAGACTGGCACCAAACACTGCAGTGTATTTCCTGCAGGGTTGTGGCATTATCCGAAGATCGCATCCACCAACAAAGGATTTGCCATCTTGGTCCGAACCCTTTCGCCAGTCTTTCCCTCCTCGTGGCCCGTGGAGGCCCTGTCACAAAGTAAATCCAAGGGCTGCCTCGTGTTCTTCTCTTCACGGATTCTCAAAATAGGTGGCCTGACTGTCAGTCTGCCTGTGGCAAACACGAGCAAATAGTTTATTATGCCAAGGGGTACTTATAGCGAGGCTTTCTCGTTCGTCTTTCCTTTACCCAAACACTCGATCCCCGCACTGACCATGGATCCGACGGCCCCTCCCCCTCTGCCAAACCCAACCACACCTGAACGCATCTTTCCACGTACGAAACATGCTGCTACACCGAACAAATTCGCGCCTACGTTCGCTGTCAGCTCTCAGCCTGTCGGTTCCACACAACGTGCCCTCCAGGAGTCACTCACCAACAATGTTGTGTTTGCGAATGAAGAGATCGTCCAAGCGATCTTCCAGCCATCGAAGGTGGACGACGAAACTGTCATGAACATCCTTACCGAGATCAATGATGACGAATCTTTGAAAGCTGCGTACGGCGTGGTCCTCCGTGGCACGGGTAAGGAAACGACGAAGTATAAGCCTATGGTGCGTCATTTAATGATTGTCAGCGAACTTGCTAATCTGAATCCACTAGCTTACGCTGTTTGACCACATTACGACCTACAAGCATGAAGATACTCCGTTGGTGAACAATGACTACGGACGCCATGTACACCGAACCTGGGTGGATACACACAGTCAAGGTATCCGAACGGATCCGGAGATCTATCTTCCTGGAGAGATCGCTGCGAAGGAAGAGGATGACCACTCAGCCGAAGAAGACGACGACGCCAATGAAGACGACAAAGACGGGGGCCAACTAGCGGAGGTCACTTCGGGAGTGAAGAGGAAGGCAGAGCCGAGGAATAGGAGTGGTTTGGTCCGCAAAGTGGCCAAAACATCCGCTAAAAGTGGCCCTTCGAGAGCCGCGCGGGAGGTCATTGACGACCGCCGGCCGGATCTTACACTCATCGACGTTCCGGTCGGTGAAGATATTCTGATGCACCCTTATGGGCGCCAAGGGTGCCTTTACATCGAGGTGAAGGTCGCGGCGGACCAGAAACCTAACCCTCAGGAAGCCGTGAGTCTTCTCTTTCATGAGGTGCCTTGCAACTAAACCACGCATTCGGATAGGTCACGAAGAAACCAGCCAAGGGCCGCAAGGGCTCTCACCAAGCCGCTGAAGAACCACCGACAGTCAAGTCTATCGTTCGCCAGGTGGCAGATATAGCTCGTCTCCACCTAGCTACCCGCCCATTCATGCGTTACTCCCTCCACATCACCATCTGCCGTACCATCTTCAATATCTGCCTCTTTGATCGCGCCGGCGGAGTCGTCTCAAAGGATTACAATCTCAAGGATCCAGATGACTTTGAGACGTTTGTTCGCATCATCCGCCGCGCCACCTGCGACATGGACGCCTACGAACTCGGCCTCGATCCTACTGTCACTCCCCTCGACTACCTTGGCTCCGTTGCACGCTACCCGCGCTTCAAGGTCCAGGTTGGAGAGAACACGTACCATACACACGGATTCCCAATTTGGCAGTCCGTGACACTGCAAGGACGCGGAACATGGGTGTCTGGAGCGACGAAAGAGGACAACCCGAACCCGAAGCCATGCGAGCGTCTGGTATTGAAGAATGCCTGGAGGGCCTCTGGGCGTCTTCCAGAGTCGACGCTCTACGGAATTATCAACAAGCTCAAGGAACGCGACAACATGCCGAGTCTTCGCTGTGTCGCCGAGTTTGTGGATGGCGGGGACGTAATGATTGGAGGAAGCGCGCAACAGGATATCCCTACTACCTCCTCCGACGTCACGGGCGGTGTCGTCAATCAACGAGCCGCGATGCGAGTTTCCAGTCATCGAGCGTTTGTCGAGGGTGCAGAATCGAACCCCCATGATCCTACTCTCCATCGTGTTGTGCTCGCAACTCGTGGCAAAAGCATGGTGTCGTACACATCATTCACAGAGTTGCTAAGTGCGGCCGAGTGCGCCGCTGAAGGTATGCAAGCTATACTCCTACAATGGGCATGGCGCTTACCCCTTTCCAAGGCCTCCATTCTCTCAGTCGGCTCGGGGTCGATCACAGGGACGTTAGTATCGGCAACGTCCTTCTCGGCACAGACCCGGATAAAGCGGCAGGGTTTATTTCCGATCTGGACCTCTCTTCGATCAGTGAAGAGGCAATCAAGGCGGCCTACCCCAACGACTATGACACGATAATTAAGCAGATGAAGAGTGGCGAGTGGCGAACGGTATGCGATTATCATCTCAAAGCAACTCAGACGCCTTTCTCATACACCCTTTGTGCACAGGGAACTGCACTATTTATGGCTCGTGATCTCTTGCGTGCTTTGGATACCATTACAAGTGAACCAACCACGGCAGATTTTACTTTCCGACACAAGCTCAGCCACGACTTTGAATCATTGCTCTGGGTCGTTGTTTACGCCATGATGATTCACCATAGGAATAATATAGCACCAGCGGACAAGGAGAAGTGTGAAAAGTACAAGAGAGTCTTGGATCGCTGTTGGGCGGCTCACGCGTACAGCAACATACTCATGGCCCATGACCACATGATAGTGACCGGGTGCTTTGTCGATCCTGAGGTCCCATTATGGTTCCCCGATCCGCGCGAAGCCGCATTTTTCTGCGATGCTATGAGCTTTATCTTCCACAGCCGAATGGGTGGGAAGGGCATCACGTATGAGAGTCTCTGCGCACTCTTCAAGAAGCACAGTGATCTGGCCATGGAACCGGAGGCTTTTGGCGTTGTTTCCAAATGACCTTGCTGGTTGTCCTGACCGTCAATATTATGTTCCAAGATGTTTGTTAGAAATATGCGCCACTTCGGGCACGTTGTCTATAAACCTGTTTTCATATCCTGCACTGTAGCGTATCAACTCTCTCGCTGTGATGCTTGTTGTGATACTTTGCGGGTCCATTGGATCCTTGTGGTCCCACTATGAACTTCAGTTGGAACCCGCTCGACTTCCGCATTCGCTATGGAACTGTCATGTTTTTGTCTCTACGGCACCTCAGGCCCATGATCACCGACCTTTACCGGTGATCTGTGAAAACCTTCAATGACTCAGCGTCCGAGAAAACGTGAATTCGAGCAGTACCTGAAAGACTACGCAGCCGCACAAGCGTAGATGTGGGGGGTATGCGTGGATCAGGGGGAAACCAAGCGCAAGGCAAGGGATGCATAGGATCCTCAGAAACACCAACGATGAATAGTACGGGATTGTTGCGTACGTGGGATGGAGAGTCACAACCGGAGTGCACCTGATGAGACGTTGCGGGGTGGTATTGGAGACAGGTCAGCTGTTGAGATCAAGCTGCAAATGATGAGACTTGATGATGATGGGGAGGAAGGCCACAAGCACATCGTCGTCACTCGATCATCGAGAGAACAGGACCCGTATTAAGCGAGTTGAAAACGAGGATATCAGAGAAACAATTGTGCCAAGGAAAGGTCAGTATTCCATTGTGAACGAAATTAACTTATTTATTTTAATT
>Ga0209131_1002327_pt1 | contig 12930 bp, 8 predicted proteins | sample GraSoi_2013_40cm_FD_185826 | JGI IMG/M metagenome (GOLD analysis project Ga0209131, IMG submission 185826) | Grasslands soil microbial communities from the Angelo Coastal Reserve, California, USA - Sample 9_17_2013_40cm (SPAdes) (version 2) | ecosystem: Environmental > Terrestrial > Soil >...
TGACAGGTGGCGCAGGCGCACGCCCCGCCGCACTCCGCCTCGATGCCGGGGATGCCGTTCTTGATCGCCGTCTCCATGACGGTCGAGCCGATCTCGCCCTCCACGGTCCGGGCGGTGCCTTCATGATCGATATAGGTGATCTTCGGCATGCGGTTGGCGGACAATTCGGGGCGATGGCGTCCTATAGAGCATGTTTCTTTGTGCTTGAAGCGATAATGGCGCCGTGCGCTCGGTGCATTCCCTCCCGCGCCTGGGGGGAGGAGCAGAGCGAGTTATTGCTCGTGCCGATTGGTACGGCCTATGCCCGCGCGCCGCCCGGCGCGGCTGGCTCGGAAGGCGGCTCGCCGCCAAGCACGCGATAGCCGGCCGGGGTGAGGCGGCAAACCAGCCAGCCCGGCTTGATAGGGTTGTGCACCCAGGGGGCCGCCCAGCCGTGGGCCACGCAGGACTCGATGGTCTTCTTCGATACTTCGCGGCCCTCCCGATCGAAAAGCGGCAGCTTTCCGCCGGGTTGCGTCAGTCCCCGCTCGAGATAGCGCCGCTGCGCCTCGCTCGGCCGTAGGCCAGCCGGGCTAGGGCCTGACAAACCCTCGCCAGGCGCGCAGACGCCGTGCTTGCCCTGCGGTGCTCGACCCATCGGCCGCCTGCCGTTAACGATGATTAAAGACGTCTTAACAAGCGGTTTCCTTCGGTATGCCAAGCCGATAGGATAGCCCAACGGCAGTGAAATGTCTGGGCGGCGCGCATTGGCGATCGCCCGAGGGGGTTCCGCAGGGATCTCAAGGCTAGCGCGCTCGTGGCGCGGTCAGGGTCTCGCTCCTGCCGCTGCTCTAGTCCAGCGTAATACGAGGCGACGACGGACATGGCAAACACTCCAAAGAAGATCAAAGATCCGACGGAAGCTGCGCTTTCCGCGATCCAGGACGCGCTTTCGGCGCGCGACGCCGCAGCCGAAGCGCAAGCCGGCAGCCCACCGACCCCACCGGTGAGCGCGGCCGAGGAGCTGCAGTGGCCCGGCATCTCCTCCATGCCCGACGCGGACGTGCACCAAGGTGGCGAGCAGATCTTCTCGCGCCGTGCCGCCAATGACGACCGTGAATCGATCGGCAACATCCTGCGAGCGCTGCAGCGCCGCCCGGCAGGCACGTCCTATGTCACCGCGACGGTCTTCGCGGGCCTGTGGGTGCTCGCCGGGTTAGTACTCGGCTGGATGTATTTGCCCGAGATCCAGGCCGCGCTCGGCCCAACCGGCCTCGCCGCGCCGGTGCTCGCTATGCTCGCCATCGTTTTCTTCGTGCCGATCATCTTCTTTTATGTGCTCGCGCATATGGCTTGGCGCTCGCAGGAGCTGCGGCTCATCACCCAGTCCATGGCCGAGGTCGCGATGCGGCTCGCCGAGCCGGAGACGGTGGCGCGCGAGTCGATCGTCACGGTCGGGCAGGCGATCCGGCGGGAAGTGGCGGCCATGGGCGACGGCGTCGAGCGCGCGCTCGCGCGCGCCGCCGAGCTCGAGACGCTGGTGGCAAACGAGGTCTCCGCTCTCGAACACGCATACAGCGAGAACGAGGTGCGCATCCGCGGGCTGCTGCAGGATTTGGGCACTCAGCGCGACAGCCTGGTCGGGCAGGCCGGGCAGATCCGCGACGCCATCAACAGCGTCCATCTCGATCTGAGCCACGATATTTCGCAGATCAGCGAGCTCGTTTCCGAGCAGGTCAACGAAGCTTCGCGGCGGATCACACACACGCTTTCCGACAAGGCCGAGCATATCACGCGGGCGCTCGGAAACGCCGGCGACACGATGATCCAGACGCTCGGCGAGCGCGGCGGCGACCTGCTGGACCGGCTCGAAAATACCAGCCGCGAAACCTCGCAGGCCATTTCCGCCGCCAGCGACCGCCTGACCACGACCCTGAATTTCAAGACCGATCACATCGGCGACGAGTTTACGGAAATCACCGCCAATGTCGAACGCACGATGGCGGAACGGCTGGAGCGAGTGACCGAGAATTTCGCGCAAAAGTCCGCGGAGATTCTCGATCTGATGAGCAACCGTTCGCAAGAGCTCACCGATGCCGTCATCGAGACGGGCAACCAGCTTGCGGATACGATTTCCAGCCGCGTCGAGGAGGTCAATACCACGCTCAAGAACACCGGCGATTCCCTCGTGCTCGATCTGAGCCTGCGCGGCGGAGACGTGGTATCCAAGCTCGAGCAGACCGGGGCACGCATCACCGATACGATCGTGCAGCGCGGCAGCCGAGTCACCGACCAGTTCCGCGAGACCGCCGAGGCACTCGCTGACGTCATTGCCAGTCGCGGCGATGCGGCGCGTGAAATGCTCGCGGCCCGCCTGCAAGCCTTCGAAGAGATGTTCAATCAGGGAGGAAACGAGCTCGCCGATACGATCGCGCGGCGCGGCGACACGGTACGCGAGATGCTCGCGGCGCGGCTGCAATCGTTCGAGGACATGTTCAACCACGGCGGCACCGAACTCGCCGAACGCATCGCCCGCGACGCCACCACGCTCGGCAATCTCATCACTCGGCATTTGGCCGAGTTCGACCGCACCGTGAAGACCTACGGCGGCGAAATGGTCGAACGTCTCGGCGAGCGCACGCAGGACATTTCCAGCGCGATGCGCGAGTACCTGGACAATTTCGACACCCGCGTCACGGTCAAGTCGGCCGAGATCACGGCGAGCCTCGACCAGCAATTCAACCGTTTCCGCGATGCTCTCGACGGCCGTACCCAGACGCTCGGCGAGGCGCTCTCTGCGCGGGTGGCAGAGGTCGCCAAGCGCATGGCCGAAAGCGGCAAGGAAGTGATAGGCGCACTCGACAAACGCATTGGCGATGTCACCGGCCTCATCAACGCACGCGGGGCCCAGCTTGCCGAAACCATCGGCGCCAAGATCGAGGACGTGGACAGGACGCTGGGCATCAAGGCGACGGAAGTCGCCGACAATCTAGATACGCGTATCAGCCGGTTCGAGAACCTGCTGAGCGGCCGCGCCGAGGGCATGACCAGGGAAATCGAAGCGCGCAGCCAAGCAGCTGCCGATTTGCTCGTCGCGCGGACCGACGGCTTCAGCAAAGAGATTGAGAGCCGGAGCCAAGCAGCTGCCGACTTAATCGCTGCACGTACCGAAAGCTTCACCAAGGACCTCGACACTCGCAGCCAAGCGGCTGCGGAATTACTCAGCGCGCGCACTGAGAGCTTGACCAGGGAGATCGAGACCCGCAGCCAGTCGGCTGCCGAGCTGCTCGCCGCCCGTACCGAGCATCTGAGCAGCACGATGAGGGCAAATGCCGGCGATGCTGCGCAGGCGATCGACAAGTTGACTGCGACCGCGGTGGAGGCGATTGGCGCGCGTGCAGAGCAACTCAGCACAACTGTAAGGGCAGCCACCGAGGAGGCGGAGCGCTCGCTCAGTAATCTTTCGACCTCAGCCTCCAGTACCCTTAATGGACGGATCCGTGAGCTCGCCGAGGCGGTGAAGACCAACAGCACCGAGGCGGAGCGGTCGCTCACTCAGCTCGCGGCCAATACCACGAGCGCGATCCGTACGAGCGCGCACGACGCCGAGCGCATGATCAGCGGCATGTCGACCGGCGTCAGCAACGTTCTCAAACAGAACGCCAGCGAAGTCGAACGCACCCTGCTTTCGGTAAGCGCCGAGGTGGCACGCAACTTCGTCGGAAAGGCCGAAGAGATTTCGACCACGGTCGGCCAGCGTGCCGCCGAGATGACGCGAGTGGTCGACGAGAAGTCGAGTGGCCTTCTAGCCGCGCTCACCCGCAAAAGCGAGGAATTCGTGAGCGAGGTCGGCCGCGTGACGGATCAGGCGATCAAGGCGATCGAGGGCAAGGGCTTCAACTTCACCCAGACGATGACGGACAACAGCGAACAGATCGCGCGCCTGATCAGCCAGGCGAGCGAGACCGCGACCGGCGCAGTCAATCAGTCGCTCAAGGACCTGCAAACGAGCCATATCGCCGCCACCGAGACGACCAGCGAAGCGGTCAATCGCGCGATCAAGGAGTTGCGTGAAAGCGCGGAGATGGCAACCGAAAGCGCGTCCAAGACCATCAGCCGCACCCTCAAGGAGCTGCAGGACACAACCCACGGCGCGGTCGAGCAATCCAAGCAGACCGCGTCCGCCGCAGTTATCGAGATCCAAGAGACGCACAACATGCTGCGCTCCGATGCGACCGTCCTCTACGAGCGCCTGCGCGAGGCCAACATTCTCCTGCAGGAGGTCTTGAGCGGCGCTCACGAGAACATGAGCGGCATCGAGAGCACGCTGGTCGCGCGCGTAGCCGATTTCGTCGCGGCAATGAACGACGTCGCGCAGAAGGCCGGCACCGCCAACAGCGACGTGGAGCGCAACATCGCGAGCTTTAAGGAGATGTCGGCGAAGACGCTCGACGATCTCAGCCAGCTTGCCGGCCAGTTCGACGTGCACGCCCACTCGCTGGCCGACGCGGTGGCGTTGATCGACGGCAGCAACCGGCAGACCCAGGGTGCGCTCACCGAGCGCGGCGCAGCGCTGGAGCAGCTGATGGCCGCCCTCGACAGCAAAGCCGCCGATCTCGAAGAGCGGCTCACCCGCTTTGCCGCCGTGCTCGATCAGTCGTTCGAAGGCGCGGGCGAACGGGCGCGCGGAATCGCTCGCCTCACCGCGGAATCGGCAACCAGCGGCGCCGAAGCGATCAGGGAGAATTTCGAGGCGATCCGCAGCGGCACCGAGGAGGAGCGGACGCGATTGAGCGAGGCCATGCACAGCATCTACGAGCAGGCGAGCGAGGAGTCGCATACGATGCTATCGCAGGCGGCGCAGCGCTTCGCCGAGGTGCTGGACGAGTTGAAGCAGATGAGCGCCGACATGCGGCGCGAGCTCGAAACGACGCGCGCGGAGTTGCGCAAGGGCATCCTCGAGCTGCCGCAGGAGACGGCGGATACGGCCTCGCACATGCGGCGCGTCATCGTCGATCAGATCGAGGCCTTGGCCGAGCTCAACCGGATCGTCGCCCGCCACAACCGGGAGCTCGACGTGGTCGAGCCCGGCGCGCTGCGGATGGAACCGCTCGAGGTTACCTCTCGTCGCGGCGGCGTTCGCGAGGAGCCGGTACGCAGCAACGGCAATCCGCGCGGAGAGCCGGCCCGCGCCCGCTCCGACATTACCGGCATGGTTCCGCCGACGATGCCCCCGCGGCGTGCCGAGGCGCCTGCGTTGAGTCCCGCCCAGGCGGCCGGCGGCGGGCGCGCTGGCTGGCTCTCGGAGCTGCTTACACGCGCCTCGCACGAGGCCGAAGCGCCCGTGCGCGAGACACCCGCCCCGCGCGCAAATCCCCCGGAGCGTCCCGAGCGCCACAGCATGGAATCGCTCGACTCGCTCGCCGTGGACATCGCCCGAATGATCGACCATGACGCCGCCGCCGAGCTGTGGGACCGCTACAAACGCGGCGAACACAACGTGTTCACGCGCAAGCTTTACACGATGCAGGGGCAAAAGGCGTTCGAGGAGATCCGCAAGCGCTATCGCGGCGACGGCGAATTCAAACGCGCCGTCGATCGCTATGTCGGCGAATTCGAGCGGCTGCTCGAGGAGGTCTCGCGCGAGGACCGCGGGCAGACGCTGGCGCGAACCTACCTCACCTCGGAAACCGGCAAGGTCTATACCATGCTCGCCCACGCCGCTGGCCGGTTCGACTGATCGTAGCGAACGAGGTCAAGACGGCGGGCGCGCGATGAGCGCGCCCGCTTTGTTTCGCCGCAGGTTAGGACGGACGACGGCGCGGGCGTTCCACTCCTTTGCGTCTTCATTGCCATGGATTCACTGCGCGCTGGCGCGACCGCGCATGCTATTCCAGTCTTCACCAGAAACTGCGTTCAGATAGGAGGAGGTCATGCATAAGGTAAGTGTTGGTGGGATTTTTGGCGCTGCTTTCAAGCAGCGCGTATTCTCAAGAGATTACGACGGGCAATACGGTCCGCGTTCTGGCAGACGGCGGATCGGGCGGACAAAATGCGACGATCTGGAAGGCGGACTGTCAGCAGGGAATGGTGCTAACGGGCATTGAAATTGCGGTCGGCGGGACGTGCCATAACCAATGTGATCGGGACGGCAGGCCCTTGGCCACGTTCGTCATCCATTGCTCTCAGATTCAGGCGGGAAAATAAATCCTGCTAGTGCACGCACCTCGTCGTGACTGATTACTTCAAGAACAGCTCGGTCCATACCTGTTGCCATTTCGGCGCCTCGTCGAGCCATTTGACCGGATCGACCATGACGTGCTGGTACTGATCGAGGAGAGTCTTCTGGGTCCGGCTGGACGGAATACGGCCCATGTCGGCGAGCACCTTCTGTCCCTCCGGCGAGAGCATGAAGTCGGCGAACAGGAGCGCGGCGTGGGGATGCGCCGCGTTCTTCGCCAATGCGATCGCCTGGGGGCGACCGACCAGCGGCTCGACCGCGGCCCAATCGATCGGTCCTCCCTTCGCCTTGATGGAGTCGGCGTTGCCGCTGTAGGTCGTCAGGCATACCGGCAATTCGCCCGCGGCCACGAGCTGGGCCACCAGGATGTGTCCCTTGCGCATCTCGGGCTTGAGCGCCGCAAGCTTGCGGAAGAATTCTAGTCCGCGCTCCTCGCCCATGAAATTAACGACGCCATACATCCAGTCGCTGTCGGTCGCCTCGAGTGCAAGGCGGCCGTTCCAACGCGGATTAGCGAAGCCCTCGAGCGCGGCAGGCAGCTCCTCGCGTCTGACCTTGCCCGTGTTGTAGCCCACGACCCAGAGATTCGCGCGGTCGGCAAACCAGCGCCGGTGCGGCGGGATCGCCCAGGGCGGCAGATCGGCGAGATAGGGGCTCTGGAACGGCGCGACCGTCGCCTCGCGTGCGAGCGCCTCGACCTCGGGCGCGTTGGTCTCGACCGCATCCATGCCACGCCGGCCGCCGCGCGACTCGGTGAGCGCGCGCTGCACCACGTTCTCGCTGAGCGCGCGCCAGACCTGCACCTTGACGCCGTACTTGCTCTCGAAGGCGCGCGCGAGCGGGGTCGATTCCGTCGTCGCTATCGAGGTGTAGAGCGTGAGCGTGCCCTCCTCGCGCGCCTTGGCGATCAGGCGCTCTCCGCGATCGGCGCCCGCGTACGTGTAGATCGCGGGGGTGTCCTCGGTCTGCGCGCGCGCGCGCATCGGGCCAAGAGCCACGATCGTGCAACATGCGAGAAGGGCAAAGACCGTGCGCTGTGGCCCGCGGCGCCCCTTGCCCGTCACGCCCGAGCTCGTTTGTGGCTGCTGCTCCATGGCCGCTCGCTTTTAGCGCACGTTCGCACGGACTGGAATCAGCGTGAGCGGCGGTCGTGGGGGCCTCCGCTCGAGCAATGTGATTACGTATGATGCACCACGATGAACTCCCTCGGCCTGTCCGTGCGCGTGGAACGCTGGCCCATTGCCGGCACCTTTTCCATCAGCCGCGGCACCAAGACCGAAGCCGTCGTCGTGGTCGCGGAACTCTCCGACGGCACCCATCGCGGGCGCGGCGAATGCGTACCCTACGCGCGTTACGGCGAGGCCGTCGAGGGCGTGGCGGCGGCGATCGAGGCAATGCGCGCGGAGATCGGCTGCGGGCTTGACCGCGAGCGGCTGCAGTCTGTCATGGGGCCGGGCGCGGCGCGCAACGCGCTCGACTGCGCGTTCTGGGATCTGGCAGCCAAGCGCGCCCGACGGCCCGTCCACGAGTTGCTCGGCATGCCGGCACCCAAGGCGGTCACTACCGCCTACACGATCTCGCTCGGCACGCCGGACGCCATGGCGCGCGCCGCCGCCGGGGCGGGCGAGCGGGCGCTGCTCAAGGTCAAGCTCGGCGCGCCCGGCGATCCCGCGCGGATTGCCGCGGTGCGGCACGCCGCGCCGCGGGCCGAGTTGATCGTCGATGCCAACGAGGGCTGGACGGAGAGCGATCTTGCCGCAAACCTCGCCGCTTGCGCCGAGGCCGCCGTGACGCTCATCGAGCAGCCGCTGCCCGCGGAGCATGACGACGCGCTCGCGCGCATCGCGCACCCGCTCCCCATCTGCGCGGACGAGAGCGCGCACGCGAGTGCGTCGCTCTCCGCGCTTGTCGGAAAATACGACGCCGTCAACATCAAGCTCGACAAGACCGGCGGCTTGACCGAGGCGCTCGCCATGGCGCGAGAAGCCGAGCGCCTCGGATTGACGCTCATGGTCGGCTGCATGGTCGCGACCTCGCTCGCCATGGCACCAGCCATGCTGCTTGCGCAGCGCGCGCGCGTGGTCGATCTCGACGGTCCGCTCCTGCTCGCGCGCGACCGGCTGGATGGGCTTCGTTACGAGCATAGCCGCGTCCATCCGGCGGCGCCGGCGCTGTGGGGGTGAAATAAACACACGGACCAGGCGGGTAACCATGTAAGGCAACCTCGATCGCGTGTGTCCGGGCGGTTCACATTTAGCCCACATTTGGTTTAAAAGATCGAAGCGAGGGCGGCGCCGACTTGGCGGGGCAGGCGCCGGGAGCACGGAGAGGATAAGCATGAAAATTGCTGTTCTGGCCGGCGCCGTTGCGGCGGCGCTGACGCTGTCGACTGCGCATGCGACGATACGCATCAGGGCGGATTCCGGGGGGCAAATCGGACCTTATCTCGAGAACCTCGTGGCTTTGCGGAGTTCGGGCGAGCGGGTGATTATCGATGGGCCGTGCCTGTCCGCATGTACCATGCTGCTCGGCGTCATCCCGCGCGAGCGCATCTGCGTCACGCCGCGCGCGCGGCTCGGCTTCCACGCGGCATGGCATCCCGGCGGCAACGGTCAAGCGGTGACGAGCCGCGAGGCGACGCGGCTCTTGTTGGACATCTATCCCGAGGAGGTCCGCAGTTGGATCGCGCGGCGCGGCGGCCTCTCTCCGCGCATGATGTATCTGAGCGGCCGTGAGCTCACCGCAATGTACAATACGTGCGAGTGAGGTCCGCTTCTGGCGACAGCGAGCTGCGGAGCTATGTGCCGCCCGTAAGCCTGCGGGCGGCCAAAGCAAACATGCCGCCGGCAACAGCGACGAGTGCCATGGCGGCATAAGCGAAGCTCCCCCAGCGCGCATAGAGCACGCCAGAGACTCCCATCGCCGCGGCCATGGCGAGACCAAGCGCCACGGCGAGGTAGCCCTGAGCGGTCGCGCCGGCTTCGGCCGGTGCGGTGCGTGCGATGAAGCCCAGCGCGCCGAGATGCGTCGCGCCAAAGGACAGCCCATGCAGACACTGCAAGGGAGCAAGGAGCGCGGCCGGCGGATCGAACGCCATGGCGCCCCAGCGAACGCCCGCGCCCGCGGCGCCGAATAGGATGAGTGTCGTCGGCGCGACCGGCAGGCGCCCCGACATCGCGAACAGCACGATCTCCGCGATCACGCCGAGCGCCCAGAGCGCTCCGATCGCGCTACCATCAAGCCCCGCCGCCGCCCAGTCGAGCGCGGAAAAACCGTAATAAACCGCGTGACTCGCCTGGATGAGACTTGCCGCGGCCATGGCCGCGAGCAATGCGGGATCCCGCAACAGGTCCCGCGCGGGCCGCGAGGGCTTCGCCGTGCTGGGGTCGCGCAAGGCGAGCGGCGACAGCGTGAAGGCCGCCGCCGTGGTGATCACCAGCGCCGCTACCGCGAGCCAGATCAGGTCACGCGCGGGAATCACGTCGAGAACAAGCCCCGCTGCGAAGCTGCCGACGATAAAGGCGGCGGAGCCCCAAAGCCGCACCGGGCCGTAAGCGCGTCCGAGCACCCCCAATCCGCGCAGGGCATAGGCATCGGCCAACGGCATGAGCGGGGTGTAAAAGGCGGAGGCCAGCGCAAACGCGATGCTGATGGCGAAAATTCCCTGCGCCAGTCCCAGCGCGCCATAACCCAGCATCGCCAGCGCTGAGGCGATCGCGATCACCGCGCGCAGGGCGTCCTGGCGATCGGCGATCCGCGTCGCAAGCGGGATTGCGAGCAGACGCACGATCATGGGGACGGAGAGCACCAGTCCGATGGTGCTCGCATCGAGCCCCTTGGCTGCGAGCCAGAGCGGCAGGAACGGCACTTGCACGCCGAGCGCGGCGAACAGCGCGGCGTAGAAGATCGCAAGCCGCAATGCAAAAGAGGGATGGAGGAACGACGGAGGAGGGAACAGCAATTGCGAGAGCGCCCTCTGTGGCATCCGCGTCGGGTCGAGGACCTGTCCCGGGCGCAGCGCAGCACGAAGTGGTGCGCTGCAGACCCGGGATCGTCTCAGTCCGTGACGGTCCCGGATCAGCGGTGCACCGCTCCACTTCGTCTCGCGCCGCACCGCATCCGGGACACAAGTCTACTCTCGGCTCTGTCTCGTCCGCCGGTGGGCCGATCAAGCCACGAGCCGATAGAACAGGTCCGGATCGACGTTGCCGCCGGAGAGGACCGCGACCGCGATTTTGCCCTTCACATCGATCTTGCCCGACATGAGCGCGGCAAGCGCAGCCGCGCCGCCGGGTTCCACGACAAGCTTGAGCTCGCGGAAGGCAAATGCGACGGCCGCGGCCACTTCCTCGTCGCTGACAGCGGCGCCGGCTGCCACTAGTTCGCGGTTGATGGCAAAGGTCAGCTCGCCGGGCGTTTGCGCCATCAGCGCGTCGCAGATGGTGCCGGTGAGCGCCGCATTCTTTTCCCGCCGTCCGCTCTTGAAGGAACGCGCATGATCGTCGAAGCCCTCAGGCTCCGCGGTATAGAGGCGGGCCTGAGGCATGCGCGCTTTCACCGCAAGCGCGATACCCGCAGTCAGCCCGCCGCCCGATGCCGTCACCGCGATGATGTCGGGCACCAAGCCCTGCGCCGCCAGATCTTCGACGATCTCGCGCCCTGCCGTCCCCTGTCCGGCGATGATCAGCGGGTCGTCATAGGGGGGCACCAATGCGGCGTTGCGTTTCTCGGCGATCTCGCCGGCGATGGCCGCTCGGTCTTCGCGTGCGCGGTCGTAGAGCACCACTTCCGCGCCCAGCGCCGCGGTACGCTCACGCTTGGGGCGGGGTGCATCGGACGGCATGACGATGACGGCCGGCATGCCGAGAAGCTGCGCCGCCGCCGCGACGCCCTGGGCGTGATTTCCCGAGGAAAATGCCACCACGCCACCCGCGCGCTCACCCTGGGGGATAGAGGAGAGCTTGTTGTAGGCGCCGCGGAACTTGAACGAGCCGGTGCGCTGCAGCGTCTCCGCCTTGAGAAACACGCGCGCGCCGGTGAGCGCATCGAGCACCGGCGACGTCAATAGCGGCGTGCGCAAAACAACGCCGGCAAGCCGCCGCGCGGCCGCATCGACATCGGCGGCGGTCGGTAGCACCCGATCGGCTGATGGTTGCATCGCAAGCAACGGTAGCGCCGCGATGCCCTCCCCGGCAAGGCCACTCACACCCAGTCCCGCCGCCGGTTGATGTAGCCCGCATTGAGCCATAAGTACGTTTACGCGCGCCTTCGACGTGCTATGGCGAAATGCGGGCAATCGCCGGCCCCGGATTTCGCTTCGCTCAATCCAGGCTACGGGATAGAGCTGCGCGATGTATGGACATGACGCGGGTGCGAAAGTGTACAATCGCAAATCATTCCCTCCCCTATAGCGCTCGGACCGACCCATGGAACTCGGGATTTCCGGCCGTAAGGCCATTGTGTGTGCCTCGAGCCGCGGGCTTGGGCGCGGCTGCGCGTTTGCGCTCGCTCAAGCCGGCTGCGAGGTCACCGTCAACGGGCGCGACAGCAAAGCGCTCGAGGCCACGGCGGCCGAGCTGCGGAAATCGACCGGCGCCAAGGTGACCGCGGTGGTAGCCGACGTCGCCACCCCCGCGGGGCACGCCGTTTCGGGATTTTCGCGAGCTCACGCGGCCGCAAATGATCGACGGCGTCATCGCCAACATGCTGGTCGCCATCGAGCTCACGCAGAAGGTCATCGATTCCATGTGCGCCAAGAAATTCGGCCGCATTGTCAACATCACGTCGGGATCGGTGAAGATGCCGCTGTCTGGACTCGATCTCTCCTCTGGCGCGCGCGCAGGCCTGACCGCGTTTCTCGCCGGCGTCGCGCGCTCGGTCGCCGCCTCCAACGTGACCATCAACTTTCTCCTGCCCGGCGCATTCGATACCGAGCGGCTCGCCTCGAACATCGCCATGAATGCCCAGAAGCGCGGCATCTCCATGGAAGCGGCAAGGAGCGAGCGGATGGCGGGCCTGCCGGCCAAGCGATTCGGCACGCCGGCCGAGTTCGGCGCGGCTTGCGCCTTTTTGTGCTCGGCGCAGGCCGGCTATATCACCGGGCAGAGCCTGCTCATCGATGGTGGGGTCTATCCTGGAGTGATGTGACAAACCGCTTGATTCCGGGTGTGCGGGCTTCGTCCGCGCCCTGAACGGCGCAGCAGCCCTTGTTCACGCTGACATGCCCCCAAACGCGAACGAGGCCAGCTGACGCCGGCCCCGTCGCACCCCCCAATTAACCCGATAACCCGGCAAAGCCCTGAGGAGAGGACTTCCCTTCGTGTCGGCCCCCGAACCCGCGTCGCTTGCAGCTAGGCGCGCGAGCCAGGTGCATGACGCCAATCTGTCCCGCGGAGAGCGCCCATTGCAAATGAAAACGGCGCGTAAATAGGCGCGCTTGAACGATATGCGCGCATCTGTTGCCCATAGGCAACAGCTATAGAGGGCGTGGCGCATCTGCGGAGCACAGTTAGAGGATGCGGCGCCTTCCTTGCCCCTCGAGAGGACCCGACGCATCATCCGCGGCCCTGGTACCTCCCAGCGCCAACTGGCCTTGAGCCCCCAAGGAGAAGCCATGAAGCTCGTCCGCTTCGGCCCAAGCGGCCGCGAAAAACCTGGAATCATCGATTCGAAAGGACGCATCCGCGACCTCTCGAAAGTGGTGCCGGATA
>Ga0209131_1002328_pt1 | contig 12929 bp, 10 predicted proteins | sample GraSoi_2013_40cm_FD_185826 | JGI IMG/M metagenome (GOLD analysis project Ga0209131, IMG submission 185826) | Grasslands soil microbial communities from the Angelo Coastal Reserve, California, USA - Sample 9_17_2013_40cm (SPAdes) (version 2) | ecosystem: Environmental > Terrestrial > Soil >...
GAACAGCCCCGCCGAGAAGCCGAATCCCAGCCGGCTGTGCAGCAGATCCATCGTCACCATCGCGAGGCCCGTGAGGATCGCGTGCACTGCGTAGAGCGCCGGCGCCAGGAACATGAACGTGAACTCGATCGGTTCGGTGACTCCGGTGAGGAACGACGTGAGCGCCATGGACATGAGCAGCCCGCCCACGGCCTTCTTGCGCTCGGGAAGCGCCGTGCGGTACATGGCGAGGCACGCCGCGGGCAATCCGAACATCATCACCGGGAAGAAGCCGCTCATGAACGCGCCCGCCCGGGGATCGCCGGCGAAGAAGCGATTAAGGTCGCCCGTGACGCCGTTGAAGTCGCCCACCAGGAACCACGCGACGTTGTTCAGGATGTGATGCAGCCCCGTGACGATGAGCAGGCGATTGAGGGCGCCGTAGACGAAGAGCCCCACGGAACCCGACTCGATGATCGCGTGGCTCATGGCATCCATGCCGCGCTCGACGAAGGGCCATCCGAGGCCGAAGGCGAATGCGAGCCCGAGTCCCGCGAGGCCCGAGACGATGGGAACGAAGCGACGCCCCGCGAAGAACGCGAGATAGTCGGGCAGCTTGATGTCGCTGTAGCGGTTGTAGAGCCACCCGGCCAGGATCCCGGAAAGGATCCCGATCGGCACGCTCGCCTTCTTGATCTGCTTCAGCTTGTACGCCGCGGCGGCAAGCGACGCATGCGCGTCGGGAAGTCCGGCGATCACCTCGGCCGGGACGGCGATGAACGCTTCGGTTCCCTTGGTTGCGATGAAATACGCCACCGCGCCCGCGAGTCCGGCGGCGCCGTGGTTCTCGCGCGCGAGCCCCACTGCGATGCCGATGGCGAAGAGGATGCCGAGGTTGCCGAAGATCGCCTCGCCCGCCGCCGCGATGGGCGCGAGATCGAGCAGGTCGGGCTGGCCCAGGCGCAGCAGGAGCGCCGCCACGGGCAGCACCGCGATGGGCAACATCAGCGCGCGGCCCAGCTTCTGCGTATTTTCCATCAGGCGCTTCAAGGCGAGACTCCCGAAGACGATTGCGAAGGCGCGCGGGCCTGCGCGGCGAGATCGCGCACGGCGGCCGCACTTTCCTGCGCGAGCGCGCGGCGCGCCAGCTCCGCGCATTCGCCCGCATGGAGCCCGCGCACCGTGCGCTTGAGTCGCGGGATGGTCGACGGCGTCGCGGAAATCTCGTGCACACCCAGGCCGATCAGCAATGGCAGCGCATCCACGTCGGAGGCCATCGCTCCGCACACCGAGACGCTGCGGCCGTGTGCGCGTGCGCCTTCAACCGTGGCCGCGATCAACCGCAGCACCGCCGGATGCAGCGCATCGAGCTTGCGCGCGAGGTCGGGATGGCCACGATCGATGGCGAGCGTGTATTGCGCGAGGTCGTTGCTGCCGATGGAAAGGAAATCGACGTGTTCGGCGAGGGCGCGCGCGGCGAGCGCCGCGGCCGGCGTCTCGATCATCACGCCGATCGCGGGCAGGTCCCCGGGCGCGTGCGCGCGCAGCGCCGCGATCTCCTCGGGGTCGTTCACCATCGGCACCAGCACGCGGCACGGCGCCTTCGATGCGGCCCGCGCGATGGCGCGAAGTTGCACGCGCAGCAACTCGGGATTCGCGAGGCTCGTCCGCACGCCGCGCAGCCCCAGCGCGGGATTGTCTTCGCGCGGCAGCGGCAGGTAGGCGATCGGCTTGTCGCCGCCGATGTCCAGCGTGCGCACGTTCACCGGCTTGCCGCCGAATGCCTGGGCAATGCGCGTGTATTGGTCGGCCTGCTCGTCCTCGCCCGGGGCCTCGCGCCGATCCAGGAAAAGGAACTCGGTGCGCAGCAGCCCGCAGCCGTCGGCGCCGTGCTCCATCGCGCTCACGGCGTCGGCGAGCGAGCCGGCGTTCGCATTCACGACGATGCGCACGCCGTCGAGCGTGAGCGCCGGCTCGTGCGCATTGGCAAGGTCCGCGGCGCGCTGCGCGGCGCGCTGCGACGCCGCCTGCGCCGCGGAGGCAACCTCCGCGGGCGGCGGATCGACGTCTATCCAGCCGTGCTCCGCATCGAGCACCACCGGCGTGCCCTCCGCGACATCGAGCACCGCGGGGCCTGCCGCGACCAGCATCGGGACTCCGGCGGAAGCCGCGAGGATGGCGACATGGGACGTGGCGCCGCCGCGTGCGAGGCAGATGCCCGCGAGGCGCGATGGGTCGAGCGCGATGAGCTGCGAAGGCATCAGGTCGTCGGCGATCACCACCGATTGCGGGGCGAGCTCGCGGGCCGATGCGATGGCCTCCCCGCGCAGCGCGCGCAACACCTGGCGCTCGAGGTCGCGCAAGTCGGCGGCGCGCTCGTTCATGCGCGCGTCTTCGAGCGCGGCCAGCGTCTGCGCGCTCGCACGCGTCGCCGATCGCCATGCGAACGCAGCGCTCTTTCCCGCGCGAATGAGATCATTCGCCTGGCCCGTGAGCGCGGGATCGCGCAACAGCTCGGCATGGGCCAGCAGCAAATCCCGGCGGGGCCCCTGCGCCGAATCCGCGAGAGATGCGAGATGTCCTTCGACCGCGTCGAGCGCCGAGCGCAGCGCTCGCGAATCCGTCTTCGCGCCTGCGCCGGCCTCGATCACGGGCTCGTCGCGTTGCGACAGGCGTGCGGCAATGCCCACGCTCACGCCGCGGCTCGCGACGACGCCTTCGATGCGGCCCGGCACCGGGGAAGCGCGGGGGAGCTCTGCGCGCGCCGGCGCATCCGCCACCGCGGAGAGCACTGACGCGAGGGCCTCCAGCGCGCCCAGCGCATCGGACCCCGTGGCCCGCGCTTCGACGGTATCGCCGCAACGCGCTCCCAGGGCCATCAGCGCCACCGCGCTGCGCGCGTTGCCGCTGCGCCCATGCAGCACGAGCTCCACTTCCGCGAGGTGTGGCCTCAACGCCGCCGCGATCAGCGCCGCGGGGCGCACGTGCAATCCGTGATCGAAAGGGACGCGAAACCTGCGTGATGCCGAATCCGCACCCGCACGCGAGGCGCCCGCATCCTCGCCCGACTCCACTTCGAAAAGAACCTCTCCCTGCGCCACCTTCCGCCCCGTCGCGCGGCGCGTGACGCTCCCCTTGGCGCAAAGCACCACGGGTGTCACGAGGCTCTTCGCCTCGCGCGCGACCGCGTCCATGTCGAAGCGCAGCAGCGGCGCGCCCGCGGCGACGCGATCGCCGGGCCGGGCCAGAAGCTCGAATCCCCTCCCCCCGAGCGCCACCGTGTCGATGCCGACGTGGATCAGCGCCTCGACGCCGTTGGCCGCGCGCACGGTCACCGCGTGCCGCGCTTCGCCCACCGGCACCACCACGCCGTCGAAGGGGGCGCACACGACATCGCTCGTCGGATCGATGGCCACGCCATCGCCGGCCATCGCCTGCGCAAAGACCTCGTCGGGAACCTCGGCGAGCGCCAATGCCCAGCCCGAGAGCGGCGCGCGCACCTCGAGCGTCATGGCGCCGCCTCGTCGAAGCGGATCCAGTCGAGCACCCACAGGGGCTCGAGGGTGGGCTGCGCGAAACGCAGGCACGCATCGTGGCGGCCCGTCACCGGCGCCGTTGCGGCGCGCGGCAGCACCGTGACTGAAGGAGACGGCGCCGCGGGCGCGAGCGGCAGGCGCGCGACCAGCGCGCCGTCGCAACCATCGAGGTGGATCTCGAGCTCGCCCTCGCGGGTCTGGGGCCTGGCGAAACGGATCTTCTTCACGTCGTCGCCGATCTGGAAATTGAACGGCAGCTGGCCCACCGCCGCGACGGCCGAATGAACACGGTCGAAATCGACGCCGCGATAGATCCAGCAGGGGTTCTGGATGTCCACGGAGAATACCGCGCGCGGGCCCACGAGCGGCGCATCGTCCTCGAGAGCGAGCGCGATGGCGTTGCCACACAGCTCCAGCTCGCTGCTGGCGAGCCGTTGCGCGCCGTCCGCGCGAACCTCGCGAATTCGCGACAAGCGTTCGCCGCCCGCGAACGCCGCCGCGCGAAGGACCGCCGTGCGTGCGACCGCCACCGGTTCCGTATATACCGCCGCTCGCACCGTGGGCTCGCCGCCATCCAGCGTGTAGCGGATCTCGCCATACGGCGCCTGCTTCGAGAGCGTGACGCGCCCGTCCGCGCCACCATGGGTCGTCGTCGCGTGTATCGCGAACGCGCCGTCCGAATACGCCATGCCGAGCGCTTCGTAGCGCGCAAAGCTCGCCGCGACGCGGCGTGCGAAGTCCGGCCACGCGCGCCTGTCCGGCGCCGACCATCCGAGCTCCGCGACGGCGGCCGCGCGCGGGAACGCCATGTAGCCCACGCGCGCCTCGGTGCGGATGTGCTCGGTCCAGATATTGCCCTGCAGGCCAAGCACGTGGCGGCGCGCTTCCGGAGCGATCGAAGCGGGCATGGGGTCGAAGCGATAGACGCTTTCCAGCGAGGCGAGCACGCGAATGCGTCCCGGCGGCTCGTCCTCGCCCGTCGCCTGGCGGTTGTCGAAGTAGAGCGTCGGATCGGGTGCCAGCACCGTGTCGTGTCCGCTCGCCGCGGCCTTGAGCGCTCCGTCGATCCCGCGCCACGACATCACCACCGCGGAAGGCGAAAGCTTGTCATCCAGGATCTCGTCCCAGCCGACAAGCCTTCGGCCGCGGGATGCGAGGAACTTCGAAAGCCGCGCCGTGAACGGGTCGTTGGCGATCTCGTCGCCGCCCTTGTGGATGAAGGGCCCCGGAAAGAGCTGCATCACTTCGGCGAACACGTCCTCCACGAACCGGAACGTGGCCTCGTCGGAGTTCAGCCCATGCGGGAAGATGCCCCAGTCGGCGGGAACTTCGGCGACGGGGTGACCCTTCTCGCCCAGCCCCGGGTACGCGGCGATCATCGCACGGGTGTGTCCCGGCACGTCGATCTCGGGAACGATCGTGATCGCGCGCGCCTTCGCATACGCGACGATGGATCGAATCTGCGCCTGCGTGTAGAAGCCGCCGTAGCGCCGCGGCTTTCCGGTCGCCGGATCGATATCGTTGCGCGCCGCACCCGCCGGCACGCGCCACGCGCCCACCTGCGTGAGCTTCGGGTACTTGCGGATCTCGATGCGCCACCCCTGGTCGTCGGTGAGATGCCAGTGCAGCACGTTCAGCTTGTGCATCGCCATCGCGTCGATGAAGCGACGGATGAACGCGGGCTCCTGGAAATGGCGCGCGGAGTCGAGCATCATCCCGCGCCACGCGAATTGCGGCGCGTCCTCGATGGTGGCCGCGCCGATTTCGGCACGGCTCGCGATCGCCACGGGCACCATCTGCCACAGCGTCGTCGCCGCATGCACCAGGCCCTCGCGGGTCGATGCCGAGAGCGTCACGCGCGCCGGCGCGACCTCCAGCCGATATGCCTCGGCGCCCACGACGGAAGGATCGATGCGCAGGTTGATCGCGCCATCGCGCGGCGCGCCATCGCGGATCGCAAGCCTGATTCCGGTGCCACGCGCGACATAGTCGGCGAGCACGGGCGCCACCTCGCCTGCGGCGCGCCCGCCTGCGACGATCGGCGTGGCCGGCGTGAGCTCGAAGGAGCCGCTCCCGCGCATCGCCTTCAATGGCGCCGGAATCACCACGAGCGCGTCATCGCCCGCCGCGGGAAGCGAGGAGACGCAGCAAGCGGTGGCGAGGATAGCGGCGATTCTCATGGATAAAGAAAAGGGCGGAACCTTGGCCGGTCCCGCCCGAAGAGGGGCCTCAACCCCTGGGAGAATACCTTCGCTACACGTACTGCTACAGCTTCATCCTCAACGTGAGGTAGTACTGCCGGCCGTTCGCGTAGAACGCGCGCGGCTGGTCCTTGTTGGCGCCGTACATCTTGAGCACCGGGTCGTTCAGGTTCAACCCGTCGAAGTGGATCGACATGTTCTTGTTGATCTGGTAGCTCAGCGACGCGGACAGCGTCCCGATGTCGTCCTGGTACTGCGGCGAGCTGCGGTCCAGGCCGACGAAGTACGCGGAGCGATAGGTGTACGCGACGCGCGCGCCGAAGCCGCGGTCTTCCCAGTAGCCGGCCAGGTTGTACGTGTTCTTCGATGCGCCCACCAGGTCGTCGGTCGCCGCGATGCAGCCCGCGTCGTTGGCCGCGCAGCTCTTCTTCTCCTTCGCGTCGGCGTACGTGTAGTTCGCCTGCGCTCCGAAGCCGTACGCGAAGGCGCCCTGCCAGTTCAGCTCGAGGCCGTTGATGCGGCCCTTGCTGTTGGTGGGCGCCGAGATCGTGTACGTCGCGAACCTGTTGTTGCGGATGTCGAAGAGCTGTTGCTGGTACGTGCCGAAGGCCACGTAGTTGGTGAGGTCCAGGTAGTACAGCGCGGCCGAGACGAGCGAGCGCGGCGCGTAGTACCACTCGACCGAGGCGTCCAGGTTGGTCGAGCGGATCGGCTTCAGGTTCGGGTTGCCGCCGTTGCCGGTGTGCGTCGTATCGTCCGCGGTGATCGATCCGCCCAGCGCGCTGAAGTCGGGGCGCGCCATGGTGCGCGCCGCCGCGAGGCGTCCCACGACGTCCTTGGCGAGGTCGTAGCGGAAGTTCGCGCTCGGCAGCCAGTCGTTGTACGTGTTCGTGACCAGCTTCTTGTAGAACGAGCCGAAGGCCGACGTGGTGATGGCGCCCGGCACGCTGCACGGCGCGAGCGCCCCGCACACGTCGCCGGGAATCGCGACGTTGACCGTCACGTCCTCCTGCGTCTTCACGTAGCGCACGCCCGCGTTGCCGGCCCATCCCGGGCCGTCGAAGTTCGCCATGATGTAGCCGGCGTACACGCGCTCCTTCAGCGCGAACTCACCCGGCCAGTACTGGCGCGTCACCGGGTCGCGGTTGGAATGCAGGTCGCCCCAGGCCTCGAGAACTCCGGGGTCGAGCATCCACGGCGTGCGGGGGAAGTTGCCGCCGCCCAGGCGGCTGCCGAAGTTGGACGGATACGTCTGGCCGCTCCAGGCCGGCAGGTTCGCCACGTTGAACGGATCGGTGGCGAAGTTCGGGCCCTGCGCGACCTGGTGCGTCTCGCGCTTGTGCTCGGCCCAGCGGCCGCCGAATTTCACCATGTTCGTCATTGCGTTGCCCGGCACCCACTCGCCGTCGATGCGGCCATAGTTCTCGTCGTCCTTCGTCTTGGCCGGGCTCGCGCCGAAGATCCAGTCGAGCGTCGTGCCGGTGAAGACCGACGGGTGGCCGCTCGGAAACGCGACGTCGACCGGCGATCCGACGCCGTGGAAGGTGTACGAGGCGCCGGTGTTGAGCACGTCGCCCTCGAATACGTCCTGCTTCGGCGTCTCGCCCTTGCCCGTCGTCGTTCCGATCTGGCCCATGAACGTGAGCGTGTTGCTCGCGCGCCACTTGGCGTCGAAGTTCACGTATGAAGTCTCGGAGAACGCGCCCGGGCGATTGATCTGGTCCACGATCGCGTACTGCGCACCGGGGACGTTGGGCCACACGGCCGAGGTGAGCGTGCCGTTGCGCACGGTGTACGACGACGGCATGAGGTTCGCGCCGATGATGTGGCTGCCCCACATCATCCAGTTGCGGTTGTAGTTGGAGGCCTCGAGCTTCGAGTAGAACGCCTCGATGTCGAGCTCGAGATCGTTCGAAGGCTTCACCTGCGCGTTGATGAGGCCGCCCTTGCGCTCGCGCTCCTGCTCGAAGAACGCCGAGCCGATGAGGGTCGGATACGCGACGTTGGCGAGGTCCGGGTGCGCGACGGCCAGCGCGCTGCCCGGCGCGATGGTGCCGTAGCCCAGGATCTCCTGGCCGTCGCGGCGCAGGTGGCGCTTCTCGTAGAAGCCCTGGACCATCACGCCCCCGGTGCCGACATCGTTCTTCCAGTTGAAGAGGGCGTTCACCTGCGGGTCCCACTTCTTCGCGAGGTCGGAATAGACGGTGCCGACCGAGCCTTCGACGGTCACCTGCTTCGTGAACTGCAGGGGCTTCCTCGTGATGATGTCAATCGCGCCCGGGATGCCGCCTTCGACCATGTCGGCGGTCGCGGTCTTGCGCACGATCACCTGGCTCACGAGCTCGGAGGGCAGCATCGTGAAGCTCACGCTGCGTCCGACGAGGCTCACCTGGTCGAGGACGAACCAGTCGCCCGTCGCCACGGAGTGGCCGTTGATCAGGGTGAGCGTGAGGCTCGGGTTGGTGCCGCGCAGGCTCACGCGGTCATTCTCGTCGAAGCCGCCGGAGCCGCCCGATTGCGAGCTGATGGTCACGCCCGGCAATCGTTGAACGGAGTCGGCGATGTTCTTGTCGGGCATCTTGCCGATGTCCTCGGCGCTGACGACCTCGACCATCGTGTCCGCGTTCTTCTTCGTTTCGAGCGACTTCTCCAGCGATGCGCGAATGCCGGTCACGGTGACCGTCTCGGTGGTCTGCGGCACCTGCTGTTGCGCGTGCGCCTGCAGAGACAACCCGAAGAGAGCCAGCGTGACGGCCGATGCCAACGGTTTTTGCTTGATCTTCATTTCCTTTACTCCCCCTAGGGAAAGGCGTTGGAACGATGCCACTGTATGACCAATGTAACCCAGTTCAATACCACTTTGTCAAGTTGGTTGCAAATTGGTAATGTAGTGGTAGTATCTTTTCTGCCATGGGCGCCCTGACCGACATCCTCAAGCCGCTGGACCCCGCGGGAAGCCAGCCCCTGTACCAGCAGCTGCAGCGGGCCATCCGGGAGGCCATCGAGCGGCGCCTGCTGGGACCCGACGACGCCCTGCCGGCGGAGCGCCAGATCGCCGCCGAGCTCGATGTCTCCCGCATCACGGTGAGGAAAGCGATCGACGGCCTGGTGGAGGAAGGGCTGCTCGTGCGCCGCCAGGGCTCGGGCAACTTCGTCGCCTCGCGCATCGAGAAGAACTTCTCGAAGCTCACCTCCTTTTCGGAGGACATGCGTGCGCGCGGGCGAACGCCGCGAAGCGAATGGCTGAAGCGATCGCTGGGCTCGGTCTCGCCGGAAGAAGCGCTCGCGCTGCGGTTGAGCCCCGGCGCGCCCGTCTATCGCTTCCACCGCCTGCGCTTCGCCGATGACGTGCCGATGTGCGTCGAATATGCGACGGTTTCGGCGGCGTGCCTGCCGAAGCTGGAGTCGGTGCACAGCTCCCTTTACGAAGCGCTCGAGAAAGCGGGCAGCCGCCCGGCGCGGGCGCTGCAACGACTGCGCGCCCTGATCCTGTCCGGCGAGCAGGCGAAGCTTCTGCACGCGCGTGAGGGCGACGCGGGCCTGCTCGTGGAGCGCGTGGGATTCCTGCGCAACGGCGACGCCGTCGAGTTCACGCAGTCGTGGTTCCGCGGCGACACTTATGACTTCGTGGCGGAGCTCAGCTCTCCGAGTGGATAGAGTGTCCCGCGACCCGTCGACCACGCGCATGTTCCGGGAGGCGGCGCAGGCGGGAGCCGTGGTGGGCGCGCAGCTCGACGCGAACGCGGTGACGGTCGCGCGGATCGCCAGGCGCCTGCGCGATGCGCCGCCCCGCGCGGTGGTCACGTGCGCGCGCGGAAGCTCCGATCACGCCGCGACCTTCGCCAAGTACCTGATCGAGACGCGCATCGGGATCCTCGTCGCGTCGGCCGCGCCGTCAGTTTCGTCGGTGTATGCCGCGCGCCAGGACCTGCGCGACACGCTCTTCCTCGCCATCTCGCAATCCGGGCGCAGCCCCGACATCGTCGCGACCGCACGCGCGGCGCGCGAAGGCGGCGCGCTGGTGGTGGCCGCGGTGAACGACGAGTCGTCGCCGCTGGCAACCGCGGCGGAATACACGCTGCCCCTGTGCGCGGGCGAAGAGAAGAGCGTCGCGGCGACCAAGTCGTACGTCGCTTCGCTCGCGGCGCTCGTGCAGCTCGCGGCCGAATGGTCGAAGGATTCCGTGCTGCGCGCGGCGCTCGCGAAGCTCCCGGGCGATCTCGAGCGCGCGTGGTCGCTCGACTGGTCGGGCGCGGTGGACGCGCTCGCGCACGTGGACGGCCTGTTCGTCATCGCGCGCGGATTGGGCCTGGGTGTCGCGCAGGAAGCGGCGTTGAAGTGCAAGGAGACGTGCGGCCTGCACGCCGAGGCTTTCAGCTCGGCGGAAGTGCGCCACGGCCCGCAGGCGCTCCTGCGCGAACGCTTTCCGGTGCTCGTCTTCTGCCAGGACGACGAGGCGCGCTCGGGCACGGAGGCGCTCGCGCGCGAGCTCGCCGATCGCGGCGTCCCGGTGTGGATGGCCGGCGGCGAGCGCGGCAACCTTCCCGCCATCGCTTCGCACCCGGTCCTCGAGCCGATCCTGATGGCCGAATCCTTCTACCGCATGGCCAACGCGCTCGCGATCGCGCGCGGCCACGATCCCGACGATCCGCCGCACCTGCGAAAGGTCACGGAGACGCTCTGATGCTCGCCCTCACGAACGCGCGCATCCTGCTGGACGACGGCTTTGCCGACGACCGCGCCGTGCTGGTGGACGCCGGGCGCATCGTCGACGTAGTGGCGCGATCGGATCGGCGCATCAACGGCGCGAAGCGCGAGGACCTGGGCGGCGCGATCCTCCTGCCCGGCTTCGTCGATTGCCAGGTGAATGGCGGCGGCGGCGCGCTCTTCAACGACGACCCGAGTGTCGCCACCATCCGCACCATCGGCGCCGCGCACCGGCGCTTCGGCACCACGGCCTTCCTTCCGACGCTCATCAGCGAGGACTTCACCGTCATCGCCCGCGCCATCAAGGCCGTGCGCGAGGCGATCTCGTCGCATGTCGCCGGTGTCGCGGGCGTCCACATCGAGGGCCCCTTCATCAACGAAGCGCGCCGCGGCGTGCACGATTCGGCCAAGATCCGCGACCTCGACACGCGCGACATCGCGTTGCTCTCGTCGCTCGAAACCGGCCGCACGCTGGTGACGCTCGCACCCGAAATGACCACGCCCGCGACGCTGCGCCACCTCGCCCGCGAAGGCGTCGTGCTTTCCGCGGGCCACACCGACGGCACGTTCGAGGAGGTGAGCGCGGCCCTGAAGAATGGCGTGCGCGGCGTCACGCACCTCTTCAACGCGATGTCGCCGCTGCACCATCGCGAGCCCGGCGCCCCCGGCGCTGCCCTCGTCGATCCGGACTGCTGGTGCGGCCTCATCGTCGACGGCCAGCACGTGCACCCGGCGGTGCTGAAGATCGCGCTCGCCGCCAAGCGCGCCGACCGCTTCATGCTGGTCACCGACGCGATGCCGAGCGTGGGTTCCGACATGGATTCCTTCATGCTTCACGGCCGGCGCGTCCACGTGAAGGACGGCATGTGCGTGGACGAGACCGGGACGCTCGCGGGCTCGTCCATCGACATGGCGACTTCCGTGCGCAACTGCGTCCAGATGCTTGGGCTGCCGCTTGAGCGCGCCGCGCGCATGGCGAGCACCTACCCGGCGGAGTTCCTCGGGCTCGAAGGCGAGATGGGCCGCATCGCCGCGGGGAAGCGGGCCAACCTTGTCGCCCTGGACGCGAAGCTCCAGGTGCGCACGACCTGGATCGACGGCGAGCCCGGCGGAAAATAGAATGGGGGTATGCCCCGTGCCCGCCTCCTGATCATGCTCCTCCTCGCCACGCAGGCCTTGCCGGCCCTCGCGCAGAAACCCGCGCCCCCAGCCGCGCAACCGCCGCTGCCCAGCTCGCCACTCATCTGGGAGATACGTGACGGGACGCATCCGAAGCTGGGCCCGATCCGCGTGGCGGTGCCCTCGACGTCCATCGTGACGCCCGTCGGCAAGGAGAAGATCATGTCGCTCGTCTTCTTCTCGTGCGAGCGCAGCAAGGGCGAGATCGCGATCGAGCTCGCGAACGCGGCGGAGTCGGACACGCGCGGCGGCCTCTATCCGAAGGAGACGCCGAAGCTTTTCTGCGATCCGCGCTCTTCCGCGCCGCGCACCGAGATTGCGTCCACCTGGTTCGTGAGCGAGCTGGGCGACGCGCTCGCGCGCGGATTGGCGCCGTCGGTGTTCCGCCGCTGCGCGGCGGTCCAGATCGTCCAGGACCTCGCGCTCCCGCGCGGATGGGGCGCGGAGACGAAGCACATCGAGATCGAGGTGATTCCCTACAAGAAGGAGATCGACGAAGTGCTGGCGACCTGCGCCGAGGGACCGCTCCGGTCCGCGCAGGCTCCCACGACACCACCGAAAACGGCCGTTGCAACCGCGCCTGCGCAATCCTCGCCGCCGCCCGCGCCGGCGAAGGCCCCTGCCGCGGCCGCGCCGAAGGTGGCGAGCGCTGAGCCGCCGAAGACCTCGTCCGCTCCTGCGAGCGCATCCACGCCCGTCGCGTCCAGCGACGCGCCATGGCGTTCGGCGCACACGCTGGCGAGCGGACGCAGCAACATTCGCTCTTCGCCGAACATCGATTCGTCGGTCGTCACGATGCTGGAGGCCGGCGCCTCCGTCCTCGTGCAACCCGCGGGCGGGGACTGGTGGCGGGTGCGCACGCACCTCACCAACCCGCCTGGCGGGCAGGCCCCGCGTCGAACGGATCATGGAACGGCGCCCGGCAGGATTGTCCAATGCGTTATCGGGCATTTCGCCGGGCAACATGGATCGCGACGCCACGCTGCAGCGCATCGAGCAAGCCACGCACGAGGCGGAAATCCTCGAAGCGCTGCGTGACTTCGTCACCGACCCCGCCAACGATCACGACGCGCGCCTGGCCGAGCAGCTGGCCGGCCCCACGGAAGTCGCCGCCATCGCCTACGAGCTCACGCGCCTTCGCCTGCACCCGGAGACGCAGTCGATGGTTCCCGAGGACCTGGAGTCGATCTTCGCGCGCGCGTCCATGCGCATCGCGCAGATCCTCGATCGAACCGGCGGCTGGGAAGCCTATCGCGCCCGCGCGGCGACGACGCCCACCGGCAGCGTCGATCGCTAGGCCGGCTTCGTGATCGCCCACTTCTCCTGC
>Ga0209131_1002329_pt1 | contig 12925 bp, 10 predicted proteins | sample GraSoi_2013_40cm_FD_185826 | JGI IMG/M metagenome (GOLD analysis project Ga0209131, IMG submission 185826) | Grasslands soil microbial communities from the Angelo Coastal Reserve, California, USA - Sample 9_17_2013_40cm (SPAdes) (version 2) | ecosystem: Environmental > Terrestrial > Soil >...
CTGGGCGCGGCCGCTGCACCGCTCAACCCGGCCTATACGCGCAGCGAGTATGTCTTCTACTTGGCCGACATCGCGCCGCGAGTGTTCGTGCTGCCGGCCAGCCGGCCCGCCGCGGCGACCAGCGCGGCTGAGGAATGCTCGATGACGGTCCTGACGGCGCGAGCTGACGGCGACGGGCCGCCCATGCTGTTGGTTGACGATAAGGAGCTTTTGCCCGTGACCGGCTTCGAGTCCGGGCAGCCCGACGATGTGGGAATCGTCCTGCACACGAGCGGGACGACGTCCCGCCCGAAGCAGGTGCCGCTGCGCCAGCGCAATCTGATGGCATCGACCAGGACCGTCGCCGCGCACTACGGGCTCGGGCCGGCGGACGTCTCGTTCTGCGTGATGCCGCTGTTCCATATCCACGGCCTGATCGCGTCGACGTTCGCGGCGCTGGCCGGTGGCGGGTCGGTGATCGTGCCGCGCCGGTTCACCCCGCAGCGGTTCTGGCGCCATGCGCGCGAGCACGGAGCGACGTGGCTGTCGGCCGGGCCGACGCTGCATCAGATGATCCTGGAGCGGGCCGACGAAGGCGGCGCCCCGGCGACGCTGCGGTTCGCACGGTCGTGCAGCTCGGCGCTGTCAACCGCGCTGATGGAGCGGGCCGAGCACCGGTACGGCGTGCCGATGCTCGAGGCGTACGGCATGACCGAGGCCAGCCACCAGATGGCGTCGAACCCGCTGCCGCCCGGGAGGCGGATCGCCGGCTCGGTCGGCGTAGCCACGGGCACCGAGATCGGCATCGCCGATAAGGACGGCATCACGCTGCCCGACGGCAGCCTGGGCGAGGTGGTGATCCGCGGTCCCGGCGTGATGCCGGGATACGTGAATAACCCGGCGGCCACCGCCGAGGCGTTCTTCGGCACCTGGTTCCGCACCGGGGATCGTGGCGTGCTGCGCGACGGCTACCTGTACCTGGAGGGTCGCCTCAAGGAGATGATCCTGCGCGGCGGGGAGAACATCTCGCCCGCCGAGGTCGAGCAGGCCCTGCTGTCGCATCCCGCGGTCAAGGACGCCGTCTGCTTCGGCGTCGCCGACGACAAGTACGGCGAGCTCGTGTCGGCGGCGGTGACCCTGTCGGCGCAGGCGGGTGCGGCAGAGCTGATCGGGCACTGCCGTGAGCGGCTGGCCGCGTTCAAGGTCCCGGCCACGATCCACGTTCTCGACGAGATACCGCGGACGGCGACCGGCAAGATCCAGCGCCGGCGGGTCGCAGAGCACGTCACTACTAGCACCGACGGGCCGGCCCAGCCATGAAGTTCGCCGTGCTCGGCGCCGGGGCCATCGGCGCGTATGTGGGTGCCGCGCTGGCCCGCGGCGGAGCAGACGTCACGCTCATCGCGCGGGGCGCGCACCTGGCGGCGATGCGCGACAACGGCGTCCGCGTGCTGTCGCCGCGCGGCGATTTCGCCGCCCATCCGCCGGTGACCGACGACCTGGCGGCGCTGGCCGGCGCTGACGTGGTGTTCGTGGCGCTCAAGGCCTACAGCCTGCCAGCGATCGCACCGCGCCTTGGCGAGCTGCTCGCCCCGGGCGCCGCCGCGATCTGGGCGCAGAACGGGTTCCCGTGGTGGTACTTCCAGTCGTTGTCAGAACCCGCCGGCGCGAGCGGGCTGGAGAGCGTGGATCCTGGCGGGATCATCGCGAAGTCGATTGCGCCAGAGCACAACATCGGATGCGTGGTTTACTGCTCCACCGAGATCATTGAGCCGGGGGTGATCCGGCACATCGAGGGCACGCGGTTCACGCTCGGCGAGCCAGACGGCGCGAAGACCGAGCGGTGCGCGCGGATCTCCGAAGCGTTTAAGGCCGGCGGCCTAAAGGCGCCGGTCGAGACCAGGCTACGGGATCAGATCTGGCTGAAGCTGATCGGGAACGTTGCGTTCAACCCGGTCACCGCGCTGACCCGCGCCACGCTCGGCGAACTCGGAACGGCGCCCGAAATGGTCGACCTGCTCAAGGCGGTATTCGTCGAATGCGCCGCCGTCGCCGGGCGGCTCGGGATCACGTTGCCCGTCTCCCTCGACCGGCGGCTTGAGGCCGGCCTCGCGGTCGGCGATCACAAGACGTCGATGCTCCAGGACCTCGAGGCTGGCAAGCAGCTCGAGATCGGCTGCATGACCGGCGCGGTGGCCGAGCTGGCCAGACGGCTTGGCGTCGCAGTCCCGCATGTCGCGACGATTCACGCCTGCGCGACGCTGCTCGACCAGCTGAACCGCCGCGCATGAACATGAGACGGGTCTTCGTCACGACGTGCCGCTGGTTACCTTGCTCCCATGGCTGAGACTCCCATGGCTGAGATTCGTTGCCTGGATCAGGCGTTCGATGTCCACGCCGAATGGCCGGTCCCCTTCGATCGGGCCGATGATCTCGGTCAGCCAGTCCAGTACCGGCCGGCATCCGGCCGGCGGCGGTCGGCTGGACAGCGCGGCGGCCTGGTAACCGGCGAGCAGCTCGCATGCGGTGATCACCTGAGTGTGGCGCAACGCGCTGAAGAGTTTGCATGCGGCCTCCCATGCGAACGACTGCACGTCCTCCTGGCCGCCTGAGGTTTCGATCAGGCCGACGGGGGTGGCGGCCGCCAGGCATCTCATGGCATGCACTTCGCCGGCGGCGCGCTTGTGGACCGGCGACATGCCAGCATCCGGGCCGGGCTCGTGGGCAAGCTGCGCGTGCAGTCCGGTCACCGCCGGATCCATCAGGCGGTGAATGCGCGCCGTCGCTACCTCCGCCGCATGGCAGAACGCCGCCGTGAGCTGGTCGCAATTCGCGGCGAGATCGATTCCGTGGAACCCGGCAGTGCCGACGAATTTCCCGTCGAGATAGGCGGGGGAGTCGGTGACCGCAGTCAGGGCACGGTGGATGGCCGCCTCGAGCAGGGCGGACGCCCGGTCGACGTGAGCGAGCACCGGACCGGCTACCCGGAACGATATGGGCGCCTGCAGAGACCGGGGGTGCGGCTCGTCGCCGACCGCGGCACGCAGCCTCCCAAGCACGGCGGCGAGAATGTCGTCGCCTCGCGCACATGCGGCGCTGTACGGATCGCGCGGCGCGCAAGCCGCGACGATTGATAGGGCGGCTGATGCCTCCATGAGCGATGTGAGCCTGGCCGCCTCGCGGAGCCGGAGCACGCACAAGCCGGTGGTTCCTGGGACGCCCTCGATCAAAGCGATGCCCTCTTTCTGGCCGAGGCTGAACTCGCTCATGTTGCGGTCGCGCAGTGCCCTGCCCGCGGGCAGAGTAACTCCACCGGGCCCGACTACCTGGCCGATTCCGACCAGCGGCCCAAAGGCGTGCGCCAGCTGCATGATCTCGCCCGCGGCCCCTATGCCGGAGCGGGGAACGGCCGGCACGATGCCGCTATTGAGGAATGCGGCGAGACCCTCGCAAAGTGCGCCGGAAACGGCCGCGTCACCGGACAGGAACGTCAGCAGCCTGACAACAATAATCGCCCGCACCTCGGATCGGCCTAGCCACGGCGGACCGCCGGTGGCCCGCGCAAGCAGCAGGTTCCGCTGGTGTGAAAGCTGCTGCTGCTCGGTGAGGCGGACCCCGGACAGCGCCCCCATGCCGGTGTTCACGCCATACACCGTCCGCCCGTCGCGAAGCGCCTCCCGCGCTTCGGTGCAGCGCTTCTGCACCATGTCAAGCAGGCCAGGTCCGATTCTGACGGCCCGGCCGTCTGCAATGGCGCGAATGATCTCGAGATCGGGGCCGTCTGTGTCGGTGATCGTGAGAGCTCGCATCGCTAGCGGTACCGCAACATGGTCCCGATACCTTGGTCCTCGGCCCGCCGGAGGATCGCCAGGCCGACGGCGATGTCGAGGATCGCGAGCCCGCGGTGCCAGAGGAGGATCCGCTCGTCGCTGCGTTCCCGGCCTGGCAGCCGGCCCGTCACGATCTGACCCAGCTCCGCGTAAAGCGATGCCGCGGACAGCCGGCCGCTGTCCATGTGAGGGCGCAGCGCGCCGAACCGTCCCGACTGTGCCTCCCGCCAATCGTCGACCACTACCTTGTCCATCACGTCGAGCAGGTCTAGCTGCACAGCGCTGACCGTGCCGTAAGGGACGACAAAGGCGCCTGGCTTGACCACGCCGGTGCGCAGCAGCGGCTCAGGCGCGGTTAGCCGCGACGCCTCGACAAGGATGTCAGCGCCATCGAAAGCCTCCTCGGCGGTGGCGGCGACTCGGATGCGGGCCCGGGTGACCGCCGCTAGCTGCTGCGCGAACGCCTCCCGCGACTCCGGCCGCCTGCTCGTTACCCGGATCTCATCAAGATTGAACATCTCGTCCAGAAATACGACATTCCAGAACGCGGTCCCGCGGGCCCCGACATGACCGAGCACCCGGGAGTCCCCCCGAGCCAGATAGCGGGCGCCGACCGCGGTCATGGCACCGGTCCGGCATGCCGTGATCGTGGTGGCATCCATGATCGACAGCGGCGCGCCCGTCAACGCGTCGTAGAGTGTGAGCAGCCCGACCTCGCTGGGAAGTCCCGCGGCGTAATTCGACACGAAGTCGCCGACAACCTTGACGCCGCTGACTCCCGGCGCCGAAAGATGACCGCGGAGCACATTGAAATGACCGGCGCCATTGTTGTCAGGAACAAGGTGCACTCTCGGCTCCACGACGACGCGCCCGTTACCATGCGCGCGCACGGCATCCTCGACCGCCGCGAAGACTTCAGCGTTGGACAAGCTGAGCGCCGCTATGTCCGGTCCGGACAGAAACCGAAACCACAACTCTCCGGCGACCCGATCAGGCAGATGCTTTCCGCCGGACGATGATGTTACTGCCGCGGTCCGCTCAGCGCTCACGTGCGCTCCTTCCTCAACGACCTTGACCCGGCTCATCAACCGCAATATAGAACGGCGATGGGAACCTGCGCGTCCCGGTCGCTGCTGGCCGCGACTTGCTCGGTCAGGTAAGCTCGCGCGGCCTACAAGTCCGTCCTGCCACGCGACCGGAGGTATCTATGAACGGCAAGGGACAGCTGCGGATCGCGGACCTGCAGACGCCGGCGCTGCTGATCGACACGGCGGTGCTGGAGAAGAACATCGCCGAGATGTCCGCCGCGCTGCCCGGACCGCGGCTTCGCCCGCACGTCAAGGCGCACAAGTGCACGAACTTGGCCAGGCGCCAGGCGGCTGCCGGGCACGAGCTATTCACCTGCGCGACCATCCGCGAATGCGAGGGTATGGCGGCCGCCGGCCTCGGCCAGGATCTGCTGCTGGCCAATGAGGTGCTCGACGCGCGCCGGATCGGGGTGCTGATCGCCGGCGGCGCCCGGGTCACGCTGGCGATTGACTCGCCGCAAACGATCGAGGCGGCCGCGGCCGGGGGAGTCCGCGAGGTCGTGATCGACGTCAACGTCGGCCTGCCGCGCTGCGGCTGCGATCCAGCCGATGCCGGCAGGCTGGCCGATCTCGCGCGCGGTGCCGGGCTCGAGGTTCGGGGCGTGATGGGCTACGAGGGCCACGTCGTGGCGCTGCGAGACGCCGCTGAGCGGGCAGAGCAGACCAAGACCGCCATGCAGTTCCTGGAGGCCGCGCACGCCGACGTCGGCGGCGAGCTCGTCTCGGCAGGCGGGACCGGAACCTACGCATGCAACACCTGGGCCAGCGAGATCCAGGCCGGTTCGTATGCGCTGATGGATACGGACTACGGCAAGCTCGGGCTGCCGTTCGGCCAGGCGCTGTTCGTGCTCGGCACGGTCATATCGAGTTCGGCCGAATGGTCGGTCGCCGACGCCGGGCTCAAGGCATTCGGCATGGATCACGGCAACCCGGAACTTCTGGGCTCCACGGTCTGGTTCTGTTCCGACGAGCACACCACGTTCTCGGCGCCCAGGCAGGTCGGCGAGCGGGTCAGGTTCGCGCCCGCGCACATTGACCCGACGGTTGCCTATCACGAGCGGGCCTATGTCTGTTCGGGCGATGAGATCGTTGATGTCTGGCCGATCGACCTGCGCGGCTGGTAGCGGGCACGCCGACCTCGCTCACATCGATGCGCGAGATTACGCGCATTCCGCGGCACGGGCCTTCCGTTTCGATGCCTTTCGGCTGATACTTCTGTTACGCAAAGGCGCGCGCATGTCTGTGGTGTAACGTTCCTGACAACTCCGCGCGCCCCGCGCGGCCAGCCGAAGCGAGGTGCTCCGTGACCACCCAGATTCCGCCGAGCGCGGTACTCGATCCCAGCGAGCGGGCCAGGAGATCGGAGCTGGGTGGCAGGGTGGCGCAGCGGCTCAATGACGCGGGCGTGAGCATGCTGGCGCTCTGCTGGGTCGACAATGCCGGGATCACCCGCGTCAAGGCGATTCCGGTCGGCCGCCTGGAACGCGCGGCAGGATGGGGCATCGGCATGTCGCCGGTCTTCGACGTCTTCGTGGTCGACGACAGCATCACCACCAGCAAACATATCGGCGGTCCTGGCGGTGACCTGCGCTTGATCCCGGAGCTTGAGCGGGTCACGCCGCTGGCCGCTCAGCCTGGCTGGGCGTGGGCGCCCGTTGACCGCTACACCCAGGAGGGCCATCCCTACATCGCCTGCTCGCGCGCGTTCGCCAAGAAGATGGTCGCCAGGGCCGCGCAGCACGGCTTGTCAGCCCAGGCGACCTTCGAGATCGAATGGGCGGTCGGAACGGAGCAGGCCGGCACTTTCGTGCCGGCCTGCGAGGGGCCCGCCTATGGGATGACGCGAGTCATCGAGCTTTCTGATTACGCCCGCGAGGTTGTGGAGGCGATCGAGCAGCAGGGCATTGTGGTCGAGCAGTTCCACCCCGAATACGCGGCTGGCCAGCTCGAGATCTCGGTCGGGCCTCGTGACCCGGTAGGCGCCGCCGACGACAGCGTGCTGGTCAGGCAGACCATCAGGGCTGTGTCGCTGCGGCACGGTCTGCAGACCTCGTTCGCGCCTTCTGTCGTCGCCGGCGGCGTAGGGAACGGCGGCCATGTGCACCTCAGCCTCTGGCGTGACGGGCAGAACTTGCTCGCGAGCGGATCGGGCAGGTACGCCATGACTGCTGATGGCGAGGCGTTCGCCGGGGGAGTGCTGTCGTCGCTGCGGGCCCTGGTCGGCATCGGCGCGCCGAGCGTGGCCAGCTACCTGCGGTTGGTTCCGTCGCATTGGGCGGGCGCCTATCAGTGCTGGGGCAAGGAGAACAGGGAGGCCGCACTAAGGCTGGTGACCGGCTCGACCGGTGAGCAGGACGTGCGGGCCAACCTGGAGGTCAAGTGCTTTGACCTGGCCGCCAACCCGTACCTGGTGGTCGGCTCGCTGTTCGCCGCTGGCCTGGCCGGCCTGGACAATGGCGCGACGTTGCCGCCAGAGACCGAGGGCGACCCGGTCGGATTGTCGGAGGCCGACCTCGCCGAGCGCGGCGCGCGGAGGCTGCCGCAGACGCTGGACGAGGCGGTTAGCGCGCTCGAGGCGTGCGACGTGCTCAGGGACGCGATGGGCGAGCCGATGTTCGAGGCGTTCCTCGCGGTGCGCCGGGCCGAGATCGAGCTGTTCGCCGGCGCCGGCCCGGCGGACGTGGTAGCCAGAACCCGCTGGCGGTGGTGACGGTCATGGCACCACCGGCGGAGCCGGGCGAGGCAGCACTGTCGGCGGCCAGTGACGCAGACGTGACCGTGGCCGAGCGGCTGCAACTGAAGCTGGCCGAGCTCACGCCGGCCGAGCGGAAGGTCGCGCGGGCGCTGATGGCCGAGTACCCGGTCAGGGGACTCCAGCCGGTCGCAAAGCTCGCGGCGACTGCCGGGGTCAGCGCGCCCACGGTCGTGCGGCTGGTGAGCAAGCTGTCGTTCGACAGCTATGCGGGGTTCCAGCGGTCGCTGAAGTCCGAGGTGTCCGCCCGCCTGTCGTCGCCGCTCAGGATGCACGCCGGGCGGTCGGCCGCGGACGGCGACGCGCTTAGCCGGTCAGAGCAGCTGTTCTGCGAGGGCATCAGGGCGAGCTTCGCCCGGTTGCCACGCGCCGAGTTCGAGCAGGTGGTCAGGCTGCTGGCCGAGCAGCGGCGCGGCGTGACGCTGATCGGCGGCAGGTTTAGCTCGGCGCTGGCCGAGTACCTCGCAGCGCACTTGCGGGTGCTCCGCCCGAACGTGCACGTCATCTCGGCGACGGGCGCCGACCGGACGAGCGCGCTGCTCGACATCGGGCGGCGCGATGTCCTCGTCGCCTTCGACTACCGCAGATACCAGCACGACACGGTCCGGGCTGCTGTCATTGCCAAGGAGCAGGGGGCGACGCTGATCGCCTTCACCGATCCTTACCTCTCGCCGCTGGCCGCCCATGCTGACGTGATCCTGACCTCCAGCGTGCAGTCGCCGTCGCCGTTCGACGCGCTCACGCCGGCGGTCGCGCTCGTAGAGGCGGTAGTTGCCGCGCTCGTCGACCGGCTCGGTGACCGGCCGCTGGCCCGGATGGCGAGATACGACGCGCTGTACGCGGGCACGGTCGACGAAGCAAACGAGGAGGAAGCGTGACCACAATCGAGTCGCTGGCCCTGATCGACCACCACGTCCATGGCGTAGTCACTGGCGATCTGGACCGGGCGGGTTTCGAGCTGCTGATGACCGAGGCATCGGGACCGCCCGCGCCGGGCACCACGATGTTCGACAGCCAGCTCGGGTTCACCATGCGACGCTGGTGCGCCCCCGTGCTCGATCTAGAGCCCTCGGTCGCGGCGGAGGACTACCTGCGGCGCCGCGCTGAACTTGGCACGGCGGAGGTGAACAGGCGCTTGCTGACCGCGGCCGGGGTGGGCCAGTGGCTGGTCGATACCGGCTACCAGAGCGACCAGGTGACCACCCCCGAGCAGTTGGTGCGGGCGAGCGGCGCGCCGGCTAGCCACATTGTCAGGCTCGAGGTAGTGGCCGAGAAGGCAGCCAGGGCGGGGACGACCGCCGCCGCATGGGCCGGGGCCTTCGCCGAAGAACTCGCCACTGAGACGGCGGCAGCGGGGGCGGTCGGTTATAAATCGATCGTCGCCTACCGGTTCGGATTCGACTTCGATCCGACGAGGCCCGCCCCGGCGGAGGTCGCGGCGGCGGCAGGCCGCCTGCTCCGCGCGCTTGATGCCGACCCGGCGGCGCGGGTTGTCGATCCGGTCCTGCTCAGGCATCTGATCTGGACCGCCATCGACATTGGCAGGCCGCTGCAGTTCCATGTCGGCTTCGGTGACACCGATGTCCGGTTGCACCGGTCCGACCCGTCGCTGCTGACCGATTTCCTGATCGCGACCGAGCCGGTCGGCACGCCGATCATGCTGCTGCACTGCTACCCGCATCACCGCGTCGCCGGTTATCTGGCGCATGTGTTCTCGCACGTCTACATGGATCTCGGCGCGGTGCTTAACCACGTGGGCGCTCGGTCGGCCGCAGTACTGGCCGAGGCGCTCGAGCTGACGCCGTTCGGCAAGATGCTCTACTCCTCCGACGCGTTCGGCCTGCCCGAGCTGCATTACCTTGGCGCGATCGGCTTCCGGCGCGACATCTCTCGGGTAACTGGCCAGTTCGTGGCCGACGGAGCGTGGTCGGCCGCCGATGCCAAGCGGGTTGCTGAGCTGATCGGCTCGGCTAACGCGACCCGCGTATACCGGCTGGGCCAGTCATGATGACAGCTCGCCCGTCCTGGCTGACTCGCCCAGCCAGTCGCGTCATCAGGCTGGTCCAGCCGCCGTCCGTCCCGGCGCCGCGGACGCTGCCATGACCAGTACCGCTGTGCTGATAGCCGAGCTGGCAGCCCAGCTCCGAGGCAGCGTTGCCGCCGAGATCGAGGCCGCCGTCGCGCTGCGGCACGAGCTGCATGCCGGTGCCGAGCCGTCAGGCTCGGAGCATCGGACCGCGGCGACGGTCGCTGCCGCGCTCGGTGCCCCCGACGCTCCGGTTGTGGCGGAGACTGGCAGGCTCATCCGGATCGGCAGTCCCGACGGGCCAGCCATCGCGCTGCGGGCCGAACTTGACGCGCTGCCGATCACCGAGCAGACCGGCGCGGCCTGGGCATCAAGGAACGGCGCGATGCACGCCTGCGGCCATGACGTGAACCTCGCTGCGCTCACGGCGGTTGGCCGGGCGGCCAGGGCGGCGGGACCCGAGCTGCCCGTGCCGCTGCTGGTTATCCTGCAGCCGCGCGAGGAGGCTATCCCGTCTGGAGCCAGGGACATTGTCGCCTCAGGACTGCTCGATGTGCATCAGCCGAGCGCGGTTGTGGCCGTTCACCTGCAGCACCAGCTGCCGCTCGGCACGGTGGCCGCCGCGGTCGGCACGATCAACGCGGCGACGGACGACATCGAGATCACGGTCGAGGGGACCGGCGGGCACGCCGGTTACCCGCAGCTGGCCGCAGACCCGGTCGTGGCTCTCTGCCAGAGCGTGGTCGCGCTGCAGACTGCCGTCAGCCGGCGCTCTGACCCGACCCACGCGGTCGTCGTGTCGATCGGCATGCTCGAGGCGGGCCAGGCAGCCAACGTCATTCCGGCCACCGCCGTCGCGAAGGGAACGCTGCGGGTGCTCGAGGAAGCCGACCGGCCCTCCCTGCACCGGATTATCCGCGAGATCGTCGAGCACACCTGCCGGGCATTCGGCTGCCGTGGCTCGGTCACGATCGATCAGGGCGAGCCCGCCCTCGTCAACGATCAGGCGCTGACTGAGGCGACCTGGCCCTGGCTCCGCGAGGCCGGATTCAGCGTCGACACATCGTTCCGCTCCTGCGGAGCGGACGACTTCTCGTATTTCAGCCGAGGCGGGCGCACGCTGATGCTCTTCCTCGGCACCGGCGGGGCGCACGCCCTGCACCATCCATCGTTTCTCCCTGTCGATGACACGGTCGGCCAGGCCGCCAGCGCCATGCTGGCCGGATACCTGGGCGCGCTGAGCCTGGCGGGGATGAATCAGGCTGGCCCGGTGTCGAGGCCGTGCTCGATCGCATAGCGAACCAGGTCGACCCTGTTGTGCAGGTGCAGCTTGTTGAGCGTGTTCTGCACATGGTTCTGCACGGTGCGGTGGGACAGAACCAGCCGTTCGGCGATCTGCTTGTACGACATGCCGGTGCCGACCATCCGCAGGATTTCGGCCTCGCGTTCGGTGAGCCGCGGCGTGTCGGGAGCGGGGTCGCTGGCAAGGCGCCGGAACTCACCGAGCACGAGGCCTGCCAGCCCGGGGGAGAACACCGCGTCTCCCGCTCCCGTCCGCCGCACCGCGTCGAGAAACTCCGCGCGGCTCGCGGACTTCAGGATGTAGCCGGTAGCGCCAGCCTTCACCGCGCTGAGCACATCGCGATGCTCGCCGCTGGCCGACAAGATCAGCACCTTGGCGGCCGGGTAGGTCGAGAGGAGGCCGCGGGTGACATCCACCCCAGAGACATCGGGGAGCTGGAGGTCGAGCACAACCACGTCCGGTCGCACCGAAGCGGCGATCCGCATGGCTTGAGCGCCCTCGCCGGTGGCGGCGACGATTTCGAAGCCAGCATCGCTCAGGTCGCGGCTGACTGAGTCTCGCCACATCGGATGGTCGTCGACGACCATAACCCGCGTACGCGGTCCGCTCACGGCGTCGGCGCCGTCGGGCAGCTCCACGGCGCCTCCCTATCTGCGCTGTCGGACCCTGGGCACCCGCAACCTGACTTCGGTCCCGGCACCCGGCGAGCTGCTGATGTCCGCCGAACCACCGAGGTCGTGGATTCGCCCGCTGATCGCGTGGCTGACTCCCAGCCGGCCCTCGGCAGCGGCCTCGGCGAGCCGTCCGTCCGCGATACCCGGCCCGTCGTCGCGAATGGTCACACTGACCGTCGCGCCCTCGTCGTCCACGAGTACCCACGCCTTGGCCGCCGGTCCGCAGTGCCGCCGCACGTTGTCGATCGCCGCCCTGACCGCCGCTGCCGTCTCGGTGACCGCTCGCTCATTGAGTAGAACGGGATCGGCCGGGGTGATCACCGACACCAGGGCTGATGCCTCGCGGGTGAGGAGCGCGGCGAGGTCAAGCTGCCCCGAATGAGGCGATGCTGGCCCGTCGCCGGTGACCAGCGCCCGCAGCGCTGCCTCCTGCTCGCCTGCGAGCCGCCCGATCTCGGCTGCCTCGCCTCCGGCCTCGGTGCCGCGCCGCTGGACCATGGCGAGCACCTGCAGGACCGAGTCGTGGATCGTGCGGGCCAGCCGTTCACGCTCACGGCTCGCGGCCTCAATCTCGGTCGCACGCTGCAACGCCCGCTCGGCGCGAGTCATAAGAGTAGAGATATAGCCGACCAGCACCCCCGCCATCAGCAGGATGACGGGCCCGTTCAGCGCGGTGCTCTGGTAGCCGCTGGTTAGTGGCTGCTGCCTGAGCAGGACCACGCAGGTGCCGATCAGCGCGGCGGCCACCGCGCCGGCCCTGGCCCCGCCGACGACGGCCCAGACCAGGGCGGGTCCGGCGAGCCAGGTCGCTGTGACCGGCATGGCGCCGAGATGCCTGGCCTGCGTCGTCTGCAGCAGAGCTGTCGACAGCAGCGCAAGAACGGTGACGACCAAGTCGGTGCCGAGCAGCAGGTGGGTGCGTCGCGCGGGGGTGGCGTAGGCCACCGTGCTGGCGACCGTCCACGCGGTCATCGCGCCGATGACCATCCATGCCCAGCCCCAGCGGCTGCCGTAGTCGTGGCTGATCGCCAGCAGCACAACCGCGTAGGCGAGCGATGCGAAGCGGAAGACAGCGATCGAGCGCCACAGAGGCGCCTGCAGGCTCACCGGCTTATCGGGCAGAGGAGACGACCACGTTATGAGGGTATCGGCTGGACGCGTCCCCGGGGCTGTGCTCTAGTGCCAGATACTCAGATTGGCCTGAGTATCTCGGCCCGCGCAATGAGTACGCCAGCGGTTATCTCGATTCGGTCGGCGCGTGCACTGTTGGCTG
>Ga0209131_1002330_pt1 | contig 12925 bp, 15 predicted proteins | sample GraSoi_2013_40cm_FD_185826 | JGI IMG/M metagenome (GOLD analysis project Ga0209131, IMG submission 185826) | Grasslands soil microbial communities from the Angelo Coastal Reserve, California, USA - Sample 9_17_2013_40cm (SPAdes) (version 2) | ecosystem: Environmental > Terrestrial > Soil >...
CAGTGTACAAACCAAGCAGAGGCGAGCAACCGCTGTGGGATTTTCCCGATAACACACTGGCAAAACGCGAAGTTGCTGCATATCAACTAAGTGAAGTGCTTGGCTTTCATTTCGTCCCATTTACAACGCTGCGCGATGATGGCCCTCACGGCCCCGGTTCCCTTCAACAATTCATCGAATATGATGTCGAATATCATTACTTCAACTTTACGCGCGAAGACAAGGAAAAACTCCGGCCGGTTGTGCTCTTCGACGTGCTGGTCAACAACGCGGACCGCAAGGGCGGCCACGTTTTTTTTGAAAACGGCACGCAAAAACTTTATGCCATCGATCATGGCATTTGTTTTCACGAAGAGGACAAACTCCGTACAGTGATCTGGGATTTCGCCGGGCAGGCGATCCCTCAGGAATTGCTCTCGCCTCTTTCTCAAGCGGAGAGTTGGCGCGGCATCCTGCAGCCTTATCTCAGCCCACGCGAGATCTCTGCACTCATCGCCCGCGCGGACTCATTGCTTTCATCAAGAGTCTTCCCGCGCGCATTACAGGGACGGCGCGTTCATCCATACCCACCAATCTAATGTCATTGCTAGCGGTGCTCTTCGCGGCGAAGCAATCCCTTTATGAACCGGGAGATTGCTTCGGGCACTCGCCTTTTTAGGCTTGGGCCTCGCAACCACATAATTCAAGGAGACTTTTATGCATTACAAATTCGCACTCATTGGTTTTGGGAACGTCGCTCGTGCGTTGGCAAGACTCTTCGTCCGCAAACAGGATGCGTTGAAATCGAAACATGATGTCACCTTTTCGTTCACTGGCATTTCCACCGGCAGGCATGGATTCGCCGTAAATCCAAACGGGCTCGATATCCAAATGGCATTACAGCTTGTCGAAAGCGGCCATGATATTTCTTCATTGTCCATCATACCTGTGAAAGATTCATTGGATGTCATCAAAAACTCACAATCCGATGTGATGTTCGAGAACTCCCCCGTCAACACACAGACCGGCCAGCCCGCGCTCGATCACATTCGTACAGCGCTCAATCTCGGCATGCATACCATTACTGCCAATAAAGGACCTGTCGTTCACGGTTATCGTGAATTGACAGAGCTTGCCAAATCCAAAGGAAAGAAATTCGGCTTTGAAGCCACCGTATTGGGCGGCGCGCCACTCTTCTCTGTTTTTCGAGAGGCTTTTCCGCTGGCAGAACTCTCTTCCATTAAAGGTATCTTCAATGCCACAACGAACATCATCCTCTCGCGTATGGAGAACGGCGAGGCCTATGAAGACGCAGTGAAATATTGTCAGTCCATCGGCGTGGCAGAGACTGACCCTACCAACGACGTGGACGGCTGGGACGCAGCGATTAAAGTTGCAGCATTGGTCACTGTCTTAATGGATAGGCCGATAACGCCACAGCAGGTGAATCCCACCGGCATTCGTGGCATTACACCTGAAATGATCGCGAAGGCAAAGGCCGAGGGCAAGCGTTATAAATTGGTTTGTTCTGCTGAAAAAGCCGAAGGTAAAGTAAACGCCAGCGTAGCCCCGCAACTCGTAGACTCAACTTCTCCATTATATGGAATGATGAACTCAAGCACTGGTATCACTTTGCGTACAGACGTGATCCTTGATTACTCGATCACCGAATCCGAACGCCCGGGCATGCAAGGCGGGCCGGAGGAAACGGCGTATGGTCTATTCGCGGATTTTGTTAACTCTATCAAGTAATTTTTATTTATTGTATTCAAATAAAAGACTTCAGTGAATTTTACTGAAGTCTTTTATTATTAGAAAACAAGCAACAACACCAGAGCTACTATCGCAGGCAGTGCCTGAACATAAAATATCCTCTTGCTCACAGTCAGCGCACCAAAAATTCCGGCCACGATCACACAACTAAGGAAGAAGATCTTCGCCGGTCCCCCATCGAAGAAGCTCCAGACAAGGCCCGCTGCGAGGAATCCGTTATATAGACCTTGATTCGCCGCGAGGGTTTTGGATTGACGCGCCACTTCCTCGGTGGTGCGAAAGACGCGGCGACCGGTGGGTTTATCCCACAGGAACATTTCCAAATACAGAAAGCCAAGGTGCAAAAGGGCAACGATGCCGATCAAAATATTTGCGAGGGTGGTCATGGGATTTCCTTTCGATGCAGGGCATGAAGGCGAGTAAAATAAGACGCGGTTAGTATAGCCGATAAAGCCATCTTCCTGAGAGGTCTGAATGTCCAGCTACAAACAACGCACCCTTGATTTTCTCGAACTCGAATGGGCAACCTATATCGAACGATTCAACCGCTGGCCGGCGAAAGATGGCGCGGAGCGCGTGAAAAAACAGGGGTACGCCCGCTTTCAGGATATGCTGGCTCACATCCTTGCGTGGTGGGAGGAAGCCATGCCCATCATCCTCGCACTCGCAGAGAACCGCGAATACGAACGCAAGAAATACGATTTCGATGTATTTAATGCGGCCGCCGTTGAGAAATATAAAGATTGGAGCGAGAAGGATTTGTTTGCCCACTATGAGAAAACGCTTCAGAAAAGCGCAGCGGATCTCAGATCCATGAATGAGGCGGCCTGGGAGAATCGACGCATAATAAACTGGGTCAGAGGAGTCTTTATCGATCACGCGCGCGAGCATCTCGTCGCATTGAGTCGTTTCCTGACCATGGATACCCTTGAAAATGAATGGTCTGAATATATCGAACGCTTCGAGAAGCTGGAAGACAAGGAAGCATTTTTAAAGAAACAGGGGTTTGAAAATTTTCACGACATCCTTGCGCATGTTATTGGCTGGTGGGAGGAAGGCGACCACATTGTCACAAGAATTATGAAAGACCCGGACTTCAACGTATCAAGCCATGATGCGGACGCGTTCAATATCGAATTGGTCGAAAAATATAAAAACACATCGGATGCTGACCTGCAAAAATTATTTGAAAGCAAGCGACGGTCATTTTTAAAACTGACGAAAGAATTGCCGGAGGAAGCCTTCGTCAACAAGGATATCGAAGGCTGGCTGGCCGCGGATGTCGTCGAACATTTCGACGAACACCCTCTCAGCGCCTAACCATGGACCATACTGTTTACCTGGCGCTGGGCAGTAACATCGGCAATCGCCTTGCCAATCTTAAGGCTGCCATCGATAATCTCAGGCCGCAAATGGCGGTGAAGAAAAAATCCAATGTGTATCAAACGCCACCATGGGGTTTTGAGGACCAGCCGGCGTTTTTGAATCAGGCGGTGATGGCCGAGACTTATATGGAACCTGTGCCACTACTCCTGCATCTGAAGCGGCTTGAAACAGCGCTCGGGCGTACACCAAGTTTTGACAACGGCCCGCGCCTGATCGATATCGATATTTTGTTTTTCGATGACATGATCCTGAACTCGGCGGCACTGAAATTGCCTCATCCCCGTTTACACGAACGCGCCTTTGTGCTCGTCCCTCTCGCGGACATCGCGCCTAATCTCGTCCATCCGGAATTGAGCGAGTCTGTGAAAGGTCTGCTGCGCAAGGTGGATCGCAGCGGCATTAAAAAATATGAAGGGAAATAATCATGAGAATCGTTCGTTATAAAACCAATGGCGACGAACCGCAATATGGCTGGCTGCTCGACGAGAAAGTCGGCGAAATTCAAGGAAGCATGTTCGGCGAATATCGCAGACGTGAGGCAAAGACGCCCCTCGCGGACGTGAAACTGGTCGCGCCCTGCGAGCCAAGCAAGATCCTTTGCGTGGGCCGCAACTATGTGGAACATGCCAAGGAGTTGGGCAATGAAGTGCCGAAGGTTCCTCTTATTTTTATGAAGCCGCCTTCCTCGATCATCTCGAACGGAGATTCGATCGTCCTTCCGCCGCAGTCCACTCAGGTGGAGCATGAAGCGGAATTGGTGGTTGTAATCAGTAAGCGCGCGAGAAATGTCACAGCCGAGACTGCAAAGGAATATATCTTCGGCTACACCGTTGGCAACGATATCACGGCGCGCGATCTGCAACAGACGGACGGCCAATGGACGCGTGCCAAAGGCTTCGATACATTCTGTTCGTTCGGTCCGTGGATCGACACAGAGTTCGATCCTTCGGATGCCGTCGTGACCTGCCGCGTGAATGGGCAAATGCGCCAGATGGCATCCACGCGCGACATGGTCTTTAATGTGGGCACCTTGATCGCATATATCTCTTCTGTAATGACTCTGGAGCCTGGCGATTTGATCTTTACCGGCACACCGGCAGGCGTCGGGGAATTAAAGAACAGCGACATGGTGGATGTGGAGATCGAGGGATTGGGGAAATTGAGCAATCCCGTGAAGGGCTAAGCCTAGATGGTATACTCGGAAAAAATCCCTTTATAATCAGGAATCATATGCGCATCACAAAAAGTCTACGCGCCGATCAGGAAACCATTACACGTTTTCTGGCTGCACTCGGCGGTGCCTCGGTATTGCTTAATCGCAGCAAGGTTGCCCGCCCCACTTACTTCATCTTTGCGCATACTTTCATCCGCGAATATATCGAGGATGGGTTCTTCAAGAAGGAGGAGTTGCTGATCAAGGTGTTGGATGATGGCGGCTTTTCCCCCAACGAAGGGCCCATCATGTTGATGAGAATAGATCAAAAGAAAAGCCGCGACGCTGCCGAGCTTTTGATCAAGACGGCAAATGCCTGGCGGGATGGGGATGAGGTCGCACGCGGCGAATTGGTCTGGGCGGCAAGCAATTACACATCCATTATGCGTGAACACCTTGAGCGACTTAAAACCCGCATCTTCCCTCTGCTCGAGCAAACCATTTCCGTTGACGATGAGCACAAAGTCGCGGAGGGAATCAACAATATCGTCTTTGAAGGCACCTTAAAGTACGACACGGAAAAATACATCAAGCTAATCGAATCGCTTGAAGAAGAATTAAGCGACTGGAATTAGATGGATACATCCATGATTTAATCGGACAGGCAAATGCCTGTCTTTTTTGTTGCTTCTTGATTTGAGGAAAGGCAGGTAGAATTATATATAATTTTTAGAACCTCACCCTGCCCTCTCCGACAAGGAGAGGGGGAAACGATACCCATGAAAGCCTTTGAACTCGCACAACTTACCTCTCAAAGAGAATCAAGCAACAAAGCCTATCTTGAATTCCTCAAAGTCCCAGACTTGAGCATGGGACTGTTTGCCCTCCCAGCTGGTGGTACGGATCCTCAATCTCCGCATACGGAAGATGAGGTCTATTATGTGGTGAGCGGCCGGGCGAAGATCAAAGTCGCGAAAGAGGATCAAGATGTACAGGCAGGCTCGGTTGTGTATGTGGCGAAGAATATGGAACATCGCTTTCACTCGATCGAACAGGATCTGACTGTGCTGGTCTTCTTTGCGCCGGCGGAATATTCGAACAAGTAGGCAACATGATTGAATCTTCTCAATTATATTTTTTTACGCTTGCGGCTTTGGCATTATTGCTTGTGCCCGGTCCTGCAGTGCTATATATCACCGCCCGAAGTGCCAATCAGGGACGAATGGCTGGGCTGGTCTCTGTGCTTGCGATTGAAACAGCGAATTTGATCCAGGCTGTTGCCGCGGCATTGGGGCTCTCGGCGATCATACTATCCTCTGCATTGGCGTTCGATGTAGTGAAGTATCTGGGCGCTGCCTATCTGATTTATCTTGGTATTCGGAAGTTGATGACATCAGAGGGTCAATGGGAAAAGGAACAATTCAGGCCTGAAAGTTTGCGGCGAATCTACTGGCAGGGATTTGCGATTAACATCCTTAATCCAAAAACCGCACTCTTCTTTTTCGCGTTTTTGCCGCAGTTTATTGATTCTAAGATAGGAAACACGACAGGCCAGACTCTTTTATTAGGGCTGTTTTTTGTCGGTTTGGCAATTATCACAGATAGTCTGTATGCCCTGGCAGCTAGTTCTCTTGCAGAGAAATTAGCTGGGAATAAAGATTTCCAAAAAGGTCAGCAATATTTTGCAGGGTTTGTGTATGTGGGATTGGGGATTACAACAGCGCTGATGGGTTCGAGGAAGTAGGGTGCTTCGCACCGGCAGAGCATTCGAGTAAATCTTAGGAAGGAAAAATTATGAATGAAAAGAATGATTTATTTGGAAAGAAACATGCAATGCTGTGGCGCTTCTCCATGTTGGCAAATGGGTTTGCGCCTATTGTGTTTTGTTTTTATCCTTCTGGCTTTTTGGCAAATTGGAATATATGCAGAGCTAGCCAACACTCAGTATAAAACAAATTTGATTAGTTTATTATCCAGAGACCCATTCTATCTTTTCGACCTGCTTTTAAAGATAGCAGCCATGATTATTAAAGGGGCCGTTTACCATTTAGGATTAAAAGGAATTGCTATGAGTATTGATATGATCGTGGAAACAGACATTAATTACAGAGAGAAGTTGAGTGGGGATGGTGCAAATTGAACGAAGAACTTAAAGATAGCATTCGAAGCAATTTCAATTTATTAGATACTTATCAGCTACTTGAGATCTGGAAAACAAACGATCGTGTGGAATGGTCTGACACTGCCTTTGAAATATTAAGGGGTATTTTACGAGAACGAATCGGTAATGCACCTTCACAAGACAATCCAATTCTCGAATATCAAAAGGAATCCGAAATAAATAAAAAGGATCACAGTTGGGAAGAAAAACTTCTTGATGACGACAATCAACCTGAACTTTACGACACGCTACAGGTACTAGATTTATTGGGTAAGATAAATAAAGTTGCAATAGCTGTCGTTATCATAAATATTCTATTAGGCCTCGGCAACTTTCAAGCAGCAAGACTCCTTTTAGGTGGTTTTTCGACTCAGGACTTAAAAATTTCGTCTGGGGATGTCATATATTTTATTTTCGATACGACTATTAAAACAGTTGTAACCTATTTTCCATTAAAGGCGTTAGCTCAGATTCTCAGAATCCTTATGGAAATGGAATTCAATAGTCGAAAGGCCACATCATAAATGATTGAACTAAAACATACGCCTTTCCACGAACGGACCTCGAAACTCTGTCAGCCGCAGAATTGGCGGCGATGGGCGGGATATTTGGTCGTCGGTTCCTACGAGCTGACCCTCGACCGCGAGTATTGGGCGATCCGCAATGCGGCAGCGTTGATCGATGTGACTCCCTTGATGAAATATATTATCAAAGGCAAGGATGCCAGTCGTCTACTTAACCGAATCATCACGCGTGATATGGATAAACTGAAAGTGGGTCAGGTCTATTACACGGGTTGGTGCGATGACGAGGGCAAGATGATGGACGATGGGACTGTTTCGCGGCTGGATGAGTCTACATATCGAATGACTTCTGCGGACCCGTCCCTGCGATGGCTTTCGATGAATTCAGTGGGACTGGATGTGAATGTAACAGAAGTGACTGATGATGTCGCAGCCCTCAGTTTCCAGGGACCTAATACAAGAAAAATTCTGAATAAAGTCACTGAAAAGTCAGTTGACGAACTGAAGTATTTCCGTTTGACGAAGAATAAAATTCAGGGAATTGAAGTCACGATCTCAAGAACGGGCTATACAGGCGATCTCGGTTTTGAGATCTGGATGGATCCAAAAGACGCTCTCAAAATTTGGGATGCATTAATGGAAGCTGGCGCGGATTATGGAATTGCGCCCGTAGGCATTCTCGCTATGGATATGGCGCGCGTCGAAGCTGGGCTTTTTATGATCGAAGTGGATTACACATCCACCACTCACGCCTGGATCGAGCCACAAAAGTCCTCACCGTTCGAGCTGGGACTCGATTGGACAGTAAACCTCGATAAGCAGGGTTATTTCGTCGGTCGCCGCGCGCTGGAACGCGAGAAGAAAGAAGGCTCGTTGTGGAAGTTGATGGGACTTGAAGTTGAATGGGAAGGAATGGAGCAGTTGTTCAAAAATGTTGGCCTGCCACCGCAAATCCCCGGGATGGCAGTGCGCGGAAGCCTGCCGATCTTCGGTGGTAATGTTCAGGTTGGTTATGCTTCTACTTCTTCATGGTCGCCACTATTGAAAAAATATATCGCGCTCGCGCATTTGCAGAAACCATATTTCGAACTCGGCACAAAGGTGAGAATGGAGATCACGGTGGAGCATCATCGTCAACATGCTCCTGCGAAGGTGGTCAAGTTGCCGTTCTATGAGCCTGAGTGGAAGAAGAAATAACCAGTGTCATTGCGAGGAGCGATCTTGCTCTTTCCGACGAAGCAATCTCCAAATAATTAGGGGATTACTTCGCCACTCGCCATTTGAGGCTCGCGGCTCGCAATGGCACTTGAAAAAGGAATTATTTATGACAGTAAATCAATGCGACGCAATCATTATCGGCGGTGGGCACAACGGACTCGTCGCCGCAGCTTACCTCGCAAGAGCGGGTAAGAAAGTTGTCGTGCTCGAGCGCAGACATATCGTCGGCGGCGCGGCGGTGACGGAGGAGATCTTCCCGGGGTACAAGTTCACCGAGTTTTCATACGTAGTGAGTCTGCTGCGCCCGGAAATCATCCGTGATCTGGAATTGCCGAAGCATGGATTGAAGATCCTGCCATTGCCTTCTACATTCACGCCCACCGAAAACGGAGATTATCTCGCAGCATGGGACGATCACGATCTGACTCGTCGCGAGTTGTATCGTCATTCACCAAAGGATGCAGAAGCTTACGACGAATATGCGCGCGTGATGGCGCGTGCAGCCAAGGCGATCAAGCCGATCATCAATTTAATTCCACCTGACCCAACTTCGTTGAGCATGCGCGATATGCTTGGCTTGCTCAAGGTTGGTCAATACGCGGCGAGTCTTTCTGAAAAAGAGTTATATACAATCGCAAAACTTGCAACACAATCGTCCGCGGATCTGCTCGAAGAGTGGTTCGAGACTGATGCATTGAAAGGCACCAAGGCCGCCAGCGGAATCATCGGCACCTTCCTTGGTCCGCGCTCGCCTGGGACGGCGTATGTTTTGCTTCATCATTACATGGGCGAGATCGACGGCGCGTTCCGTGCGTGGGGCTTTGCCAAGAACGGCTCCGGCGGGGTCAGCGGCTCGATCCTAAACGCGGCGGTGGCGCTTGGGGTGGAGATCAGGGTCAACGCAAGCGTGAAGCAGGTCATCGTTAAGAATGGACGCGCGGTCGGCGTCGCATTAGATAACGGCGATGAGCTGCAATCCAGAGTCGTCATGTCCGCCGCGGACCCGAAGCGCACCTTCCTGCAATTCGTCGAAGGCAAACATTTCCCTGATGACTTTGTTACATCGATCCAAAACTTCCGCACACGCGGCTCGTCGGGCAAGATCAATATCGCATTGAGCGAACTGCCCAACTTCACGGCACTACCTTTCGAAGGCAGGGGACATGATTCGGTTTTGCATCGCGGCGCGGTGTCGATCAGCCCAAGCATTGATTACATCGAGCGCGCCTACGACGACGCCAAGTATGGGCAGATCTCGAAGCGCCCGTATCTCGACATGATCTTCCCGTCGATGATCGACCCCGATATGGCGCCGCCCGGGCAGCATGTGATGTCCTGCTTCGTGCAATACGCGCCGTATGATCTTGAAGGTGGCTGGAACGATGAAAAACGGGACGAACTCGGCGAAGCGGTCATCTCGACCATCGAGCAGTACGCGCCGAACATCCGCAAGGCAATCGTCGGCATACAGGTCATTTCGCCGAAGGATATCGAACGCATCGCTGGCATCACGGGCGGAAATATTTTTCATGGTGAATTGTTACTGCATCAGATCTTCTTCCTGCGTCCCACGCCGCAATGGGCAGACTTCCGTACTCCGCTCAAAGGCTACTACTTCGGCGCGGCAGGCGCACACCCCGGCGGCGGAGTGATGGGCGCGGCAGGCATGCTTGCGGCAAAGGAGATTTTGAAGGATGGGATGTAGACGATAGACTGCAGACTGTAGAATATCGTCCGCTTGGCGCTTCTTTCTTAACTGGAAGATGATTCTGTTGAATAAAGTTTCTCTACTCTTTAGGTTCAGTGCATCGAGATTGCATGAATAAAATAAAGAAAAACATTTTGGATTTGCTTCTTATCTTGTTTGTAACTACTTGCCAACAAGCAGAAGTTTCCGCTGTATCTATTAATACGCCAATGGCACAAATGACAAGTACTGAAACAGCTACACCAGCAGCTGCGCTAACGGCATTTCCTACAAGCGAATTGGCTCCATATTATGGAACTCCACAACCAGCAAAAGTCATTGTCAACAACAAAGCATATGAATCAGAAATTGGCACAACCATGTGGATTACTGAAGTTAAACCCGATGGTAGCATAGTTGGAGAAATTGGGGATGCATTTGCCATCATCACACCGACAAAATCCATACTAATAACTCCAAATCCTTCACTCATCTTAAAGCTTCCCATCTCGATTAACCCAACGGAACTGTGGCACATACTTTACAAGGTTTCAGAGCAAGAATTAAGTTCGCAAGATGGGACGCGTGGAGCATTTCGATGGAATCCTGATTACAAGACACAAGCATATATTGAACAAACTGATCTGCCATTGTTATCAGAACAGCCATTAACCTTTTCCCTTCAGCCTGGGATTTATGTATACGAGGTACATTCAGGCTGGGGAGGCTCTTCTCCGCATACAGAACTGGAAGCGGATTTTGGTTTTCTGCCTGAAGTACAAGAGTAATTATTCACAGCATTTTTTGGAGCAATCAATGACAAATCATTACGACACCATCATCATCGGCGCGGGGCACAATGGACTGGTCTCGGCCGCATATCTCGCCAAACAAGGTAAAAAGGTTCTGGTCCTCGAACGCCGCGCCATCGTTGGCGGTTCGGTGGTGACCGAATCCTTCGGAGACGGCTTCACCGTTGACTCGGTTTGGGCAGGTGGGACCCTGCGTCCAGATATCATAAAGGATTTAAAGCTTTCTTTTCCAAACAGCGTTTCGCCTCCCCTCAGCGCGAAGCCTCCATTTATTTCCCTGCAATCTGATGGAAATCATCTCGCCCTTGATGCAGAGTCCATCAAACGCATCTCGGAAAAGGATGCGGAACGATGGCCAGAATTTATCCGCTTTATGGATAAGGCAGCATATATTCTCGATGCCGCCTATGCAACCATCATGCCTCGTTTACCGAAGAATCTAAGTCTCAGCGATGGCTATGGTTTGTTGGAATTGGGACTCGAACTGCGCCTCGCGGGTCGTAAGGACATGATCAACTTCATCCGCGCGCTGCCGATGAGCACACAAGAACTGGTGGAAGAATATTTCGAATCAGAGGTCGTGAAAGCAGCGATCGCATCGGTCGCAATCCATGGCTCCACTCTTGGGCCCATGTCCGCGGGAACAGGGTACACCTTAATTCATAACTGGATGAATCGCGGCGGGCTTGCGAATGTCAATGTTGGGAAGGCCGGCGAGATCACAAATGCTTTGACAAATGCCTTGAAATCATTTGGCGGTGAAATTCGAACAGAAGCAGAAGTAAAAAGTATCAAAGTTGAAGGTCAAGCAGCAAAGGGAGTTGTATTGGCAAATGAAGAAGAGATTTCAGGGAATATGATCCTTTCCTCTGCTGACCCGAAACATACTCTGCTCAAACTTGTCGGTCCCATGGAGTTACCACCTGAATTCGTCTGGCATACGCAATCGATCAAGATGCGCGGTTCAGTGGCGAAAGTTCATTTGCAAACAAATGGAAGTCATGGAATTCCTGAAGGCACATTGGTTCTTGCTCCATCCATCAAATATCTCGAACGCGCTTATGATGCTGGGAAGTACGGAGAGATTTCAGAGAAACCATATTTGGAAGTGACGACCTCCGATAATGTGGTAAGCATACATTTTCAATTCGCGCCCTATGGCTTGAAGATTAGCGATTGGAAATCAGAAGGTGCAAAAGTTGAAAAATTGGCCATTGATACACTTGCAGAATATTTCCCCAATCTAAAATCGTCCATTATGAATACAAAAACCATTACGCCAAAAGATTTGGAAGAGACGTACGGCCTCACCGAAGGCGATTTGAATCATAGTCAGCTCATGCTCGACCAGTTCCTGTTCATGCGTCCGATCCCCGGCTGGTCGAATCACAAGACGCCAATCGATAATTTATATCTGTGTGGCAGCGGAATTCACGGTGGAGGTGGCGTCAGTGGGGTAAGCGGCAGGAATGTAGTCAAGGTGTTGAAATGAATCAAATCCGAGGTCAAAGCGACCTCGGATTTGATTTTTAGTTTCGATGCAGCGATTCTATCTCCCACGGCCTCCGCTAAATATATAAGCCAGCACCAACCCAGTTACAAATCCGCCGACATGCGCCATGTATGCGACGCCACCCGACTGCGTGGCAGTTGTGATCGAAGCAATGCTGCTAAAGAGCTGCAAAACGAACCAAAGCCCAATGACCACAAACGCAGACATGGGCACAATGAAGGTGCCCATCAACACACTCACCCTTGCCTGTGGGAACATCAGGATATAGGCTCCCAGCACGCCGGCAATCGCGCCCGAGGCCCCCAAATTTGGGATATTTGAATTCTCGCTAAAGATGAGTTGTGTGAAAGTTGCGCCCAAACCGCATAACAGATAGAAGACCAGGTAGTCGACCCGGCCGAAACGGTCTTCCACATTATCACCGAAGATCCAAAGGTAAAGCATGTTGCCGAGCAGGTGTACCCAGCCGGCATGCATGAACATGGAGGTAAAGAGAGTGAGAAAATTACCCGTTGGGTTGGAAAGGAAGCGGCTGGGCACGAAAGCCCAACGTTCGATAAAGGCATTGCCGCTGTTAAGTTCCAACAAGAAGAATAGGACATTCACTGCGATCAAGCCATAGGTGACCACGGGTACGGTTCTGCGAAAACGATTGTCATCTGTCAGGGGTAGCATATTTAATTTCTCCTTGTATTTGCATACTCTGCAGGTTAACCGCG
>Ga0209131_1002331_pt1 | contig 12924 bp, 12 predicted proteins | sample GraSoi_2013_40cm_FD_185826 | JGI IMG/M metagenome (GOLD analysis project Ga0209131, IMG submission 185826) | Grasslands soil microbial communities from the Angelo Coastal Reserve, California, USA - Sample 9_17_2013_40cm (SPAdes) (version 2) | ecosystem: Environmental > Terrestrial > Soil >...
AAGGTGCCAGGTCCGGGCCAGAGGCCGTATTGCTTGGCCTCATCAAGCGGGGACGTCTCCCGGTGCCGCTGCCCAATGCGCGGCTCTACCTGGGCAACGAGCTGATCGCCCGGCCCGTGCCTGGCGGCCGGACCTTGGTGTCGCGGTTGAAGTGGACTCTAGGGAGTGGCACCTTTCGCCAGAGGACTGGGAGCGAACGATGCGGAGGCATGCACGGCTCACTGCGCTCGGTATCCTGGTGCTGCACTTCTCACCCCGCCAGATCCGTGCTGAACGCGACCAGGTGCTCGCCACCATCCGCGCCGCTCTCGCCAGCCGGCGCGGTCACCCCCGACTAGCCATCAGGACACCGTCGGCCGCCTAACTGGGCGCGATCGATCGCCGCCGGAGCGGCCTTGATCTCGGTCGTGGGCTACCGGCTCATGCTCGCGATCGTTGCCGTGGCGATCGGGGCTCGCTCGTCCCGCTGGTCAAGCCCGCAGCCAAGCCGGCCGACGCGGCCGAGTCCGCCGAGCCCCCCGACCCGACCGGCCCCGGCGAACTTGCGGACCCGACCGCCTGATCAATGGCTAGCCGGCCGAATCTGCTTGACTTGCCCAGCCCATCGACCGGCGGACGGCTTCCCGCCAGCGCTTGTGGGCCGAGTCGTCACGGGGGCCGGGTTCGAAGCGCTTGTCGAGCCGCCAGGTCGCGGCGAGCTCCTCGGTCGAGGACCATACTCCGGTCGCGAGCCCGGCAAGGAACGCGGCGCCGATCGCGGTGGTCTCGGCCCCGACCGGGCGCTCAACCGCCCGCTGCAGCTGGTCGGCCTGGATCTGCATGAGCAGGTCGTTGGCCGCGGCCCCGCCGTCGACGCGCAGCGGGGCGCTGGCCGCAGCACGGGCCGCAGCACCGGCCGCTGCACCGGCGCCCGTGGCTCGATCATCAACACCCGCACCGGCACCGAGCCCGATGTCGGCGGCCATCGCGTCCACCACATCTCGGACCTCGAAGGCGATCGCCTCGAGCGTCGCCCTGGCCAGATGTGCCGTGGTAGTGCCCCTGGTCAGGCCGAAGATCGCCCCGCGCGCATCGGGGTCCCAGTCCGGGGCGCCGAGGCCGGTCAGTGCGGGCACGAACACGACGCCGCCGGAATCGTCCACCGACCGCGCGAGAGCCTCGCTGTCCTCGGCCCGCGCCAGCACGCCGAGCCCGTCACGCAGCCACTGGATCGCCGCCCCGGTGACGAACACCGAGCCTTCGAGCGCGTAGGTCAGCGACCCGCTCTGGTCCATCCACGCCACTGTCGAGACCAGTCCGGCTCGCGACCTGATGATTTGCGGACCAGTGTTCGCCAGGACGAACGACCCCGTGCCGTACGTGCACTTCGAATCCCCCGGCGCGAAACACGCCTGGCCGAACAGGGCCGCCTGCTGATCGCCTGCCACTCCGGCAATGGGCAGCGTCAGCCCGCCAAACGCCTCTGGGTCGGTGTGGCCGATGACGCCGGTCGACGCTGTCACCTCAGGCAGGGCGTGCGGCGGCACACCGAACAGCTCGCACAGTTCGGCCGACCACTGCCCGGCCGCGATGTCGAACAGCAGCGTCCTGCTGGCGTTTGACGCGTCGGTGACATGCCGCCTTCCGCCGGTCAGCCGGGCAATCAGGTACGAGTCGACGGTGCCGAGAGCGAGCGACCGGTCGGTCACGCCCGCCCAGATATCGACCGCGTGCCGCGACAGCCAGGTTAGCTTGGTCGCGGTGAAATACGGGTCGATCCGCAGGCCAGTCAGCTCGGCGACCCGGTCCTCATGCCCGGCGTCGCGCAACTCGGCGCAGATCCTGGCCGTGCGGCGGTCCTGCCACACGATCGCGCGGTGCGGGGCGCTCAGCGTGGCCGAGTCCCAGACCACGGCGGTCTCGCGCTGGTTAGTTATGCCGATGCAGGTGACCGGGTCGGAGCTGTCACCGACCGCACGGAGTGCCTGCGCGCACGCGGTGAGCGTCGCCTGCCAGATTTCCTCCGGCATCTGCTCCACCCAGCCGGGTTGCGGGAAATACTGACTGAACTCCGCATAACCACGGGCCGCGACAGCACCGTCCGCGGCGACGATAAGGGCCGTGACGCCGGTGGTGCCGGCGTCGATCGCAAGGACGCTCATGGGGACTAGTGTGGCGTCCGAGCGACCAACCGTGTGGACACTGCGGAGGAACCAGATGCGCGTCGGAGTTCTGACCGGAGGCGGAGACTGCCCGGGGCTGAACGCAGTCATCCGCGCGATCGTGCGGACCGGCAGCTACGATCACGACTGCGAGTTCGTGGGTTTCCGTGATGGCTGGCGCGGCCCCCTTGAGCCGGACACCCAGCGGCTCGACGTCGCGGCGGTCCGCGGCATCCTGCCACGTGGCGGGACGATACTCGGCTCGTCACGGACCAACCCCCTGTCCGAGGCGGCCACGCTCGACGGCAAGAGCGGCCTGGAGCGGATCAAGGAGAACCTGGCCAACCTCGGTGTCGACGCCCTCATCGCGATCGGCGGCGAGGACACGCTTGGGGTGGCAGGCAAGCTCTGTGAGAATGGCGTGAAGGTCGTTGGCGTCCCCAAGACGATTGACAACGATCTCAGCGCGACTGACTACACATTCGGCTTCGACACCGCCGTGAACATCGCGATGGAGGCGATCGACCGGCTGCACACGACCGCGGAAAGCCACCACAGGGCGCTGATCGTCGAGGTGATGGGCCGTAATGCGGGCTGGATCGCGCTGCATGCCGGGGTGGCCGGCGGCGCGAACGTCATCCTCATCCCCGAGCAACCGTTCGATATTAAGGACGTCTGCAATTACGTAGAGAAGCGCTTCGAGACCAAGTACGCGCCGATCGTAGTGGTTGCCGAGGGCGCACACCCGAAGGCGATTGGCACCTCGGTCATCGATGACGAGCGGGACGCATTCGGGCACACGAGGTACGGCGGCGTCGGTCAACTGCTCGCCGAGGAGATCGAACGGCGGACCGGCAAGGAGGCCCGCGCCGCCGTGCTCGGGCACATCCAGCGCGGCGGAACGCCAACGGCCTTCGACCGGGTGCTGGCGACCAGGTTTGGCGTCCACGCGATCCGCGCGGTGGCCGACGAAGCGTTCGGCCAGATGGTCGCCTTGCGCGGTACGGACATCGTCCGGGTTCCGATCGCGGAGGCGACCAGGGAACTGAAGCTGGTGCCGCCCGAGCGCTACGCAGAGGCGGAGATCTTCTTCGGCTGAAGGACGTGCTGCGCTAGTCGGCCGCCGCCGGCGGCCACAAGCCCTGGTATGCGTTACCAATCGCTCGGCGCGCTCGCCCCACACACCAGGGGCCACTGCAGGGTGGATGTCAGGCAGCGCCGGCTGCAGGGCGGATGTCAGGCAGCGCCCGCTCAGGCCTGCCTGGCACGAAAGGCTGCGGCCTTAACCCGGTTCTGGCAGGTCGTCGAGCAGAACCGTCTGGTCCCGTTCCTCGATGTGTCGACGTATACCCGGTCGCAACGATCAGCGGTGCACACCCCGAGGCGGCCGTACAACTCGCTGCCAAGCACGACGGCCAGGCCAGTGGCGCAGCCGGCCGCCCAGCCGGTGACGAGCGAGTCATCCGCACCGTGAAAATGCAGGTGCCAGGGTTCGCCGTCGTGCCGGTCAAGCCGCGGCCGTGCCCCGGTGATAGCGAGCAGCGCGTTGACCTCGCGGGCGGCCTCGTCGAGCCGTCCGCCCGCTACGGCGTCGAAGACCGCGCGCAGCGCGCCTGCGATCATGCCGAACTCAGCTGCCTCGTTCGGCGTGACGTCCCTGGTCTCCCGCCGCGCGCCGCGAAGGGCCCCCGTGACGGCCGCCGGCAGGTCAGCTCCTGAGGGCGGCGCGTAGCGCCTGCCCCGCGCCTCGCCGACCGTAAGTGTGTTGACGAGCCGCACCGCTACGGCGACGACCGTATCCATGTGACTGCTGAAGTTCACTTGACCAGTGACGTCCTCGCTCGTTAGGTTTGGTGACTGTCTAAATGATAGTAGTCAGTCACGCAGCCAAGGATCGAGGCTATGAAGGAAACCCTCAGGCAAGCCGCAGCCGCCGCTTGGATCGACCGGTGGGACGCTCAGCAGCAGGCGTTCCTGCCAGACCGGGAAGAACGGTTCACGGCCCTGATCGACGCCGTGCAGGAGTGCGCCGGGCGGGACGACCCGCTCGTGCTCGATCTCGGGTGTGGTCCCGGGTCCCTGGCGGTCAGGCTGCTCGACCGGATCCCTACGGCAGCCGTGATCGCGATTGACACCGACCCGCTGCTGCTCGGTATCGGCCGGGCCGCACCGAGCGGCCGGGCCTGGGCCGATTCCGGCTCCGGGCGGTTGGGCTCCCTCCGCTTTGCCGATCTCGACCTGCGCGTCCCTGGCTGGACCGGCGCGCTCGGACTGGAGCGGCAGGCCGACGCCGCCGTCAGCACGACGGCGTTGCACTGGTTGCCGCCAGACGCTCTCGCGGCGATGTACGCGGAGGTCGCTACGGTACTGCGGCCGGGCGGGCTGATGCTGAACGGCGATCACCTGACCGAGGACGAGCGGACTGCGCCGACGCTGGCCAGGCTCGGCCAGGCCCTGATTCAGCGCGAGGAACACCGTCGCGCTCCCGGCGGCTATGGCGAGACGTGGGAAGGCTGGTGGGACAGCGTCAAGGCCGATCCCGCGCTGGCCGATCTCGTTGCCGAGCGCGCCCTCCGGGCGTTCGTGCCCGAGCACCATGGCTCCCCGTCCGGGCGGCTCGATGTTCATGTCAATGCCCTGCGCGCGGCCGGTTTCGCCGAGGTCGGGACGATCTGGCAGCGCGGCGACAACCGCCTGCTCTGCGCTGTCCTGGGTTCCTGAAGGGCGGACCGGCCGAACCGCGTGATCACGGACACTTCTCGACGGAAGCGGTCGAAAAATGTCCGTCACGGTCGGGCCTGGTGGGTCCGCGCGGCTGACCGGGTTGCGGCGCACTCCGGTGGCGGCCGTTTGGGAAAAACATAAGTGTATTATATAAATGAGCCATGGACCTTAGCCAGCCCGCGACCGACCTGCTTGAACTGGTCTCACTCATTGTCCGCGGCGTGTCGGAGAACCGGGACCTGAGCCTGACGGCGGTGGCGGTGCTGGGTTCCCTTGACCGTAGCGGGCCGCAGCGGATCACGACGATGGCCGCCGCAGAGGGCGTGTCACAGCCGTCCATGACCCAGCTCGTACACCGCCTCGAGCAGCGCGGGCTGGTGACCCGGACGTCTGACCCATCCGATGGGCGGGTCGCACTGGTCAGCCTGACCAGCGAGGGTAGGGCCGTGCTCGCCGCGCGCCGCCAGCGCAACGCCCGCCGGATCGCGGACTTGCTGGCTGACCTGCCGGAGAGCGACGTCCGAGCACTAGCGAGCGCGCTCGCCGCCGTGGTGCCAGCTGTCCGCCAGCGGATCGGCGGCGATGCCAGGGTCGCTAGCGGTGCTGCAAGCGGCTAATTAATCTCCGCCATCGCCTTTGCGTCTTTCCTGGGCCTGCTGCCGTCCCGCGCCGCCGTCGGCCCCGTCCGACGGCACCTGATGATGAGGAGTTCCCGATGAGCGCGACTGCCGCCGAGCACACCGGCGTCGGCCAGGCACCAGCTCGCCAGGGGCGGCACAACCCGGTCGCGAACCCGTTCCGGCAGCCCAGGGCTGTCTGGGCGGTCGCGTTCGCGTGCGTCGTCTCGTTCATGGGTATCGGTCTAGTCGACCCGATTCTTCCGTCGCTCGCCGGGCAGCTGCACGCCACGCCGGCCCAGGTCGAACTGCTCTTCACCAGCTACCTGATCGTCACGGCCGTCGCAATGCTGGTCACTGGCTGGGTCAGCAGCAGGATCGGCGCCAAGCGCACTCTCGTGGCCGGGCTCGCGCTCATCGTGGTGTTCAGCGCGCTCGCCGGCGCCTCGGGCAGCATCGGGCAGATCGTGGGCTTCCGAGCTGGCTGGGGACTGGGGAATGCCCTGTTCATCGCCACCAGCCTGGCCGTCATCGTCGGATCGGCGACTGGCGGATTCGCGGGAGCGATCGTGCTCTACGAGACCGCACTCGGGATCGGCATCGCCACCGGTCCGCTGGTCGGATCCGTACTGGGCGGCATCAGCTGGCGCGGCCCGTTCTTCGGCGTCACGACGCTGATGGCGGTCGCGCTGGTCGCCACGCTGGTGCTGGTGAAGAAAACCCCAGCGCCAGCCACGAGACTGTCGCTGACGGCGCCGCTCGGTGCGCTGCGCCATCGCGGCTTGCTCACCATGGGCGTCACCGCGCTTTTGTACAACTGGGGCTTCTTCACCGTGCTCGGCTTCGCGCCTTTCCCGATGCACCTGGATACTCACCAGCTCGGCATCGCCTTCACCGGCTGGGGCGTGCTCGTCGCGGTCTGCGCCGTGTTCGTGGCTCCCCGGCTGCAGGCGAGGTTCGGCATCGCCCCGACCCTGTACGTCAACCTGACGCTGTTCGCCGCTGACATCGCCGTGATCGCCCTGTTCACGAACAACCAGGCAGTGCTGATCGCAGCGGTCGTCGCCACCGGCATCTTCATCGGCATCAACAACACGATCACGACGCAGGCCGTGATGACTGTCTCGCCCGTGGAGCGCAGCGTGGCGTCCTCGGCCTACGGTTTCGTCCGCTTCATCGGCGGCGGGCTGGCGCCCTACTTCGCTGGCCGGATGGCCGAGCGCTGGGGAGTGCACGTGCCGTTCTACGTCGGCGCGGCGAGCGTCCTGGTCGCGATCGCGGTCCTGTCGACCGGCCACGGCCTGCTCCGCGCCGCTGAGCAGAAGCAGGCAGCCGAGTTCGCCAGGCCCGGACATGAGCGCGACGCCGACGAGGCCGAAGCGCTCTCCGAGGAACTCGGATCGGCGACCTGAGGATCGACGCTGGGCTCTGTCGACGGTCCGCACAATGCCGCTAGAGCAGCCTCTCGGGCTCGATCCATCGGCGGACCTGCCTACCGACTGCCTCGGTCGTTGCGGAGTCGGCCGTCCCGATCAGGACGCCGAAGCGCTGGACGGACACTGACCTGACGGCCTCGCACATGGCCCAGCTCGGCCGCTTCAGCCCGGCGTCATCGGTGACGGCGATGTGGTGCGGCAGGCGGCGATCCCTGCTTGTCAGTGGCACCACGATGCAGTGGCCGATCGGCAGCTTGTTGAAGCGGTCGGCGGACACCACGACGCACGGCCGCGTCCCGGCCTGCTCGTTGGCACGAGCAGGATCCAAGGCCACCGACCAGATCTGACCGCGCTGAGCCCTCACCGGTTGTACTCAGGCCACTCGCCGGCCGCGTCGCCGAGTCCGCTCGGGACCGAATCCCACACTTCGAGATCACCGAGGTACTCGGCCCAGCCTTTCGGGTCATCGTGCCTGAGGCGCTCATAAGACGCCTCGATGATCGCCCACTCCTGGCGCGCTTCCAGCTGGCTGCACACGTCGCGGAGCAGCGCCGCCATCGTGATCCCTTGTGCGCGAGCCACGGCTGCAAGGCAATCGCGCACCGCTGTGTCCACCTTGATCGTAGTCACTGTCATACTTTTAGTATACCTGTAGGTATACCAGGTAGGCTACTGAAACGGCTACGCCATGCTGGGGGACGGAACCAGTCGGTGCGGGTCGATAAGCCCTGGCTCAGACGCCATGTATAGGTCGAATTCGTCCACTCGCCAGCCGGCCCGCAGCAAGGAGCGGGTCCCCGGGTGCGGCGCAGGAAGGCAGACCCTGGCGCGCCCTTCGGCCGGCTCCAGCCGGGACAGGACGGCGAGGACCGCGTCCCTGGAAACGTCATCACCGGCTCGCGGATCGGCGGCGAGGTGACAGATCCCGAATTCCGGTCCTGCTCCGCCGATTGTCCCGGCGGCGACCGGCTGGCCATCCAGGCTCGCTACGACCGCCCCTCCGCCCGGCCAGCCAGCCCAGAACTGATGCTCGGTAGTGCGATCGATTCCGGTCCAGTCGCGTTCCAGCGCTGCGGCTTGCTCCGGTTCCGCGGGCGCGACCGACCAGCCAGGCGGCATCCGCAGCGAACGCACGTCACCGCCCAGGTACAGCAGCGGCCACCAGGCATCCACCCCGAAGCTGGTGTATAGCGGCAGGGCGTTCGCATGCAGGCTGCTGAACGTCATCCGCCGCTGCTCGCCGGTCCAGAGCGCGCCGAGTATCGCCCGGCCGGTCCCTGTTCCGTGCGCGGCGGGAGCGACGAACAGATCGGTGAGCATGCAGATGGCCGGCGGGCTCGTCCCAATCTGAACTGTCGCCCCGAAGCCCGTTACCGCGCCGGCTCGGTCGGCCACCAGCAGCGAGCCATGCGTCATCAGGTATCTGACGTAGCCGGGGTAGACCTCGTCCCAGTCCTCGTCCTGCCCGGTCGCCATCGCGATCGCGATGATCGCCGGGAGATCGGCTGCCTCGGCCGCACGGACGCTGGCCGGCGCAGCTTCGCTTGATGCCACCACGTCACCCTGTCACACGGCGGTGACTGCCAAACGCGCGGACTAATCTGCGACCGCGACCTGTCAGACTTTACCCATGACGGCATTGCCCGCTCTCCGGCCCGCCAGCCACGCGCCAACCGGCCTGCATGAGCCATGCGTGCTGCTGAAGCTCGGCGAGATCGTGCTGAAAGGCAAGAATCGCCAGCAGTTCGAGCGCCTGCTCCAGAACAACATCAGGCTGGCGGCGGCGGATCTCGGGGTCGGTATCCGGCTCTGGCAGCGTGACGGGGTCATTGTCCTGACGCCGACGGCGGCCGTCCTGCACACCGAGTCCGCCGCGGCACGCGAGGCAGCGCAGGCGGCGGCTGACCTGATCGCCGAGCGCATGCTAAACGTCATGGGTGTGGTCAGGGTCTGCCGTGCAGTGCGTGTCGCCAAGGTGGCACAGGCCGCGATCGATACCGCAGCCGACCTGGCCGGGGGCCGGCCTGGTACCTTCGCGGTCCGTGCGAAGCGACGCGACAAGCGTTTTCCCGTGACGTCGGCGGAGCTGGCGATCGCGATCGGCAGCCGGATCCAGCGGCAGTATGGCAACCCGGTCAACCTGCGGCATCCTGACTTCACCATTCACATCGAGGTCGACCAGTCCGAGATCTTCCTGTACACCGACGGCCTGGCTGGCCAGGGGGGCCTGCCGGTCGGGATGAGCGGGCGTGGCCTCGTGCTGATGTCTGGTGGCATCGACTCGCCGGTCGCCGCGTACCGGATGATGCGCCGCGGGCTCTACTGCAGTTTCCTGCACTTCTCCGGTATGCCGCTGACCGGCCCTGAGTCTGTCTACAAGGCGTACGGCCTGGTCCGCCAGCTCGACAGGTTCCAGCGCGGGTCGCGGCTCTTCGTGATCGCGTTCGGCCGGGCACAGCGGCAGCTCGCCACATCTGGGTCTGGCCGGCTCCAGATCATGGCGCAGCGGCGGCTGATGCTGAAGACCGCACAGGCCATGGCCCGCCGGGTGCGCGCGGACGCCCTGGTCACCGGCGACTCGCTCGGGCAGGTCGCCAGCCAGACGCTAGCCAACATCACCGCGCTCGACGAGGCGGTGCGGCTGCCGATCCTGCGGCCGCTCATCGGCCTGGACAAGACCGAGATCATGGCCGAGGCGCGACGGATCAGCACGCTGGCCCTATCCCAGCTGCCAGACGAGGACTGCTGCTCGCTGCTGCTCCCGAGGCGGGTAGAGACCCGGGCGAGAGTCGCCGACCTGCACAAGATCGAGGCCAGGATCGACGTCGACGAACTAGCCGACGAGCTCGCCGCCTCAGCTCAGGAATACCGGCCGGGCTGAAATGCGAGACCGTCAGCCGACTCGGCCATGAGCCCAGACGGCGGCGTTCGCAACAGACTTGGACCGGACTGAACCCGCGCCCCACAGCGAGGTAGTACCGGGGATCAGCGCGATTCTGAGCAGCGCTGGGGTCGATTCGATCTTGATCCGGCTCCAGCTTCCCGTCGCCAATCTGTGCAGCGCCCACAGCCCGGACGAATTGTCGGCGGTTATCCAGATGCCGCCGCGCCCGTCGGGCGCGCCTGCGCGGACATAGCGGGACTGAGCGCGAGGGCCGCGGCGCAGGCGCTGGCGCCGACCGGGACCCGGGCAGGGCGACGAACCATGGCGAACTCATTTCGCGGCAGGGGGTACAGCCGACGGCCAAGCTCAATCAGTATGACCGGCCACGTGTCACAGAAAGGACAAGAGGACTCATTCGCGGCTGGCGCCGGAGCTAGGCGACGGTCAGCGGCTCCGCAGCCGCGGCGAGGGTGCGGCCGAGCAGGGCCGGCATCGATTCCATCACTGCCGCGAGCTCGTCGATGTCGTCGCCGGCGAGCGCCTGATCGCCGTCGCACAGCGCCTTGGCCGGCTCGGGGTGCACGTCCACGATGACGCCGTCGGCTCCGACGGCGATCGCCGCACGGGTGAGCGGCAAGACCAGGTCGCGGCGGCCGCCTGAGTGCGAAGGGTCGACGATGACCGGCAAGTGCGACAGGCGCTGGGCGACAGGGACGGCGCTGATGTCGAGCGTGTTGCGGGTCGCTATCTCGAACGTGCGGATGCCGCGCTCGCAGAGCACGATGTCGAGGTTGCCGCGCTGGGCGATGTACTCCGCCGCCATGAGCCACTCCTCGATCGTGGCGTTCATGCCGCGCTTGAGCATGACCGGCTTGCCGGCCGAGCCGACGGCCTGTAGCAACGCGAAGTTCTGCATGTTGCGCGTGCCGACCTGGAGCATGTCGGCGTGCGCGCAGACCAGGTCCACGCTCGCCGGGTCGACCACCTCGGTCACGATGGGCAGCCCGACCTCCGCCCTGACCTCGGCCAGGATCTTCAGGCCAGCCGCGCCGAGGCCCTGGAATGCGTAAGGGGAGGTGCGCGGCTTGTAGGCGCCGCCGCGGAGCAAGGACGCGCCGGCCTGCTTGGCCATCAGCGCGGCGGCCAGGGTCTGCTCGGGCGTCTCGACGCTGCATGGCCCGGCGATGAGCGTCACGGTTGAAGGGCCGATTGGGACGCCGGCCACCCAGATGACTGACCGCTCCTTGTGATGCTCCCGGCTGACCAGCTTGTACGGGACCGAGACCCGGATGACGTCGCTGACGCCACTCCTGCTGCGCAGGTTTAGCGCACCGAAATGGTCGACATCGCCGACTAGGCCGATGATCGTCCGCGAGACACCGCGGCTTACGAAGGCCTTGCCGCCCGCCGATCTAACCAGGCCTACTACCGAGTCGATATCTGCCTGGGTGACCTCGGGAGCCATCACAATCACCATCTAGTCCTCCTTGTTGCCTTCACTAACGACCAAAAAGCCCCCGGCCATCCGGCCGGGGGCTTGGAGTCTTGCCGCGTGCTGCGTTAGCGCATCACCGAGCGGGCTACCTCCCCGGGGCCGGGCGAGAAGCCGTAAAAAAACTCATAGGCGTGACGCACGATCGGTAGCTTAGCGCAGGCCAGGTAGTCTGCGTTGGCCGGTCGCTGATCGCGGTACCGGAAGCGGATGACAAGATGGCTGCGCTGGCCGAAACCGGCGTGGGCACGAAACGTCTGGTCGGCCGCTTGAGCAGGAAGGGACAGGTCAGCCGGTCATGAGGCAGCCGGGGGTCAGGGCGCCCGGGACGCCAGGGGCGCCAAGGGCGCGGCGGTTCCGCGCAGACGGCGGCGGCGCCGGCACCCAGGGCCTGGAGCCGGGCGCGGCGGGCGCGGCGGGCGCGCCGGGCGTCCTGGGCGCCTCGAGTCCCGGCGGCGTCCCGACACCGCGGTCGCCAGGACGGGAGTTTGCTGGCGGCCAGCCCGTCCATCAGATGCCCGGCCAGGCGGCCGATGAGCCGCCCGTACCTGGCCGTGACCGGCCGGCTCCCGAACCCGGCAGTGACCGGCCGGCTCCCGGCCACGGCGACCACCCCAGGCTTCCGCCTGGCCAGCATGTTCAGGCGAGGATGCCGGTGCTGCACTACGGGCCGGTTCCGGCGTGCAATCAGCAGACCTGGGATCTGCGTGTGTACGGTGCGACCGAGGCGGGCCGGGAGCGCAGGTGGACATGGGACGGCTTCAGGGCGCTGCCAAGGACCGAGATCATCGCCGACTTCCACTGCGTTACGAAGTTCTCGGTGCTGGGGATCACCTGGCTCGGAGTCACGGCCGCCGAGATTTTGCGCGCCGTGCCGTCATCAGAGCGGGCGACGCACGTGATGATCTGGGCCGACTTCGGCTACGGCGCCAACCTGCCGCTTGATGTCTTCGGCGCTCCCGAGACGCTGCTCGCCACTCATCGCGATGGCCGGGAACTGAGCCCGGAACAGGGCTATCCGGTCAGGCTCGTGGTTCCCTCACGGTACGGCTGGAAGAATGTCAAGTGGGTGCGCGCGATCGAGTACATGATCGGAGACCGACGGGGTTTCTGGGAAGAGCGCGGCTACCACAACACCGCCGACCCGTGGCGTGAGCAGCGTTATTCGTATCAGGAACTGCCCGGCGAGGGTCCAAAACTCTGACTGTGCGTCCGCTGCCGCCTGTTGGCCAGCGTTCAGAGGCCGCTGAAGATCCCGATAGTCAGCGTGATAACTGTTCCCTTCGGCTGGTCGCCCGTCGGCGCGTAGCTGCCGACGGTATCGCCGGGACCCGAATGGTCGACCTTGACATGGAACCCGGCCTGCTGCAGCGTCGAAATGGCCTGCGCTACCGGCATGCCCTGGACGTCCGGAACCGGAACCGTGGGCGGCCCGGGCGAGAAGTGAACGGTGACGACCTCGCCTGGCGTGATCGGGGTGTCCGGCGGCGGCGACTGGCTGATGATCGTGTTCGCTGGCTCGCTGCCCTTTGCGTTCGGAACGGCATTGATCTGGTAGCCGCCCGCCGATGCGGCCGCCTGGGCGTCCGTGACCTGCATGCCGACGAAGTTCGGCAGGCCCGGACCCGCG
>Ga0209131_1002332_pt1 | contig 12924 bp, 9 predicted proteins | sample GraSoi_2013_40cm_FD_185826 | JGI IMG/M metagenome (GOLD analysis project Ga0209131, IMG submission 185826) | Grasslands soil microbial communities from the Angelo Coastal Reserve, California, USA - Sample 9_17_2013_40cm (SPAdes) (version 2) | ecosystem: Environmental > Terrestrial > Soil >...
GGAGCCACCGCGTGATGCTAGACTGCGGCCGCCACGAGGTCAGACAGGACGCGACGGGAGGGGAGCAATGAGGGGAGCCGACGATGTCCGGGTCTGGATGGTGACGGGGGCGCTGGGCTCCATGGTGCTGGGCATCGCGCTGATCCCGCTGCGTGCGGTGGTGGCCGCGTCGAATCTCGCCTTCGTGTTCCTGGCCTTCACCATCATCGTGGCCGAGCTGGGAGGCCGTGGCCCCGCGCTCGTCACCGCGCTCGTATCGGCCATGAGTCTCAACTTCTTCCTGACCGAGCCCTATCTGACGCTGGCGATCAGCAAAACGGACGACGTCATCGCCTTTTTCGCCCTGGCGGCCTGCGGGTTCATCGCGGCTGCGTTCGGTCAGCGCCGGGAGCGACTCTCGGAGGCGGTGGGGCGCGCCGACCGGGAGCTCGCCATCCTGACCCGGCTGGTGGCGCGCGCGCGCAGTGGGCGCTCCCTCGCGGACCTGCTTCAAGATGTCAAGACCGAGTTCGACCTCGGTGGGCTCGTCCTGCGGGAGGCGTCCGGGCACGTGCTGGCGGCGGCGCCGGCCGAAGCCGGATCCCGTCCGGTGCCGCGCCTGGCGCTCAACTCCGGCACGCTCTTCGCCGTCGACGACTCCAGCCCCCGGATGGGGGTCAAGGGGTTGCGCCTGCCCGAAGGCGGCGGCCGGCTGACGATCCAGACCGCGCGCGGGCCCGTCTCGCTCGACCTGTGGGAGGGTAGCGACGAGGGGTTCGGTCAGGACGAGAGCCGGACGCTCGCGATCGCCGCGTCGATCCTCGGTCTCGGGATGCGGTAAGGGCTTGGGTTTCGTGGTAGCGTGGCTTTATTGCCATGAAGCCTACGTCGCTACGCGTCTTTGTATCGGCGCTCGGCGTGCTGGTGGCCTGGCCGTCGCTCGCGCTCGCGGTCGGAGAGCCGGAGCGGCTGTGGACCGTCGGCGACCGGGCCTTCCAGGACGGCCTCTACGGGGTCTCGCGCCGCATGCTCGAGCGCCTGGTCGACCGGTACCCGACCGACGGGCGCATCCCCGACGCGACCCTGCTGCTCGGCAAGGTGCGGCTCGCCCAGGGACAGCACGAGGCCGCGCTGCAGGCGTTCCGGCAGGCCCAGACCTTCTCGCCCCCGCCCGGCCGGCCCGAGGAGGCCCGCTTCTGGGAGGGCGAGACGCTCTTCCGCATGAAGCGCTTTCCGGAGGCGCGCGCCATCTACGACCGGATCCTCGCGGAGAGCCCGAACTCGCCCAGCGCTCCCGACGCGGTCTACGGGCTGGCCTGGGTGAACCTGGAGCTCAAGCGGCGCGACCAGGCGGTCACCGAATTCCGGCGCATTCTCTCGAACTATCCCGAGCATGCCAACGCCTCGTCCGCCACCTTCTATCTGGCCCGCACCCTGCTCGAGCTCAAGCGGGCCGATGAGGCGGTGGGGCTCCTGCGCGGCTTCGTGGCCCGGTACACCGACCACCGGCTGCTGCCCGAGGCGCGCTACACGCTCGGGCAGGCGCTGATCGCGGGCGGCCAGGGCGACGAGGGCGTGGCCGAGCTGCGCGCCTTCGCCAAGGCCTATCCCAATCACGAGCTCGCCCCGGCGGCGCGGCGCAACATCGTGGACACGCTCGTGCGCCAGGGGAAGAAGAACGAGCTCGCCGAGGAGTACAAGGTGCTCGTGTCGCAATCGCCCGCGACCGCCGAGGGCCTCTACGACGCGGGCCTCGTGGCCGGCAAGCTCGGGCATTCGCGCGACGCCGACACCGCATGGGCGCGCCTGCGCAAGGACTTCCCGGATCACCCGCTGAGCGGCCGCGTCTCGCTCGAGATGGCCCAGGCCGCGTTCGCCAAGAACAGCTACAAGGACGCGTCCACGCTGGCCCGCGCGGCTTCCCGCAGCCCGGAGGACGCGGTGCGCGGCGAGGCCTTCGTGCTGCTGGGCGAGAGCGAGCTCAAGCAGCGCCGCCACGCCACCGCCATCACCGCTTTCAAGTCCGCCGCGGAAGCGCCGGCCCTCGAGCCCGCCATGCGGTTCCGCGCGTTGGCCGGCACCGGCCTGGCCCACGAGGAGCAGCGGCAGTACGGGCCGGCCGCGAAGTTCTACGAGGAGGTCGCGACCAAGAGCCCGGACAAGACCCTCGCCTCCTGGGCGAAGGAGCGGCTCGCCGCGGTGAACGCGGCGGCCCGGTCCGAGGCCCCGCCGGCCGACAAGGCCGCGCCCAAGAAGGCGGCGCCCGAGAAGACCGCCCCCAAGAAGGCGCCGCCGGGAGGCACGAAGTGATCAGACCGCGCGCCGTCCTGGTGGCCGCGCTGCTCGCCCTGCTGGGTGGCGCCACCGCGCGCGCCGAGATCAGCCTGATGCTGCCCGCGCCCGACGTGGGCGCGCTGGTTCCCCTCGCGGTCCCCGCGCTCGACAAGCCGCCGGTGCCGTTGCCCGCGGTGCCACTGCCGCCCGCGCCGCAGGGGATGCCCGAGCTGCCGCCGGCTCCGATGGTGGGCCACCTGGGCGAGCGTCCGGTGGCTCCGCTGCCCCCGCCGCGCTTCCTGGCCTGCAACCCGGTGGGCAACCTCCTCGGCGTGGCCTCCGAGCTGATCGAGTGCGGGCGCGCCCGCTACCAGCGCAACGAGCTCGAGGAAGCCCGCGCGGTGCTCGAGAAGGCCGCGCAGTTCGCCACCGAGCGCACGCAGATCCGTGAGGCGCGCTACTGGCTCGGCGAGACGATGCTGCGGCTCAACAAGCCGGCCGAGGTGGAGCGCCTGATGCTGCAGGTGCAGCAGGACGATCCGCGCGGTGAGCTCGGCCTCTACGCCGCGCACCAGCTCGGCTGGGTGTCCCTCGATCTCAACAAGCCGGACCGCGCGCTCACCTACTTCGACACCCTGCTGAAGGTGGGCGCGCCGCCCGCCATCATCTCCTACGCGCGCCACGGTCGCGGCCTCGCGCTCTACGGGCTCAAGCGCTACCCGGAGGCGCGCGACACCTGGGTCGGCCTCCTCAACCAGAGCGCGCCGCGGGCGGTCGCGTGGGAAGGTACCTTCTGGCTCGGCGACACGCTCGGCCGGCTGGGCGATCCCGCGGGCGCGGTCCAGCGCCTGCAGACCTTCGTCTCCGGCGGGCCGCAGGTGCTGATCGACAGCGGGCTCCTGCGCCTGGGATGGTGGAACCGGGCCGCCGGCCAGCCGCTCGAGGCGGCGAAGGCCTATCGCGGGCTGCTCTCGGCCTACCCGCAATCGAAGGAGGCCGCGTGGGCCCGCGCCGGGCTCGTGCAGGCGCTGCTCGACCTCGACGACTATCCCGCCGCGCGCGAGGAGGCCAAGAAGCTCGAAGCGACGGACCGGACCGGCCCCCTGGTGGTGCCGGTGCGGCTGCTGATCAGCCGCTGGGCCACCGAGAAGGGCCGCTTCGACGAGGCGCGCGAGATCAACGACGAGCTGCTCGCGCGGACCCTCGATCCGGCCACGCGCTCGTACGTCCTCGCGCTGAGCGCGGAGGCGAGCCGCGCGGGCGGCCAGGTCGGCGAGGCGCGGGACCGCTTCGAGCTCGTCCGGTCGACCCCCGGCTCGCCCGCGCTGGCCGCCTACGCGGCGCTGCGCCTGGCCCAGATCGATTTCGACACGCGCGAGTTCGCCAAGGCGCGCGACGGCGCGCGCAAACTCCAGGCCGACACCGCGGCGCCCGCCGAGATGCGCGCGGCCGCGCTCGTGCTGGCCGGCGAGGCCGCCTACTGGGCGCGAGACTACGGGCAGGCGGCCGCCTCGTACGGCGGGTTCCTGTCGGCGTACCCGAGCTACCCGCAAGCGCCGATGGCGAGCTTCGCGATGGGCTGGGCCGAGCTCCAGGGCGGCAAGCCCGAGGCGGCGCGCCAGCGCTGGACGCGCTACGCCCAGCAGGCGCAGAGCGACCCGCGCGCGCCCGAGGCGCTCGTGCTCGCGGGGGAGCTGGCCGGCCGCGCGGGCGACTTCGCGGGCGCGCAGAGCCTGCTGGACCAGGTGGTGGACCGCTATCCGAACAGTCCCTACGCGGAGGTGGCGGTGCTGAATCGCGCCATCCTCGCGGTGCGCGGTGGTCGCGCCGCCGACGCGCTGCCCGAGCTGGGCCGCCTGGTGCAGCGCGGCGCGGTCTCGCCCTACGTGGCGCGCGCGCGCGTCACCCGCGGCGCCGCGCTCCTGGCCACCGGCAAGCCCGCCGACGCCGAGCGCGACTTCCAGGCCGCGCTGGGCCTGGGCGAGACCGGCGTGGCGCAACTCGGGATGGGGACCGCGGACTTCGCGCGCCAGCAGTGGGACGCGGCGGTCCGCGACTTCGTGGCCGCGCGCGACGCGGGCGCCGGGCCGGTCTCGGCCGCCGCGAGCTACGGTCTCGCCGCGGTGCTCTTCAACCAGCGCCGGCTCGACGAGTTCAAGCAGGCCGCCACCCCGCTCGTCGCGGGCGCGGTGGATCCGATCATCACGCCACGCCTGCTGCACGGCCTGGCCGCGGTGGCCGCGGAGGAGAAGCGCTGGCCGGAGGCCAAGGCGCTCACGCTGCGGCTTGCCGACCAGTTCCCGCGCTACGAGGGCACCCAGGCCGCGCTGACCGGGCTCGCGTCGGCGGCGGGCCAGGGCGAGCAGTGGGCGCTCTCGCGCGAAGTGTACGCCAAGCTCGGCGAGCGGTTCCCGGGCAGCGCCACCACCGGCGCCAGCCGGCTCGACTACGCGGAGGCCCTGCTGCGCACTGGCGCCGCCGCGGAGGCGCGTCGCGCGCTCGAGCCCGCCCCGGGGGGCGCGGCCACGCCGCCCGCGTCGCCGCGCGCGACCATGCTGATGGCGGAGGCGCAGGAGGCCACCGGCGATCGCACCGCGGCGCTCGACACCTACGCGCGCGCGGCCGCCGCGGCGGGCAGCCCGAAGGAGAAGGCCTTCGGCCTGCTGGGCCAGGGGCGCCTGCTGGTGGCCGACGGCAAGTGGGACGAGGCGCGCGGGCGGTTCGAGCAGGCCCTCGACGCGGGCGACGGCGCGGTGGCCTCCGAGGCCGCCTACCGGCTCGGCGAGGGATACCGCGCGACCGGTAAGGCGCAGGAAGCCGCGGACATGTACATGACCGCGGCCTACCTCACCGCCGATTCGCCGTGGGCGCGCCGCGCGCTGGTCGGGGCCGGCCAGGCCTTCGCCGCGCTCAAGCAGAACGACGCGGCGGTGATCGTGTACCGCAAGCTGCTCGCGATGAGCGGCGTGGAGCCCGACCTGGCCGAGGCGGCCCGCCGCGGCCTCCGCGCCCTCGGCGCCAGCTAGAACTCCCTCATCCTGGGGGGAGCGCCTCCACCACGTCGTCCAGGTCCGCGTGGTCCCCCGCGTAGCGATCGCGCCACTCGTAGCGCACGCGGTCTCCCGGCCCCAGCACGAAGGTGCCGCCCTGCTGCATCACGTCGCCGTGCCGGCCCACCTGGCGGAAGCCCCGCGCCAACGCCCCGATGCCCTTCAGCACCGAGAGCGGGTGATAGGTGCTGGCCCACCCGTGCACGAGGCCGGCGGTCCGGAACGCCCGCAGCGCCGGGTCCACGAAGAGCGCGCCCTGGTAACCCGTGCTCTCGCGGAAGCCCTTGATGTGCTCCGGCTTCGCGGGCCCCACCACCACGAGCGTGCCGCCGCGCCGCTCGATCTCGGGCAGCCGCTTCGATAGTCTCGCGATCTGCTGGCGGCAGAAGATGCAGCCCAGGTGACGGACGAAGGCCAGCACGACGGGCCGCTTGACCCAGAAGCCGCCCAGCGACACCCCGGTGCCGGTCTCGTCGAGCACGGTCATCTGGCGGAGGGCGGCCGCGAGCAGATCGTCCACACCCCTCATTGTAACCGGGCCTCAATCTCTCTAAAATGGGCGCCCATGCGGGGCTACGGCGGCCGGATCCTGTTCGTGGACGTCACCGACGGCCGCAGCCGTGTGGAATCGGTCTCCCCGGAGCTGGCGCGAAGCCTGCTGGGCGGTAACGGGTTCGCGGCTCGGCTCCTGCTGGATCACGTGCCGGCGGGGGTGGACGCCTACGATCCCGCCAACGCGGTGATCTTCGCGGTGGGCCCGGTCACCGACACCACGGTGCCCGGCAACAGTCGCGCCTGCGTCGCGGGCAAGTCGCCGCTCACCGGCCTCTTCTTCGATTCGACCTTCGGCGGCCGCTGGCCCGCCACCCTGAAGCGCACCGGCTTCGACGCCATCGTGATCACCGGGCGTGCGGCCGAGCCGGTCTACGTCAAGGTCACCGAGGCGGGCGTCGAGCTCAAGGCGGCGCGCGGGCTCTGGGGGAAGACCACCCGCGACACCGTGCAGGCCATCCACGAGGCGGAGGGCGGCGACGTGGACGCGATGGCCATCGGGCCCGGCGGCGAGAACCTCGTGCGCTTCGCGGCGATGGGCACCTACTGGAAGAACCGCGAGGCCTTCGCGGGCCGCGGCGGCCTCGCCGCGGTGCTGGGGAGCAAGCGGGTCAAGGCGGTGGTGGTCGCGGGCACGCGCAAGACCGAGGTGGCCGACGCGGGCGCGCTCAAGGCCCTCCTCGAGCAGCAGCGCGAGCCGCTCAAGACCGGCACCAAGGCGCTCGCCACCTACGGGACGTCGTTCCTGGTGAAGCCGATCAACACCCTGGGCGCGCTCGGCTCCTACAACCTGCGCCAGGAAGTCTTCGCGGACGCGATGGCGATCTCCGGCGAGGAGATGCACGCGCACTTCCACGACAAGGACACGACGTGCCTCAAGTGCCCGGTGGCGTGCGGCAAGCAGTACGCGATCCGCGAGGGGGAGCTCGCCGGCCTCAAGGCGAAGATGCCGGAGTACGAGACGATCTTCGCGTTCGGCTCCATGCTCGGCAACGGGCACGCGGCCTCGCTCGCGCGGGCCAACGATCTCTGCGATCTGCTCGGGCTCGACACCATCAGCATGGGCGTCACCCTGGCCTTCGTGTGCGAGGCGATCGAGCGCGGCTGGCTCAGCGAGGCGGAGATCGGGCTGCCCTTCGGCTGGGGTGACTGGCGCGGCATGCTGCGCCTGATCGAGATGACCGCGGCCCGCGAGGGGTTCGGCGACCGGCTCGCCGAGGGCGGCTGGCGCCTCGCCGAGTCGGTGAATGCCGAGGCCACCCGCCTGGTCTACGCGGTCAAGCGGCTCGAGCTGCCCGCCCACTCGGCGCGCGCACTCAAGGGCATGTCGATCGGCTATGCGACCGCCACCCGCGGGGGCAGCCACCACGACACGCGCCCCACGCCCCAGTACGCCCAGAACTACGATCGCCGGAGTCCCGAGGGGAAGCCGGAGTTCGCGGTGCGCAGCCAGCACTTCACCGCGCTCGACGACTCGCTCGTGCTCTGCCGTTTCACCTCCGAGCGCGGCTTCGGGGTCTACATCGAGGAGCCCTACGCGCGGATGGTCAGCGCGGTCACCGGCTTCGACGTCACCGTCGAGGAGCTCGAGCGGGTGGGGGAGCGCGTCATCAACCTGGAGCGGCTCTTCAACGTGCGCGAGGGCGTGCGCCGGAAGGACGACGCGCTGCCCTGGCGCGTGATGCACGAGCCCATTCCCGAGGGCCCCTCCGCGGGCGCGTACTGCCCGCCCGAGGAGCTGGGCCTCATGCTCGATCGCTACTATGCCCTGCGCGGCTGGGACGGCGACGGGGTGCCGACGCCGGAGCGCCTCGGCGCGCTCGGCCTCTAGCCCGTCCCCGCGAGGTCACCCCATGCCGGTCACGCGATTCGAGATCACGCTGCGCCGCCCGGTCGCCACCTTCCCCGGCTATGAAGAGCTGAAGGGGCGGCTCCACTTCGCGATCGACCCGCTCCACGCGGCCAATCGCCGCGTCACCGACGTGGAGCTGGCCCCCCGCGACGCCCAGGGGCGTGTCACGTGGGACGCGGACGTCTCCATCCTGCTGCCGGTGGACCGCGCGCGGTGCAGCGGGCGCGTCCTCCTCGACGTGGTCAACCGCGGCAACACGGTGGCGGTGCCGAACTTCAACCGGGCCACGCGGCCCGCCTTCGGCCCCGGGTCGGATCCCAACCCGCCGGTGGATACCGGCGACGGTTTCCTCATGACGCGCGGCTGGGTGGTGATCTCCTGCGGCTGGCAGGGCGACCTGCCGCGGGTGCCCGGGCTCATCGGCATGCGCACGCCCGAGGCGCGCGACGCGCAGGGCCGGCCACTGCGCGGGCAGGTCTACACGCAGGTGCAGTCCACGGGTCCGGTGGCCGACTTCCTGCTCTCCGACCGCGGCCACGTGCCGTACCCGGCCGCGGACGTCGAGGAGCCGGGCGCGCTCCTCACCGTGCGCGATCAGCCGGACGGGCCCGTCACCACGATCCCGCGCGCGCGCTGGCGCTTCGCCCGGGTGGAGGGCGGCCGCGCGGTGCCCGACCCCGGCCACATCCATCTCGACGGCGGCTTCGAGAAGGGGCGGCTGTACCAGATCACCTACACCGCGGAGGGCGCGCCGGTGCAGGGCCTCGCCATGGTCGCGCTGCGGGACAGCGTCGCCTGGCTGAAGCACGGGGGCGCCGAGGCGGGCAATCCCGCGCCGGGCCGGCTCCGCTGGGCCTACGGCTACGGGCGCTCGCAGACCGGGCGGCTCCTGCGCACGCTGATCTACGAGGATCTCAACCTCGACGAGCAGGGCCGCGAGGCGCTCGACGGCGTCATCGCCAACGTGCCGGGCGGCATGCGCGGCGAGTTCAACCAGCGGTTCGGCCAGCACTCCAAGGACCGCAACAACATGATGTCGCATCTCTTCCCGTTCACCGATCAGCCGACCGCGGACCCCGAGACCGGGGCCAAGGACGCGCTGCACGCGCGACTCGACGCCCGCGGCAGCCGCCTGCGCGTGTACTACACGAACACGTCGGCCGAGTACCACCGGGGCGACGCCTCGCTGATCCACACCGATCCCGACGGCACGCGCGACGTGGCGCCCGGGCCCTCCACGCGCGTGTACCACTTCGCGGGGACGGAGCACGGCCTCGGCATCTGGCCGCCCACCGACTCGCAGCTCGCGCCCGCCGATCCCACCGCGCCGGTCGAGCGCTCGCAGCACCTGCGCGGGGTGGCCGACTACTCGGTGCTGCTGCGCGCCTGCCTGGTGAGCCTGGACCGCTGGGTGGTGGACGGGATCGAGCCGCCACCGAGCCGCCACCCGCGGCTGGCCGACGGCACCGCGGTACCGCCCGATCGCCTCGCCTCCGCCTTCGCGCGGATCCCGGCCGCCCGCTACCCGCGGCACAACCCGCGGCCGCGCCGCCTCGACTGGAGCGCGCTCCCGCCCACGCCGGGCAAGCCGTTCGGCTCCCTCGTCTCCGCGGTGGACGGCGATGGCAACGAGATCGGGGGCATCGTCCTGCCCGAGATCGCGGTGCCGCTGGCCGCTCACACCGGCTGGAACCTGCGGCATCCCGACATCGGCGGCGCCGAGCAGCTGCTGGTCTTTGCGGGCGCGACTGTTCCGATGGCGCGGAATCGCGCCGAGCGTGAGGCAACGGGCGATCCTCGCTTGTCCGTCGCGGAGCGTTACGCATCGCGTGCCGAGTATCTCGACCGCGTGCGGCAGGCCGCGGAGGGGCTGGCCCGCGAGGGCTACCTGCTGGCGGACGACGTGGCGCTCTCGGTGGCCGCGGGCGCGCGCTTCTGGGATCACTTCACCCGCTGAACCGACCGGAGACCCCATGTACGACCTTCTGCTCAAGGGCGGCACCGTGCTCGATCCTTCCTCGAAGCTCGACGGCACGCAGGACGTGGCGGTGCAGGGGGGCGCCAGACCGAGGCCGCGCGCACAATCGACGTGCGCGGGCGGACGGTGGTGCCCGGGCTGATCGACCTGCACGCCCACGTCTTCGAGGGCATCAGCCGCACCGGGGTGAACCCGGACCTGGGCGGCGTGTACGCGGGCGTCACCACGATCGTGGACGCGGGCAGCGCGGGGGCCGCCACCTTCGCGGGGTTCCCGCGCCACATCCTGCCCCACTGCCACACCGAGGTGATCCCGTTCCTCCACATCTGCCAGACCGGGCTCGCCACGATGCCCGACATCATCGCGGAGAGCAGCATCAACCTCGACGACACCCTGAAGGTCGTGGATCAGCACCGGCACCTCATCCGCGGGATCAAGGCGCGCATGGTCTCGCCCGCGCTCGAGATCATGGGCATGGAGATGCCGAAGCTGGCCAAGCGGGCCGCGAAGGAGAGCGGGGTCAAGCTGATGGTCCACATCGGCGACACCGAGAAGCGCTACGACCCGAAGGTGATCCGGTCGCTGCTGCCGATCCTCGAGAAGGGCGACATCCTCACGCACTACTTCACCGCCAACCCGGGCGGCGTGCTCGACGCCAACGGCAAGCTGGTGCCCGAGGTGCGAGAGGCGGCCGACCGCGGGGTGTGGTTCGACACCGCCCATGGGCGCATGAACTTCAGCTTCGACGTGGGCAAGCGGGTGATCGAGCAGGGGGTGCTCCCGCACTGCATCAGCACCGATCTCACCGTGCCCGGCCGTGTCATGACCGTGCACAGCATGACCGAGATGATGACGCGCTTCCTGGGCCTGGGCTTCACGCTGCCGCAGGTGGTCACGATGTGCACCGCCAATCCCGCGAAGGCGGCCGGCGTGGACGACCGCCTGGGCAGCCTCGCGGTGGGCCGGCAGGCCGATATCTCGGTGCTCGACATCCGGCCGGGCGACTGGATGGTCTACGATGTCCTGGGCACCGGCCTCCGGGTGGACCGCGCGGTGGTTCCGTTCGTGACCGTCAAGAAGGGGCGCGTGTTCACCCCCGACTGGGGCCCGCGCGCGTGGGGCTGGGAGCCGGACCGCGCGTTGCCCGCGGGCGGCCCGATCCGGGGAGGGTGCTGCTGATGCTGGTCGTGCCGGAGTGGTCGAGCCTCGGCCTCTTCATGATCGCGGCGCTGGCCCTACTGTTGACCCCCGGCCCCGCGGTGCTGCACGTGGGCACGTTGGCCCACATCTTCGCGGCCGCTGCCGGCATCTCCGCGGTGCTCGCCGCCTCCGCCACCGCGTTCAGCGTGGTGAAGTACCTGGGCGCGGCCTACCTCATCTTCATCGGCGTGCGGCGGCTGCTCGATCGCACCCCGCTGGTCGCGGCTGCGCCGGGCGAGCCCGCGCGCCTGCGCCGCACCTTCCTCGACGGCGTGATCGTCAACGTGCTCAACCCGAAGACCGGGCTCTTCTTCCTGGCCTTCCTGCCCCAGTTCGTGACGATCTCGCGCGGGCACGTGGGCGAGCAGATCGTGGCGCTGGGCGTGGTGTTCGTGCTGCTGGGCGCGATCACCGACTCGCTCTACGCGATCGGGGCCGGCTCCGCCGCCTCGTGGCTCCGCGGCAGCCCGCGCTTCCTGGCCAGCGAGCGCTGGATCTCGGGAAGCCTCTACATCGGCCTCGGCGTGGCGGCCGCGCTGTCCAGCAACCAGCAGCGGAAGTAGCGGAACGACCACCTGCTACTGGCGCGCGGGCTGCCGAGGGCGCCGGCGCGTCGGACGCTTGATCCGCTGCTCGTCGTCCGGCCCGGGCCCCTGCGGCTGATCGCCCGCGTAGTCGTCGGTGTCCGCGGCGCTCATGGCCGCGGTCAAGAGCAAAGCGTGTGCCCGCCTCCCGGGGCGCGTCACCGCCGCGGAACGCGCAGGATTGGCCCTCTCAACCCGGCCGGGCGGTGAAGACCATGCCCGGTAAAACCTTCCACCCTGAATGTCTTGCCCGAGCAGACACGGGCCAGGAGTGATAAGGTACAGGCCCTACGCCGACTGACGAAGAGGGCTGAGCGGCGAAGCAGGGGGGAGGGAAGCCCAGATGACAGGGCCGACCAGCTCGCCGCCTGATCTCGATCAGGCACCGAGCATCGATTGCTACGAAGTCCAGGAGGCGCTCGCAGGCCCTCCGCGCGGGGTCAGCTTGACCGAGTGGGCCCTCGTGCACGCTCATGTAGCCGGCTGCCCGGCCTGCCAGAAGCAACGGGAGTCTCTCGAGCTGGCGATCAGCTCCCAGCGGGTCGAACCGTCCCACCGGCCCGGGGCGAAGCTGATCGAGCGCTCGCGGGCGCTGGTCATCTCGACGGCCCGGCAGGTGCCGATGCTCGTGGCGCCTTCGGCTCGACCCGTCGCGATCTCGATCGAGCGCACCCGCCTCGTGATCGCGCGCGTACCGGTTCTGCTGACGGGCCTTCGCTCGCCGCTGGCGATTGCCGCCCAGGGGACCGCGCGAGGCGTGCGTGAGGCGGTCGCCGCCGGCGCGACGCGGGCCCTCGGCCTGGTGAGCCGGCTCGGCGTGCTCGCGTCGACCTCGCTGACCGCGTCCACGCGGGCGGGGATGACGCTGACCGAGACCACCGGGGCCGCGGTCGCCCAGGTGGGGCGGCGCATGCCCTCGCTCATCACGCCCTCGTTTCGAGCCGCCGGTCACGTGGTCGGCCGCGCGCGGCTCGTGATCAGGCGCGTTCCCCGCGCGGTGATCCGGCTGTGCTCGTCGATGATCGTCGCGCTGCGGGGGCCCGCACGAGCCGTCGGCCAGGCGGCCGGCGCCGGCGTGGCGCGTATTCTCGGCGTACTGGACCGGCTCGGCGCGGTGGCGTCGATCCTGGCGCGCTCCGCGGCCCGGGCGATCGGCGCTCGTCCGCGGGCCTATGCCGTGCTCGCGGGGCTCGCGGTCCTCGTCCCGTCGCTCCTGTTCCTGTGGCCACGCCAGGGGCTGGACGATCTTGGGTCCCGGTTCTCGGGACGCGAGCGGACCTCACGGGAGATCTCCGTGCCCGTCGCGCGGACGCCGGTCGAGCCGGCCGCTCCGGTCCCGTTGGCCGTGACCTCGCCGCCCAGGGCCCGGGCCGGCGCTCCACCGCCTCCCGTCGCGGCCGCGCGCCGCGAGACTCCTCCCGTGACCGGGTCCCAGAGGCCGGCCGAGATCCCCGC
>Ga0209131_1002333_pt1 | contig 12923 bp, 9 predicted proteins | sample GraSoi_2013_40cm_FD_185826 | JGI IMG/M metagenome (GOLD analysis project Ga0209131, IMG submission 185826) | Grasslands soil microbial communities from the Angelo Coastal Reserve, California, USA - Sample 9_17_2013_40cm (SPAdes) (version 2) | ecosystem: Environmental > Terrestrial > Soil >...
TAACGTCGCTGACATGGGTTTGGACGGCTCCGACTACCTGACTGACTGGCAAACCCCACCCGCGGTCAATGACCAGTACTACCTCAAATTGACGGTGCGCAACGCCGCGCTCACGGAATTCGAAAGCCCCGTCGTTCCCGTGAGGGTGGACAACACAGCGCCCACCAAGCCGGTCATCAAGCTTCAGCTTCAGATGCCCGACGGAACCCGCAGACCCCTGGGCTGTTGTGAGACCGTCGAACAGGGCGACGGGAACCTGGTGATCATCACCCTCCAGGCCTCGGACGCGAACTTCAGTCAAATCGCCGTCGAATTGCTGGGCGGATGCGGCGCAAGCTACAGCATCGTTGATACCGGAGGCACTAGCTTGTCCAAAACCTACAACGGCAACATCGCTGATACCGGGTACCCTGTCCCCACAGAATTCCAGTGGAACCCGTGGGCAGCTGGAATCAGCCCGTGTTGCTACCTCATCGATGTGCGTATCGATGATCGAGCCGTTGTCAACAACTCCTGGTCGGGAGGACATGCGAACGAGAACTGGCAGTCCATCACCATCGCATGATCGGCTTGCGCTTGATGGCCTGGTTATGGAGAGCCCGGGGCGGCGTTGCCCCGGGCTCGTTTGCCTAGGTCCGCTAAGGCGCGGCGGCATAAAGCAGCCGCCGGGCCACACTCAACGTAGAAAGCTTCCCGCCCGTCAACTCGTGTGGGTCGGACACTCCTGTCCGACGCCTTTGACTTTGACTGTGATCTGTGCGGGGATCCCACAACACGTGTGACGTGACGTGGAAGAGCGGCGCTTCAGCGCCGCGTATAAACGTTCAAATCATTGAGGGCTTCAGCCCCCGTGGTCGCGATCTCGGCAGAAAGAAAAAAGACCCCACTCTCCCGAGCAGGGCCTTTGATTCAAGCTAACAGCTAAGAGCTAGAAGCTAGCAGCTGCCTCTTAGTACATGCCTTCCATCCCGCCGCCGCCGTGTCCGCCGCCGCCCATCGGAGCTTCCTTCTTTTCAGGAATATCCGCGACCAGGGCTTCGGTGGTGAGCATCAACGACGCAATCGAACCCGCGTTGGTCAGTGCGGTGCGCACTACCTTCGTCGGATCGAGCACGCCTGCCTTGACCAGGTCTTCATACTCGTTGGTCAGGGCGTTGAAGCCGTAGTTGGTGTCCTTGGATTCGAGCACCTTGCCGAGGACGACCGCGCCTTCTTCGCCGGCGTTCTCGACGATCTGACGCATCGGCTCTTGCAGGGCGCGCTTCACGATGTTGACACCGATCTGCTCATCACCCTCGAGCTTCAGCTTGTCGAGTGCCGCGACGCAACGCGCCAGTGCCACTCCGCCGCCCGGGACAATTCCTTCTTCCACGGCTGCGCGAGTTGCATGCATGGCGTCTTCGACGCGGGCTTTCTTTTCCTTCATTTCGGTTTCGGTTGCGGCGCCGACTTTGATCACGGCTACGCCACCGACCAGCTTGGCCAACCGCTCCTGCAACTTCTCGCGGTCGTAGTCGCTGGTGGTCTTGTCGATCTGGCTGCGAATCTCGCGCACGCGGCCTTCAATCTCTGAGTGCTTGCCTTTGCCTTCGACCAGGGTCGTGTTGTCCTTGTCGATGGTGATCTTCTTGACCTGCCCGAGATCGCTGATCTGCACGTTCTCCAGCTTGATGCCGAGATCTTCCGTGATGGCCTTGCCACCCGTGAGGATCGCGATATCCTGCAGCATCGCCTTGCGCCGATCGCCGAAGCCCGGAGCCTTAACGGCCGCGACTTGCAGCGTCCCACGCAGCTTGTTAACAACGAGCGTAGCGAGTGCCTCGCCCTCAACATCTTCCGCGATGATCAGCAGCGGCTTGCCGCTCTTCGCAATCTGCTCAAGCAGCGGCAGAAGATCCTTCATCGAGCTGATCTTCTTCTCGTTGATCAGGATGTAAGCATTCTCAATCGCAACTTCCATCCGCTCCGGATCCGTAACAAAGTAAGGAGACAAATATCCGCGGTCAAACTGCATCCCCTCAACCACTTCCAACTGCGTCTCCAGCGTCTTCGATTCTTCGACGGTAATGACGCCGTCCTTGCCGACCTTCTTCATCGCCTCGGCAATAATGTGCCCAATAGTGTCATCGTTGTTCGCCGAAATTGTTCCTACTTGGGCGATCATTTCGCCGGAGACGGGCTTGGAGAACTTGTCGAGTTCGCCTTTGCCGCGTTCGCCGGTTTTTTTGTCGAAGGAGCCGCAGACCAGGGCGACGGCTTTTTCGATGCCGCGCTTCATGGCCATTGGGTTGGCTCCGGCCGCAACTGTCTTTACGCCTTCGCGATAGATTGCTTGGGCAAGGACTGTGGCGGTGGTGGTGCCGTCGCCGGCTACGTCGGAGGTTTTGCTTGCGACTTCGCGAACCATCTGGGCGCCCATGTTCTCGAGGCCGTCCTTCAGTTCGATTTCTTTGGCAACGGTGACGCCGTCCTTGGTGATGGTCGGCGAACCGAATTTCTTTTCGATGACTACGTTGCGGCCTTTGGGGCCGAGTGTGACTTTGACTGCGTCAGCAAGAAGATTGACGCCGCGCAGGATTGCCTGGCGGGATTCTTCGCCGTGTACGATTTGTTTTGCCATTGCGTTTTCTCCTAATGAGTTCTGTTTGCAGGATTGACCTGCGGGTTCTTCGGGTGCTGTCAGCTATCAGCTTCTAGCTTCTGGCTGCTAGCTTCTAGCCAAATCTTGCTTACTTACCGGCGTGCGCCAACGGTTTCTTTCTTGTTTGAGGTGGAGCTGTTCGAGGATCCGGTGAGGACGCCGAGGACTTCTTCTTCTTTCATGATGATGAAGTCTTCGCCGTCGATCTTGATTTCGGTGCCGGAGTACTTGCCGAACAGAATGCGGTCGCCTTCTTTAACGGCGAGAGGGAAAGTCTTGCCTTCGTCGTTGGTACGGCCTTTACCGGTGGAAATGACTTCGCCTTCTTGCGGCTTGTCTTTTGCGCTGTCGGGAATGATGATGCCGCCTCGGGTGGTGGAAGCTTCTTCCACGCGACGAACCAAAATGCGGTCGTGGAGCGGGCTGAATTTTGCCATGGGTGTGACTCCTTTCAAAGTCTGGTGAAGGTTGAGGTTCGTAAGCTTATGATTTGTTAAGGGTTAGGGAGTGCTGTTAGCAGTCTCGCCTATCGAGTGCTAATTATAGGGATGTGAGTGGGCGGTTGTCAAGGGGGTGAAGCAGTTCTCAGTTCCGGATTCTCAGTTTTCGGAAGGCCCAGCCTGGTTCGCAGCACGTTCTTGCTCTCCGCCTTGATGACCACCTTAATGTTCGGATTCTGTAACGAACCCGTTTCTTTTATTGAAAATGCTCTCCGATCATGGCACAATGTGTCTGCTTCCTCCCGCAACGCCACCTTCATGCCCATGGAGTATCTCGTACTCCACGCGGAAATGCGTGTCGGTGGCCCATGGAGGCCGATATGAGCACCGGAAGCATCCCTGATGGCGCGCCGCCCTCGGGGGAGTCTCTCGAGAGGCCGAAACAAAGAGCACGGTCACTGTTTGAACCCATCGATTCCCTGCGCAGTATCTTCCGTGATTCACTAAACCGCTCACGCGAGTTGTCATCGGGCTTGTGGGGCACGATTCCTCACTATCTCACCTTCTACCTCCTGGTTATTGTGGCCGGCTATGCGGCTTGGCAAGCGCAGACACCGGTAACCATCATTGCATCATTCCAGATGCCGAAAGCCGACCTGCCCTTCAGCGGCGACATTGTCGCCGATACGCTACAGGACGCCTTGACGTCAATTCAAAGCGGCATCGCAAAAGACAGGCACAACCCAAAACCAAGGCCGTCGGAGTTGGACATGCCGGACCTGAGGAACATCGGTATGCCGGATCTGCGAAACATGCTTGTTCCCCACTTTAATCGCATCCAAGTCAGTCCGCGCTTTGCAGTCGAAGTCAAGGGACTGTCTTATGAGGGAATCATTTCGGTCGCGCGCGCCGTGGTCGGTACTGAGACAACAGTCTCGGGAGACGTGATCCGGAACGGCGAGGAATTCGTTCTGATCGCACGCACTGCGGATGCTGGACCCTGGGAGTCGATCTCATGCCCGCTCACCGCGGAAGGCTTGAAGCGAGCCAGTAGGGACTTGGCGGAGAAGATACTCGCCACACAGGATCCCACTTATGCGGGAGTGGCATTGCTGGAGGACGGGCAGGTTGATCGCGGACTCGCGGAGTTGGAGCGGGCGCGCAGTTTAAACCCGACCGAAGTCGGCTTGAAGTTGAATCTGTGCATGGGGTTCGCCGCCAATCGTCGCTACGACGACGCGATCGACTGTTATCAGGACGCGCTCAAGATGAATCCGGCCTCACCTGAGGTAGTGTCGGAGCGTCTGGCCCAGGTTTACTACCTGCAAGGGAAGCTGGAGGTTGCCATCAAGCGTTATGAGGAGCTGGCACACAAACAGGGCTACAGGAGCGCCCTGCTCGGGCTCGCCGAAGCTTTGGATGACACCGGCCAGCATGACGGCGCTCTCAAAGCATATGACGAATTCCTGGCGGCAGAACGCCGGGCTCGAAACCTGGCCATCGCTCTCACCAATCGTGGCGCCGCTCTTGCCCGCGCTGGCAAGCACGATGAAGCTTGGGCGGAATATCAAAAAGCGCTCCGCTATGCGCCCGGCGACACGTTGATCCTCGTCAACATAGGCGTCGAATTAGCCCAGGCCGGAGACTTGGATGGTGGCATCGCACACCTTCAGGGCGTGGTGGATGAAAACGCAAATGCGGACTCTGCCCCGTTTGCTTTTCTGCAGCTCGGAAGACTGCTCCAACAGAAAAGCGACTGGCAGCGTGCCGCCGACCAGTTCCGGAGAGCAACGGAACTGCGGCCGAATTATGTCGAGGCTCGCCTTCAACTGGCCAACGCCCTGGCCCATGAAGACCAGCCGGTAGAGGCGCTTTCGGAATACGTCAAAGTGGCAAAGCTTAGCGGTCATAAGCTGGACAGAACCTATTCGCTGGTCCTTGGCAATCAGTGGTTAGGCAACGCGATGCGAGATCAAGGCAAGTACGCTGCCGCTGCCTCCGCCTATCGGGAGGCCGCGCGTCTCGCGCCTGACTACGGCGTGGCCCACTGCGAGTTGGGTCTCGTACTTGAGAGACGGGGTCATTTCCGCGAAGCCATTGAGGAATATCGTGCCGCGTTGTCGGCGGTGAAGTCGAAGGTGTTCGATAGCAGCGAATGGCTTCTTCTGGCCCATCACCGTCTGGGGAGGGCGCTCGTGAGAAATGGGGGAACGCATCGGGCAGATGGAATTGTTGAGCTTCGCAAGGCCGTTGATCTCGACCATCAGCACCTGGAATCTCATTTCTGTCTGGGTAAAGCTCTCTATGATCAAGGCAGCTTCGTCGATGCTGGAGCCGAATATAAAGAGGCGATCGAGATCGCTCCCAAATCCGCTGCCGCCTTTAATAATCTTGCCCGTGCGCTCAACCGGCAAGGGCTCGTCGAACAGGCTGCGTTGAAATCCAAAATTGCAGTGCAGCTTGAACCCGACAACGCTGCCTATCACATGAATCTCGCTCGCGAACTCGACCTACAGCATTTGAACCAGGAAGCCGCCGCAGAGCGCCAGACGGTAGCCAAACTGAAGTCAGCTGCAATCACCCGAATTAGGTCCACAGGTCTTCCTCAAGGCCCAACTCAACCATGCCAAGACCTGCAATGAGACAAAAGAATGATCAGGCCGGGGCCGGCGCATTTACCCAGGTTGGGAGATTCTACAAACCCTTCGGTACAGGACAGGAATCGCCCACATGCAGGGGGGTTACGTCGACCCCAAAGACAAGACACGACGGCACGACTAGTCGTACCGCAAAGGCGTCCTACTTCACGCCGCTTTAGCTGCTGAGGGCCGGTCGTCCAGTTTGAATCCGGGGGTACGGGAAACTAAGCACGCTGGTACGGGAACCCCCCGATGGAACGGTGGCTAAGTTCACGGTAATAACCATCTTGACTTGGAACGAGCCTGCCGTTCCGGGCTGCCTTCCTTTGCAGGCCAGTAAAGGAGCCACTCCACATGCAAACCACTCCCCTTCCAATTGCGCCCAGTAAAGCGTCCAAGTTACGGCAACCACTAACCTTAACAGCGGTGCTGGTTGCTGTTCTTCTGATGTCCAACCTGGGTCGGGCAGATTCGTGTACAACCATTTCTTTAGGCAAGAGCACGATCACCTGCACGATCCCCGAACAAACCCCAGAGATCGCGTTGAATGCGACCCTCACCGGTCTCTCGTTTACAGCGGAGGCACAGGGTATGGTGCTGATTTATGACGATTCCGCCCACACGCTGTTAAGTGACGTTATAACGTTCACCAATGTAGCAGGCGTCGCGACGGTGGCGTTTATATCTGATACCGAGGGGATTCCTGTGACGGCACAGGGATTGCCTATTCTTGGCCAGTTCACCGAGAGCAGCAAGCCTATCGACATTTCATTGGCGCTGGCGAACGGCCAGTTTCTTCACACCAAAATCTGCAGCGACACCAACGAGAACACAGGCTGCCATGGCGGCAGCGACTCGATTATGTTGTCGATGCGCGGTACGACTGTTCCTGAGCCCGGAACGTTGGTCCTGCTTGGTTCGGGCTTGATTGGCTTAGGCACGTTGAGATTTTCAGCCGGGTCGTTGAGACGGCGTCTGCTTCGAGGCAGCCGGATCTGAGCTTTCTTGACGAGATCGCTTGGGTTGGGCGCGCCACGCGAAAAACGGCCGAAGCGAGCTGAGGAGGGGCTCTCAGGTTTGTTCCTTGCCAGGCTGGGCTGAGGCGAGCCGCTCGGTGCAGCGGGGGAGCTTGCTGAGGGGCATGATAATCCAATTGTCGCCGGGGTCGTAGTTACAGTCCCTTTCTCGTATTATTCGCATTCCTCTTGACAGTTCACAAATTGTGAACTGTCAAGGGCTGGTGTCTCTGTGGGACAGCGGCGGTTCCATTTTCGAGAACAAAGTCAAAGGCGGCATTATCCCCCCGCATTATCCCCGCTTCCATCCCCATCAAACAGATGGATGGGTGAAAGTGTGAAAGGATGGGCGAGCCGCCAGCATGAACTTCGCCAAGGTTACGGTCTGGCGCTGGGTACCGGAAAGTAGTCGCGCTGGTACAGGAACTCCCCGATGGAAACGCGGTTAAGTTCACGGTACTAACCATTTTGCCTGGGACGAGCCTGCCGTTTCGGGCTGCCTTCCTTTGCAGGCCAGTAAAGGAGCCACTCCGATCATGCAAGCCACTCCCTTTCCGATTGTTCGGTCCAGAACGCCCACGTTGCGGTTGCCACTCACCTTCACAGCGGCGCTGGTTGCCGTTCTTCTGATGTCCAACCTGGGTTGGGCGGACTCGTGCTCAACCATTACTTTAGGCAAGCAGCCGGTCACCTGCACCATCCCGGAGCAGACGCCGGAACTAGCTTTGAATCTGACCCTTACCGGTCTCTCATTCACGGCGCAGGCGCAGGGCATGGTGCTGATTTATGACGATTCCAGCCATACGCTTTTGAGTGACGTGGTCACGTTCAGCAATGTAGGAGGCGTGGCGACGGTGGCGTTTGTATCCGATACAGACTTGATTCCCATTGCCGCGCAGGGATTGCCTGTCCTTGGGTCCTTCACCGAGAGCAGCAAGCTCATCACGCTTTCCGTGGCGCTGGGGAACGGCCAGGTTCTCCATGCCAAAATCTGTAGCGACTGGGGGAGTTCGACCTGTTATGAGGGAAGCGATTCGATTACCCTGTCCCTTGGCGGCACCACTGTTCCGGAGCCTGAGACGTTCGTCCTGCTGGGGACGAGCCTGCTTGGCTCGGGTGCGTTGAGGCTTTCAGCCGGGTCGTGGGGACGGCGTCTGCTGAAACGGATTTGGAACTGAGCTTTGACTTCGCCGGGAGCTTCGCGGCGCGGAGCTCCCTTTTTCTGACATCTTTTTTCTGACACCTACTGGGTCTGCGAGTTTCCGGCAAAGAGATTCCTTGCAACAAATCCCGCTGAAAACGACGAGGCCGGGCTTTGTGTGTGTGTATCAATTCGTATGCGTCGGGTCGCCTTCAACCTTGCAAAAAGAGCGCGGGTGGGGCAACCTCGTAGACCATGACGCGAACGAACTGTCGGAGCGGTACCTTTCTAGTTTCTCCTTTCCTGATCTTCTCTTTTTTGATTCTGGCGACGGGGCTGAGCTTTGGTCAGGCAGAGCCTGGGCCGGAGGAGGGTGGGTACGAGGCGCAGGTTTGGGCTGGGGGTGGACACTCGGTGCCGGGCGGGACTGGGCGGACTGGGATTTTTGATGTGGGGCTGCGCTATGGGTGGGTGATTACGGGGGCGCATCTGCCGGGGATTTTGCGTGGGCGGTTTGAATACACGGTGGATGCGGTGCCGGCGTATCTGATTTTTCAGCCGGCGAATACGGCTTATGGAGTGGGATTCAATCCGCTGGGACTGAAGTGGAATTTCGAGCGGCGCGGAAGGCTGTCTCCATATTTCGAGTTGGGCGGCGGAGTAATGTTCAGCAATCACAACGTTCCGACTTATACGAATCGGGTGAACTTCACTCCGAGCGCGGCGTTGGGGACGCACATTCTAGGGGAGAAATATAACTGGAGCGTGGAGTTGTGGTATCTGCATATATCGAATGCGGGACTGGGGGCGCTGAATCCGGGGCTCAATACGGTGCAGTTCCGGGTGGGGGTGGGAAAGTTCTGGAAAAAGTAGAAGGAAGTGCGAGTGGACGGGTTGCGGTTCTCGAGGATTCAGCGGTGCGGACGAAGAGCCCCACTTCTCGCAAAAACACGCGAGAAATAGGGCACCCTTCGAGAAATGGGTCCGTCGAGCAACAGGGTCCGTCGAGAAATGGGGCACCCTGGTCTAGGTGATAATGGTTACGCTTTTTTGCACTTCGTCAAAGCATGTCTGACTTACGTTGAAAGGATACGTCGTGCCTACATTCAGCCCAGTGCTCTTTATGTGTATGGTCCCGGGGTTGGGGACGGTCATTGGGGACGCGATGCTGAATGGCCATGTTGTACCGGGGATTTGGCTGACGGTCTGGATGCCGCTAACGCCGGCGAACGTTACTTGAGCTCCTAATTGGGCTGAGAAGCTAGTGCAGATGTTTGGGTTGACAGGGTTTGGAGTTAGTGTGTCGTGTGTTACTCGGTAGGTTGCCATGAAGGCTCCTCTCTAGTTTTGTGTTTTTCCTGGTTTCTTTTCCGGGGGCGCAATGTTTCTGGGGAAACAATAGGCGTACCTCGCGGATTCTTACGTGTCCCTTTTCCAGCGCGATCCGCCAGAGTTATTTCGTTTTGACCAACTGTTGATAGGCCGGCATTCCGGCGAGATTGTCGAAGTCGCGCAGACTACGAATTTTATCCGCGGAGTACCCTGCCTGCACCATCTTGGCCAGAAACTCTATAGCCAGGCTACTTTCGCCCAGATGGTTATACACCGAAGCGGCGTCTAAGAGTACATCTTTATCATTGTGACCGTACTGCAGGGCCTGCCCCAGATATAACAGGGCGTTTTTCCGGTCTCCAAGCATCGAGTAATAGCTGGCCAGACTGCTGAGCACATCCGGATCGCGGGGATTAACCTTGAGCTCGGCCGAGGCCAGTTCGATTGCCTTGCGGTACGGCGTAACTGACTGATCTTTCTTACCTGAATAGAAAAGTGCGTCGCCCAGATTTCCCCAGATCACATACTGCTGAGGATCGAGTTTGGCCGCCGCCTGGTAGGCTTCGGCGGCTTCGGCGAACTTATTCAAACCGAAGTACGCCACACCAAGGTTGACGTATCCCGCATAGCTAGGCCGGAGGGCTATGGATTTCTTCAAAGGATCAATCGCCTTCGCGTACTGCCCCATGTCGTTGTAAATGACGCCGACATTGGAATAGGTGGCGTACCATTCCGGGGCGATGCGGATGGCGTGATCGTACATTTCGAGCGCCTTCTCGTACTGGGTGCGCCCGAGATAGAATGCGCCGAAATTGTTATAGCAGTCGCGGCTGTTCGGGTGAGCCTGGATGGCTTGCTGGTAGGCCTTCTCGGCTTCCGTGATCTTGCCTTGGTGCGTGTAAGCCTGGGCCAGGCCGAGGGCCGCCGCTACATTGGTGGGTTCGAGGCCGAGGGCGAGCGCGAATTCCGCCGCAGCTTCCGGGTAAAGCCCTGTACCGTTATCGATGAGGCCGAGGCAGACGTGGCCGCCGGCACCGGCGTTGCCGAGCTTGACAGCATCGTTGCAACCGCTCTGCGCTGGGGCGATCCATTGCTTCTGCTTGGTGTCGGAATACTTGAGCCAGTAACTTTCGCCGAGGACGGCTTTCGCCATGCCGAAGTTGGGATCGAGTTTCAACGCCTCGCGCGCCATCAAGGCGGCATTGTCGAGGTTCTCGGCTTTGTTGTGGTCTAGCAGGTAGCCTTGTGCTTGCAGATAGTACTGGTAGGCGGCGGCTTTATCGGTACCGTGATATTTCAGGGCGGCTTCTTCTTCGGGACGCAACTGTAGGTGGAGATCCTTAACGGCTCCATCGGCGATGAGTTGCTCCACCGAAAAAGCGTCTGTGGTGGGAACAGTGAGCGAGCCAGAGCCAACCGGCTTGCCGGATTGCGTGCTGAGCAGCAAGTAGGTGACTTTGACGAGTTCGGCGGACTGTGGCTCAAGGGTAAGTGCGAGCCCGAGGTTTGCGCCGAACATACGGGCGGCGTCAGGGAGCGTGGAGATTTTCTTTTCCTGTAAATTGCCGGGCGGGATGACTTCAAAGGCGCGGTCTTCAGTGAGCTTGCCGAGCTTGGCGGCAATGCTTTCGACCAAGCCTTCGCCGAGAGCGCTGAGTTTGGGGTCGGAGTTGGGGACGGTGAAGGGGAGGACAGCGAGGATCTTGGTTTGCGGAAGTCCCCCGGGCTGCGGTTGCGCTGAGGAGTCACTCGCGGTGCTGGTGAAGAACAACTTTCGCACCGGACGGTAAGCGAGGAGTCCGGCTAGAACAACGACCACGGCGAGCGCGGTAAGAGTGCGGTGCTGCTGGAAAATGCCTGATGTTGACGCGACGCGCTTCGGCTTTCCGCCTTCTTGAACGCGGTGCAGGTCGTCAAGGAGGGCGGCGGCGGTGGGGTAACGTTTATCCGGACTCTTGGCAATGGCGCGCGAGATGACTCCGGCAAGCGGGCCGGAGACATTCTTGAGTGGGGGCGGCTCTACGTGAACGATCTTGGCTACTGTGGTGGCGAGACTGTCGCTTTGAAAAGGCTGCTCGCCGCCCAGCATTTCATAGAAGACGAGGCCGATGGAGAAAAGGTCGGAGCGTCCGTCATCGGGTTGCTGGAGCAGGACTTCGGGGGCCATGTAGGCGGGAGTGCCGCCGCTGGCGGTCATGGTTGGCATGCTCCGCGTAGCCTCATCGGGAGCAGCGGCTCGCCAGACGCGGCGGGCGACGCCGAAGTCGAGGATCTTTACCCGGTTGCCGGGGGTGAGCATGATGTTTTCGGGCTTGATGTCGCCGTGAATGATGCCTTTTTCGTGCGCGGCTTGCAGTCCGTCGCAACACTGGGTGGCGATGGCGAAAAATTCTTCGGTGGAAATTGGCTGTTTCAGACGCCGCCGCAAGGTCTCGCCTTCGATGTACTCCATCACGACCCAGAGTTCGCCGGCGTGTTCGACGACGTCGTAGACAGCGCCGATGTTGGGATGGTTGAGAGCGGAGGCGCGCTGGGCTTCCTTGAGCAGGCGTTTGCGGTCGGCGTCGGTGGACTGGGCCCCGGGCGACATGCGCTTGATGGCGACAAAACGCTTCAGCGTGGTGTCTTCAGCGCCGTAGACTTGTCCCATGCCGCCGGCGCCGAGCCGCCTGGAGATGGCAAAGCGTCCGACAGTGGTGCCGGCTAAGGGATCCTGAGAAGAAGCAGCGACAGGGGGCGTCTTGATCTCTTCAGCCATGAACGACAGTGTGCGCGAATGCCTGAATTCTAATCTTAGTCAGGGAGGAAAGCCAAAGCGAAAGTGGGATTCGGTGCTGGGGGAGTTTAAACTGTCACGGGCGGCTGACTGCTAATTATCTTATGCGGGTGAGGGTTCTATTCTTCGGGATGTTGAAGGATTTTGTGGGCAAATCCAGCGACGTGTTGGAGTTGCCTGACGGCGGGTTGGTGCGTGATGTGTTGTCGCACTACATCTCCGACTTTCCGCGAATGAGGGAATCGATGGCTTCGCTGGCGGTGGCGGTGAATCAGGAATACGCAGGGCCGGAGACTGCGCTGAAGGTTGACGATGAGGTGGCTTTGCTACCGCCGGTGAGCGGGGGGTCGGGGAAAGCCGAGGGCGGGACGCCCTCGGGACAGCCGGCGGGATGCCGGCGCTACGGTGAATGCCAAGCTTCGCGCTACGCTACGATCGTCCGCGATGCGATCGACACGCGGGGCGTGCTGGAACGGATCAAGCGGGGGGAGGACGGGGCTGCGGTAGTGTTCGAGGGAGTGGTGCGCAACCAGACGCGCGGGCGGCGGACGCTCTATCTGGACTATGAGGCGTATGAGGAGATGGCGCTGAGGCAGATGGAAGGTCTGGCCGAGCAGGCGCTGAAACAATTCCAAGTGCGCGAGGTTGCGCTGGTACATCGGCTGGGGCGGCTGGAGATTGGCGAGACCAGCGTGTTGATCGTGGTCGCATCGGCACACCGCGCCGCCGCTTTCGATGCTTGCCGATGGGTGATTGATACGCTCAAGCGCACCGTCCCCATCTGGAAGAAAGAGTATTTCGAGGATGGCGCGGTGTGGGCGGAGGGCGAGGCGTTTCCTGAGGAAATTCGCAGTGCAGGCAGCCCCGGAGCGGAGGGTGCATCTAAGTGAGCGGGCTGAAGATGTAAAAACTCCGAGGATCGCTCGGCGGATCCCATC
>Ga0209131_1002334_pt1 | contig 12920 bp, 10 predicted proteins | sample GraSoi_2013_40cm_FD_185826 | JGI IMG/M metagenome (GOLD analysis project Ga0209131, IMG submission 185826) | Grasslands soil microbial communities from the Angelo Coastal Reserve, California, USA - Sample 9_17_2013_40cm (SPAdes) (version 2) | ecosystem: Environmental > Terrestrial > Soil >...
CCGCCATTTCGGCGCAACTTCAGGAAGGAGATGGAAAATGAACCCGCTTCGCGCTCTTGCTCTAGCCACCCTCGCCGCGTTGAGCTTCTCGGCCCACGCGGTGGGATCGCTCGCCAATGTGACGGTCTACGATCGCGCCGCGCAACGCGAGCTGCCGGTGTACTGGCACGACGGCCGCGCCTATGTGGTCGGAAGACCCGGCAACGAATACCAGGTGACGGTGCGCAATCGCGCCGGTGAAGACCTGCTCGCGGTGGTGTCGGTGGACGGCGTCAATGTGATGAGCGGCGAGACGGCAACGCCGCGGCAAAGCGGTTACATCGTGACCCGTGGCGAGCGCATGGCCATTCGCGGCTGGCGCAAGACCATGGACGAGATCGCGGCGTTCTATTTCACTTCGCTCGGAGACTCGTACGCGTCGCGCACCGGGCGTCCCGACAACGTGGGCGTCATCGGCGTGGCACTCTTCAAGCGCAAGCCCCAGTACGACCCGCAGCCCTGGTCCAATGCGCTCCCCGAACCCTTCGGCGAAACGCGGCAGAAGCGCTCCGAAAAGCCCATGGGGGACTCCTCGCGCGAGTCTCGGGGGCAAAGCCTCGAGTCGCACGCGCCGTCCATCGCGCCCGCCCCGTCCGCGCCGCTCGGAACGGGCCATGGGGGCCGCGAGAGCGCGCCGATCCGCTGGGTGCAATTCGAGCGCTCGACCTACGATCCCGTCGAGACCGTGACGATCCACTACGACAGCTACCGCAACCTGGTGGCCCTCGGCGTGCTCCAGTCCCCGGTCGCGCGCGACCCGCAACCCTTTCCGGGCTTCGCCGCCGATCCGCCGCGTTAGACTAGGGGGGCATGGCGGCCACCGACGAACAGCTCATGCTCGCGTATGCCGGCGGTGACGCCGGGGCCTTCGAGGCTCTCTACGCACGGCACAAGGGCGCGCTCTTCCGCTTCGTGCTGCGCTCGGTCAAGGCGCGCGGCGAGGCGGAGGAGCTGTTCCAGGAGATCTGGATGCGGGCGATCGAGGCGCGCAACCGCTACGCGCCGCAAGCGAAATTCTCGACGTGGCTCTACACCATCGCCCACAACCGCCTCGTCGACCATTGGCGGGCGAAAGGGCTGGCGCTGGTCTCGCTCGACGACGACGAGACTCCGGTGCCCGAGGTCAGCGCCGATCCGGGATCGGAGCCGCATCGCCAGCTCGAGGCGCGGCAGACCCTCGAGCGCCTCAGCGCGGCGCTCGCCGCCCTGCCGCAGGCGCAGCGCGAAGCGTTCCTGCTGCACCACGAAGGCGGGCTCACCGCCGTGGAGATCGCGGCGGCGACGGGCAGCGGCGAGGAAGCGGCGAAGAGCCGCCTGCGGTATGCGATGAACAAGTTGCGCGAGGCGATCGGCGATGACTGACCACGACGACAAGGTGACGCGGCGCTACCGCGAGCTCGCACGCGAGGAGCCGGGTGCGGCCCTCGACGCCGCGATCCTCGCCGCGTCGCGCCGCGCCGTGACGCGTCGTTCCGCCGCAAGCCGCTGGGGTCCTCCGCTGTCGATCGCGGCCGTGCTGATGCTCGCAGTGGGCGTCACTCTCAACATCCAGCACGAGCAGCCGGGCGTGGAATACTCGGAGCCCTCGCGGCCCAGCGCTCCGCCTCCCGCGGCGAAGCCGGTGCCCGAGATGACCGCACCCGCGCCGCAGGTGGCTCCCGTCCAATCGCCACGGCGCGAGGATGCGCAGCCCGCTTTGCGCGCAAGGAAAGCGGCTCCGTCCACGGGAAGTCGCGAGGAGAATTTCGTTCCGTCGCCGCCGCCGGCCAAGAGCGCGGCGGACCGTGTGGAGCCTGCCATCAAGGAGAAGAAAGACACCGCGCTCTCCGATCTCTCGGTCGCACGGACCGAATCGCGAGCCTTCTCCGCACCGAGGGCCGAACCGCCTGCGTCACCACCCGCGACGATAAGCACCCCCGCGGCGGCGAGTGCCCCCGCGGCCGCACCCGTCGCCAAGACGCGCGATACCGCGGAAATGCTGCAAAATGCGCCGGCGCAAGCGCCTGCGGAGCCGGCGCGCGCCAAGCGGGAAGGGGATTCAAGGGGCGCCACGAGCCTGCGCGTCCAGTCCGCGATCGTCGATCCCGCGCAGGAGCTGGAGCGCATCGCGCGCCTGCGCGCCGAGGGCCGCCACGCCGACGCCGACAAGGCGCTCGAGGAATTCCGCCGCCGCCATCCCGGCTTCAAGATTCCCGAGGCGATGTGGGAGCGGGTGAAGCCGCCCGCCACGCAGCCCTAGCGACGATGCAATCGGAGATGCGCCGCCTCGCCAAGGCGCTGGTGGAAACGCGGGAAGAAAGCTTCGCGAGCCGCCATGCGCTCGAGGAATCGAAGGCGCGGCTCGATGCGGCGCTCGCTTCCCTCGCGCCGAAGGACGTGCGCTTCGAGCGTTCGTGGCGCGGTGACGCCGGAAACGTGGCGCTCGACGTGCGATTCACGCCCGCGCCGCGCACGCGCAGGTTCCTCCAGGCGAGCTCGGTCGTGCTCCTGCTGTTGATCGCATGCGGCGCCTGGGCGTTCATGGCACCGGGAGAGGACCTGCCGGCGCGCTTCCTGGCGCCGCTTTTCGCGGTGCTCGGAATCCTCGCCTTTCCTTTCGTGGCCGTCGCCCTCGGCTCGCAGCGCGAGGCCGAAGAGGCGCGCGTGCGGCGCGCGATCCGCCGCGCGCTTACGGACGAAGACGCACCATCCGGCGATCGACCTCGGTGATCGCGCCGGCACGGTTCTCGACGTAGATGCGCAGCATCTCGTTCTCGCGCCATCCGCTCGAGGGGATGGTGATCTGGAACCCGCCGCCCACCGCCTCCGGGTAGCCGGGATAGATCACCCGCAGGTCGCGGCGTTCGATGCCGCGCGTGCCTTCCGATTGGGGGCCGCCGCCGACGGTCGCGAACACGCGCCGGATGCCCCACGGATCGAGCGCCCAGCCGCTCACCTCGAGCGAGTGTGCCCTGGCCTCGGCCACCTTTTCGAGCACGCCGATCGCCAGCGGCTGCTGCCGCGTCCACAGGAGCCAGCCCGAGGCGAGCAGCACCACGCCGAATGTCGCGGCGAGCGCCACGCGCGCGCGCAGCAAATCGCGTGAGAGCTGCCAGACCGCGAGCGGCAGCAGCAATACCGCGGCGAGTATGGCCATGGCGCCCAGCCAGTTGTGGCGTTCCGCGCCCGCGATTCCATCGCCGAACGCGGTCGTCGCGAGCGTGTAGCCGCCGACGGCGGTGAGCAGGACGAAAGCCGTGGGAAGCGCGGCGAGGTCGCGCTCGTTCTTCACCGTCCAGAGCAGCCATGCGAGCGACAGGGGAAAGGCGATGAGCAGCGTCATGTAGATCGTCGCGAAGACCATCGAATGGGTCGACGAGAGCAGTGCCACGAACGACATCGCCCGCGGCGGCAGGTCGGAGACCGTGAGGATCGGTCCTTCCGAGGAGATTCCGAGGTACCCGGGAACGATGGCCTGCGCGGCAGGCAGGACGCGCGAGACGGCGCGAAGCAGCGTGAGCGGCTCCGTCGGAATGAGCCTTGCGAAGGCCCACGGGGACAGGTCGAGGACTTCCGGGCAAACGGTCTCGAGCTTTTCGCCGCGCCGCAGCCACCACGACGCGCCCGACATGGCGGCGCATCGCGAAGGCAACCCGAGATGGTCGAGTGTCGCCGGCTCGTCCTGCGAAGCCGCGAGGATCACGCCGAGATAGGCGTTCACGCGATTGATGGGGCTGATGTACTCGGGGCGTAGCGGCGCCAGGGCGATCTGCGCGAGAGGCAGGTAGCCGAACTGCTCGCGCGCGAGCCCGAGGGAGGCGAGCGAAGCGGCGAGCACCCACCATTGCCAGCGCCCCTGCCCTCCCGTGAGCGCGATCACCACGCTCATCCCGACCGCGCCGTAGGCGCCGAGGAGCGCCGAGGGCTCGGTGTAAAGCGTGTTGAACCATAACGTCGCGACGGGATCCGCGATGAGGAGGAAGAAGAGCACGGAGTGCCCGACCAGGGCGATCGGATGCGGCCGCAACGAAACGGCGATCACGATCGCCAACAACCCGAACAGGAGAAGGTTGAACAGGCCGAAAGCCTTCAGGGGAATCAGGATCTCGGGCTCGCTGCTGGCGATCGAAGCGATCGCGAATGCGATCACGACCGGCGCCGCGAACACCACCGAGGAGCTGGGGTAGCAGCCCGACCACTTCACGCCCGCGGTGTGGTATTCGGAGTAGGGCCGGAACAAGTCGCCCACCCTCGGAGCCTCGGCGATCGGCTGCAGGCCGATGCAATCGGCGGTGCGGTGCATGTCCTGCTGGTCGCCGTAACCCAGGACCGGTTCGTTCACGACCAGCACCGCCGCGCGAAGCAACCCGAGCGCCAGCAACGTGAAAGCCACGATCGTGTAGATCGAGTAGCTCGCCGGCTTGGTCGCGGAATAGGCCATGTTCACTGTGCCGCCATCATAGTCGTCAGCCCACCCAAGCGCGAGCATTCCTGAACATCCGCATCCAGGGCGAGTCCTCGCCCCAGTCCGATGGATGCCAGGACAACAGGATCGAGCGGAACACGCGCTCGGGGTGCGGCATGAGGATGGTGAAGCGCCCATCGGGCGTGGTGACGGCGGTGATGCCGCCCGGCGAGCCGTTGGGATTACCGGGATAGGCCTCGGTCACGCCACCCCGGTTGTCGACGAAGCGCGCGCTGACGAGATAGCGGCAGGCATCCATCTCCACGGCACTTTTGAACACCGCGCGGCCCTCGCCGTGGGCGGTGGCGATGGGGATGCGGCTTGCCTCCATCCCGGCGAAGAGGATCGAGGGCGAACGCGCGACCTCGACCAACGCGACCCGCGCCTCGTACTGCTCGGAGGCGTTGCGCTCGAAGTGCGGCCAGTTCTCCGCGCCCGGGATGATCGCCTTCAGGTTCGACATCATCTGGCAGCCGTTGCAGGCTCCCAGCGCGAAGGAATCCGCGCGCTGGAAGAAAGCCTCGAACTCGGCGCGCGCGCGCGGATTGAAAAGGATCGACTTGGCCCAACCCTCGCCAGCACCCAGCACGTCGCCGTAGCTGAAGCCGCCGCACGCCGCGAAGCCCTTGAAGTCCGCCAGCCGCACACGCCCCGAGATGATGTCGCTCATGTGAACGTCGACGCAACCGAATCCCGCCCGGTCGAAAGCCGCGGCCATCTCCATCTGCCCGTTCACGCCCTGCTCGCGCAGCACCGCGATCCGCGGCCGCGCGCCCCTGGCGATGAACGGCGCGGCGATGTCCTCCCCGGGGTCGAACGTGAGGCGGGCGTTCAGGCCCGGATCGCCCTCGTCGAGGAGGCGGTCGTACTCCTGCTCGGCGCACAACGGGTTGTCGCGCAGGCGCTGGATGTGGTGCGTGACTTCCGACCACGCGCGGTGCAGCTTCGAGCGCGCCTCGGCGAACACCGGCCGGCCGTTCACGATGAAGCGCACCACGCCATCGGCGTTGGGATGGCCGATCACTTGCGATTGCGCGGAAAGCCCCGCTTCGCGCAGCAGCTGCATCACGGCGGTGCGCTCGTGCCGGCGCACCTGGAGCACCGCGCCCAGCTCCTCGCTGAAGAGCGCGGCGAGGATGCGCGCGTCGAGATTGCCGGCGAGGACGTCGGTCTGGCGCTCGTGGCCGTCGACGTCGAGCTGCCTGGGATCGAAGGCGAGGTTGTCGAGATAGAGGGTCGCGCCGCAGCGTCCCGCGAACGCCATCTCGCACACGGTGGCGAAGAGCCCGCCATCGGAGCGGTCGTGGTAGGCGAGGATCCTGCCGCCCTCGTTCAAGCGCTGGATCGCGCCGGTTCCTGCCGCTGCCCAGGTCGATCAGCAGGAGCTCGGTGTCGCCCGCGTCCATGCGCAATTGCGGCGTCATCGTGCGGCGCACATCGGTCACGCGCGCGAACGCCGAGACCACGAGCGAGACCGGGGCGGTCACCGCCTTGTCCTCGCCCGACTTGGGATCGCGCCACGTGGTGCGCATCGACATCGAGTCCTTGCCGACGGGAATCGAGACGCCGAGCGCGGGGCAAAGCTCCATGCCCACGGCCTTCACGGTATCGAAGAGGGTCGCGTCCTCGCCGGGGTGTCCCGCGGCGCACATCCAGTTCGCCGAGAGCTTCACTTCGCCCAGCTCGGCGATCGCGGCGGCCGCGATGTTGGTGATCGCCTCGCCCACCGCCATGCGTCCCGAGGCGGGGCCGTCGATAAGGGCGAGTGGGGCGCGCTCGCCGATCGCCATCGCCTCGCCCTGGTAAGTCGCGTAGCCGAGTGTAGTGACCGCGCAATCGGCAACCGGGACTTGCCACGGGCCCACCATCTGGTCGCGCGTGCACATGCCGCCGACGGTGCGATCGCCGATCGTCACGAGGAACGTCTTGTCCGCTACGGTTGGCAACCGTAGCACTCGATAAGCTGCGTCTTGCAGGTCACACTTGTCCAATTCGAGAGGCTGCAGCAGCTTATGGCGACGGCTTACATCCCTATGCATGCGCGGCGGCTTGCCGAGAATCACCTCGAGCGGCACGTCCACGGGCTGGTTCGCGAAGAGTGGATCGGTCACTTCGAGCCGATGATCCCCGCGCGCTTCTCCGACGACCGCGTAGAGGCAGCGCTCGCGCTCGCAGATCGCGGCGAACTCGTCCAGGCGGGAGACGTCGATGGCGAGAACGTAGCGCTCCTGCGACTCGTTCGACCAGACTTGCATCGGCGACATCCCCGGCTCCTCGATGGGGATCTTGCGCAAGTCGAAGCGCGCGCCGACCCCACCCGCGTGCGCGAGCTCCGGGAACGCGTTGGAAAGCCCGCCCGCGCCGACGTCGTGGATCGAGAGGATCGGGTTCTCCTCGCCCATCTGCCAGCAGGCGTCAATCACTTCCTGGCAACGGCGCTCGAGCTCGGCGTTGGCGCGCTGCACCGAATCGAAATCGAGCGCCTCGACATTGGACCCCGAAGCCATCGAGGAAGCCGCGCCGCCGCCCATGCCGATGAGGAAGCCGGGGCCTCCGAGATGAATGAAGAGCGTGGTCTTGCCGAGCGGGCGCTTCGCCGTGTGGGCGCTGGAGATGTTGCCGTAGCCGCCCGCCAGCATGATCGGCTTGTGATAGCCGCGCACTTCGCCGGCGCTCTTCAGCTCGAAGGCGCGGAAGTATCCGGCGAGATTGGGGCGGCCGAACTCGTTGTTGTAAGCGGCACCGCCGATGGGCCCGTCGATCATGATCGAGAGCGCCGAGGCGATGCGCGCCGGCTTGCCGTATTCGGTTTCCCAGGGCTCGCGCGCGCCGGGAATGTTGAGGTTCGAGACCGAGAAGCCGGTCAAGCCCGCCTTGGGCTTGGCACCCGTCCCCGTCGCGCCCTCGTCGCGAATCTCGCCTCCCGCGCCGGTGCCCGCGCCCGGATGCGGCGCGATCGCGGTCGGATGGTTGTGCGTCTCGACCTTCATCAGGATGTGGGTCAGGTCGCGGTGGTAGCCCCACGCGCCGGAGCGATCGGGAAAGAAGCGCTCGATCTCGGCACCTTCCATCACCGCGGAATTGTCCGAATACGCGACGATCGTGCCGCGCGGGCTCGCCGTGTGCGTATTGCGGATCATCTGGAAGAGCGACTCGCCGCGCGGCTTGCCGTCGATCGTCCACGAGGCGTTGAAGATCTTGTGGCGCGAATGCTCCGAATTCGCCTGCGCGAACATCATGAGCTCCGCATCGGTGGGATTGCGCCCCGCCGCCTTGAAGGTCGCGAGGAGATACTCGATCTCCTCGGGCGCGAGCGCCAGGCCCAGCGCCGCGTTCGCCGCCTCGAGCGCGGCGCGCCCGCCCTTCAGGATGTCGATTCGCGCGAGCGGCCGCGGCGTGGCGTGGGCGAAGAGCTCGTGTGCGGCGTCGAGGTTATCGACGATCGTCTCGGTCATGCGGTCGTGGATGTTGCGGTCGAGCGCGCGGCGCGATCGCTCCGACAGCGGTCCCGGATCGCGCGCGTTGATGTAGTACGCGACCCCGCGCTCGATGCGCACGACCTTCACGAGCCCGCAGTTGTGCGCGATGTCGGTCGCCTTCGAAGACCACGGCGACACCGTGCCGAAGCGCGGCAGCACGAGGAGCAAGGCGCCCTGCGGCTCGCCAGGCGGCGGGGTGCCGTAGGTCAGGAGCTTTTCGAGGACCTGGGTCTGCGCGCCGTCGAGCCGCGCGGACACCGCGACGAAGTGCACGAAGCGGGTGTCGACCGTGATCGCCTCGGCGAGCGGCCGGGGGAGCGAGGCGAGGAGCTTTTCGACGCGGAAGGGGGAAAGCGCAGTGGCACCCGGCAGCGTGAGGACCTGCTGCAAGGGCGCATCTTGCGGATTCATGGCACGAATTATACAGCGACTCGATGAGCCGTCCGGCGCCTAGTCCCTCGGAAAGAGCAGCGGAAGCGCGGCTTCCGCGCCGAACATGCAGCGCGCGTTGTGCCCGCACGCGGGAACCACGACGGCCTTGTGTTTCGCGCCGAATTTTTCGTTCACGTACCTCGCGTACGCGAGTCCGCGCGCGAGGCGCGTCGGTCCCTGCGCCATCGCCGCGCACGATCCGTCGAAACCATAGAGCGGCAGGATGTCGAGCTCGCCCAGCAGATAGGTGACCGGGCGGCTCGCGAGCTGTCCCTTGAGCTCGTCGTCGCCGATCTTCGCGGCGTAGCCGGTGCGGCGCTTGAGCCCATACGGCCAATTGTCGTAGTTGGTGCAACCCTCGGCGTCCCCGAATGCGACGAAGGGATCGGGCGGCTTCGCGGGGACTCCCGGCGCGTAGCCGGGCGCGCCGGCGGCGACACTGGACGGCAGAGCGCTCGCGGTGGGACGCAAGCCATCGGGGTATGTGTAGGAAGACGGATTCGCGACGACGTACGTGATCGCGACGCCGAGCTTCTCGTGAATGCGGTTCGCCATGCCATAGCGCGTGACGTACTGCCCTCCGGCGGAATGCCCGACCAGCACGATGGACTTGAGATTGGGGAAAACGTCGCGGCGTGCGACTCGCTGCAGGATCTCGTCGACGAGGTCGAACGAGGTAATGCCGTCGCGACCGGTGGCCGCACCCCCGCTGCGCCAGCTATCCGGACCCTCGCAAACCCAGTTCAGCTCGTCCGCGGCGAGGGTGTCGCGACAGTTGCGGCCCCCGTTCGAGGCGATGCGCGGCGTGACGACGATCGAAGTCTCGAGGGCATTGGCGAGGAATGCCGCGGCGAGCGCGTGCCTGAAGTAGCTGTCGGCGTCGCGCCCCTGGCCGTGGATCACTACGACGGCGCGCGTGATCGCATCGTTCGCCGCGTCCAGGGAATGGCTTCGGTACACGAGCGCGCGGGCGGGTCCGCCCTTCACCGTCACCCACTCCGTGCAAGCCGAGACTGGCGTGACGCAGGCCACCGGTGCCGCGGCCGCGGCGAGAGGAAGCAATAGCGTGAACAGTGCTGCGTCTCGCCTCATTTCATCCCTGGCTGCCTCGTGAGGAAGGCGAACTATAACCCGCCGGTCAAGCTCTGCCGGGAAGGATATTCGAACTCCACCCGGGTTCTTTCTATTTCTTCGCCTCCAGCTCGTTCCAGCGTTCGAGAAGGCGCGTGAGCTCCTCGCCGATCTCGGCGTGCCGCGTATTCAGGCCCTTGAGGTCGGCGCCGCGGTCGCGGTAGAGCGCGGGATCCGCAAGCCGCGCGGTGAGATCGTTCTGCTCGCGCTCGAGCGCTTCGACCTGCGCGGGAATCGCCTCGAGCTCGCGCGATTCCTTGTAACTGAGTTTCACCCGCTTGCGCGGCGCGGCAGCGGCCGGCGCCTTCGCCTTCTCGGCGGCAGTTTCGCGAGCCACCCCTTTGCGCGCGCGAACCCAATCACTGTATCCGCCCGCGTATTCCTTCCACCGGCCCTGTCCTTCGAACGCGATGCTCTGCGTCACGACGTTGTCGAGGAAGGCGCGATCGTGGCTCACCAGGAAGAGCGTGCCCGCGTAGTCCTGCAGCAGCGCCTCGAGGAGCTCGAGGGTCTCGATGTCGAGGTCGTTGGTGGGCTCGTCCAACACCAGCACGTTGGCGGGGCGGCTGAAGAGACGCGCGAGAAGGAGCCGGTTGCGCTCGCCCCCGGATAGCGACTTCACCATCGCGCGTGCGCGTTCCGGCGGAAAGAGAAAATCGCCCAGGTAGCTGATGACATGCTTGCGCACGCCGTCGATCTCGACGAAATCGCTGCCCTGGGAAATCGTGTCGGCGAGCGTGCCTTCCTCGTCGAGTGCCGCGCGAAACTGGTCGAAGTACGCCACCTCGACCTTCGAGCCGCGGCGCACGCGGCCTGAATCGGGCTCGATCTCGCCCAGGATCAACTTGAGCAGCGTGGTCTTGCCGCTGCCATTGGGGCCGATGAGGCCGATCTTGTCGCCGCGCATGATGCGCGTGGAGAAATCCGCGACGACGCTCTTCTCGCCGTAACGCTTGCTCACGTTCTCCAGCTCGGCGACGAGGCGGCCGGAGCGCTCGCCTTGAGCCACCGCGAGATCCGCCTTGCCGACCCGCTCGCGCCGCGCCGCGCGCTCGGCACGCAACGCATCGAGGCGGCGCACCCGGCCCTCGTTGCGCGTGCGCCGCGCTTCCACACCCTGGCGGATCCACGCCTCTTCCTGCGCCAGCACCTTGTCGAACTTGCGGTTCACGACCGCCTCGATTGCGAGCTGCTCCGCCTTGCGCACCTCGTAGGCGCTGAAGTTTCCGGGATAGCTCGCGAGTCGCCCGCGGTCGAGCTCGAGGATGCGCAGCGCCACGCGATCGAGGAAGCGCCGGTCGTGCGTCACGAAGAGCACGCTTCCCGCGAAGCCGAGGAGAGTCTCCTCGAGCCATTCGATGGAAGCGATGTCGAGGTGGTTGGTGGGCTCGTCGAGCATGAGCAGGTCCGGCTCGGGCACCAACGCCCGCGCGAGCGCAACACGTTTCTTCAGGCCGCCCGAGAGCTCGGCGACCGCGGCATCCGCGGGCAATCCGAGGCGGTCGAGTGTCGCCTCGATGCGATGCTCGAGCGTCCAGCCGTTGCCGGACTCGAGCATTTCCTGCAGCGCGTGGGCGCGCTCGAGGTCGCCGCTCTGGGTGGCGGCGTGGTAGTCGACGAGGAGCCGCGTGCCCTCGCCCACGCCCTCGGCGACCGCTTCGAACACCGTGAGCCCCGGCGCGAACGCCGGTTCCTGCCCGACGCTCGCGAGCTTGGCGCCGGGCGATAGCCACACCTTGCCGCCGTCGGGGCGCGTGGCGCCGTCGATGAGCTTGAGCAGGCTCGTCTTGCCGGTGCCGTTGCGTCCGATGAGCCCGATGCGCTCGCCCGCCTCGATGACAAGGTCGGCGTGATCGAGGAGTGGCACATGACCATAGGCGAGCGAGACTTCGGAGAGCTGGAGCAGCGGCACGCTACTGCATGCCGAGCTGGCTCATGAGGAACGCGAACTGGTCCGCAGTCTCCTCGACTCGCTTCTCGAGGCTCGTGCCGACGCCGTGGCCGGTGTCCATGCTCACGCGCAGCAGCACCGGGCGGCCGTCGGGATTGGCCGCCTGCAGGCGCGCGGCCATTTTGCGCGAGTTGTAAGGATCGACGCGGCCGTCGTTCTCGCCCGTCGATAGCAGCATCGCCGGATAGGCGGCGCCGTCCTTCACGTTGTGGTACGGCGAATACGCGTACAGCGCCTTGAACTGCGCCGGATCCTTGACCGTGCCGAACTCGGTCACGTTGAACGAGCCGTTGGGCGTGAGCTCCACGCGCAGCATGTCGTAGAGCCCGACGGCGCTCACCACCGCGCGGAAGAGGTCCGGGCGCTGCGTGGCGATGGCGCCCATGAGCAACCCGCCGTTGCTGCCGCCGAGCGCGGCCAGCTTGTCGGGCCGCGTGTAGCCGCGATCGATCATGTGCCGTGCCGCGGCGATCATGTCGTCGAACACATTCTGCTTGCGCGTCAGGTTGCCGGCCAGGTGCCATTCCTCGCCGAACTCGCCGCCGCCGCGCAGGTTCACCGCGGCGAAGATGCCGCCGTGGTCGAGCCACACGCGGTTGGAGAGCGAGAAGCGCGGCGTCTCGTTCACGCCGTAGCCGCCGTAGCCGTACAACAGCACCGGGTTCGAGCCGTCGCGCTTGGTGCCTTTCCTCATGAGGATGTTCACCGGCACCTTGGTGCCGTCCTTCGACACCGCCATCTCGCGCACCACCTCCGCGTCGTCGAAGTTGATCTTCGATTCGCCGGCAAGCGCGGTCTTCTCGAGCTGGTTCGCCTTGGGCGAATAGCGATACCACGCGAAAGGCTTGAGGTAGCTCTGGCTGCCGACGAGAATCTCGTCGCCACCCAGGCGCGCGCCCAACTCGTTGCTCGATACGGGCTCGGTCGGCAGCACCTGCAGGCGCTTGCCGGCGAGATCGAAGACGCGCACTTCGGAGGGCCCGCCCACCATGTAGGAAACGTAGAGGCGGCTCGCCGCGGGCTCCATCGTTTCGATGCTCGCATCGGCTTCGGGCACCACCACGCGCGCGGCCACGAGGTCCGGCTTGTCGATGGGAAGCGACAGCACCTTGCCGCGCGGGGCGTCCTTGCGCGACAGCAGATAGAGCCTGCCGTCGAAGCCGAGCTCGATCGCCTTCACCTGGTCGGCGTGGTCCGCAACCCGCGTCCAGTGCCCCGCGGGATTTCGCAGGTAGAACGCATGCTCGCCGCCGTCGCCGTTCGCCACGGTCGCCAGCACGTAGCGGCCATCGCGCGTGGAGCTCAACGCGGTCTCGGCGATGCGCGGGAACTCCTTGCCGATCACATAGGTGTCGGCGCTCGGCTGCGTGCCCAGCTTGTGAAAGTAGACCTGCTGGTAGAAGTTCGCGTCCTCGGCGGGACGCTCGCCGCCCTGCGGGTAGCG